>Ga0182008_10000223_pt1 | contig 44585 bp, 49 predicted proteins | sample Sormic07211129_1_FD_120482 | JGI IMG/M metagenome (GOLD analysis project Ga0182008, IMG submission 120482) | Rhizosphere microbial communities from Sorghum bicolor, Mead, Nebraska, USA - 072115-129_1 metaG | ecosystem: Host-associated > Plants > Roots > Rhizosphere | place: USA: Nebraska...
ATGCCTGCATGATCAGCCAGTAAAGACTTAAGGATCTGGTAAGATTTGGATAGCTGGTTGCGGACGGTGCTTTCCGAGAGGTTCAGTTCAGCAGCAATTTCAGCGGTACTCATCCCCTGCTCTACTTTCATCCGGTAAATCCGCTGCCTTTGCGGAGAAAGGCGGTTGATCAGCTGAGCGGCCAGCTGCTTCAGGTCACGGAACAGGATGTCCGCTTCTCCGTCTGTGCTTTGGCCAGTTTCATCTGCGTATAAAGTCTCATGAATCCTGCGCCTGGAATTTTCTTTCAGGGTATTCAGCGAAAGGTTTCTGGCAAGGGTATACAGCCAGCCCTTTACTGACCCGATCTCCATAGCAGTAGCCCTATTCTTCCATATTTTCAGAAAGATATCCTGTGAGACCTCCTGCGCTAATACCTCAGACCTAAGTATCTTCAATGAAAAATGATACACTGCAGGCTCGTACCTCCGCATAAGCCCTTCCAGTGCCGAAGTTTCTCCATTGCTGAGCAATTCAAGAAGTTGCAGGTCAGAAAGATTGCGGGACATCCGGTTCCATATTTGAATGCCACAAAATTAAATCAGCCAATGTTAGCCCAATATTAATTTTGCATATACATTTACTTAAAACCGAGCTCATAAAGCTGATATGGTTCATTACCATCAATCCATCACCGGGTTGCCTTGTATTTCCAGCTTTGCAAGCTTTTGCACGTCTATACCGGGAAAACAAAAATCTTCAACCGCCTTACCCAGGATCAGATAACAACCTGTGCCCTTGAATTGAATTAACAATTGAACATCTAAAACCAAGAATTATGAAATAAACATAAAGACTGTTATCAAAAAAAATAATCGGAATCTGTTCGGGGAGCATGCGCGGCACACAGCAACCAAGCAGGATAATGGATAATGGGGACATCATGTAAAACGTAGTTGGCCAATGATCAGATTGTGAGGGTTCGACTCTCCCGCTTCTATTCCTTTTTGTTCAGTATACTTTATTTCTTTATTGATTTCTTTCTTACCGGACGGATCCCGGGCAGTCCCATAAGTGTCCAATGGAAATAACTGTCGATATCATCGGAATAATTCTTGTTAATGGTGAAGCTATCCAGTCTTTTAATTTCCGGACGATCGAATTTGATATTTCCCTCATGAAGAAAAAACCCCAATAAACTTATTTCGTCAGGGATGCGAATGTTGCTTCTTTTATACAGTTCCAAACGTTCATCAAGATAGTCTCTAAAGTCCTTTTCATCTGCAAGTATTTCAGAAAAAATCATAAGATCGTACAGGCAAACTGTCCACGCGAAGTCGACATTTTTATCAATGATATTTAACTCTTTTAAATCATATAAATTTGTTACAAGCCCTCCCAGGTAATCAAGTGAAACTGAAATGCGGTATATCTTTTTATTCTTGTCTATCAGAATTTCCATTTTTTTCTTGGTATAAAAAACCGGCAGATCATTCTCCTCGATATGTTTCCTCGCACGAAAACTCTGGCAGGCGGCATAGCCTACAACATCCTTCAAAGTATTGGTTAAGCTCTTCAGCGCACCACGCCTTGCCATTTCATTTAAGGCCCCTGCTTTTATTTCTATAAGATAAATGGCTTCAGATCCGACCCCCAGCAGATCAAGTTCGGTCTCGACTTTCCCCAGTGCTTCGTTGCTTCTATTACAGTTGACGGTCGTTCCGTCATTATCAAAAATATATTTTACGCCCGGAAAAAACTCAACATCAGGCAAAAATGCCTTAAAAAGCTTCCCGGTCTTGTTTTCAAGATAGGAATCCCGTGTATTGGCATACCTGTTCCCAAGATAATGAGATTTGTAATAAGCCTTGTCCGCCTTTTCGATAAGATGTTCTCCGATTCTCAGCAGATTTCTTAAACCCAGATTAAATCCAAAGAGATAATATTGTCCTTCCTCTGATATAATTGGTGATGTGAAAATAAGGGAATCATTTAATGGTTCAGCTTTAAAGGACGGATTGAAAAAAACTTCATTACCACCAAAAGGCATCGCTAAAGCTTCAATTACCTTCTGATGAACCGGATATCTGGGTCTGATAGCGAAAAGGTGCCGGTAGGTGGTCCGGTCATGAATATAGAATATTTTTACTTTACCGTTGTCCATAAACACGTCAGGATTGTCCAATCCGAACGCTTCCATTGTAGAAAGGCCCCTGGCTTCAACGCTTTCCTGTGGATTATTGTCCCGCCAGATATCAAATCTTCTCTTGCCTGCCGGATGTGGTTTCTTATTGCGGTAAAGGATCCTGCCGCAGAACGAATCTTCCAGTTGCAAAAAGGTTTCATTGATATCATTCGCACTAAACCCATAGTGCTTGATCAAAAATTCATCATGGGGAGAAAAAAGCTCTTTAAACACCTCCGTTACGTGCTGCATATAGCCGTCACCTCTTATAAACAGACTTTCAAGAATAATAGGCCGGCGTATGTTATTTTCGAGTTCACTATTTTTCCCCGCAAGTTGTTCAGTAGAATAGTAAATAGAAAACAACCGCCTGATTTCGATAAGTTTCCGGATTATCCGGTTACCGTCATCAAAAGCAGGCAGAATCGCGGAATTTTTATTTTCCGAAGCCATACAAATGCTTTGCGCATATTCTAATGTAACTTCTCCCTGGCCGTCATCTTCGTATCGCTTTTCGATATGATAGGCACACATAATGCCCAATAAAGTGATCTTGTCAAATTTTTCGATGTCCTCTACTACATCTGTTATCTTTTGCTTGATATCCTCATAAAAAGCAGGTCTGTTTTCTTTAATCCGGTTAACAAACTCTTCCTGCTGTTTTTCGGTGCGCTTGTTTTCCAGATAGGTCATTACACCCTTTTGCGAAATTTTTATCCCGTCCTGTTCAAAACTGTTGGAAAAACTACTTTGGCTACCTTTTGATTTGGTTTTCTTTTTTCGGCCCTTACTGACTGGCATATTCGCGTTAGTTTGAATCCAAGTTAACACTTTCTCTCAAAATAGCCATTTAGAAAATTGAAAGAGCTGATATTTCTCGACACCACTTCTACAAAACTCAAAATGGCGAATAATTATTCGCCCGTGTTAAGAAATTGTTAAACATTTTAGCGGGATTTAAAATGAAGAAGGTATGACAGATTAAAACTAACCCAACATAAATAAACTGAAATCTATCCCACTATGAACTCACCATTATTAAATCTCCATGCATTTATCTCACAACTGACTCCCCGGACCTTAACGCTCAAAGAACTTCAAAAAGCAGACTTTGACAATTGGAAATCCTTTCTTGAGGAGGAATCCGGCCAGGTAAAATTCGAAATGATCGTTAACCTGCTGGGCTCTGCCCCATTGCAGGAAAAACAAGTATGGCTTGCCGCCCTTCAGGATCAGCTGCTGCTGATCAGCAACCAGTTTAACCAATATCTTTTCAGGGAGCGGCGAAAATGGGAATCTCATCCTGCGGCGGGAATGATCCGCACACATTACCTGCATTCGCTTTCCAGCATAGAAGACCTGTTGGACTTTATTACTTCCGATTTTGCGCGGTTTCAGAACAGCCATTCAAGGGTGTCTGATTTCCGGCTGCGCAGGGTAATTCCTGAACTGAGACAGCAGGTAAGGGAGTTAAAAACCAGCCTGTCGGCCTCCGCGGTCTCACCAGCTCTTGCCGGTATGGTCATAATCGGTCTTTCAAACCTGCTGAAGAAGGATCTCTCGGTTTACGGCATCAGTTACGTCTCTGGCTTTTGCTCAAAATGCCATAAAATAACCGGCATAAACGACGAACAGTTAGATGCTTTGATGGTCAGTATGGATTTCAATCAGCCGGATTTTTACCTGGCTAAGATCCAGCAGATTGATCAGCACCTGTACGACATCAACGGCCTGCATGAACAGGTGGAGTTTATTCTCAACCAAAAAGAAAAGCTGCTGCGCAAGCAGATCGCTTCAGGATACCGGCTCCATCCCCTTCTGCCGTCCATATGGGATGACCTCTGTCAATATTTTAATGAGAAAGAACAGGCACTCCAGGCAATGCTGGCCCTGCGCAGGGCCGCGCTGAAAGATAAGCGTTCTTCCGAAGAGTCTTTCAGGGTACTGTCATTGCTGACTGTACCGCAACTCGCGCTTTTCTTCCGCATCCAGCTCGAAAAAGGCATCCTGATCAAAGAGCATATCCATGATGTATTCAATTTTGTAGCCATGCATTTTTATACTGAAAAAACCCTGTTTATCTCTTCAGGAAGCCTTCAGCGCAAATCCACAGACGTGGATTTTCCAACTGCACTCAAACTCTGGGATACACTTTCAGGTATGTTGGAGTGGCTAGATGAGCATTTCAGCGTACGGAATTATCAGCGTTCTCTTTAGTTAATCCTTCCATATTATACTATCCCATGGACATTAACCACCTACTGGAAGCTTTAAGCTCCATGTTTCCGCTATCAACCGGGTTTTCTGTTACTTTACCACCGCTGATGCATCCGCAAAGCGGCAGCCATAAACAGGAACTGTTGATCCCGCCTAACCGTGCAGCCTTTGCCTGGTTCATACTTGAAGGCATAGTCATCGCACTGGAACAGGATCAGAATGGCATAGAACAGGTCATCCGCATTTATCTGCCTGGCGGTATATTTACAGACTTCAGAAGTTTCCTCAATGATAAACGTTCTACCATACGACTAATGGTGATCGGGGATGCCGATCTGATGTATATCAGCCGCGAGGACTATAAAATCCATATGGAACCTTTTCCTGAAACGCACAAACTCGTGGAGCACATCTTATTCCTGGAACAGGAGACCGAAGCGGTCAGGACAAGACTGATGGCATTGACTGAGCGGGATAGGATCAAAGAATTTGCAGGCATCTATCCGATGAACAAACTTCCAAATATATCTGCTGCTTCTTTCCTGCAGATGTCGGAGGCGAATTACTGCAGGGAAAAAGCCCGCTACAACAGCACAAACAGACACTGATAGAAATTCAGCGAAAAATGTAAAGAAAATATTCATAAATAATATTGTTAGCCAACAATTTTTCAGGAAAAATTTCCAGTCAAATTTGAATCAGCAAACTTATTCTCATGAAAGACTATATTTTAAAAGTGTTCCCTGAAGGAAAAGCATCTGGTCAGCAGAACCCGATCTTAGAGATTGTTGTTTTTTTCTGCATCCTGCTGTTCGCCTATGCGGCCTTCAGCAAGCTGATGGACTTTGGCAGCTTCAGCCAGCAGCTGGCAAGATCGCCGTACATTTCTTCTTTCTCTTCTGCGCTGGCCTGGCTGATTCCCTCGGCGGAGATCATTTCTGCTTTGATGATGGCATGGAGCCAAACCAGAAAATACGGGTTATATATTTTCGCCCTGCTGATGGCTGCCTTTACCATATACATTGCCGTTATGCTACTGTTCAGCAGCAATACACCCTGCGTTTGCGGAGGTGTCATATCCGGCCTTGGCTGGTTTTACCACATGATCTTCAACCTGGGGTTTCTCATACTGGGAATCTCAGCCATACGAACCATATATAAAAATACTGGTCATCCCTATTGACCTCGACCTATTCCATTGCGCAAAACGGATCAGGAAAACGCCGAACACCTGTAAAATAGTAGGCACTAACTATAAAATAAATTATATGAAAACCCAATTATTTGGCATAGCTGCCATCGTTCTGGCCTTCGCAGGAAGTGCCTTCACTTCTGCTAAATCATCAGAAAACAATGCAAAACGCACGGATTATTACTGGTACTACAACAATCCGGTTACTCATGCGTATGAGGCTCAGGGGCTGTCCTCTACCCCTCCGGGAGGCATTTCATGCCCAAGCGTTGTAACTCAGCCTCAGAACTGTCTGAAAGGTTTTACAACTGATCCGGGTGCTGCAAATGCGGCGACCACCACAGCCCAACAGAACATCCCTCGCCAGCTTGTTCCCTAACAGGTAAGTTTCTGAACCAGAAAGGGCGGGTATTTTCATACCGCCCTTTCCTTTTTTGCTGATCCCGGATATTCTTTAATCTCTCAGGTTCTGGGACATGCCCGAATTGAATCCGATGACCTGAAGCGGGATCGGATAAGTATATTTCTTCTCGTTAGGCATCAGCGTATAAGTTACCCCGTTAACGTTACGCTCTATTTTAATATTCCGGCCTTCCAGGTTCAAACGGCGGAGATCCGTCCATCTCAGCCCCCGGAACACAAGTTCCTTTCTCCGCTCCTGAAGTATGAAGTCCAGTGCCTGCCCGGCATTGGAAGTTGAAAACTGCGGGTAGACCTTATCCTTTTTCCAGCGTTTGACCAGCAGCCTGTTGATGTCATCAACTGCGGCTTGCACCTTGTTTATTCTCGCTGCTGCCTCGGCGCGGATCAGCAGTACTTCATCTGTGGCGATGCCCGCAAAATGGCTGTCCAGACCAAGGTAACTGCCCTTGAACCGAAATCCGGAGGGGTATCCCGGTGCAAAGAAGATCGTTTTGCGCAGGTCATCATCCGAATAACTGGCATACAGTGCGGGGTCAGCCTTTGCCTGGAAAATATTAACGGGAATCTCAAAATCAGGGCCAATCATCATGCTGGTAAAAATGATCTCTTGCTCTTTTACATCACTTCCTGCAAACGAATAAAAATTATCGGGATTCAGAGCATTGTAATCTGACAAACTGCTTTTCAGCTGAAGACAGGAATCTGCAAAGACATATGCCTTATCGTACTGCATCATCGCAAGATAAGTTCTTGCCAGTAAAGCGAAAGCTGCCTGTTTTGACGGACGTTCCTTAATACTGTTTTCCGTTGACAGCAGGTTCTTTGCTGTTAGCAGATCATTTATAATCTGATTATAACTCGCCCTTAGCGTTGGCCTCATGATCTTTTCGCCGACATCCGCACTGAGCCTTAGCGCAATTCCAGGGACTGCGGATGCCGTGCTTTCCAGGTATGGAGGGGCAAAAACCTGGGCAAGCTGGTAAAAAGCATGGGCACGGTAAAACAGCGCACTTCCTTTGACGGCATTGAAAGTTTCGGTATTCTGCTGTCTTGCGTCCAGTCTTATCAGCCCGTCCAGTACGACATTGGCGTAAAAGACACACTGGTAAGGCCTGTTCCAGTCAGGAACAGGATCGCTGGTGTTCACATCCTTAGACCACAGGTAATAATTACGGTATAGTGGGTTGTTGATGCTGCTGTTATAGGTTTCATCCAGCAGGAAATAGTTATCTGCACCCGTCTCCCCGAGGTGCGGAACCAGCCCCTCTCCATAAGGTATCCCGTTCATTTCACTGTCGTTATCAAGAATCGCCTGGAAGTCGGCCAGGGTCTTTGGTACAACCAGCTTGTTGTCCGGCTTTTTATTCAGAAAATCTTCTTTTTTACAGGCGCTGGTGACCATCACCAATGCCGATAGCACTATCATTATCTTTTTCATTAGCTAAATTAAAAAGTGAGGTTCGTACCAATGGTAATCTTCATCCGCCCGGCCGGAACATTATTATAGTAGGGATCAATTCCGATCTGATTGGCTTTCCACAGCATACCCAGGTTTGCGGCATACACATAAACACTGACAGCCTTAAACGGAAGTTTTCTAATCGTGCCCTTATTCAACGCATAGGCAAGGTTCAGATCTTCCAGCCTGATCACATCTGATTTTTGGACAAGCACATTAGAATTGCGGTAAAAAAGGTCACGGTTATCGTTGTTTATCGTCACATAGGATGGCACATGGGTTTTGAGTTCATCTCCGGGCTGCTGCCAGCGTCTGGCATAATCCCCGTTACCGCCCCATCCAACATTGATGCCGGAATAGTTGACTGAAGCTGCCCTGAAATAACCACCGAACTTGTAACTGATGTTAAAGGAAAGTGTAAAACTCCGGTAAATGAAGGTGTTTCTCAATGCTCCGAAAACCACCGGCTGTATCGGGCCGTTGTGGATCAGGCTGTCCAGCGGTGAGCTGTTATAGATCGCGTTATAATCCTTGCTTTGGTTGCCGTTGTAGTAGCCAATCGGATCTCCGTTAACCGGATCAAGACCTTCCCAGCGGTAGCTAAAGATATTATATAATGGTTTTCCGACAACCGGACTGAGTGCCCCGCTCAGGTAAGGTACAGGGGATTTGCTGATCGGCATCAGATAAGTGGTGACCCGTTGGTTTGCACTGCTGAAGATCAGGTTACTGTTCCATTTTAGCAAACCGTTCAGGTTCCGGCTATTGAGCTGGACATCCCATCCGTTCCCTTTCATATCCGCCACATTTCCGTAAAAGGTATTAAAGCCAAGGGTTGGGTCAGTTGGTGCCTGGGCAAGAAGGTCTGCTCCGTTCTTCACGTAGTATTCAACTGATCCTGAGATCACTTCATTTTTAAGTGCAAAATCGATCCCAGCATTAAAGGTCTTTACCCGTTCCCAGCTGAGGTGCTCATTTGGCGGGGACTGAATGACCGCAGCCTGAAGCCCGGTTGTATTTGTTGTACTGAACCTGGCCGTAGTGCTGGCGCTTGCCAGCCGTGAAACATTTCCGTTAACACCATAGGTAACCCTGAGTTTCAGTAAACTGAAAGGAAGGTCTTTCAGGAAGACCTCGTTATGCAGCAGCCATGCTGCCCCTGCTGACCACAAAGGTGTACCTTTCTGGTTTGCTTTTACACCGAAAAGATTCGCTTCATCTTTACGGAGACTACCCGATACGGTATACCTGCGGTCATAGGTATAAGCAGCATTGCCAAAGTAGGAAAGGAAGTTATCGGTCAGTTTACCAATATCCTGCCTGGGCTCAATAATTGTTGATCCTTCCTTTGAATACAATTTATACCGGGTGGTATAGTTGACTGCACCTGCAACGGTTCCGAACTGGGGCTGGTACCCGTAGAACCTGTTATTCTGCAAACTGGTGACCTGGTTTCGGATCTCGTAACCGCCGATTGCGTTTAAGCTGTGCCTGCTGTTCCAGCTCTTTGCAAAACTGAGCTGTGCCCTCCCCTGGTGTGACTGGAGCTCTGAACTGGCAGCATCGAGTACGCCTCCCTCAGGTATTGGAAAATCAAACTGGCTTCCACCGTTTTTCGGCTGGGCATAACGGTTCGACAGGTCCCGGACAAAATAGGATTCCTGCCCATACATATCAGATTGGTTTAGCATCTGGTTCATATACTGGTATTTCAGATCAAAGCTAAACCCGAAAGGCAAGTTTAGGCTGACCCCGGTGTTAACCACCAGATTACCTGTTAGAGTCTTATGTTCTTCACCACTGATCTCATCAAGGGGGCTGTAATTCCAGTTCTTCAGCGTTCCGTGTCCGGCGGTATCGATATAGGGTTTACGGTAGTCAAAGTAAAGCAGAAGGGGGTTTCCGTTCTGATCCGCCAGTCTTGCATATGGATAGTAAGGATAGCTTTTACCCGAACTGTAACCGTTATTAGATCCTTTGCTGTTTTTGTCCCTGTTGTAGGTTACCGCAGCCGACAATTGAAGTACAGAATTCACTTTAAAAGTATTCGCTGATCTCAGTGTGATCCTGTTATATTCCTGGCTCACCAGGTTGCCTGCATTACGGTCATAGCCTCCGGAGAAATAATAACTGATCCTTTCCTGTGTTCCGCTGATGCTCATGCTGTGCTGCTGATTGACGGCAGTCTGATATAGGTATTTGCCGATGTCGTTACGAACGTCATACTGTTTTAGGGATTCGATCTGCTGATCCATATCTGCTGGTCTGGCTACCAGCAGCTCTACAACAGGGGTTAGCGGTATATTGTAATACGGTCCTTTAACGGCCTGGGCATATTTACCCAGGGCAAACAGTTTCCTTTCCAGATCAATGGCATCCGCTGAACTCATCTGGTTTACGTTAAAAAGATCAGGTCTGCCCTGAAAAGTAACATTACTGTTTATACTGATCTCAGCTGTGCCCGTCCTTCCTCTTTTTGTGGTGATCACAATAACCCCGTTTCCTGCCCTTGCGCCCCATATCGATGCTGCTGCTGCATCTTTAAGAACAGTGATGTTCTCTATATCATTGGGATTGATATTGCCCGGCTCTCCTTCATAAGGAAAATCGTCCAGTACGATCAGCGGCTTTGCATCAGCATTGATAGTGCTTCTTCCGCGGATCAGGAAGGCATCCGTAGATTGCGCATCACCACGGTTAAACAACAGTCCCGGGGTCACATTTTCCAGCCTGTCCAGAATATTGGTGGAAACAGTACGATTCAAAAGTTCCCTGCTGACAAAGCCAAATGATCCCGTTGCCCTTTCCATAGGCATCTTCTGATATCCGGTATTGACTACCTGTAATTCCCTGAGTTCATTGACCTTCGGGGCAAGGATGATACTGATAGATGCAGCCGAATTTCCGTAAACGGTCTGGCTCTTATAGCCAATGGCGGTCACAATCAGCGAGTCAGAGGCCGTCGCTGTAATATTAAACCTGCCGTCTTCACCCGTCGAAGTTTTGACATTTGTTCCTTTCCACTGGACAGTCGCACGGGAAACCGGGTTATTGCTTTCCGAACTGGTCACTTTACCGGTTACCTGCTTTTGCCGGGCCAAAGCCCCGCAATAACTCAGCACCAGTAAGCAAAAAAGGGCTACTGTATACTTTTTAATCTTTTTCATATCTGTTGGTTAAAAGTTATTCGGCATTGGTTAATTCGAACATTTGCAGTTCTCTTTTTTCTTTTTCCAAAAGCAGGCCCGCTGCCGATAGGGTCTGCCTGAGAACAGGGATGTCTTTGAGCGAGGTGTAAGGTCTTACAAAGGATATATCCCCCTCAAACCCAGATTCATTAAGGATAATGGGTTCACCGGCAGTCCAGCTGTCGGCCATGTTAAGTAGTTTTACCAGAATCGGCATTTTCATGACCTGCAGGTCATTCGTCCTAACCGGAGTTGATTTTTTTTGATGACCGTTTTTGATCACATAGCAGTCTACAATCCGTTTTATCAGTTCTCCATTGAGGTGGAAACTCAGGTCCAGAGCCTTGGTGACTTTCTGCTTCATTACTATATCCTTATCCTGGGGGATCATAATCTGGAAGCAGTAAAATCTCTTTTCTGCCGGGATCCTCTGATCTGTGAATTGCTGCGCATTTTTCATTGAAGGCACTATCCTGTTGAAATCGATATTCATTGCCTGGCTGTACATGGAAAGTATGGGCTGGTTATAAAAGTATACGGTATGTACCGAGTCCTCAGTGATGTTTCCGCTGTCTGACCCGAGGCCTTCGATGTAAGGACTGACCGTTAGCCGGGTATTTACTTTAACACCTTTTTGGCTGGCATACTCGGTTAGCGGGGTAGTAAAGCTGTAATTGGCAATGTCTGTTTTGGCTTTGATATTAATTATCTCACCTGCAATTGCTGCCCTGATATTTGCTTCATTGGTATCATAATGTGCGGTTATCGCTTTAACCCTGCCGTCCTTTATCCACACCTGGTGCGGAACAAAGCGGTGCGGAAAGTAGCCCTTCAGGAACCCGTTGCTTTTTCCCGTTGCAGAGAATAGGCTTACTCCTTTCTTTGAAAGGGATGCGCTAGCAGTATCTGCTCCCTCATAGGTAGATGGGATAACGAGCAATTGTTCTTTAAATTCATTCCGTAACCCGTCCAGTTTCTTTAAGGATTCCAGGCAAGGCCCACACCATGAGGCCCAGAAGTCCAGGATTACCAGTTTCCCCTGTGCATCGGCGAGTTTTATTTCACTCTTTTTTCCTGTGCGGTCTACAAGGTCTAATGTTCTGTTTAATAATTCCGCAGGTATAGGCTCACCCGCCTTGAGAGGAACGGGAGAAGTATTCTTATCCTGGCCGTAAGTGCCAAAATTCAGGCAAAGCATAGCCAGCACGATAGTAGGTATCGTTTTTTTCATTTGATTATGGTTTTAAGTTAGTTGATTGTCGATCTTAGGAAATGCTGCAGGAAGACAAAGCGAGGCGGCAAAAGCACACTATCCCTAAGTGCCAGAGCCGCCTGCTTTGATGAAGATTATCTAGTCGGGTGGACAGATAATTAGAGTGAAAGTAAAGGTTTTAAAGAGGTTCATATTTCAAATGGTTATGCATTTGAAATTGACTGGAGCATGTCGTTGCGAAATAATGGCGAAACCCACTCCGTATGTTCAGAAGCCTGTAGGAAGGCCGAGGTACACACAAGAGTGAGCCCACCATTATCAGCAAAGATAATAAATGGGCATCTATCTCCTGCATCTTGCACCTCATGAAAGTTCCTACATTTTCTGAGCAAGATCCAAAATCCAAATGCCTGGATTATATTTTTTTTCTGAATGACTAATTATTTTCTGTAACTGCTTAATTCATAATACTAAGATACAAAAAGAAAAATAAATCTCCTAATTAAGAGTAGACTATTTAAGAGTAATAATATTTTTTTATTTTATTCAGCTTAGAGGGATAATTAGAAAGAATGGCTGAAAGCAAGAAAAAGAATATATTACCACCAGATGTGAAGCGAATTGGTTTGCGACTTAAGCAAATACGCAAAGCCAAAGGCTTTACAAATTCTGATGATTATTCTTATGAATTTCAGTTGAATCGCTCTCAATATGGAAAATATGAGGCTGGCTCAGAAGACCTAAGGATTAGTTCACTGATTAAAATACTTGGAAAAATTAACGTAACTTTAAGTCAATTTTTTAATGATGATTATGATAGATTGTAATTATCATTTCGACACTTAAAAGAGGACTAAAAAATTTATTATTTTATTTCTTAGTGTACATTTTGATATTCCAACACTTATTTCTTTGGAAAGCAGAGTCTGTGCTTTACCAATACGTCAGCCCTGTTTTCTGTCCAAGCCATGCTGGCTTTCCCTACCAACCACGTTTAGGAACTTACTGCATTTCTCATTAACATGGGTTAAATCTTATTGACCTGAAGAAGGTTTGGCATCAAGGTCATCTCCTTCGAGAAAAGTAAGAATACCTCTTTTTTTCAGTTCTTCTTTTGCAAGGATTGGATCATGGTTTTCAAATACGTTTTTATTGAGATCGGTGACATTAATGTTCTTATCTGCTGAAATAAGCTTTTCCCTTACCATCAGGTCAGAAAGATAGTTGATCACCCCCTGGTAGGAATCATATGCTTCGTACGCTTCATTACCATGGAATACCATCCGGCCTGTGTGTATGATCTCGTTTCGTAATTTATACAGACAAAGATTCCATTTTGCAATATGGGAGTTTGTTTTGAAATCCAGATTTTCCTTTAATGCTTTTGCCAAATGCTGTTCGATTGTATTTTTTAATGGAAAAAGCAGGTGTTTCTCTATTTCAGCCTCAGGCAGATTCTGCTTTTGAAGAATAAGGTGCTGGCACATTCTGATGTATGCTTCAAATGATGTCTGCAATTCTATGATGGCAAACATAAATTCTTCCGTATAAAGGTGATAGATGGCCTTACTCCTGAATTTATCAATCACTCCAAAGCGCCTGTATGCATCCCAGACCATTAATCTCTCAGTCGCCAGTTTTATCATGTCTCTATTTGGAGTACCTATTCCCGCCACTTTTGTCAAATGAGGTAATGTATACCCAATTGTATCATCACCAATGGTCATTATGATATATGGGGGCAGATCTGGAATATTGAAATTACTTATAAACTCAATATTATTTGCAAGTCTGTAAGCATCCAGGTATTGGTTGATAAACAGCAGACATGCAATGAATGCCTCCTTGGCATGTTTTTCTACGTCCCAGCTGCTAACGTCTATTTCCGGGATGAACTCTATAATAATCGTTGTCGTTGAAAATTCTTCGATTATCGGGTCATCAGAAGTATGGGCAATTCTGGTAAACCTGTATTTAAAAGTGGCAAAATCAGCATAACTATGGATGAAGGTAATGTCATCTACAATCGGGATATAGTATTTAAGTTCAAAGGAAAGTTTGACAACCATTTCGCTTGGATTATTTTAATTCAAATTTCGATTAATGTAATCAATTTCTGAACAACAAATTACTACAAATGACCCGCCATCTTTGCCTGATAGTGATCTGAAAACATGCCTGGCAAAATTTTTAGATGTATATTGGTGGATCAGGAGCCAATCTTTACATTATATAAATCATGAGTATAGTTGTCGCAATTTTAGAATTACCAAAAGACATTGTACTATTTGCAGACAGGAAACGAACTTACCGCGATAAGAATGACAATATCGTTTGCTGCGATGAAATGAAAAAAGTTTTCAGAATCAACGATCGCCTCGCTTTCGGCATAACAGGCGATGCAGCCTGGGGCTCTGCTTTGGCAGGTCATCTGGAGAAAATCAAAGTACTGTTGCCGACTGAAATAATCAGTTTTATTAAGGCATATCCTGTTGCAGAAGCAAGTACCATTACACTCATTGGTCTGTATGATGACCATAAGCCTTTTATTTTTGGATACTCTACAGACGGGGTTGAAAAATTGATTTTCCAGAATGCCCATTCGGTTGCCACCTCTCCGATTGAATATGTAAATCAATGCAACGAATATTTAAGTGGACGTTTGGATTCCGAGGATGGTTTTAAGCTGATCATCAGGGACACAATCAGATTTGCTTCCGAATTAAATCCCTCAGAAATCTCAGATTCCTTCAATTCCATTCATTTTCATTTGGAAGATGCATGGACAATAATTGAACATTGATGATTGCCCTGTTAAGTATTGACATCTTCTGAGGCCTTTTCATTTCAACAGGCCCTTCGGGTGCCTGCGTCCCGACCCATACGTCGGGAATGGCATTGAAATGAAAAACCCTATCTATTCCTACATTTTTTTCTCTGTTCGGTATCTGCGATATAGTATGCCGATGGTTTCTTTTGGTCTTTGCTGAGGCAAATTTACCCCTCTTCGTCAGCCAAGGCCGGTGCCCTTCGGGTTTGGACAAATAATCTCCAGCCCTTCGGGTAGTATTTTTTGCCTCAAAGCCTTGTCTTCCTGTCCACCGCGCAAGTGTGTTGCCTCTATCAAAGACCAAAATGGTTTTTGACCAGATTTTTTAACACTTAAAAACTATTAATTATGGAAATCACAGGAAGATTGACAGCAGATGCAGTGGTTCGTTCCACTAAAACAGACAAAAAGGTTGTAGGGTTTAACCTTGCCCACAACGAGACCTACAAAAGTAAAGGGGAGAAAAAACAGGTGACCACTTTCTTTGAGTGTTCCTATTGGCTGAACGAAGGTATAGCCATGTACCTTAAAAAAGGTGTGATCGTGGAACTGGCGGGAATGGCCGGGGCAAGAGCCTATGCCGTTGACGGCGAACCAAGGGCGAGCCTGACATTCCGAGTGGACAAGATCACTTTGTACAGTAATGGTGTTGCTGTACCTCAGCAAGTTTTACCTATAGAGGTAACTGCTCCGGGAAGCGCAGGCGCAGGGCTTCAGCCTTCTGCGCAATTTGATACTGTTCCCCTGCCGGAGGACGATCTGCCATTCTAACAAACTGATGCGGGCAGCGTCAGGGCTGCCCGCTTTTTCTTCAATTTTTAGCGACAATCATTATGAAAACCAACTTTTTCCGCATCATAGAACACCTGCAGTGCAAGGGTTCATGGACTATACATATCGCACCACAGGCAGATCAGGGAATGATCGTTTCTGTACTGATGAGTGACCCCAAATCTGAAAAGGAAGGGATTGCTTTTACCCCGATGATCTTCAACGAACTTCCGCAGGTCTTGGACGATACCTTCTTTACCCGCATTACTGCCCCTGTTAAGGAGATCAGCGAAGTGTTCAGCAATTTTTCCGAGGTGCAGAAAAGCATCGAACAGGCTAAAAAACTGCTTAAGGAAAAAAGCAAGTCCGCCTCACCTGCACCAAGCCCTAAAGCTGATGACAGCGCTGTATTGAAACAGCAATATGAAGAAGCCATTAAAAAGATCGAGGAACTCAACAGTCTCTGTAAATATACTGAAGCACTGGCCTTACTTCCCGATGAGAAAACCTACCCCGAAAAACGGGCTGAACTGGCCAGACTCCGCAAGGAACTGGATGACAAAAGCAGACAATTGTCCTTACTATAAACCTTAATCCCAACATTATGATCGTTACAGCAAAACTTGAAAGGGTGTTTCTATTCAAACACAATCAGCAGGAACGTACACTCTCCGACCCCTCGGCAAACTTCAGCCCTCAGGAAGTAATGAATTTTTATGCAGGAACCTACCCCATTCTCACCACTTCCAAGATCGAAGGTCCCGAGATCAGAGATGACAGGTTGGAGTACCGTTTCACCACGACACTAGGCACAAAAGGATAACCATGAAAACCACGAAAAAGAATTACAAAGAACAGGAAAAACAAGAATTACAGGTATGGAAACTTTATCAGCAAATAGGAGAATTCGCAGCAGGTCTGAGCAAAGTGCAGGACTTGGGACAGATCAGAAAAGACAAGCGCAATGTCGCACCACTCGGTTTTGTGGAAGTGATTTTCTGAGGGTACATTTTCCAAGGCTAAACTCGGCAGTGTATCCGGGTCTCCAAAACACCAGTTTGGTAGAGCGTGAGTTTTTTAACTCACTCTCCAACCTTGAAATACTTTATGGGTTCCGCGCAGACAGGAATGAGGGACTTTCCTATCCTCAGAATATCATTGAAAGTTTTAAATCCGCAACCGCACAGATGGAGAAGATCAGTGATCTTAAACTTGCCGTCATGCGTGGCGAAGGTCATACGGCGACAGTAACAACAGTTAAGGATTTTGATACATGTACTACATTGTATTATATCCCTGTCGAACCACTTTTTGACCTGCTGAATAACAAGGCAAAGGTTGCAACCGCAGAATTATTGCTTTCTGTTTTTGCTTACCTCTATCAGGTACATCATGTGCCCTACTATGCTGAAAAAGGAAATTACCTGCATTATATCTATAACACCCTTGAAGATTGGATTCTCGCTGATTTTGAAGAGGACAGCGAACAGGCTGATGCCCATCTTGAACATTTCTCCTACCTGAATCACTCAGGAAATGAATTACTGGTGAAGATCAGCGATCCCGCCCAGTTGAAGCTGTTCTGCTCAAGGCTCTCTGCATTTAAACCACAATCAAAAGCGGAAACCGCACTATTGGACACAGCTAAACAGGCTTTTGACCTGTTTAGCAAGTACCCCGACCGGTCTGTTTTTGAAGCTGTCCGTTACGACATCCTGCCCCCGGAAGCTTATGAGGACAACCAGTATATCTCCCCCGACCAGTACATCTCCTTTTACTGGAGCAGTGAAGATTCTCTTTACGATGAACTATGGCAGACCATCAATGAACAACTGGCCGAATACTGCATGATTGCCGAGCCTTCGGCCTTGCAGTATTTTGATAAGCCCCAGAAGAAAATACATCACAACCATGATTTCGAGACCTGTTTTTTTGACCTCCTGAACGGATTAGCCGACACCTTAACTGATTTAAGCTATGAATAACATCGCACACCTGCTTGACAACATCTTTCACCCGGTGAAAGCCCTTGTCGTTTTTAGCACTCCCCAAACCGGGCAGTATTATATTGAAAGCTATGATATGGACGCCAGCGGTCAACCTATCAATGCGCATCCGCTTTCTGTAAACGAAGGAAATGCTTTGTCTGCTGTTCTGTGTTCAGAACAAGCCCGGCAGTTCTTCAGCAGCAAGGGTTTAATACCCGAAAATGTACTTTTTATTGACCCCGGCACCTCAGGCTGTGCCATTTGGCATACCCCGGAAATGGAACATGATGTCTTATTTGGTGACGATCTGCCCATTGAAAACGGGAAAGCACACCTACCTCAGATGATATGGAAAGCATCCAGAAGTAAACTTGAAGTCCATGCCATTTTGACTAAAGGCAGACCTACCCTTGACACTCCCCTTTATTATGCCCCCTTTTTTAATATGGAACCCGATGGCAAAGTATGCATGGGGAATGTGAACATCGAAATTGAACCGGGATGCGCACTGGAAGATTTTATAGGCAAATGGCAGAAATACTTCTTCCACAGCACCTTCAGTCACCTGCTCACCGGGGTTTCTCCGGTAAAGATCAATGTCGTTGAACTCTGGCAGAACCTTGTCGGTAAAAACAAACGCTTTCCGGCAGGCACCCTTAAAAAGAATGGTAAAACCCTTAAAGACCTCATCTCATGAGCAAATCAACTCAAAGAACTAAAGTTCATTTCATTCAGAACAGCTTGCTGAACCCGACAAACCCGATCTCCATGATCGTAGTGGGGGGCGGTGGTACAGGAAGCCATTTCCTGCACGCCATAGCAAGGGCTGACCTTGCCCTGACCGCAATGGATCATCCCGGATTCAGGGTAACAGTATTTGATCCTGACAAAGTTGAACTGCCGAACATGGGCAGGTCAGAATTCAACCGCAATTATATAGAGATCAACAAGGCAGTTGCATTGGTCTCCCACATCAACAGGTCTTATGGCACCAACTGGAAAGCAGTCCCTCATGCCTATGAACCTTTAAATGGGTCACGTCTTTCTGAAGACAGGCTCGCCAATCTGATCGTTTCCTGCGTTGACACCGTCAGCACAAGATTCAGTATTGCTAAAATGCTTTCCGGCATCAAAGACTCCTACCAGTTCCACAGGGACAGACCAGTGTACTGGCTTGATTTTGGGAACTCAAAATATACTGGTCAGGCGATACTGTCAACAACCGCAACTGTAGCACAGCCCAAATCAAAGAAGTTCATACCGGTTGCTGATCTGCCAACGGTCACTGAAGAATTCGGGGAACTGCTAAAAAATTCGGAAAAAGCTGATCCAACCCCAAGCTGTTCCATGTTACAGTCATTAAACGAGCAGAGCCTGTACATCAATTCTGCACTGGCCAACTGCGGTGCATCCTTACTGCAACAGTTATTGGAAAAAGGTTACACCCCTTACAGAGGCTTTTTCATGAACCTCGAGAATTTCAGAACGGAACCCATTCCGGTCTGAAAGGGTTTTGAATTCGGGGTGATCCCCGGAATTTTCCCCGCGGTCAGGCACTGCCTGACCGGAAAGCCTTGCATTTGTGCCAAATGCGCGGCTGTTTTTTAAATCACCTTCAGAAATTTAGCTGATCAAGGGAAAAGCGGTTAAATTTCAGTCATGAAATCAGGGCTTTTTCCATCTTAGCTCATCCCTGAGCTTACCACAGCTATTATACTTTGATCAAAGAACTTAAGCCGGGTATAAATGGATGCAGTTCTCCCAGATGTATTGCGGATTCTTCTATAAATTTCACATAGCTTTTTAAATACTTATCGGTACCACTTTCCTTTTCCATTGCCTCAGCCAACACCAGAAGGATATAATTATCCGGCACCTTGGTACTGATCACATTTTTAAGTTCCCTGAACAGATCGGTTGGACTAACATTCACAACATTTGAAGAATTATCGCTGGAATTATTATACACCCTTGCATTATTCCCATTAAGTATATACACAATTTGCCCGGCAGCTGGACGTGGTATTGCCGTAGTTTTAGCCACTTTTAACTCATAGCTCGGCGGTTTAATCATCCCCTGCTCTTTATAATGTACGCCAAAAATATCGTAAAGCTCAGTAATGCCGTTAGAAAGCTGCCGCTCGACCTGGTCACCTTCTTTTACGGCAATATCTGTTTCATAGGTCACTACCATTTCAGGGGTAACTTTTGCTTTTATATTTCTGGAGGGAGCACTTCCGTCCTTACTCAGTATACGTACCGTATCCTTGTGAGATATTCCAATATTATTCATATATGATCTATAAAGTCTGCCCGGGCATTAACAATGCGGTCAGAGGTGGGATAAACGGAGCCAAAAGGGTCATGTGATTTGCTGCAGACTGAATAAATGTATTGTATTTAGCAGCAAAGCTGCTGGTGCCCCTGGCCTGTTCCATTTCGTTTACCAGTGGGATCAATCCCGTATTTGGTAGCTTTGCTTCAATGAGGGCGCGAAGTTCCTCAAATATTTTATCATTAGTGATATTCACCACATTGCTGGAATGATCCACAGAATTATTTAACACCCTGGCATTATTACCGCTAACATGATAAACATGGGTAGCTGCAGCGGGACTGGCATTCCGGATCGAGTTGACATTACTGACCTTAAACTTATAGAATGGCGGAATTGCCGGCGGTATACCTTCACTATACTGACTTTCTGATACGAGATATTTTTCAGTTTTACCGTTAGACAGTAAACGCTCGATAAAGTCGCCTTCCTCCACATCTATGCTTACATCAAAGATTTGGATATCATTTTTACTGACCACCCCTTTATACTCTTTTGAAAGCTCCCGCCCGTCTGCTTTAATGACCCGGATCGTATCGTTCTCTAAATCGGAAAATATATGCATAATTCTATATGATTAATGCCAGCTTTAATCGCTGACTACATGAAATCAAATATAATGAATTTGCACGCTTCACTCATTGCTTTTTACATGCTAAAATAGAAAGACCTGCTCATCCGGTAAAGGCTATATAAATGGCTGCGCCAGCCTTGACCTGCTGCTGCTCTTTCCCTGGCTTGCATAAAAAAGCAAATCATGGAAAATTCCCGAAATTCTAAAGTCCGGTCAGCAATCAAAACTGAGCACCAGCATGAATTCCTGCTGTCCTGTCCGGCTGAAACCCTGATCCGGCTGTTTACCACAGCGCTGGAGAAATTCAGCTACCCCGAACTTTTTGAAGTTCTCGCCAGTCCAGGGGCTCCGCTGATATCCATCATTATCCGCACTGCAATCAAATCCAAGCAGCAAGCAAAGCCGTTCCGGCTTAGCCTGGAACAGGCAGAACGAAGGACAGTGGCCGTAGAGAATAACCGCAGGAAAAAGTTTGCCAGCAGGGCGTGGAAAACCCAGCCTTTGTTTGCCCTGGAAGTTATCCGTCAAAAATATCCGGACTATACCGAGCAAATGCTGACTGCTGACCTCATCCTTGTAAAACGCAAAAAAAAGCGTGAAAAGTTTATCAAGCGCACATCTGAATTTGGGTTGAGGATCTGCCAGATCCGTAAACTGAGCGGCATGCTGAAACTATCTGACCCGGAAAGCCCGGAATATTATAAATGCTGTAACCAGATCGCAGGTTATATGCAAGGCCTGAAAAACAGGTCTCCCATCTCACTGCAGGTAAATTACAGCGGGGAATCCTTGCAATATGATTTTCCCTGGAATTCCCGCGAGAGTGACATAAAAGCTTTTATTGCCATAACCAAAAAGGTAGGCTCCTTTAAAGAACTCGACGAGCAATGGAGCAGCTACCATTCCAGCGGGAAATAATTTTCAGAAAATCCTCTTACCCTTCAATGGGCGATTTCCGGGGGAATAGATGACATCAATTTATGCCACTAAGGTAGCTGTAAAAGCTGAAACGGCACCCTTTCTCCTGCCCAACGCGCAAGGTAGCATACACAAATTGGGTATCCCTTCCAGCCGAAAAAGGCCTCCGGGAACCTCCGCAATTTCTGTATCTCCACCTTGCCTGATTCAGCTTTTACAGCTGGCAGCGCTCAATAAACTGATTTATTCACTTAACTATTGAGACCATGGCAAACAAATGCTACAACCTGGTCAGCTTCTTCGGTTCAGAAGCGGCCATGAAAGAAATCCAACAGCTGTTTGAGCAGCTGAAACAGGCAGACATTGCCAAAGATGCTTCCCTTGTACCGGGCATGTCACTGGCTCCCCTTGAGAACTGGATGTTCAATATCAACATATATTCGAGGGAGTTTTACACCCTTATTACTTATGACACCAACTGGCACCCTAACATGCGGGATATTGCCCGGCTGGCAGTAAGGCTGGACATTACTGTAATGCACGACTATGAAGACCCGGAAGTAAGTCTGTACGGTAAGTACATCTTTACTCCGGGAAGATCTGTACAGTCCGTAAGACTGGACTATCCTGACCTGGGACAGATCTCCTACGATGAGGGTACAGATGAATACTGCTATAAAGACTACTGCAGCCAGTGCCTGGGAGATATGGCCGATATCATCCTGATGGAAAAGATCAGCAGGATCCCCTTAAGCAGTCCATGAGACTGCTGCACATGATCGCCCGGGCGCTAACCTTATTGGTTATACTGCTGACCCATTTTTACGGATTCGAAAGATACCTGGTAGTGAACCAGCTGCTGCACAGAGCGGAGTTAAGCTCCGGTTTTTTTATGCCCCGTCAGACCAACTCTTAACACCTAATTATCCCGCAAGTTAGGGCTTACTGATGATACAGGAGTCATTCTGCACCGCCCGCCCGCCAAGGAATTCCTCGCAAATTGGGTATCCCGCAGGCCTGCGGCATTTCTGCGGGAGCCTCCGCAATTTTCTGCGGTGCTCCTTGCCCTTATTCATCAGCAAGTCCCTGGTCACCCGAAATAATTAAATGTTTCACCTAACCTTTTAAATCATGAGAAACCAGGATCGACACACCAGAAACTACAGAGATCAGCACAGCTGCGCACATGCATGGGCACACCAGTCGACCGAATGTGGAAATGCCAGTAACTTTTTCTTTGAAGGTGCCACCATTTACAGCTACGGCAGGCACTTTCCCATTGCAACCATCGACGGCGACCGTGTATTTTTCACGACCCGGAACTACAGCGTTTCGACTTCTGCCCATAAAGGCCTCGCCCGTTCGGCAGTTTCAGACAAAGAGATCATCTATGTACACTTCCTCCCTGTAAGCGATGAGAAAATCACGCCGGAAAGTCCATTTATTAAAAGGAACATCGATTTCTGGATCGACAACATCGCTTCAGAAACCAAAAACTTCCTGGAAAACCCGAAAAAGAAATTGCTGCTGAAATGCATTGATGAGCAATTCTGCCTCCTGCATTCCCTGGTCAGGACTTTTTCTGCACAGGCACCGCAGGAATTCAGTACCGTGCTGGAAAATTCTGTCCTGAAACAGGCAGCTGAACTGATCACATCCCAGCGTACGCTTAAAGAGATCAGCGACAGGAAACGGAATGCAGCCAGACTTGTCACCTTCGAAAAGTCTGTCCTGGAATGGGAAAACGGGATCATCAGCACGTTGAAAACCCTTCATCCGACAGACCCGAACCTGACTTACCTGAGGCTGGATACAGGTAAAGCTCATATAGAAACTTCCAAAGGCATAAAAGTACCGATACAGCAAGCCAGGGATTTCTGGATGTACATCTGCCAGGTGATGGGGACTACGGGTATGAGGCATACCTTCCGCATACTTAACTTCCAGGTTCAGGAGATCACCCCTGAATTCATCAGGGTCGGGTGCCATACCATTCCGATACTGCAGATCAACAAAATTGCCCGTCAGGCAGGATGGATCTCCAGCTAGGCCTGATCCTGCATTTATTTACTGTTAGCGCTCTTTTACCGGAAATTTAATATGTTTGTCCCGGCCTTGCCGTCTGGCTGGGCGTTAACTAACATCTGGTACAAGTTCTGTAGACAGTACCACTAAATTTTAAAACATGGAAAAATTCACAAAAGTTAAAGAAGTTCTGGCTTCGATTGAGGCTGATGCAGAGAAATTTTACAATGCAGGTAATGCTGCTGCTGGTACACGCGTACGTAAGGCCATGCAGGATTTAAAGACCCTCGCGCAGGAAATTCGTGCTGAGGTGACAGAAAAAAAGAACTCAGCAAAGTAAACAGCAACTGTTTTGGGAAAAAAGACCTGCATTTCTGCAGGTCTTTTTTTGTTTACTGCCATTTTTTGTTTCCCCGGAATGCTATTTTTTTCCAGGTCTCCCGGCTGTACTTATCCGGCTCCCCAAGCGGGGGTCAAATACCTCTTCTCCTTTTCTTTTGTCTGTTCCTGCAAAGATCAACCCTGCTTTTTATTTCCGAGAACAGGTCATACCTGAACCTGCTCACCTTCATGCACTTCCTCTGTTATCCAGATCGTTTTTCCTGTTTTTAGTATGCAAAGGTATAAGCCTGCATCCTATCCAGTCAAGGTTATATGAATGGCTGCGCCAACCTTGACAGCACAGGATTCAGCCTTTAAAAGATACCTGCATTAAAAACTTAAAAAAAAACAATCATGGAAAATTCAAAAAACGAAGTAACCCTAGAAGGCTACGCAGGCTCAGATCCGGTAATTACCAAATTCTCAGAAACAAAATCTATGGCACGTCTGAGTATCGCCAGAAACGAATTTTACAAAAATGCCAATGGCGAACTGGTAAACGAGACCCACTGGTTCAACCTGGTTTTCTGGAACAAGAAGGTCAGCCTGATCGATGGCCTGGTTAAAAAAGGAACCAAGTTCTGTATCACAGGCAAACTGTCCACAAATACCTATACGGACAAAAAGAATGAAAAAAGAACCTCTACTGAGATCATTGTCAATACCGTAGAGATCAGGGCTGATGAGCCTGAACCATCTGCCTGAAATTCTTTATTCCCCGGCATTTTGCCGGGGATTTTTTTTGTTAACTTATCTCTATTGCATTGACACAACCTGAGCGTTCAGTTTTACCGCTTCAGGCCACTATTTAAACAGGATGATTTTAGTTATAGTCTGGCCTGAAATTCGTCCAGCAGGTTTTCACCTTTTAATACTTTCAGCAGTGCTGTGTACCACAGCATGGTAAACTCGGGGTGCTTACGGAGCTGAGGGATATCAGCGTATAGAAAATCTCTTAAACTGGTGATCCCCATCCGCTCAGACTGATCCTTATATTCAGGGGTTAAGTCCGTTTCCCGAATGCTTTTTATCGTATTCCGTTGTGGCTGCATTAATTTGCACAATTGTTTAAAGCGGAAATTTAGGAATAATAAATCGCGCAGCAAACAATATTATGTCATTAATTATGAAGTATACTTCATACCAATTCCTATCCATTTATCGCATTTTTAGACGTGATCAAAGTACGCAACCAGCAGTTAATTAATACACTAGGAATCAGGGTAAAAGCCCTGAGAATACAACGCGGACTTTCCATGGAAAAACTGGCCGAGCTCTCCGAGATCGACTACCGCCAGGTCTTCAACATTGAACACGGCAGAACCAATGCCACCGTTTCCACGCTCGATGCACTATGCAAAGGCCTGGACATTTCCCTGTCTGAATTATTTGATACCAGCACCTTAAAATAAAGTTTCTTTTTTTTTCGCCCTTAAATCGCCCCTGGAACAACTCCCGGACTGGGGTGTACCGTTTCCAAAATTTCCATACACTGTTTTCAGCCTCCGGTTTGAGATTGCTTTGTCCCCATGAAACTGAAGGATATGAACCCTGAATTTCCCGGATGCAGTTACCCGCAGGGCTGTAAAAGCCCCGCCGATCCTCTGCGCCGGAAACAAAGGATCTCCAGTCCAAAGCCAGCCGGTTTTTAGCCGGATAAGCGCAGACAGGCGGCTCCCATTTCGGCTGCTCAGTCCTGTCTGCCCGCTCTTGGCAAAGTTTCAAAAATATATCGACAGGGTAATGCCGGAGGCAACAGACGTTTCCGGTTACCGCAGCACCCGCCTGCCAATGGCAGATCAAGTCCTGCAGATCCCTGAACGCCTCTGGCGTTACGGCGCAGCGATGCGGCCGGAAATGATCTTTGACATCGGGGGATGAAGCATTATCCTGTGAAAACAGGAAATTCTGCATAGTGGCGATGGTATCAAAACGAGTGCATTGGCAGGCGTAAGCTCTTTCTGTACAGATCGACGTGGGTAGTCCCGAAAATTATAAATGAATGGATCTCACTATCCATTCAGCAGGGGCATCAGCCCCTTTTTTGTTTGCCAGCTTTTAAGCTGCAGACCGGATCGACATCCCATTTCTTTTCATGCAAAATGTATACAAGCATGCTCGCTCGCCGGAAAAGCCCTGCATCATGCTTTGATTCTTCACTCCTTAAACAAAATTCTTATGGAAAATTTTATCGGCGCCAGCCAGCTCAAAGACCAGGTCTCATTGGTCAGCCTGCTATCGAGGCTTGGATATGAACCCCAGCGCAAGTCAGGCGGAGAACTTTTTTATCTTAGCATGCTGCGCAGCAGCGATACTGAACCTTCCTTTTGTGTCAATGAAACGCTGGGCGTCTGGTACGACCACGGCAACGGACAGGGCGGTGACCTCATTGATTTTGCCAGGTCATACTGGAAAGAACTGGATTTCCCTCAGCTGTTGCAAAAGATCGCTGAGGTCTGCAACATCACCATCGACTACCAGCCCCCCCGACAGTCTGAAAAAAAATCCCGCCCGCGGTTAAAAGCAATCAAACTCCCCAACTATAAAATTGAAGAGATCAAGCCACTGGGCAATAACCAGGTGCTGACAAATTACCTGATGTCAAGAGGTGTCTGGGGTATAGCCAATGATCAGCTCAGAGAGGTCTACTATTACGTTGAGGATGAGAAACACCTGCGCAAGCATTATTTTGCCATCGGCTGGCTCAACCAGTTCAAAGGCTGGGAACTTAGGAATAAATATTTTAAGGGCTGCCTGGGCAAAAAAACACTGACCATCATCCCCGGCGATCAGAAAAAGCTCGCCGTATTTGAGGGATATATGAATTACCTCAGCTGGAAGCGTTACCACCCGGAAGCAGCGCATACCGTTATTTGCCTGAACTCACTGGTCAACCTGCCTCAGGCCATTTCCGCTGGCGGTACATATCCGGACATTTCACTTTATCTGGATCATGACCAGGCTGGCCGGGAAGCAACATCAGCATTTCTGAACGCAGTCCCTCATGCCACAGATGCCTCTTCGGTATACGAAGGCTTTAACGACTACAACGACAAGCTGAAATGCGACCTGAAATCAACCGGGAAGCTCCCGCATGAAACATCAACCGCCACCTCCACCGGACTACATAAAGGCAGCAATAGCTGATGGCTTTTGCTGACCGCCTTTGTACCTCCAAACCCTTATCAAACCACGGAACCCTTGTTTGTTAAGTTTGGGGCAAGATGTCTTTTCGTCAGACAAAAACCCCTTTGCGGGGCTTTTCATCTTTCCGAAAAGTCTCTTGCCTTAAGCTTTCCGTCTTCGTGCCTCAGAGGAAGCATAAGGGAAAAAGGTCAGCTCGCAACTCGCTGCCCCAACAAGCTTCGCTTATGAAATCAAGGACAAAACAAAACGGAAGACCACTGCTCCTTAAAGACAGGCGCAGTAAAAAGATCGATGTCCGGTTTACCGAAGAAGAATACGCGCTCATCACCCGCCTGGAACAGCAGCTCGGCATGAGCAAGACGAATCTTGTCCGGATCCGTGTGCTGGAGAACTCTGCTGGTCTGCTGATCAATTCCTCAGAAATGATCCGGCAACTGGACTCGATCGGGTCAGAAATGAACCGCACGGGCAATAACATCAACCAGCTGGCCCGTCATGCCAACACCCTGAACAAGCAGCACCGCCTCTCCCCGGAGATCATCGGAGAAAACAACTCCCTTTTGCGGCAATGGACAGATATCCAGCTGCTGCTGGAGGCTACCTTAAGAAAGCTTATCCGGATGATGGGCAGGTAAAGCCATTTTCTTCGCCTGAAAAATGAAACCGGTGTAACCGGATACAAAATAACAGGTATCCCGCTGCCAAATAACAGGATATGATCAAGCCAGATATAAGTTATAAAATAACAGGTTATATCCTATCCAGGTACAGCACCACAGATATCTGGATAGCCTGTATTCAGTTATAAAATGAATGTGAACTGGATATCCTGTAACCGGATCACAACTATCCGGATATAGCACATCTTGTTATTCCCTATCCCGTTATGGTCATAAAAATCCTAAAAGCTGCGGGCGTCTACGAAGGCATCCGCTACAACACACGAAAAATTGAAAGTGATAAGGCGGAGCTCATGAAAACGGAGAACTTCGGCGCCCTGAATGCTTTAGGTACGCTCCGCCCGGAAGATTATATCCGGTACCTGGAACTGATCTCTGCACAAAACACCCGGATCAGGCTTCCCCAGTTCCATGCAGTGCTCTCAGCAAAAGGCAAATCGTTCAGTAAAACACAGCTAACCAAAGTTGCCGGAGAATGGATGAAAGCAATGGGATACGGGGAACAGCCCTACCTGATCATATACCATAAAGATACCCAAAATAACCACGTACACATTGTAAGTACCAGGATCAATAAAGAAGGTAAAAAGATCAGCAGTGCCTATGAAAAGATCCGCGCGGTAAGGGAACTCAACAAACTGATCGGGCTGAATGAAAAACTCAAAGCCAAGACAGACCTGGAGAAGGCATTGGGTTATAATTTCTCCACGACCGCACAGTTTATGATGCTGCTTGAGGCGCAAGGATATATTCTTCAGGAAAAACCTGATGGTCTGTACCTGGTCAAATATGGTAAGCGGCTCTGCAGCGTAAAATCTTCCCAGATCCAGGCAAGGATCAAAGAACGGCAGACTGACCAAAAAAGAATTGCCCAGCTCCGCATGGTCTTTGAAAAATACCGCCACCACTACAGCAGTAAGCTGGTGCCGATGACTGTGCCGCTTCCGGGCGGCAGGAGCACTGAAGTTACCGGAAAGTACACTTCCGATCTTGCCGTATTCCTCAGGGAAAAATTCGGGGTCGAACTCTTTTTTCATTCCAGTGAGGGCAAACCTGTTTATGGCTATTCCATCATAGATCACAGCGCAAAACAAGTACTGAAGGGCAGCGAGGTCATGCACCGGGACGTGCTGCTGGAACCTGTCCGGCTGCTTTCTGAAAAACTGCAGACGGAATACCTGAACAATTCTGAAACACTGGCTGACATTGATGACATAGATACGCAGGAGGATTACCACGAACCGGAGGAAGGCAGTAATCACTTTGAAGAAATCCCTGAGGACTTACCTGAATACATCCACCCTACCCCTGATGTCAACATATCCATTTCAGATGACATCGACGATGAGGCCATCAATGGCCGTAACCGCCGTAAAAAGAAAAAAGCCCGTACCAATACCAGATAACCCTTTAACAATCAACTATGGTCATAATTATCGGAAACCAGAAAGGCGGTGCAGGAAAGAGCACCATTACCATGCTCCTTGCCAATTACCTTACCGGCCAGAAAACCTGTAAGGTCATCGTGATCGACATGGATTACCAGCAGTCCATCGCGCAGAAATACCAGCGGGCAAAAATGCTTGACAATATTCCGCCTTATGAGGTCGTCGCGGCCAGCCTGGAACATTTTCCTATGATGTATCCTGTACTGGCGCAGAACAAACAGCAGGTCATTATCATTGACCTTCCCGGAAAGCTTGATGATGACGGTCTGATCGCTGTTTTTAAAGCCGCTGATCTGGTGCTTTGCCCCTTCTCCTATGATGAGCTAAGTTTTGATTCCACCGTTCTCTTTTCGTTTGTGCTCCAAAAGATCAACCCAAAGGTCAACATCACTTTCATTCCCAGCAGGATTAAAGCCAATGTACGCTATGAGACCAAACAGCAGGTTGATAAGCAGCTGCTGGGCCTCGGCCGGATGACCGAGGCAATCCCGGACAGGATAGATTTTCAGCGCAGCAATACAGTCCGCACACCGGAAAGCGTGTTGCCGGTTGTAAAACCTGTCTTTGAGCAGCTCTGGCAGCAATACATTGCCCCGCAGACCGGGCAGAACGAAACCATTAACAGCCCTGACGCCTATGAATGACATTAAAAGCCTGGCCGACCAGCTCCGCAGCAGTATAACGTCCCCACCTGCCGGTCCGAAACCAAAACCTCCTGCGGAAGGCAAACCCAAAAAACAAACCAAAGCAGTTTCCGCTCCTGCTATCCTGGAGGAGATCCGCGACTACGACAACTCCGGTCATAAGAACATGGTGCATGTCCGTTTTGATAAAAAAACAGCACAGCTGCTCAGTCATTTTAAAATGGCTACGGGCATAGACCTGACCAAACTGATTGCTTTCTCAGTCAGGCGGCTCCTGTCCCAGCATCCCGAAATCAAATCAATTGTCCAACAATACATCCAAAACCTAGAATTATGAGTTATCTGCAATTCGCCCTCTGGCTCACCGGAGGTTATTCCGGTTACTACCTGCTGAACATCCTCTATGACAGCACAAGAAAAGACCGGCAACCACAAAATGAGTCCGCAGCTGTTCTGAGCTTTGCCCCGGAACTGCCGCCGCAAAAAGTCCATCCAAAGCAGCTCCCTGAAACGCCGGAACCTGGACCGGCATCGGTTGGTTCAGGCGCCGTATCCCTCCAGGGGCTCTTTGCCCTGGCCCGCAAAGAAACCATCGAGTTAACCAGACAGGTCAGCTTCTGATATGCCGGGCCGAAAATTTCTTTTACTGATGACCCTGCTGGTCATGAGCTTCTGTTCTGTCTCCGGACAACCCGGGATTGCCGAAATGCAGCAGGTACGGCAAGACCTTAAAAATTCATTTTTTTCCGCCTGGGACGCCTGCCTGGTGCTCGCCGCAATACTGGGGATCATCGGCGGCCTCAGGATCTATCACAATCTGCAAATGGGCAGAGACCGCTTTACTGCCGAGGTAACCGGATGGTTCCTCGCCGCAATCTTCATGGTCCTGATCGGACCCTTTCTTCAAAAACTGATGGGCATTTAGCTCTTTTTCCCTCCCTCAAAATCCAGCCGCTTCCAAAAAGAACCGGCTTTTTTTTCACCCAAAATTTCTCAAGACAAATGAACAAAAAACAATGCTTCCTCCTTGCAGTGATGCTGCTGATCACCCGTGTTTCCGCCTTCGCCCAAAATGGTGTTACCGGACTCAACACCGCAACCACAACCCTGAAGACCTATGTTGCCCCGGTAACCAACATCGCCCTGGTCATTGGCGGTATCGTCGGGCTGATCGGAGCGGTACGGGTGTATTCCAAATGGAATGCCGGGGACAATGACATCAACAAAGAGCTGATGGGCTGGGGCGGCTCCTGCGTCTTCCTGGTGGTCTCCTCACTGGTAATTAAAGCCTTCTTCAGTCTTTAAGGATGCGAAATTTTTCAGTTTACCGGGGCTTGCAAAAGCCCCTGGTATTTAAAGGCTTCAAAGGAAAATTCATTTACTGGGGTGTTGGCTGGCTGCTCTGCGGTCTGGTACTGGGTGCCCTTTGCATGATTCTGATCAATATGTATTTCGGCGTGCTTGTCCTTACCGCTGCCATAGGCGGAGGGCTCTGGTATACAGCCGAAACCCAGAAGAAGGGACTACACAGCAAAAGACGCAGCAACGGCCTCTATCTCCATCAATCCACTTTTAATTTCCGGAAAAATGTCAAAAAAGAACGTTTTTAAAATACCCTATATCGGTATCGATTCCCACCAGGACTATGACCTGCTGTATGGTCCTAACGGGGAGTATTCCGTTGTGATCAGCCTTAATAATCCGGTTCAGCAATATTCAGGGGCATCTGAGGCTTATGATGAATTCCACAGCATTTACAGCAATATTGTAAAGATCCTGGGTGGCGGGTACCTGATCCAGAAGCAGGACATCATCAGCAAGTCTGCTTATCCCTACATTCCCGCAGAAGAATACCTGCAGGATAAATACAACCGGCATTTTGCGGGCAGGAAAGCTGTAAAAATCCGTACCTGTCTTTCCCTGACAAGACTGGTCAGGAACAGCTCCCTTTATGTTCATGATGCCGGGCAGCTCATGGATTTCATGCAGAAAGTTGACAAAGTACTGGAGGTGCTCAGGTCAGCAGGAACCAGTCCGAAAGTACTGCCGGAAAAAGAGATCAACCACCTGATCAGGCAGATCCTGTCCATGGATTTCTCTGAGGGCCCGGTAGTACTCAACAACTATATGCCGACAGATACCCAGGTGAACATGGGGAGTGTTTCCATACGGAGTCTCAATCTGATAGACATAGACAGTATTGACCTGCCCCAGAATTTATCTACCCACCGGGAACTCAGTGACAACGAATCGGTTAAAGGATTCCCGGTTGACCTGTTTTCCTTCCTGCTTAAAGTACCGGAATACCAGAGTATCCTCTTCAACCAAGTGATCGGGATTCCCGATCAGGCATCGACCTTAAGGAAACTCGCGCTGAAAAGAAAGCGGCACTCGGGTATACCCGATCCGGCTAATGACCTTTGTGTGGAGGACATCGACCTGCTGCTCAAAGATGTCGCCCGTAACAACCAGCTGCTGGTCAATGCCCATTTCAACATCATTATTGCTGCGGAAAAAGAGCAGTTGCAGAAATCCTGCAATTTTGTGGAAAGCGCATTGTTCCATCTTGGAATCACTCCCTGCAAGAGTGCCTACAATCAGCTAGAACTGTTCCGGACAGCACTTCCCGGCAATGGAATAGAGCTTCAGGATTACGACTGGTTTCTGACCACCTCTGACGCAGCGATCTGCCTGATGTTCAAAGAATCACTCCCCGCAGATGATCCATCAGATTTCCTGATCCGCTTTACCGACCGACAGGGTATACCGGTAGGAATTGACCTGTCGGATTTGCCACTGGCGCAAAACCGCATGAGTAACCGCTCGCGTTTTGTACTTGGAGGCTCAGGAACAGGAAAATCTTTCTTCATGAATTCGGTCATTGAGCAGTATATGCTGTACAACATGGATGTAGTAATCATTGATACCGGGCACAGCTATTCAGGGCTTTGCAGTTATTACAACGGCAAATACATCACCTATTCGGAGAAGGAACCGATCACAATGAACCCCTTTGCCATTAGGTCCGAAGAGTACAACATCGAAAAAAAGGACTTCCTGGTTACGCTCATCACCCTGCTATGGAAGGGAGCCGGGGGATCGGTCAGCCAGATTGAGTCTGATGTCATCACACAGCTGATTTCCACCTACTATACACAGTATTTTTACGGAAGACCGCTGTTCGATGGCCATTTGGTAAAAGCGATTCCTGAACTCAGCTTCAACTCATTTTATGAGTACGCACTGGACACCATTCCGCTCATCAAAGAGGCTGAACAGATTCCTTTCAATCTGGAGGAATTCCGCTATGTACTAAAGAAATTTTACAAGGGCGGTGAGTATGACCGGATGCTCAATCAAAACGTGGACCAGTCGCTTTTCGATGAGCCCTTTATTGTATTCGAAATTGATAACATTAAGGAGTCAAACCTGTTCCCCATTGTTACGCTGATCATCATGGACGTTTTCCTGCAGAAAATGCGGCACCGTTCAGACCGTAGAAAAGCCCTGGTCTGTGAGGAAGCCTGGAAAGCGATCGCCAGTCCTATCATGGCCTCCTACCTTCTTTACTTATATAAAACCGTTAGAAAGTTCTGGGGCGAGGCTATTGTGGTTACCCAGGAACTGGCCGACATCCTGGGCAATCCGATTGTGAAAGACAGCATCATCGGCAATTCGGGAACAATCTGCCTGTTGGATCAGAGCAACTTTAAGGACAACTATGATGAGATCGCCAAGCTGCTCTCTATAAGTGATACGGAAAGGAGAAAGATCTTTACGGTCAACCAGCTGGACAACAAGGAAGGCCGGTCCCGGTTCAAAGAAGTCTATATCCGCCGGGGCATGACCGGTGAAGTTTATGGCGTAGAAGTGTCCGCCGCGCAGTACCTCACCTATACCACAGAAAAACCGGAAAAGTCTGCAGTTGAGCGGTACACCAAACATTTCGGGACCTACCCGGCCGGTCTTGACGCATTTCTATCAGACCTGGGCAAAAGCGGGCTCAGCCTTGGCCGTTTCGTCACCCAAGTCAACAGTAAAGGAATATTCAATCTTCAAAATTCTTAAAAATGCTTAGAAAAATAATGTTTCTGATGCTGTTCCTATGGTTCAGCAGCGCATACTCCCAGACTTTATATGTTGACCCGGTCACCTCAGCGGCAATGTACAGTTCCAGTTCTACCCTGGACGGACAGCTGAACCGGACCAACAATAACCTGAGCCTCATCCAGCGTGGGCAGCTCGCAGTCACTGGACAGCTGGTCATTGTAAATGATCTGCAGGACAGGATCTACAAGGGATTAAGTGAGGTATCGGGAGTGATCCATAGTTTAAATACCATCAAAGAGATCGCTGATGTCGGAAGCGACATTGTAGGTGATGTACAGGAAACCATCAGGATCGCCGCCTCAAGCCCGGTACTGCTGCTGTTCGCTGAAGAAGGTGCCCGGGAATTCAAAACAAGAGCGATCAGCCTGGCGATTGAGGTTGGCGCATTTATACTTAAGGCCGGGAAAGAAAACCTGATGGATTCGGGAGAAAGGGCTAAACTGCTCAACCATATTGCCAGTGAAATGCGCATCCTCCGGGGAGTTGCCTACGGGATGCACAGGGCCATGTACTGGGCGAGAATGAACGGGATATGGCGTTCCCTGAACCCCTGGGACAGCTGGATCAGTATGGATGAAAAGATCGCAAATGATGTACTCACCCAAGCTAAATACCTGAAGAAATGAATCGGTTAATCATTATTTACTGCCTCTGGCTAATGTCTCTGACGGGGTTCAGCCAGCAGAAAGCGCTCAATATCCCGGGGATCCACCAGCTGGTTGCTGATTCCAAATCAGAAAACCAGCTGCAAAAGTCGGCGCGGGACAAACAGGCGGTCACCACTGCAAATGAACAGGCCAACCGGACCATGCTGGCCAGGCTGAAAGTCAAATACCGGCAGCTTCAGGATCGCTTTCACACCATCGGGCTTATAATTGATGCAGCAAATATCGGCATACAAGCCAGTCCCATAGTTGACAAGATCGTTCAGAACCAGGCCGGAATCTACAGGATAGCTGCAAAGCAGCCTCTGTTCATTGGGATTGCCTATCAGACTGAACTCGAATTCGTATCAAGGTCCCGGGCACTTGTCAATTACCTGATCGGTCTTAGCGCTAGTATCGGGGCTGTGAACCAGATGAAAGCTTCAGACCGGAAGATCCTGTTTGATTATGTGCTTTTCCAGCTGAGTACCATTCAGGAACTTTCGACCGGCCTCTTCAATTCCATGCAGTACAGCCAGGCAACCGGCTTGAAAAGATCACTGAATCCTTTTCAGGATTATATCGATCAGGATGCGGCCATCATCGAGGACATCTTCCAGAACGCTAAATATTTAAAACAATGAAATTTATGCAAACCTCTTTATATGTGCTGCTCATGGGTGCGGGCTTAATTAATGCAGCTGATGCCCAGCGGATCGTTCATGACCGCAAACACCTGCAGGCCGTAGCAGAAAATGCAGTTGTCCGGCAGGCAGCAGAACTCAGCCATACCCAATACCTGGAGAAGATCGATCAGAACCTTCAAAACATCAACCTCAATATCGGTTCAGTGGTTGTTGCCCAGAACATGATCTACAACGGGCTGGCCAATGTCAATTCAGCTTTAAAAAACGGTATTGCCGTCAGGGATATGGGACTGATCATTGCCGATCTAATCAGCTATAGCCGTCAGATGTTGGAAATGGCAAAGGGAGAACCGTACCTGCTGCTGTTCGCTGAAGATTTCGGTCAGCAGATGAAAGCCCGCTCTGCAAGGCTGGTGACAGATGTCTCTGCTTCGATCCTTAAAGAAGGGAACAATATGCTCGCAGATTACAATAGCCGTGATCAGCTGCTACGGACAGTGACCCAGGAACTCCAGCTGCTGTCTTCGCTGGTTTACGGCGCATGGAAAGCGATGTTCTGGGCAAAACAACGTGGCATATTCAGGAATATTAACCCATTTGAAGCATGGATCAGTAATGACCGGGTCTATGTGGATGACATCATCAGAAACGCAAAATATCTCAAACTATGAAAAAACTACTCATCACATTTACCATGTGTTGCCTGATACAGGCAACCTACGGCCAGAAACTTATTGTAGATGAGAGCATCCGTTATCAGCAGGAACGGATGGTCTTTAAACAATGGGACAAAAACAAATTTACCCCTACCAGTGGTTTTTTGGGCATTAACCCTTATTACTGGCTGACCTGGGGGCTACACCCCAATTATAGGAAAACAGATCTCAGACCGCTTTCCGGATCTGGTCCCCAAACCCAGCGTTTGGGCCTGGCAGCTGGGATGACAGCTGCCAGCAATGCATACAAGCTGGAATCAGATACCCTGCGCAATACATCCCTGCTTGAAATCGCAAACCAGAGCGGCGACTTGTCTTTTTCTGATCCGCTCTGGATACTATATTATCATAAGGAACTTAATCCTGTACTGGAGTATTCAGACAATTCTATCCTGGCACCGCTTCCCCCCGCGGTACGCAGCAAAGTAATTTCGGAAGGTTTGCTCAGCTGGTATAAAAATGAACTGGCCTTGCTGAAAGAACGCATAGAAGGTGCCCGTAACACAGATATGGACAGGGGTTCAAGAATTCTTGCCTACCACCGGATGCTGCAGGAGTACCGGGTAGTGGAAGCTACCTGGGCGACCAGGATTGCAACAGCGCAGAAGAACATCAGCAATTCAGGTGCGCAGGAGAAAATGAAGTCCGATCCTGCCATAAGTAAAACCTGGATACCGGAAACGGACGAACAGATCGCCCGGGAAATTCTAAAAAACAAAAAATACTAAACTTATGAAAAAGAAAAATCTGGTACTGCTGATCCTGTTATTCTGCGGTGTATCTGCATTTGCCCAGGCGCCACCCATTAACCCCGATTACAAGAATTCCCTGGAGTTCCTGCAGGGAAATGGCGTTTATGAATCGGGTATGATGGTATTTCTGAAAGGCCTGAAAGACTCCGTCTGGACACATTTCGGGATGTTCATCACCGATGCCAAGGCCCTGGCCGCAATCTTTATGATCATATTTTTTGCCATTAAATCCTATGAGATGATGGCCGGGGACAAAAAACTTGAGGTAATGCCTTTGCTCAGACCCTTCGGACTGGTCATGGTCATTTTATGGTGGGGGGTATTTGTAAAAGTCATTGCCTTTCCGACTGATCTTGTCACTGTCAGAACCGAGGAGATGTTTAAAAGCGAGCAGACCAACGTCAATAACCTGCGTTACACCAGGGCAAACCTGATGATCCAGGTAGCCAATAGCCTTTATTCCCTGCAGGCAGAAACGGAGGTCGCGCAAAAAGAGTCCGAAACATGGTACGGGCGTGCCTGGGATTCAGTGACCAGTTCGGTAAAAGAAGGAATTTCAACGGTAATCTCACCGATTATTGAATTAAAGAACAGGCTTTCCATCCAGTTGCAGCTTATGATGACACAGCTTCTGGAGCTCTTAGCCTTATGGTTACTGCGGATTGCAGTTTACGTCATATTTATCATACAGATCATTTATTCCACCATCCTGATCATTCTTGGCCCCTTTGCGGTGGCTGCAAGTATCCTCCCTGCGTTCAGGGACAGCTTCAGTACCTGGATCGCACGCTTTGTAGCCGTAAACCTCTATACGGGCATTGCCTACCTGATCATGTACATCATGGCACTCATGCAAAAGTATGCCATGACCTCCGAGATCAGTAAATACAAGGAACTTGTAGGTGCAGAAGGTGTTGCGCCAAATATGACAAAGTTTTTGCTGCTCACCGGAAATGGGGTGATCTCTTTCGGAACGGTGATCATTGTATTTGTCATCGGTGCAGTATGCATGTTCACTGTCCCAAGCATCTCCACCTGGATCGTCTCTACATCCGGTATCAGTTCTGCTACTTCAAGCTTCGGCCGCGGTTCAGTGACCATGATGAACGCCGCAAGGAAGGTCTCGGGCAAATTATTCTAACCTCTTACCCCAAATTTATGATTGTCAAAAGTATTGAAGGAAAGATCCGGTTGGCTACCGTCGTAGCCATCGGAAGCCTGATCTGCTCCTTATTGATCTCTTTCATGGTCAGCCTGTTTGCCTGGAAGCAGGTTGTGAATGCCCGCCAGAGCGTCTACATCCTGGCTGGCAACATTCCGATCCTTGCCAGGCAGACTGATGTCCAAATGAACCGACCAGCTGAATATAAGGCGCACATTGACCTGTTCCATTCTATTTTTTTCTCTGTCACCCCTGATGATAAATACATAGAATACCAGATGAAAAAGGCCATGTACCTGGTGGATGAGTCGGGCATGCAGCAGCTGAACAACCTCAAGGAGCGCGGCTATTTCACCTCCATCTTATCCTCAAGTTCAGTACTCACCCTCCAGACGGATTCCATTTTCATCGACCCGGGAAGAAGGTATTTCAGGTATTATGGCAAGCTTAAGATAGACCGCAGGAGCAGTACGATTATGCGTTCACTGATTACCGAAGGATACCTCAAAGATATTCCCAGAAGTGAAAATAACCCACATGGCCTGCTCATTACAGGCTGGAAAACATTAGAAAATAAAGACCTCGAAAATGTTCAGAAAAATACATTCTAACAGGGATCCTTCAGTGACCCTGTTTGGCGAATTGCAAAAGGAATTCGCCCTCTATTACAACAAAGGAATGGAAAAGTTTGAATCGCTGGTAAAGGCTTATCCCTACCATTGCTATGCAGTTATGCTCATCCTCATCCCCCTGTCCTGTGTTTACGTCTTTATCCTGGATCCCAAGACCAGCTCTGCCCGCCCCCCTGGGCACACCATAAAAACACAACCGGTATCTGACAGCTTCAGCAGGATGATGCATGCAGGAAATTCCCTTGCCAGGACAATTTCACTGAAAAAAGAAATTGAATCTATAGTAGCAAAAGATACCCTCACAGCCAAAGACGGGCTTAGGCTTGAGTCTGCGCTGGCTGAACTCGAACAGATTGATCAATCCTTAAAACAAAAGCCATGAACATCAATTTCAGACAACCAAAATATGTGATCCCCTTGCTTATCCTGCCCTTTCTCTTTCTGTTTTTTATGGTCTACAAGTCCAGCACTGAAGGTAATCCCAAGGAAGTTAAGTCAGAAGGGGGGATGCAGGGAGACATTGGAGAAGCTTCTGCAGAGGTACGGCAAGGCGGACTATCGAATAAACTCGATGCCTACCGCAACCAGTACAAGGAAGGTGACGGCAATACAGCGATCAACCCGATTGCCGAAGAACGCGGACTGGACTCCATTGACCAGGCCATGAGAAAACGTTTTCTTTCCGGCAATCCCGGATTACCGGGCCCTGGAGCTTCTTCGGTTCCCGGAGCAATGCCCTATGTGGATCAGGGAGCGCAAAAAACTGTAATGAGCGATCAGGACAGGGCATTGGCAGCTGCACTCTCCAGCCTGAATGGTTACCAGCAACCTGCCCCTGTCAGGAATCCTGTTGCACAACCAAAAGAAAAAGAACCCATGGAGATTTTCAAGGCGCAGATGTCTTACATGGACAGTATCAGCAAAGCTGCTGATCCGGAGTACCAGCAGCAAAAGCAACAGAAAGAAGCACTCGAAAAGACAGAAGCATTAAAAAAGCTGCAAAAAAAGCTTGCAGTATCCAAAGCAGATGACCCCTCCCTTATTTTCAATACCGTAATGCCAGAGCGAAGGGAGAATTTTATAACAGCGATCATTGATGAAAACCTGACCGGATATGCCGGATCAAGGATCCGTTTACGATTACTTGAAGACATCAAAGCAGGAAACTTTCTGGTAAAAAAAGGCACTTATCTGTATGCCGAGGTCAATGGTTTTGGTGGTCAGCGGGTTACTTTAAGCATACAGTCTATCCTGTCCGGAGGTAAAATCCTGCCTGTTAACCTGGATCTGTACGATATGGATGGACTAAAGGGGCTGTATGTCCCTGAATCTGCATTCCGTGATTTCACCAAGGATCTGGGCGGAAATTCCATGCAGGGAGTCAATCTGCAGGGCTCCTCCCAGAACCAGAGCCAGTTCCTGATGAGCACGATTGACAAAATGTTCCAGAGTACCTCCTCTGCTATTGCCAACCTGATCCGAAAGAACAAAGCAAAACTCAAATACAGCTCCTACCTGTACCTGATCGATTCCCAGGCATTGCAGGCCCAGCAGCAGAATTATTAATCCTAAACCAATCCTTATGAGAATCTTCATCATTTCCATTACCATATTACTCCTAAAGGTTTTGACTGCCTCAGCGCAGCTCCCGATAGTTTACCTTCCGCCAAATACCTCAATACATTTCAGGTCACCTGAACCTGTGCAGTACGTGGACATCTCTTCAGGCAGCATTGCTGGTGACATCCCCTTAAAGAATGTTGTCAGGATCAAATATATTCCCGACTCATTAAATAAAGACGCGGTGAATTTTCAGAAAAATGCGGTGGTGACCATCGCAGGTGAAAGTTTCCTGGCCCAGTACCGGATCGTATACATGCCAAATCCGGAAACCGAAACACGCACCAATATTGAGATCCTTCCTGAACACACCACTCCAGTAGACATCGGGGGCATATCGCTATCCCAGCATAAATTAAAGGAGTATGCCCTGCAGTTCATTGGTGCAAAATCTAAAGGCCATTTTGCACAAAGCAAAGCTTTCGGACTGGCGGGAAAGGTTAGCCAGATCGCCACACTTGGTGATTATATCTTTCTTGACATCTCTTGGGCAAACCACACTAATTTAAAATACGACATCGATGAGATCCGCTTTAAGATCAGGGACAAAAAGGTAAACAAGGCAAGTAATGTACAGGAAGTAGAGATCAGGCCGGAATTCTCCCTGTACCAGTCACCTGGCTTTCAGAAGCATTACCGGAACGTATTTGTCTTTAAGAAGTTTAGTTTCCCAGGTAATAAGATACTGGATATAGAAATGACAGAGAAACAGATCTCCGGCAGGGTCATCACCCTTTCACTGAAATACGCAGCAATCCTGGATGCGGATACAATGGAATAGCATTCTTTAAAACGAAACCTTATGGATGAAACCAGGGAAATGCAGAAGCTGCATGGCTTTTTGCGCTGTACAATATATGGAATGGTCGCCCTGGAGGCGGCCGTTTTTATTTACCGTGACCTTCCGATGTGGGGAATCTTTCATCCCGCAATTTATAAGCTCAGTACCATTGCAATCTACAGGACCTTACTTAACAGTAAGCTGGCTACCTTAACCCTGATCTGCCTGGTCAGTATCGGCACACTTGCCAGAAAGAAAACAGACCTTGATCCTAAAAAACACATCATTTACCCACTCAGCGCAGGATTACTCCTGTTCTTTGGAAGCATATTCCTGTTTGGGCACTCATCCGGGTATGCATTTACCAACACCACCTGGTTTAACTTCGCCTATATGATCTGCTCGTTCCTGGGTACACTGGCCATCAGTTTATCCCTGGACAATGTTTCCAAAATGATCCGTTCGGGGCTGGGTAAAGACAAATGGAATACGGAAGGTGAAAGTTTCATGCAATCCCTTCAGAAGATATCTGGAGACGGGGTAATCAATATCCCGATGCAGTTCTACTACAAGGGCAAGGTATGGGATGGATGGCTTAATCTGCCCAATTTAGCCAGATCATGCCTGATTATCGGTGTACCCGGCTCAGGTAAGACTTTCGGGTTATTCAATCCCATCCTGAAGCAACTCATTGCCTTTGAGCAAAGCCTTGCCGTATATGACCTGAAGCACCCGAATCTGGGTAAACTGGTATATTTTCATTACCTGCTTGCCCGGCAGAATGGCAAATATAAAAAACATCAGTTTCATGTACTGAACCTGGTGGAACCGGAAAAAAGCAGGAGGATCAATCCATTCCGGCCTGATTACCTTAGCACGCTTGCGGATGCCAGTGAAACCGCGGAAGCACTTGTAGAAGCGATGAAAAAAGGTGACCGCAGTGGCGGCAGTGATCAGTTCTTTACCCAATCCTCCATCAACTTCCTGGCCGCCTGTATCTATTTCTTTAGTAAGTACCAGAAAGGGCGCTACTCTACCCTGCCCCATGTACTGGCTTTTCTGAACCGCAGTTATGCAGAGATATTCAGGGCGCTTTTCACTGAACCCGAACTGGTTTCTTTGCTCGCCCCCTTCAAAAGTGCTTACCAATTAAAAGCATTTGATCAGCTGGAAGGACAGATCGGTACATTGCGGGTTTACATTGGGAGACTGGCCACCAAGGAGACCTTCTGGGTTTTTTCAGGTGATGACTTTAATCTGAAGCTTTCAGACCCAAAAGACCCCGGTTTGCTTGTCCTTGCAAATGATCCCTCCACACAGAACATCAATTCCGCCTGTTATGCTGTGGTCCTTAACCGGATGACACGGCTCATGAACAGTATGGGCAATCTGCCCAGTGCGCTGGTCGTTGACGAAGCTTCATCGGTTTACCTGCACAGGATTGAATCCACCATCCAGAGTGCACGTGAAATGAGATTTTCAGTGATCCTTGGATTGCAGGAAATCCCGATACTCAAACAACAGTATGGCAAGGATGCTGCCTCTGTCATCACCTCCATCGTTGGCAACGTGCTTTCCGGTGCAGTCCGGAATAAGGAGACACTGGAATGGCTGGAACGATTGTTTGGAAAGGTGAAGCAAATGAACGAAAGTCTTTCCATAGACAGGAACAAGACTTCAGCTTCTTTAAGCGAGAAACTGGAACCTTTAATCCCGGCAGGAAAGATCGCCTCCTTAAAAGCAGGGGAAATTGTCGGTCTGGTGGCAGCGGAAACACGACCGCAGTACACCGGAACTTATGAGACCTCTGCCGTGAACTGCCGGATCAATTTAGATTTGAAAGCGATTAAAAAGGAGGAATCACAGTACAGGGACATGCCGGTATACTATGATTTTGAGGGCAAAGCAGAAGAAGTACTCCGCAATAACTTTCTGAGTATTAATAACGACATACAGGAAATCGTAAACGAATTCAAAAACCAAATCCATACACCATGAACAAAAAACTTTTTAAGGCTGAAGCTTTACCATTACCACTACTTGAAAAAATTGGACTGGCATCTGACGGCAGAATACTTTTAATTAAGGAAGACTTCCTGGCACTGTTAAGCGGTGTCAGGACACAAGTGGTCAAGCTCCATGGGATCAGTGACGGGGATCAGACCCTTGATGAAGTCCACGCAAAAATCTCCCTGCAAAAGAACAGCGAGGGAGAACTGGACGTCATGTTCCATCCGATCTATAAGCAGTCTGAGGATGTCCGTCCTCAATACGTTTCAAAAGAAGAGGCTGCGCAGCTCCAGGATAGAACGGTCAATGTGATCTGGAAACAGGTAAATGATCCCGTCATCGGAAAAAAGGAAGTTGTCATTGAATTTGACCATGAAACCCATGAGTTTATCACTACAGACACCAGGAAAATACTGGTTCCAGACCTGGTCAACAATGAGGAACTTACTCCTGCCCAAAAAGAGGCATACCGGAAAGGCAAGGAAGTCGAACTTTCTGATGGTACCCTGTTCCGGTATACCGGGACTCAGCGTGAAGGGATGGTATCCAACAGGGTAGCCATCATCGCTTCCATAATTTTCGATGGTGGCATAAGCTATCTGCTGTTTGAGGGGCTTAGATCTTTGTCTGGCAAGCTCCATGCCTACAATGCGGAAAACAGAAAATTCAGCGAAGGTTATGAAACTGCTTTGCAGGAACTAAAGGTACAGTACTCAAAACAGAATTTGGATACCTCACTGGATGACTCGATTGAACACCTGCAAAGGAAGAATAAGACAGGATTGTCCAGGTAATGAGTGATCAAGTACTTAGGCTTTGTATCAGACCTGAAGTGGTTTTATTCTTTGAAGACACATATTCAGTAGATCAGCGAAGAAATCTGGTGTTTTCTTATGGAACAGATCAGGAATGCTTCGGTGAAGATTTTCACCTCATTCCGGTCACTAAATCAATCTGGAGGGCAGGACAGGAGAATCCTGCCCTTATCAGAAACGTATTTGTTTGCCAGTCTGCATTGGATGCGATATGTTTTCTCCACCTGAACTTTACTGTTTTCCCGGAGCCAGATCATTTGCTCTTTATTGCCGTCGGCCTCATCCCCCAGGATAGTCATTTTAAAGTTCTGCGTGGATTATCAAAAGGCAAACAGTTTTGCCTGGTCATGGGATCAGGAATATTTGGCCACCTGGCAGACCTGAAAATGGCGATAGGAATTAAAGGGAGAACTTGTAATATCCGGTACATTGAGCCGGAAACAATTCGTGTCAGCTACAGGGATAAAGTATATGAATTCTCAGAGACTAAAATCTCATTAAATGCTTTTGAAATTGCTTCCGGATTACGTTCAGGAATACGCACCTATAAACCAAAATTATACGAAAGTTATACCGCCCAGATTTTGTAGGATTGCAAATATTGAATTACCTGCGGTTATTGTGCTGGTTGCTGCGCATGTGTTGTTCGAACATTCTTTCGCGGAATTTCCGTTCAGCTACTTTTTTTGAATGCCTGGAATAAGACCAGAAGAAAAGTACCCATACTCCAAAAGCCACCACAAATCCCATCCAGGGACCGTCCTTTGCATTCATTGCCGCAAACAAAGCTCCCGTGGAGATGATCATAGTAACAAGAAATCTCAATACAATTTTCACACCATAAAAATACTAATAATATTAGCCTCCACAAAAAAAATAATCTTTATTTAGGTTATCTTTTCCATCTGCACTATTGGTTTGTTTCTTAAAGGTTGCCGGATTAGTAAGTTTACCTGAATTGAACAACCTGGTACGTAATGCTCCTAAAGATCTTTCAGCTAATAACAGATAGGATGCAATCTCCGCATCCCTCATGATAGCTCCGGGTTCCAAAAGTTCAGGATAAATCGTGTAGAATTCAAGTACCCGGTCTATGCCG
>Ga0182008_10000225_pt1 | contig 44301 bp, 51 predicted proteins | sample Sormic07211129_1_FD_120482 | JGI IMG/M metagenome (GOLD analysis project Ga0182008, IMG submission 120482) | Rhizosphere microbial communities from Sorghum bicolor, Mead, Nebraska, USA - 072115-129_1 metaG | ecosystem: Host-associated > Plants > Roots > Rhizosphere | place: USA: Nebraska...
CCGTTGAGCTTGGCGAACGCGATGTGATCCTTGAACTTGCCCGGCAGCGGCTTGTACATCTGGTGCAGGATGCCCAGGCCGGTGTAGCAGGCGATCACGTTCGGCAGAATCAGCCGGAAGCCGTAGATGTCGGTGACCTGGGCGAAGCTCAGGTGCTTGTCCTCCATCTTGCGGTAGATGGAATAGAGCGTCTTCTCGCGGCCCGCGAGGCGCAGGCTCATCCCGGCTTCGCCGAAGGCGGCCTCGACCTCCTTCTGCACCTTCTGGATCAGGTCGCGCCGTCGGCCGCGGGCCTTGGCCACCGCCTTGGACAGGATCGCGTAGCGCCAGGGCCGCAGGTGGCGGAACGACAGTTCCTGCAGCTCGCGGTAGGTCTGGTTCAGGCCCAGCCGGTAGGCGATGGGGGCGTAGATCTCCAGCGTCTCGTTGGAGATGCGGGCCCACTTCTCGCGCGGCGCATCGTCCAGCGTGCGCATGTTGTGCGTGCGGTCGGCCAGCTTGACCAGGATCACGCGCACGTCGCGCGCCATCGCCAGCAGCATCTTGCGGAAGGACTCGGCCTGGTTCTCTTCCCGGGTGTTGAACTGCAGCTTGTCGAGCTTGGTCAGGCCGTCGACCAGCTCGGCCACCGGCGCGCCGAAGCGCTCGATCAGCTCGGACTTGGTGACGCCGCAGTCCTCGATGGCGTCGTGCAGCAGCGCGGCCATCAGGGCCTGGGCGTCGAGCTTCCACTCGGCGCACTGCGCGGCCACCGCGATCGGGTGCGTGATGTAGGGCTCGCCGCTGTTGCGCAGCTGGCCCAGGTGGGCCTCGTCGGCGAAACGGTAGGCGCGCCGGACCAGGTCCGTGTCTTCGGCGTTCAGGTAATCGAGCCGTGCCGTCAGGGCGGCGAAGCTGGCAGCGGCTGCGTTCAGCGCAGCCGGGCTCGGCCGCGGGTTGCTCCGAGGTGCATTGGATTGGGGCTTGACGACCGCGCTCATTGACAACACTGTAGCGCGGGGCCCGAGGCCTCGTGCCCGGGCATAAAAAAAGCACCGCGCGGCGGTGCTTTTCTGTTGCAGGACGGCGTCAAGCTCAGCCCGGCACCTTCTTGAGCATTTCGATACCGATCTTGCCTTCGGCGATCTCGCGCAGCGCGGTCACGGCCGGCTTGTTCTTGCTCTCGATCTTCGGGGCATGGCCCTGGCTCAGCATGCGCGCGCGGTAGGTCGCGGCGAGCACGAGCTGGAAACGGTTGGGGATCTGCAGCAGGCAGTCTTCGACGGTGATGCGGGCCATGAGGATCTTTCGTTGCGGACGGTGGTCGAGATTCAGGGAATGTTGAGCGCGGAAAAGGTGTCTGCACGGGCACGGCGCTGGGCGGAGTAGCGCAGCCGCTGCGCGTGGACGATGGCTTTCAAGTCGAAAAGCGCGCGCTCAAATAACTCGTTGATTATAACGAAATCGAATTCCCGGGTGCGCGCCATCTCTTCGGCGGCGTTCTTCAGCCGCAGTTCGATGACCTCGGCGCTGTCCTCGCCACGGCGTTCGAGCCGCGAGCGCAGCTCTTCCCAGCTCGGCGGCAGGATGAAGATCAGCACCGCGTTGGCGAAGGTCTTGCGGATCTGCAGCGCGCCCTGGAAGTCGATTTCGAGGATCACGTCGGCCCCTTGGGCGACGCGGTCTTCGATCGCCTTTTTCGAGGTGCCGTAGCGCTGGCCGTGCACATGGGCCCACTCGACGAAGCCGTCGCTCTCGACCATCGCGTCGAATTCCGAGGGCGAGGCGAAGAAGTATTCGCGGCCGTGCTTTTCCTGCCCTCGCGGCGGCCGCGTGGTGTGCGAGACCGACGGTTGCACCGCCGAGTCGAGTTCCATCAGGGCCTTGACCAGGCTCGATTTGCCTGCGCCGCTCGGCGCGGCCACGACGAAGATATTGCCGGGGTAATCCATAAAGTCGTCTGCTTATTCGATGTTCTGAACCTGCTCGCGCATCTGCTCGATCAGCACCTTCATGTCGACGCCGATGCGCGTCAGTTCGAGCGCGGCCGACTTGGAGCCCAGGGTGTTGGCCTCGCGGTGCAGTTCCTGGATCAGGAAGTCCAGGCGCTTGCCGACCTCGCCGCCCTTCTTGAGCAGGCGCTCGATCTCGTCGAGGTGCGAGCTCAGCCGGGTCAGTTCCTCGGCCACGTCGATGCGGATGGCGAAGGCCGTGGCCTCGGTCAGCGCGCGGTCCTGGGCGGCTTCGGGCAGCGTGCCGCCCGTGAGGCCCATGGCGTCCTGCCAGCGCTCGAGGAAGCGCGCGCGCTGCTGCTCGACCAGTTGCGGAATCAGCGGCACCGCCTGGGCGGCCAGCTTGCGCAGCTGGCCCAGGTGGTCCTTGAGCATCGCGGCCAGGCGGGCGCCTTCGCGTTCGCGGGCGGCCATCAGGCTCTCGAGCGCCTTCTGCGTGACCTCGAGCAGGTCGGGGCCCCAGTCGCCGCGGGCCGCGGAGTCGCCCGAGGCGAGCCGGATCACGTCGGCCACGCTGAGCTCGCGCGCGCTCGGCAGCCAGGCGCGGATGCCGTCCTGCACGCCGTTGAGACGCTGCAGCAGGCGGGTGGAGGGTTCGGCGATACCGGCCTGGGCGGTGCTTTCGACCGCGGCGCGCATTTCGACCTTGCCGCGCTTGAGCTTGCCCGTGAGCAGCTCGCGCAGCGCGGTTTCATGCTGGCGCAGCTCTTCCGGCAGCTTGAAGCTGAGGTCCAGGAAACGGCTGTTGACCGAGCGGATTTCGACCCCGAGCCGACCCGCGGCCGGGGGGCGCGCGTCGGTTTCGGGCTGGGTGCCTACCGGGCCGTTCTGGCCGTTGGCATAGCCGGTCATGCTGTAAACTGACATTGCGCCTCACTGTGTTTGTTGCTTGCTCCGAGGCGACGGCATCGCGTTCGCTTGCCGCACCATTGCCTTCGGGCGAAACTCCCGGATTATGTCAAAGGTCAAACCTTCGCCGCTGTTGCCGGACACCGTCATCGGAGGCTATCGCGTCGTGCGCCGCCTTTCGGCCGGCGGTTTCGGGGTGGTTTACCTGGCGGTCGACACCAGCGGCCAGCAGGTGGCGATCAAGGAATACCTGCCCTCGTCCCTGGCCACGCGCGGCACCGGCGAGCTCGCGCCCCAGGTGGCGCCCGACAAGCTCTCGCTCTACCGGCTCGGCCTCAAGAGCTTCTTCGAGGAAGGCCGTTCGCTGGCGCAGATCTCGCATGCCTCGGTGGTGAGCGTGCTCAATTTCTTCCGCGAGAACGAAACCGTCTACATGGTGATGAACTACCTGGAGGGCGCGACCCTGCAGGACTTCATCGTCACGGCGCGCGACCTGAAGAAGCAGAAGGTGTTCCGCGAATCCACGATCCGCTCGCTGTTCGACGAGATCCTGCGCGGCCTGCGCATCGTGCACCAGCACAAGATGCTGCATCTGGACATCAAGCCCGCCAACATCTTCGTGACCGACGACGACCGCGCCGTGATGATCGACTTCGGCGCCGCGCGCGAGGTGCTGTCCAAGGAAGGCAACTTCATCCGCCCGATGTACACGCCCGGCTTCGCGGCCCCCGAGATGTACCGCCGCGATTCCTCGATGGGCCCCTGGACCGACATCTACGCCATCGGCGCCTGCATCTACGCCTGCATGCAGGGCTATCCGCCCAACGACGCGCCGCAGCGCATCGAGAAGGACCGGCTGGGCCTGTCGCTGTCGCGGCTGCGCGGCATCTATTCCGACAACCTGATCGAGGTGGTCGAATGGTGCATGTCGCTCGACCCGCTGTCCCGCCCGCAGTCGGTGTTCGCGCTGCAGAAGGAGCTCAGCCGCGAAGGCGAGCGCCGCTACACCAAGCTCACGGTCAGCGAGAAGGTGCGGCTGTCGATCGACAACATGCGCTCCTCCGACAAGAAGTCGCTGCCCAAGGCCGCGGCACCCACCACGCGGCCGGCATGACGCACACCACGGCATCGCGGGCATGAAGTTCTCCGTCTTCCAGGTCAGCCGCAAGGGCGGCCGCCTCAAGAACGAAGACCGCATGGGCTATTGCTACACGCGCGAATCGGGCCTCTTCGTGCTGGCCGACGGCATGGGCGGTCACCCTGAAGGCGAAGTGGCGGCGCAGATGGCGCTGCAGACCATCGCCGCGCTCTACCAGCGCGAGGCACGGCCGCTGCTCAAGGACGTCAAGGCCTTCCTCAACACCTCGGTCATGGCGGCGCACCGGCAGATCATGCGTTACGCCGGCACCAAGGCCATGCTCGACACGCCGCGCACCACGGTGGTCGCAGCGGTGCTCCAGGGCAGCACGGCCCATTGGGTGCATTGCGGCGATTCGCGGCTTTATGTGGTGCGCGACGGCATGCTGCTGACCCGCACCCGCGACCATTCGCATGCCGAGCGCCCGCGCCCGGGCGGCGGCCCCGAGCCGGCCAACCGCAACCTGCTGCTGACCTGCCTGGGCTCGCCCACGCCGCCGCTGATCGACGCGGCACCGCCGCTGCAGCTGCGGCGCGGCGACCGCATCATGCTGTGCTCCGACGGCGTCTGGGGCGTGCTCGACGATGCGACCATCGTGCACATCCTGTCCTCGGGCCGGCCGGTGTCCGATGCCGCGCCCGACCTGGCCGAGATGGCCTTGCGCAAGGGCGGATCCCACAGCGACAACGTGACGCTGATCGCGCTCGAATGGGAGACCCCGGATTCGCCCGGCGGCGAGCGCGGCGTGTCGACCGACAGCATCAGCGACGGCGTCTTCGCCTCCACCATCCAGGCGGGCATGCCGTCGGACAACGAACTCGACGATCTCGACGAAGACGCGATCGAGCGTTCGATCGCCGAAATCAACGAAGCCATCCGCCGCTCGGCTGCACGAAAGAGCTGATCCGGCGGGCCGACATGAATCCGCCGCGGCCAGCGGCGTCCTTATTTTTTCTTTTTCTTCCGAGTTGAACCACCCATGACTGCTTTCACACGAAGCGGCGGCCGTGCCGCCGACCAGCTGCGCCCGGTGCGCATCACCCGCGGCTTCACCATTCATGCCGAAGGCTCGGTGCTGATCGAGTTCGGCCAGACGCGCGTGCTGTGCACCGCCTCGGTCGAGGAGAAGGTGCCGCCGCACAAGAAGGGCAGCGGCGAAGGCTGGGTCACGGCCGAATACGGCATGCTGCCGCGCTCCACCCACACCCGCAGCAGCCGCGAAGCCGCCAAGGGCAAGCAGACCGGCCGCACGCAGGAGATTCAGCGCCTCATCGGCCGCTCGATGCGCGCGGTGTTCGACCTGGCCGCGCTGGGCGAACGCACCATTCACCTCGACTGCGACGTGCTGCAGGCCGACGGCGGCACCCGCACCGCGGCCATCACCGGCGCCTTCGTGGCCGCGCAGGATGCGATCAACCAGCTGCTGGCCGCGGGCAAGATCGCCGCCTCGCCGATCCGCGGCCACGTGGCCGCCATCTCGGTGGGCATCGTGCAGGGCACGCCGCTGCTCGACCTCGAGTACACCGAGGATTCGGCCTGCGACACCGACATGAACGTCGTGATGACCGGCGCCGGCCACTTCGTCGAAGTGCAGGGAACGGCCGAGGGCGCGGCCTTCTCGCGTGCCGAGATGGGCCAGCTGCTGGACCTGGCCGAGAAGGGCATCACCGAACTGGTGGCGCTGCAGCAGCAGGCGCTGGCCACCGTGGCCTGAGGCCATCGACGGTCGCATTCTCATGAAACTCGTCCTGGCATCGAACAACGCGGGCAAGCTGGCCGAGCTGCAGCAGCTGTTCGCACCCCTGAGCGTGCAGCTGGTGCGCCAGTCGGAACTCGGCGTGAGCGAGGCCGAGGAGCCCTTCCGCACCTTCGTCGAGAACGCGCTGGCCAAGGCGCGCCATGCGGCGGCCGCCACCGGCCTGCCCGCGATCGCCGACGACGCCGGCCTGTGCGTCAACGCCTTCGGCGGCCTGCCGGGCGTGGACACCGCCTACTACGCGACGCAGTTCGGCTACGCCAAGGGCGATGCGAACAACGTGCGCGCGCTGCTCGAGCAGATGGCCACGGTCGACGACCGCCGCGCCGCGCTGGTCAGCACCCTGGTGGCGCTGCGCAGCGCCGACGACCCCGAGCCGCTGATCGCCGTCGGCCGCGCGCCGGGCGAGATCACGCGCGAGCCCATCGGCGACAACGGCTTCGGCTTCGACCCCGTGATGTTCCTGCCGGCCTTCGGCAAGACCTTCGCCCAGCTCACGCCCGAACTCAAGAACGCCAACAGCCACCGCGGCCAGGCCGCGCGCGCGATGCTGGCGCTGATGCGCGAGCGCTGGTCGTGAGCATCCACCTGCCCATCGGCATCGCGACCGAGGACGGCGCGCCCCATGCCAACGACGTGCTGCACCTGATGCGGCCCGGCACGCTGCAGCTGGCCGCGCTGCCGCCGCTGTCGCTGTACGTGCACCTGCCCTGGTGCCTGCGCAAGTGCCCTTATTGCGACTTCAACTCGCACGAATGGCGCGCCGGCGGCGAGGCGCTGCCCGAGCAGCGCTACATCGATGCGCTGGTGGCCGACCTCGACGCGGCGCTGCCCCTGATCTGGGGCCGCACGGTCCACACCATCTTCATCGGCGGCGGTACGCCCAGCCTGTTCTCGCCCGAGGCCGTCGACCGGCTGATCGGCGACCTGCGCGCGCGCCTCAAGCTCGCCCCCGATTGCGAGATCACGCTCGAAGCCAACCCCGGCACCTTCGAGCGCGACCGCTTCCGCGCGTACCGCGCGGCCGGCGTGACGCGCCTGTCGGTCGGCGTGCAGAGCTTCAACGACCAGCACCTGCAGGCGCTGGGCCGCGTGCACGACGCGGCCCAGGCCATCGCCGCGGTCGAGGAGGCCGCGAGCGCCTTCGACACCTTCAACCTCGACCTGATGTACGCGCTGCCCGGCCAGAGCCCGGCGCAGTTCGAGGTCGACCTCGAGCAGGCGCTGGCGCTGAACCCGCCGCACCTGTCGGTCTACCACCTGACCATCGAGCCCAACACCTACTTCGCCAAGTTCCCGCCGGTGGTGCCCGAGGACGACGCGGCCTACGCGATGCTCGACCGCATCACCGAACGCACCGGCGCGCAGGGCATGACGCGCTACGAGGTCTCGGCCTATGCGCGCGACGGCCACCGCTGCGCGCACAACCTCAACTACTGGCAGTTCGGCGACTACCTGGGCATCGGCGCCGGCGCCCACAGCAAGCTGAGCTTCGCGCACCGCCTGGTGCGCCAGGTGCGCTACCGCGAGCCGCAGCGCTACATGAACCAGGCCCTGGCCGGCGCGGCCGTGGCGCAGAGCGAAGAGGTCGCGATCGCCGACCTGCCCTTCGAGTTCATGCTCAACGCCTTCCGGCTGAAGGAAGGCTTCACGCTGGCGCAGTTCGGCGAACGCACGGGGCTGTCGATCACCAGCATCCAGAAGGGGCTGGAAGAGGCCGAGCAGAAGGGGCTGCTGCAGCGTGACCTGTGGCATGTCTGGCCGACGGAGCGTGGGCTGGATTTCCTCAGCGATCTGCAGAGCATCTTCCTGCCCGACGCCTAGATTTCCGCCGAGTGTCCGGGGCGGGCTTCACCTCAGCATAAAATCGCGGCCTGCCTTCGCCACCCGGAGGCATCTTCGGAGAGTTGGGTGAGTGGTTTAAACCAGCAGTCTTGAAAACTGCCGACGTGAAAGCGTCCGTGAGTTCGAATCTCACACTCTCCACCAGTTAGCCATCCAGAGGTGTCCGGCTGAGTCCATAAAATGGGCGGTTTCAGAGGGAAAACCTTCGAAACGGCATCCTACCGAGTCCGATACCATCCAGCCTAGTCGCAAAGTTTTTGGCGGCAAGGATGATGGAAAGAACTGGATGCCTAAAAAAGCAGCAGAGCTAGGACCGCTCCAGGTGAGCAGGCTCACGAAGCCCGGCGCGCACGCTGTGGGCGGCGTCGCTGGCCTGCAACTCAAGATCAACGACAACGGTGCTCGCTCCTGGGTGCTCCGCACGATGGTGGCCGGCAAGCGCAGGGACATGGGCCTCGGCGGCTTCCCTGACGTGACGCTCGCCCAAGCCCGCGAAAGGGCCCGCGCGGCGCGTGATCAGGTGAGGGAAGGGGTAGACCCCATCCAGGCCCGGCAGGCGGCTCGCAGCGCCTCAGCCGCCGCCCTCGCGAAGGCCAAGACCTTCGACCAGTGCGTTGCGGCGTTCGTCAAGGCGAAGTCGGGCGAATGGCAGAACGCCAAGCATCGGGCGCAGTGGGATTCGACGCTCGAAACCTACGCATCGCCTTTCATCGGGACGCTGCTGGTGCAGGATGTCGGCGTCACGAACGTCCTTGCCGTGCTGGAACCGATTTGGGCCACGAAGACCGAGACCGCATCGCGCCTGCGCGGCCGCATCGAAACGATCCTCGACTGGGCAACGGCGCGCGGGTATCGGACCGGAGAGAACCCGGCGCGCTGGCGTGGGCATCTCGACCAGCTGCTGGCCAGGCCAAAGAAGATTCAGAAGCGCAAGCACCACGAAGCTCTGCCGATCGATGATGTGGGAGCTTTCCTTGTTGAACTGCGCAAGGTAGAAGGCTCGAGCGCGCGCGCGCTGGAGTTCGTCGTCCTGACCGCCGGCCGCTCTGGCGAGATCCGCGGTGCGCGGTGGCCGGAGATCGACCTGCAGGGCAAGGTCTGGACCGTGCCGGCCGAGCGCATGAAGGGAAAGAAGGAGCATCGGGTGCCGCTGTCCAAGCAGGCGCTGATGCTGTTGGCCGGCCTGCCGCGATTCGAAGGCCACGAACTGCTGTTTCCCGGTCGCAGCGACGCGCCTCTGTCGGACATGTCGCTGACGGCCTGCATGCGCCGCATGAAGTTGACGGCCGTTCCTCATGGTTTCCGATCGACCTTTCGCGACTGGGCCGCCGAGCGCACGAACTTCCCTCGCGATGTGGCCGAGATGGCGTTATCTCATGCGATCGTGAGCGAGGTAGAAGCTGCCTACCGCCGCGGAGACATGCTGGCTAAGCGCGCCAGGATGATGCAGGCTTGGGCCGACTTCTGCGGCAAACCAGCCGAGCAGGGTCAGGCGGTGGCTGCATGACAGGCACCGTCTCAACGCGCTGGAAAGGGCTTTGCCAGATCAACATAGATCGGCTTGATTTCTTCGGGGGTAAGGGGCCATCGAGCTGCTGTCGAGCGGGGCGCCTCATGCACCAACAGGTAAGCAAGCAAGACCCACGGCTGACGAAAAATGTACTGGGTTGGAGCTCGGGCGCGGACATGACCTGGAACGAACTCATGTTTCATGAAAAAGCTCTCCAACCGATCGCGGAGGTCTGCCGTTAGCGCAGGCTTGAAGGCATGAAGCACCAGTGCATTTGATTTGTCGACGCCAGTAAGCGGGCCAACATACTTTGTGTATGCCTCCGTCAAAGTAGCTAGGGCGGCTCGTTCGACTTCTGTGGCACTTTCCAGTTCGCGCAGCGCGACGACGAAGTAGTCGTCGACAGCCTCGATCAGCGCCATGCTCTTCGCGACCGTGCGTTCTACGCGCTTGGTGACAGTGGAGCCTGGCTCGCGTTTGTAGATGTTGTCGTGCGTGAGCTCGCTGTGGGCGTGCTGCAGCAGTGTTCGAAGTTGCACCTCGCATGGAGTGCCGATCGGCACTACAACCCCACCCGTCGCCGTGTCCTGTTTAGCCTTCAGAACGAAATGCTTTGACTGATAGACGAACTCGAGCGGCTTCGCGTCACGCTCTGCTTCGAAGTCCCGGTCAAGACTCCAAGTCCAGTGCGTCGACGCCTCGATTACCGTTTGTAGCTTCCGAATGTCCTCTGTCAACAGCACTACAAATCGCAGGCCAACCTTGTCCTCAATGTCGACATAAGGATCTTCGTAAGGCTTGCCGCGGTAAAAAGCTTTCCCCAGCAATGAATCGTCTGTCTTCAGCCGAGGTACGGCTGCGATCTTGACGAATGCGTCAAGGTTTAGCTCTGGCTGCAGCCTCACGAGATCCCGCTCGATTTCTTCCCGCACGAACGTCGCCCAAGCGCGATATAGGTCGCGCTCTTTGTGCCACCGCTCGAGAAAATGAGCTTCGCTCACTAGTCTTGTCCTGAAATTCGATCCTTGATGGTCAACCTTGTCCACTTCGAAGGAACCCCTGCTGCGTCGGGGTCTCCGTCGATCAGCTCGATTTTGACCAACTTCTCAAACTCCGCAGCGGGGCCACTGACCTTAACCTTGTTGTGAAAATTCAGGCGCCGCAGACGTAGCGCGCTGTCCAGATCGCGCAAGTCCTTGTTGACCGGCACCTCCGGGAACCCTTGGGCGATCATGTGCGCAGAGTAAGCCTCCTGCACATCGACATCTCCAAAATACGACTCGGCAAAGCTTGCGATGCCCACCGTCGGCGTCTGGTCCGCTTTCAGGTATGTCACTAGGGCATTGTGTAGGACTACTTTCTCTTCCTCCGGCACATTCATCGACTGGATGAATGTCTTTGTGTGCTCGTGGAATTGTCTTGTTTGCCGGGCACTTGACTCTGGAAATCCCAGGCCCAGGAAACCGTCATAAAAGTACTTCGCAGCCTCGTACCGGTTGGCGACAGTCAGATTTTCGTCGTAGATGTATGGGGACCAGCGCTGCGCAAGGTCGGCGTGATCAGGTGCGGTCTCGACGAAGAGCCCGATCTTGTAGAGCTTGGTCTGCGCTGTGAGCATCAGCGACTTAAGAAACTTAAGGGTTGCCTTGCCGTCTTGCTCCTTTTCGCGCATGAATCCGTTGTGAACTTCTGCTTTGATGATGCCAACTAGACGGCGGGCGGGGGCTCCTGCCGTACCGCGAAAGATCACTACAACGCCGCCCGGGATGTTGCGGAATTTTTGCTCGTCTGCCAGCTTGTCCGCGACGCCGCATGACTCGCGTTGATAGAGGGCCGCGTCTCCGGAGATCAAAGCAGCAACTCGAGACACCATGCTCTCAGGACTGGATTTCGTGATTGACATCAGCACGCAACGGGTCGAGCTGGTCATGGCAGCCACCACGCGATCACGAAGTGCATCGAGCGCTTCCGCTGTCAGATCCTCAGTTTCCGCCCCGTACTCGGGCCGAACGATGGCTTGATCATTCCCTCGCTTGAAGACTTCATGCAGGATCACATCCTGCACTTGTAGATTCATCAACTCCATCACATCTCCTAAGTTGTTTACGGAATGTAACGTTTTGTTGAGTCCTCTTGCTGAACGCCGCGTGGCGGAGGCGAATCCTGCGTCGCTGCCCACTGTCTGCTGAGGGAAGGTGGCCTCACGCTCACTCGAGAGTGGCGGCGTGCGCAGAGAGGGGTACTGCACCGCATGCCCCGCACCCTACGCAGTGACGAGGTGAACGCTTATGACCTGGTGCGGAGCTAAGGGTGAAGTGGCTTCACCCTTAACTCCGCAATCGTTGCGGGATTACGTAAGTTGTACGGCAGTTGCGTAAGAATACCGGTAATGCGTACAATGCACGTATTGAAACTACGGAGCACGAAATGCCCCCTGCACTTTCTGAACGACTCGAGATCCGCGTTGACACGGACGCGCTCGCACGCATCGACGCTTGGCGGGCTGCTGCCCCGGGCGTGCCATCCCGCGGCGAGGCCGTCCGCCAGCTCATCGAGCGTGGCTTGGATCAACGACCTCAGGAGATCCGGCCAACTGATGGTGAAAAGATCATCCTCACGCTGCTGGTTCAGATCATGGAGAAGGTCAAGGTCGATAAATACGATCTCGAAAGCGCTAAGTTCATTCTTAGCGCAATCCAAGGTGGCCACTACTGGGCGCCGCACTGGGAATGGAATGGCCTATTACACGATCACGCCGACGATCCCGCAGATGTTCGCTTCGTGGTGGATGTGCTGGACATGTGGAGCTTCATCGAAGCCGCCTTTGCGGGTTTCACGCCAGCTCAGCGTCAGGAATACCAAGACGCGGTTAAGTGGGACAAGACTCCCGAGTTCAATGGTTTCGACGGGAACAACGAAGGAACTCTCCGCTCGATCGCGTCATTCCTCGTGAAGGAGATGAAGCGGTTCACCGAGTTCGAAGCTCGTACTCTGAATTCGCATTCGCCGAAGCGGTCCCTCTATGAACGGATGCTGGAAATATTTGAGCCTATCCGCGCTCGTCTGGAGGGGCGGCGCATGACGCCGGCAGAGCTCGCGACGTTGATCAATGCCGGCTAACTGCCGAAGGAATAACGCCAAGCCTCAGGGCGCTAGGTGAAACCTAGGTTCCACCTTGGATCTGAGGCAAATCTAGGCGGCCGGAAGGGTGGTGGAACACCCGACCGACCTAACCACAACGTGCATAACCTCGAAGGACCGCACACCATGGCTAAGTCAATTATCTCCCGGCCTGAGGGCCTGGTATCCTTCATCGTCACGACGCGCAGCGCCCGGGGCGCCTGGCTCAGCCAGGACCACTTCGCTGTGCCACTGCAGAGCTACGAGGATGGATGGACGACAGGGCTGCTTGCGGCCCGTGAACTCTTCAGTTGCCTGGCATCGCCGCAGCCGCCCTACATCAACATGTGTGCTGTCTTCAAGGCAGCAGGCCTTGCAGCTGATGACGACAGCAAGGCCGCATCGAAACGCGGTGCTGGCCGCGCCTTCTTGTACGCGATGGACGGAATGCTCCGCTTTGCGGCCAGGAAAGGCAACTACGGCAAGTGGATCGGCGACCAAGTGGCCGAGCAGCGCGAGCTGAAAGAGCTCGCAGCAGCCCGTGCAGCGAAGCAGAAGGCGGACTTCGTGGAGCGGATGCGTGCCGCGCGCGCGGCGAAGACGGCTCAACGCGCCCAGACTGTCGAGCGCCCATGTCCTTGCCGTGAAGAGATGCGCACGCCGCGTATCCCGGAATTGGTGGCCTGAGGGCTGGCGCGGCCGGCTAAGGTCCGGCCGGCGGGCACTCTCCAATTCGGCAGCGCTGCCGAATAGTCACAGGCAACGTTGCCTGTGATCAGTCCGCACGACCCGCGGCCTTATCAGAAGCGCATCGCGATACCAACCGGACGAATTTCGTCTGGTTGGTGCGTGAACGAAATTCGTCCGCCCTTGAGGCCTGAACCCGCAGCTACCCCGTCGGATTAAAGGTGCACCGGGTGCACCGGGTGCACCTTTAATCCGGCCGTATCTCTTCACCGTGAAGAGGAAACTCCGCAATGGTTGCGGAGTTACTTGGCCGGTTTCTTCGTCCCGAGGCGGGTTGCGATTCCCTCGGCTTTGGTTCGCGCCTCCATGATCTCTCCGATCACCTGTCGAGACTGCTCCTCGAGCTTTCCGCGTGCCGTCAACAAGGTGTCCCGCTCAGCATGCACTGCCGCAGCTTCATCGCGGAGCGCAGCCAGGCGTGCGGCGCTTTCTTCGACTGCCGCCAGGCGAGCATCGCCCGCCGCTTCCATGCGTTTGATTTCGGAAGATACCTCCCTGATGCGCTCAAGCAGGGAGTCATAGCGGGCCCTCAGCAACTCGGCTCGCAGGCTTAGCATCTCGCCGCGACTTTGGAGGCCTTCAGCCATCAGATCGATCTCCCGTGCCGACGACCGCAGCGAGTCCCAATCAGCCTTGTAGCTGGCCTCTAGCCTCGCGACGATCTCGGCATTCAGCGTGCGGTTGTTGCCTTCCGCCGATGCCTTCAGCCGCTCGCGCATCCCCTCCGGGAACCTGACGATGTAGCGCCCAAGGGTATCGCTCGGATAGGTCTTCTTTTCCATCCCCCAATCTTACTGCCGACTAGGCATAACTTTCTCTTGACCGTACATGCCGACTCGGCATGTAATTGAACATGCCGAGTCGGCATGAAGGAGTTAATATGGAACTGAAAGCCCGTCCGCCCGAAGGGGAGCGCTATATCGTCAGGTTCGAGACGCCCGGACATCGGGAACGTCTCAAGGCCATCGCGGCGCGCGAGAAGCGGAGCCTCAACAAGCAGATCCTGCTACTAATCGAAGCCGGTGAGGCGGCGACCCAGCCTCAAGGGGCAACGCGATGAGCGCCGCCGCTATAACGGCTGCGCCGCCGCCTGACAAGCTCCTTCGCTTGCCCGAGGTGCTCGAGCGAATCCCGGTAAGCCGCAGTACCTGGTGGGCCGGCGTGAAGTCGGGCCGATACCCGGCAGCCGTGAAGGTGGGGCCGGCGCTCACCTGCTGGCGCAAATCCGAGATTGATGCGCTGATCGGACAGCCATGAGCACGACGTATGACGCGCTGACCTGCGCCTGCGCATGCCAAGACGCACAGCGCCTGGTAAACGAGATCAAGGCCGGCACGGCGCTGCCGGACTCCCTCCACGTTGCGTTACAGGCCGTGCGGGCTACTGGTAACGGTTACCAGCTGCGGGCGTTCACCCGCGTGGTTCAGAAGGCGATCGAGACGCCGTCGCGGATAGGGGAATGAATGGCCAAGAAGCCGCTCGATCCGCGGGGAGGACACACCCGGCTCTACTGGGGTCTGCAGGACTCGATGGCTTTCCGCGCCCTGGACTTCTCGGCTCAGGCGCTCTGGCTTGCCATCCGGCGCAAGCTGCAGAGCACCAACAACGGGAATATCGAGGCGACCACAGGCACGCTGCGGCACGCGGGGTTCTCCTCCTCCGCGACGCTTGCGAAGGGGCTCAGAGCGCTCCAGACCGTGGGGCTCATCGCGATGACCCGACAGGGCGGCATCGCGGTTGGCCAGCGCGTCTGCAGCCTTTACCGGTTCACGGACGAACCGACCTTCGCACATCCGAAGCAAGGCGTCGCGGCCTATCCGGCGACCAACGAATGGCGTGCGTTTGAGACGCTGGGCCATGCTGAAGCCGCATTGAAAGCCGCGCACGCTGCCGCCAAGCGCCCCGGAAAAAACACATCGGGCCTTCAGAAATTGAATCGACTCGATTCAAAAACTGAACTGTCAGCCCGAAATCTCGATTCAGATTCTGAACAAGTGGCCTCTTCATTGCTTCAGAAATTGAACAAGACGGCGCGCACCAAATCGCCCGCAACCCCGCATGAATACTAGCTTTCGGAGGCTTCGATGAAGAATCCCGATTCGGCATCCACTACTTCAAAATCTGAACACCTCTGCATGTTGCCACCCTACGCGGTGGCTGGTGGTGATCGGTGCCGCTTTACCTTGGATCGTTTCATCCCGCGCTACAAGGAACTCCAGCTCTTCAGGGCGAGCGAGAACTACGGCAGGCCGAGCGTCAGCCTTTGCCGACTGCACGATCAACCCGACTACAAGCAGCGCCGCCTGTTGCGGGATCCTGTCGCAATGCGCGCCTGGGGCTTGCGCGACCCGGTGGGCTACACGGTGCCAGGCCGCCGCACCTCGAACGTTGCAGGTGCCGTGACAGGCGTTGCAGGTGCCGTTGCGCATCGTGAGGAGCTCCCCCTTCTGGGTGAGCAGCTTCCGTTCGGAACGCGGGATGGTGACCGCGGGGGCCTCTTCGAATGACTCCCGCCCAGCTCGTCGACAAGCTGCGCCTGGTGCAGTCGCTGCTGCAGGAGTTGCTGCCGGCCGCGCTGGCGATGCAGGGTGAGCCGATGGACAGTGCGCCTCGCAAGTACAGCGCGGCCGATCGGGAGCGCTGGCGAGACATGGCCACCAAGCCCGACCTGATGATGCACTCGGCTAGGGGCAAGGCCAGGCTGATCGCCCTGCGCGAGGGTCTTCCGCAAGGTGCCGCCGAGACGATCCGGCGAGAGCTGAGGATCCTGGGTAACGGGCGCTGATACCCACCTTACCCAGCTCACAGTGGAGTCATTCCAAGGGACTGATCCATGACCACGAAACCGCGAACGCCGACCACTGCCGAGCTCGAACTCGTGAAGGCGCGCGCTGAGATCCGCAGCCTGCTGGGCGAGATCGAGCAATCGTTCGCCGTGATCCGCAAGGCCGCCGGCTTGCCTACCCGCAGCACTGCGACCGCTCGGGGCAAGACGCCCGTCGAGTTGAAGCGCATCGAGGCCATGGAGCTCATGAAGAGCATGGGCTTCCGTATCGACCACAGCGACATCAAGCACGGCGCCGTGCGCATCGTCGGCCCCAGCTTCTCTGCCGAGTTCTTCGACATCGCCGACTTTGACGGCACCACCCGCAACGCAATCAACTAAGGGCAACTCATGTTCTTCAAACCCAAATCCGCCCAGGCCGCCAGTGACTTCATCGCGCGCCTGAAGACCACGCCTGTTGTGCAGGAAGCACTGCGAGAGATCGAAGCCGGCGAGCTCGTCGAACGTCAGGCGTTGATCGCCGAACGGGATGCGCTGCTCGCGACGCTGAACACTTTCATGGGCAAGCGCACCAAGCGTCAGGCTGAGATCAACGCCGAGATCCTCGCCCTTGAACAGCGGCGCACCGATCTCGGCAACGAGCTGCTGGCGCTGGACTGCACCGGCTCCAACTTTCGGAGCACCACCGGCCGCGAGCTCGGCGCGCTGGCCGCGCAGATCAAGTCCGGCGCTGACCCGCGCATCAACAACTTCATTGTCTGGGCGCAGCTCGCACATGCTCAAGCTCTGGAACACGCCGGTCGCCAAAGCGGACAGAGCAAGCTCTACGCTGTCGAAGGAGGAAGCGAGGCCCGCGTTGCGCTCAGTGCCCGTCTTGGCATCGAGTCGGTGGCGCGCCTCGCCCGCCTCGTGGGCGAGGGCCTCGAACGCGCGGAAGCCATGCGCATGGAGGCCGCGATGCCCGACGACGTGCTGCTCGAGTTGCAATCAATGGCCGCCGCGATCCATGCCGAGTACACCAGCCAACCGCGCAACACGCCGCTGTCGCCCAACTTCCTCGCGCGCATCCGCGGCGTGATGGTGATCGAGGTCAACGAATTCAACGAGGCGATCGAGGGATGACCGCCGCTGAATGGCGCCGGCGCGTGACCGCTGAGCTGCACCTTGCGGGCGTTGCGGTGGAGAAGCTGCCCAGCGGCGTCTACCGCCTATCGAACGCCTTCGGACACCTCTTGACCACCGACGTGCAGAACCTCACCGAGTCGGATCTCAAGACCTTCCGCGGCGGGAACCAGCATCGTGGCCGCGCGAAGGCTTTACCGGCCGTCTCGGCGCAGTAGGCCGAAGACCCACCCATACGAGACCCACCATGGCAGACACCGTCATCCTTGCACCTGGCCTGACCGCGGCCGATAGCGCGGAGTTCGTGATCCCCTGGACCCTGAACCGCCAGAACACCCGGGCTTACCTGTTCGTTGCCAGCGGCACCCTCTCGCCGCTTGCACGCGTCGGCCGGTTCAGAAAGACGCTGAGGCGCGTCAACCCGACCGACGCTGAGCCCACCGTCGCGCACTACGAATCCCTCGATGGCTTGGACGCCTGGCATGCGTCTCAGCTGTGGTTCTGCGAGCACGGCACCTGGATCTTTCGCCGGCCCGACCTGACGGGCTCGGGCATGACGCCCTTCGGCGTGGCCATCAGCGAGATCGGCCAGGGGTGACAGGCCCATCGGCGACAACGCACGCGTCTCGACCGTCCAAATGCGATCTTCTCTCATTTTCCCCATCAAATGCGAAATATTCTCATTTGGACGGGGTAGGGGGAAAAAAAGTCGGTTTTCGAGCCCTTGGAAACCAGGCGTCGAGTCGTTTTTTTGTGTCCACAAAACCAGAAACATCATGTCCCGACCTCGCACCCCTACCAACGTCCTTGAGCTGAGGGGCTCCTTCAAGCGGAACCCTCAGCGAGGAAGAGCTCGCATAAACGAGCCCGAGCCGGCCGGCGACATCGGCGACCCGCCCGAGCACCTGACGGCCGTAGAGCGCGGCTGCTGGGTTGAGCTGGTGGGCCTCTGTCACGAGGGCGTGCTCTGCGCGGCCGATCGGCCCTTCTTGGAATACGGCGCGCGCGTTTTTGCGCAGTTGCGTGCCGATCCGTTCATCGACACCAAGCTGGCCACGCGCTTCGAAACCATCTGTGGGCGGCTTGGCATGACGCCGGCAGACCGGTCCAAGGTACAGATCTCGAGATCGGCACGCGCGAAAGACCCCTACAGCGAATTCGGCACCCCGGAAGGATGACGCCATGACCATCGGAACAATCACAGTTGATTTGCTCGCCAAGACGGGGAGTTTTGAGACGGACATCAACCGATCGGCGAAGCTCGCAGCGAAGCGTGCCAAGGAGATCGACGATGCCGTGTCTAAGGCAGGCGAGCGCGTCGGCGCCTCTCTGGCGGCCGCCGGCGTGGCGGCTGTGTTCTTCGGAAAGAAGCTGATCGACGGCTTGGACGGGCTCAACGACATCAAGGACGCCACGGGCGCGAGCATCGAGAACCTGAGCGCGCTCGAGGACGTAGCGGGCCGGACGGGCGCCGGCATGGATACGGTCTCGGGCATCCTGACCAAGTTCAACAGTGTGCTCAAGGAAGCCGACGGGAAGAATGGCGCGTCGCAGGCCCTGAAGGCAATCGGCCTCAGCGCCGAGGAACTCAAGCGCCTCGATCCAGCGGAGGCGCTGCGCGTTACCGCAGTGGCGCTGTCGAACTTCGCCGACGATGGGAACAAGGCTCGGTTGATGCAGGAGCTGTTCGGCAAGTCGGTGAAGGAGGCTGCACCCTTCCTCAACGACCTGGCGACGCAAACCGAGCTGGTGGGCAAGGTCACCGCTGAGCAGACGCAGGCTGCTGAGGACTTCAACAAGTCGCTCTTCGCGCTGCAGAAGAATGCCGTGGACGCCGGTCGAGCGCTGCTGAAAGACCTGCTGCCGGCCATGAACGAGGTCATCAAGACCTTCAATGCGGGTGGCCTGCGCGCGGCTATCGACGATTTCGGAGAGCGTGCCCTCGGCTGGACCAGCAATGCGCAGCAGAAGCGGATCAGCAGCATCAAGGACGAGATCGCCAGTTTGGCCGGGACAGTTGAACGCATGCCCCGCGTACCGGGCGAGATCATCATGGTTCGGCCCCAGGACGTTGAGCGCCTGGCGCAGCTTCGTGGCGAACTGAGCCAGGTCCAGAAAGCGTACTTCAAGCTCGATTCCAGGGCCGGCGCCGGACGGGGGTACATCCCGAATGCTGCCGCGGTGGATACCCGGACGACCGTTGGCAACCTGTCTGGCACGCCGAAGAAGACGAGCGCCCCGAAAGATTCCGAGTTCCAGAAGTACCTCGAGAACCTTGACAAGCAAATTCAGAAGCTGAAGGAGCTCGACACGGTGGACACAGCGACCGCCGACATCGAGGCCGGTCGGCTCGGCAAACTATCCAAAGCGCAGAAAGAAGAGGTGCTGAACCTCGCCGAACAAGTCGACGCGGCGAAGGCGCTTGGGGAGTACACCAAGCTCAGCGCGGCCGCCGAGGCCGATCGTAGTGCCGCGCTTCTCAAGACGGCTCTAGTGCAGGAAGGACAGGCCAAGGCGCTCGTCGAAGGCAACACCTCAATGCGCGAGGAGATCGAGCTGATGGGGAAGAGCGCCGAAGCCCAGGCCGCCATCGAGCAGGCGCGCATCACAAGCGCGATCGCGATCAAGGAGGAGGAACTCGCGCGCGCTGCTGGCGCCAAAGCCTTCGAGCGGGAGACCGACGCCATCCGCACGCAGATTGCAGCGTTGACAGAGCGCAAGGATCTTGTGGCGATGAAGGCAGTGGCCGACCGTTTGAAGACCGACGCGGACGAGGCCAGACAGTTCGCGACGCAGGTGGGCGCAGCGTTTGAAAGCTCCTTCGAAAAGGCAATCCTCAGTGGCGACAAGCTGAGCGACGTTTTACAGGGCCTGGCCAAGGACATCGCTGCGCTGTACATCCGCAACGAGATCACTGGACCGTTGGCCAAGTCGTTCGGCTCTGGCGGTGGCTTCGACCTCGGTTCGATAGTGAGCGGGGTGTTTGGAGTCGGTGGCGGCTACAGCAAATCGGATCAGGCCGGCCTAGATGGATTGATGGCGGGGCTAACTGGAAGGCGCGCTGCTGGCGGTCCCGTGCACAGTGCAGGCACGTACTTGGTGGGAGAGGAGGGGCCGGAACTTTTCACGCCGCGCACAGCTGGGACCATCGTGCCGAACCATGCGCTTGGCGGCGGTGGGGCACCCGTCAGTGTCACGATCAACAACACTGTCGGCGACGTTGCCACCCTGTCGATGCTGAAAGAGGCTCAGGCTGGCACCGAGCGCCGCATCGCTGGTGCGTTAGGTCGGAGCCAACGCTACGGCGGGTCGCTGGCTTGAGGGCGCCGGTTGCGGCCGCTATCTGCCGGGTGCAAAACCTGCACCTTGCCGGCGCTCATCCCCGTGTCTCCGCGCCAGATCGGCGGTGCCACGATCTTGGCGGCCGATGCTCGCGAACTGCACTCCTTCCTCGACGTGGTCGTGACCTATCGACGTGGATCAAGGAGCGCATCGAGCAGTATGGGTTTGTCGAGTCGCACGACTTCATCACTGCTGAAGAATTGAGCACCCCGAAGTCGGGGAGCGCAATGGTTCGTCCACAACGAGTCGTCGTCTACTACGTCTCGCTCGACATGGCGAAAGAACTGTCGATGGTTGAGCGCAACCCCAAGGGCAAGGAAGCCCGGCGGTACTTCATCGACTGCGAGCGTCGGGCTCTCGCCACCCAGGCGCCCGCGCTGCCACGCGCTGAGAAGGTCTCCAGCCAGACGGGCCTCCCCGAATTCCGCCGCGCCCGCGCATTGGACCTGGCGACCAAGACGGCCGAGCGCATCGTTGCCCAATTCCCGAGCCTCAGCGAAGACTCGCTCTGAGGTCTCCTTGAAATTCAGGACATCCCCGACGAGATCGGGGAAGTGGACGAATTTCGTCCGGCTGGTCTGAAGGGGGTTAGGCCGAATAACGCCCTCGTGGTGCTCGGCGATCGCAGGCAGTTCCGACGCATTTCGTCGGAACAACCCCGGGCGATGCGCCCCGGCGTGCATCGAACGAAATTCGTCCGATGGTGCGCGAACGAAATTCGTCCACGCTTGTTCCGACGAATTTCGTCGAAGCTGGAAGGGGGTCAGATCGCTTCTGACCCCTGTTGGCAGGTTTGCGCCCTTTTGGGTGAGAACCATGAGCCGGAGCGGGCAGCCCATAGCCGGCGGCGTCCGTTGCACAGATCACAACGGTTGCCGGTGTCGACCAACAGCCGCGTCACAATCTCACGCATGACGGAGATGGAAAAGCTACCCGACGAAGAACTGGGCCGCCGAGCCGCCGAATGGCGAAAGCGCGCACTTCAGGGCGACGTGAACGCACGAGGCATCGCGCACGATATGGAAGCCGAATTGCGTCGTCGGAGCGGAGCGTCCGCTCCGACTTACGACGCACTTGATCTTCGCTCACTCGAAGTTAGGCAGAAGCCGCCTCCGTGGTGGCGATTTTGGCGGCGTACCCCGTTTGGGGGATAGCAGGAATGGCACGAAAGAGTTATCGTCCGCCCCCCATGAGTCGGAGGTGCCTGCATGCTGTCTCTGAGCCAGAAAGAGTCGATCCTTCGGAAAAGGGGGGTCGCCATTCCTCATTTCCCGGTTAGCCGCCTTCATCGCGCCTGCCACTTTGACGAACTCCATACCGTCTACTCGCAGCAAGATCTGGCGGAACACCTTGAACTGCAGGCTGCCGTCGTCCGCTGGCGGGCCGGCATCGAGCTACTCTATGAAGTGCACATTCGGCGCCCAGTCGAGACCGCAATTCAAACGATAAAAAACAGCGCGCGAGTCGGGGTCGACGCAACCCTTCAGGATTGCGTCTCGGCAGGCAGCCTCAGCACAACACACGGCCAGCCCGATTCCATGCGCCCAGGCCCGTAGGAGACGATGTCTATCGCGAATCGCAGGATGCCGCTCCAGCACATCGCGGACTAGACTGTCGCCATGACCTACATAGTCACGCTCAGGCACTTCCCCGGCGCGCCGTCGGATGTGATCCATGCGGCAGAGTGCCGCTTCCAGGCAGTGCTGGATAAGGTCCTGGGCGACCGAGTGGTGCCGTCACTGAAGGCATTTCAGACCGTCAGCGAGTTGAGCGCCAATAGCCTGAGCAAGGATGAGATCAGGCTGGCCGTCGAATGGACAGAGGTCTACGCGAGGGCCTGGGAAGCCGGGTTCCGCGGCCTGGGCGATGCAGACGAGGCCTACTTCGAGGTGCGGCTCGGGTGATCCGATCCGTGCGGATGCTCAAGAATGAAATGCGTGCTTGAGATTCCTGAGATTGAGGCATTGACTGGCCCCAGCTTGGACGCACTGGTTGCACTCGCCGAAGGCTGGGAGCAAGACCCGAAAGTGCCACAGCAGTGGCATCACGCTGTTCGGGGCATCTTCCTCACTCTCGACCAACTGAAGTTTTCCGGGAGCTGGGCGCTGGCGGGACCGATCATCGAAGGCAGCCACATCATGCTGATGTTCGGCGACAAAGAATGGCTCGCAGAGACTGGAGGCTCAGGCGCGACGTTCGCGAACCATACCTTTCGCGACCTGAATCCGCTTGTCGCAGCAATGCGGGCATTTGTCGCCAGCAGATTCGGCCCATCGATCCTCGATTGAGCACTCCCTTCCGCACTCGAGAGAATCGCCATAAGCGGACTAGCGGACTAGCGGACTAGCGGACTGGCGAACTGGCGTAAGCAGAGCGCGGTCGTTGTGCACGATGCCCAGCAGCAGGCTCACTTCAGCGTCTCGCCGCTCGAGAGCGCGTCGAGCTTCAGCAACTAGCTCGGCGAATAGCTGCAGACCGACTCACCATGTCCGCGGTACGGGACCATGGCATCAATCTCTGATGGTGGGCCGTATGATGGAAGAGCCTGCGAAGTAGCGCCACAGGCCGCATGAAATGGCGAAACTGTGCGGACACACTCTCCGCCAACTTTTTCCGAAACCCCCAATGAAAACGGCCACCCTAGGGTGGCTTTTTTGTTTTTACCCCTGTTCTTGCCCGCTTTTTTTGACGCCCTGGCGCTGGGGGAGGTGCGCGCAAGCACACGCGACTCCTGCGGGCTCCGCCGCCGCGCGATCCACGCTTCAAGCCCCCGTCGCGGCGTCCCGCAAGGGCACCGGCGACGCCGATGCGAAGGTGTCGCCCAGGATCTGATTGCGCCCGCTCGACTTGCTCAGGTAGAGCTGGCGGTCGGCATTGGCGATCCAGAGTTCGGCCGGCATGTCGGGCAGGCAGCGCGCGGTGGCGATGCCGATGCTGACGGTGACGTACGAGCTGACGGTCGACGACGTGTGCGGGATGCCCAGCGAATGCACCTGTGCATGTATTTCCCTGGCCACCGCCATGGCGGTGTCGAGGTCGGAACCTGGCAGGACACAGGCGAATTCCTCGCCGCCGTAGCGTGCCGTCAGGTCGGAGGCGCGGCGCACCGCGCGGTTGAGCGCTGAAGCGACCATCGCGATGCAGCGATCACCGGCGGGGTGCCCGTAGGTGTCGTTGAACAGCTTGAAGAAATCGATGTCTAGCATGATCACCGAGAGCCAGTCGGACGTGCGCGCGAGCCGCGCCGTCTCCACGGCCAGGGTCTGTTCCAGCTGCCTGCGATTGCTCAATCCCGTCAGCGCATCGGTCACGGCCAGCTGGGCCAGTTGGTCGCGCAGTCGCTTGAGCTCGATGTGGTTGCGCACCCGCGCCCGCAGCACGACGGGCTGGATCGGCTTGGTGACGTAGTCGATCGCGCCGAGCAGCAGCCCTTTCGTTTCCGCCTCCTGGTCGCTCAGGCCGGTGGTGAAGATGATCGGAACGTCGGCGAGCAGCATGTCGTCCTTCAGCATTCGGCAGACTTCGTAGCCGTCGATGCCCGGCATCAGCACGTCGAGGAGGATCAGGTCGGGCAGCACGGAGCGCGCGACTTCGAGGGCCTGCTCGCCCGAGGTCGCGAAGCAGATCTCGTAGTCGTCCTCCAGCGCTGCATTCATGATCTCGATGTTCGAGATCTCGTCGTCGACGACCAAAATCACGGCCCGCTCATTCATGGGTGCGTCCTGTGTGGGGGAGGGAATCACCGGGGAAGGCGCTCGCGCCAGCTCCCTGGTCCAGCAGCGCGAGGGCGCCGGCGTAGTCGAGCCGGTCGAGCGCGATCTTCACCGGATGCGCGAGTGCTGCTTCGGCCGACAGGCCCAGCGCCTGCGCGAGCTTGTCGAAGGACGCGCGCGCCCCCAGGCTGCGGCGCTTGAGCGCCGTCCGCAGCGCTTCGCCCGCGCCTTCGACGGCCGCGCTGTCCAATGCGGGCGCGGCAGCCGGCACCGCGGCGGCTTGGGTGGATGGCGTCAGGCCGGCAGCCGCCGCGAGCGCAGGCGACAGCAGCCGTTCGAGCGCGTCGAGGCGCTCCTCGATGTCCTTGGGAGGGCTGCCGTCCGCCAGCGAAGCCTCGATGGCCGCGGCCGCGTCCGCCACGGTGCCGATCTCCAGCGATGCCGCCACGCCCTTGAGCGTGTGGGCCAGGCGCCTGCCCTCGGCCAGGGCGCCTTCCGCGATCTGGCGGCGCAGCGTGGGCACGGCATCGGCGAAGCCGTCGGCGAAACCGACGATCAGCTTGCGCAGCAGGGGGCGCTTGCCGTTGACGCGCTTGAGCGCCGCGGGAATGTCGAACGGCGGCAGGCTGTCCGGCAGCGCGTCCACCGGGGCCGCGGCCACGCCGGGCGCAAGTGCCGTGGGCGGCGGTGCCGCGCCCTGTGTCGCAGGCGCCTTCAGCCAGCGGTCGAGCGTGCGGACCAGGAGCGCCGGATCGACCGGCTTGGCGATGTGATCGTTCATGCCCGCCGCGAAGCAGCGATCGCGTTCCGCGGCATAGGCGTGGGCTGTCATGGCGATGATCGGCAGGCGCTCCGAGGTCCAGCGCTGGCGGATGCGGGTGGTGGCCTCGATGCCGTCCATCTCGGGCATCTGGACGTCCATCAGGATCGCGGCATAGCCCGCACTGTCCTGTGCTTCCACGCGCTCGCAGGCGATGCGCCCGTTTTCCGCGATGTCGACCGCGAGGCCGGCATCGCTCAGCAGCTCGATCGCGATTTCCCGGTTGATGTCGTTGTCCTCGACCAGCAGCACGCGCAGGCCGCGCAGGGCCGCGCTGACCATGGGCACCGTGGGGGCCTCGTCCTGGCTGGTGGCCTTCGGGGCGCCGCCCGGAGTGAACAGCCCGGTGATGGTTTCGAGCAGCACGTGCGGATCGACCGGCTTGACGAGAAACGCCGCGATGTCGCTGGCTTCGGCCTCGCTGCGGAATTCCTCGTGCCGGTAGGCCGTGACCAGCAGCACCACCGGCAGCCGGGTCAGCGTCGTGCTCGCGCGCATGGCCTTGACGGTCTCGATGCCGTCGAGCCCCGGCATCTTCCAGTCGATCAGGGCCAGGTCGTAGGGCTGACCCTGGGCGCTCGCCATTTCGACGGCGCCCAGCACCTCCTCGCCGGAGGCGACCAGGTCCACCGCCATCGACCACGAGGCGAACACGCTCTGCAGGATCTCGCGCGAGGCCGGGTTGTCGTCGGCGACCAGCACGCGCAGCTTCAGGATCTCCGGCGACGGCTGTGCGAAGGCCGACAGGGCGGCTTCGTCGCTGATGCCCATGACCACGGTGAAGGAGAAGGTGCTGCCGGTGCCGGGATGGCTCTCGACCCGGATCGATCCGCCCATCAGCTCGACGATCTGCTTGCTGATCGCCAGACCCAGCCCGGTGCCGCCGAAGCGCCGGGTCGTGGAGCTGTCGGCCTGGGTGAAGGAATTGAACAGCGAGGCCTGTTGCGCCGCCGTCATGCCGATGCCCGTGTCCTGGACGGACACGTTCAGGGTGACGTCCTTGTCGTTGCGCTCCAGCAGGTTGACCGACACCGTGACGGCGCCGCTGTCGGTGAACTTGACGGCGTTGCTGACGAGGTTCAGCACGACCTGGTTGAAGCGGAACTCGTCGCCGATCAGCGTGGCGGGCACGTCCTTCCCCACCACCGACCGGATCACCACGCCCTTGGCTTCCGCATCGACCGCGGCCAGGTGCAGCTGGTTGTCGAGCGAGGCCCGCAGCGTGAACGACCGGTGCTCCAGCGACAGCTTGCCCGCCTCGTTCTTGGAGAAGTCCAGGATGTCGTTGATCAGGCGCAGCAGCGCGATGCCCGCATCGTTGATCTTGGACACATAGGCCTGCTGCCTCGGCGTCATGTCGGTGCGCAGCGCCAGGTGGCAAAAGCCCAGGATCGCATTCATCGGCGTGCGGATCTCGTGGCTCATGTTGGCGAGGAACATGCTCTTGGCCCGGTTGGCTTCCTCGGCCTCCTGCGTGCGCGCCTCGAGCGCGTCGTTCTTGGCCATGATCTCCGCGCTCATCGTGCCGATGCGGCCGAAGGTCTCGACCAGCATGTCGCTCAGCCAGACCAGCACCGCGGTCTGGAAGGCCACGATGCCCGCGTGAAGCAGGACCCGCATCAGGTTGCTGCCGCCGGGAAATACCGCATAGGGCAGCACGAAGTCCAGCAGCAGATGGTGCAGGGCGATGGCGGACGCCGCGACGATGATCGCCCGCCGGTCGCACCAGGCGATCGTGAGCGCCAGCGTGGCGAAGAAGTACATGTGCATGTCGATCTGCCAGGACGAGCCTGACATCAGCGCCACCAGCAGCGCGGGCTCCCCCATCAGCGCCACCGCCGACAGGTAGCGCGTGGCCGGTGCGATGCCCTTGCGCCACCAGCTCAGGTGGTAGGCGCCGGCGAGCAGCGCGCCCGCCAGCGCGGCCCCGATGGCGGATTGCCCCGCGGCCATGGCCACGAACACCAGGATCGGCACATGCAGCCAGAACAGAACCAGCAGGAAGCGTCCGAAGCGTTCGCGCACCTTGTCGAGTTCGATCGTCATTTCGAGAGTTCCAGGGCCGGTGGTTGGAAGCCGAGGCAGCCCCGCAGCCGCAGCGGATCGAGCACGAGCCATGCGCCCGCGCCATAGAGCGCGCGGACCGCATCGGGCCGCGTCGATTGAATGATCAGCATGTTCGACGAGGCGCCGAAATCCATCACGCGGCCGTCGACCGATTGCACGAGCGCCACGCTCTGGTCCGCGCTGTACCCGACCGGGACGACGACGGCGAACTGGCCGTCCTTGCCGGAAGGATGGAGCGTGGCAACGGCCAGTCCGATGAGCAATGCGAACAGCAGGCCCGCGGCCTGCCAGAGATCACTCAGCTTGAAACCCGGGTCGACCGAGCGAACGCCGAATTGCATGGGTCGGGGCGTGCTTTGGGGAATCAGTGAATCTGGCACAGTCATGCAATACAAAAGAATTAATTTTCATTCTGTTCGCTGGATGGCGGGGCATGAAATTTTAATCGATCGTGAACTGGGACTGCCCCGATCTTGAATCGATTCCAAGTGCGAAATCGATTCATCGGACTCGGAATGAGCAAGCTGTGATCGCCTGTCGCGGTGCCGGGAAATTCCCGAGTGATGGGCCTGTTGTTGAATTTCCGGTGTTTCTGATGGCCTTGGGACAGGTCGCGAGCGACTGTCTTGCGAGACAGATCGGTACGCCTGGCTATACGGCAGATGGACATCTGCCCATGCCGGGCCGACGTCGATGACCATCAATGGCGCCACGTCTTTCACGCCCAGGATCCGCTGATTCAAAATGAGCCGGATTGCGTTTCACATGGGCGGTCTTGGACAGAAATCACAGTGCTGAAGGAGCAATCTTTGTCGGAGAAAAAAATTGGGGGGTCAAGTCACGGAGAAAGTCTGGGACTTGAAAAATAAAAACAGTTCAATTCAGCGCGGATTCACCAGCGTCGGAGATCGCGAAATTCGACAGCCGGCCCCGCAAACATCCAATTGTGGAAGGTGGGGCGGAGGCCAGTGGCCGTATTGTTTTAACCCTTGCGCTTGCGTACTGCATGGGCCGTCGGACCCATGCGTTCAAACGCATCCATCGAGCCGAAGAATGAACCGTGCCTGAGGCGGCGGTTGCAGTCCCGAGAATCCCGCGATCTCGGCCCGGTGCTGCGCCATCAGGTATTGCACCGCCGACCTGGCCTGCATCGGTGGGGGCTCGTCTTCGGGCGCCTGTGCCAGGCGCATGTACGCGGTGAACTGGGGCCGGACCTGCGCGGCGCCTCCCAGCTCCGCTTCGAGGGTCAGGCCGTAGCGTTGCTCGGCGTTCCTTCGTTCGTCGCTCGGCAGATCCGGGAAATCGATCAAGGCAACGGTGTAAGTCATGCACCGGGAACCGACGCCATGTCGATGTCGACACTCGCCATCTGCCCCAGAACTTCCATCGCGTCGAGCCGGGCCGCCCCCTCGCTGTCGAACGCGAGGGTGCTCTGTGCGAGAGGCGTCGCGTCGCCTGCCTTGAATCGCCACGACCAGAGCGCCGGGCCGGTGCTGAAAACTTCGATCACGTATGAATCAGGCGCCGGTCGTACTCACTTGGTGGTGTAGCCGCCATTGATCAGGATGGTCTGGCCGGTGATCCACCAGCCGTCGCTGACCAGGTGGCGGATGAACGGAACCACGTCTTCGATGTCGGTCAGGCCGGTCTTGCTGAAGGGCGAGAGCGCGGCCGCCGTCTTGTGATACGCCACCGCCTCCGGGCCTTCGGCTGGATAGAAGAAGGGCGTGTCCATCGGACCCGGCCCCACGGCCGTGACCGAGATCCCGCGTGCGCCGAACTCCTTGGAAGCCGCCCGGGTGTAGTGTTCGACGGGCGCCTTGGTGCCGGCATAGGCGGCATAGAAGGGCGTGAAGGCGCCGAGCAGCGAGGTCACCAGCGTGCAGACCTTGCCGTTGTCGTTGACGTGCTTGCCCGCTTCCTTGAGGAAGAAGAAGGCGGCCTTCGAATTCACCGCCGTCATCTCGTCGTACTCCGCCTCGCTGATCTCGGCCAGCGGCTTCTTGAGCACCTTGCCGACGGTGTTGATGGCGATGTCTGGCCGGCCCACCGCGGCGACGGTGTCGGCAAAGAGCTTTTCGACCGCGCCGGCCGTGCTCAGGTCGGCCTGGATGGCGACCGCCTGCGCGCCCGCGGCCTTCACCGCGGCAACGGTGGCGTCGGCATCCGCCTGGCTGCTCGCGCTGTTGTAGTGAATCGCCACGGCCCTGGCGCCGTGCCGTGCCAGGTCGCGGGCGATCAGTCCGCCCAGGTTCTTGGCGCCGCCTGCGATGAGCACGACTTTGCCTTGGATGGCATGGTCCGCCATGGGATCTCCTTCGATGGATTGAGCAGCCTTCAGTCTAGGCAGCAACGCAGCGGAGGATCAGCCCGGAGAAGCTGGATAGATTGTCCAGAAAATCGCGCCAATCGCATCGGCCCGCCGATGAACCGCCGCTGCGTTCCGGCCATTCCCTTGGGCACCGGCAGGCGCCCGGGCCATGGGCACCCCTACACTGTCGCCCGCCGGAATCAAGGACAACACCGTCGAACGAAGAGCAGAAAGACAGCACAACGACATGGACAAGCTCGACCAGTACCGCGTCTTCGTCCAGGTGGCCGAGATGGGCAGTTTCATCAAGGCGGCGCACACGCTGGCCTTGCCCCGTGCCTCGGTCTCCGCGGCCGTGCAGCAACTGGAGTCGCAGGCCGGCACCCGGCTGCTGCATCGCACGACACGACGGGTCCACCTGACCAGCGATGGGTCGCAACTGCTGGAGCGTGTGCGCCAGTTGCTGGCCGATGCCGAAGACATCGGTGGGCTGTTCCGGGCCAGCCAGCACAAGGTCAGCGGGCGCCTCACCGTGGACGTCCCCAGCCGCATCGCGCGCCGCCTGATCGCGCCCGCGCTGCCCGGATTGCTGCGGCGTCATCCCAGGCTGCTGCTCACGCTCGGGTCGACCGACCGGTCCATCGATCTGGTGCAGGAGGGCGTGGATTGCGCGGTGCGGATCGGCACGCTGCACGACAGCAGCCTGGCGGTGCGTCCGCTGGGGCACATCGCCTTGATCAACTGCGCCGCCCCGAGCTACCTGCACGAGCACGGCGTGCCGGAGAAGCCCGAGGACCTGGCATCCGGTCACTGGGCGGTGGGCTATGCGTCGCCGACAACGGGCCGGGAACTGCCCTGGGAGTACCTGTCGGAGGGAGGCCAGGAGCAGGCGAGCAGGGTCGCGAGCCGCGTGATCGTCAACAACGCCGAAAGCTATATCGCGTGCTGTCGCGCAGGGGGCGGCCTGATCCAGATCCCGCGCTTCGACGTCCAGTACCTGCTGGACAGCGGCGAACTGGTCGAAGTGATGCCGGCCTTCCGTGCGGCGCCGATGCCCGTGTCCCTGCTGTACCCGCACCGGCGCCAGCGATCGAATCGCCTGGCGTTGTTCGTCGAATGGTTCGGGGAGCTGATTCGACCGCACCTCGAACGCTGAAGCCTGCGATGCGCTTGAGCGTCAAGCCGACCAAGCTGAGGGTTGAAACGCTCCAGGCCCGCGACCGGGCCTTGCTTGGGGTGGCGTGAGCGAAGCGACAGCACCGCTATCGGATCACCCCCCACTGCTTCGCCCCCCAGGGCGTGCTCAGATGGCTGCCGACGAAGCAGCACAGAAAGGCCAGCGGGACCGTCACCAGGGCCGGCGGGTCGAGCGTCACGACAGGCGCCGCATGGCCGAGCACCTTGACCCAGACCGACGGCCCCAGCACGGTGAGGACCAGCGAGCCGACGATGCCCGCGCTGCCGCCCAGCACCGCGCCGAAGGCCGTGAGCTTCTTCCAGTAGATCGCCAGCAGCAGCACCGGGAAGGTCGAGGAACAGGCGATGGAGAAGGCCAGGCTGATCATGTAGGCCACGTTCTGCCCCTTGAATGCGATGCCCAGCGCCACGGCGAGCAGGCCGAGCGCCACCGTGGCGATCCGGATGATCCGGAACTCCTCCTGCTCCGACGCGACGCGCTTCTTGAAGATGGCGCCGTAGATGTCGTGGCTCACGGCCGAGGCGCCGGACAGGGTCAGGCCCGCGACCACCGCGAGGATGGTGGCGAAGGCCACCGCGGCCACCACGCCGAACATCGCGTCGCCGCCCAGCAGGCGCGACAGGTGCAGCGCCGCGGTGTTGCCGCCGCCGATCAATGCACCGCTGGCGTCCAGGTAGGTCTTGTCCGAGCGGACCAGCGCCAGGGCGCCGAAGCCGATGATGAAGAGCAGGGCGTAGAAACCGTTCATGAACACCGTCGCCCACAGCACCGAGCTGCGCGCGGCCCTGGCGTCCGGCACGGTGAAGAAGCGCATCAGCACATGCGGCAGGCCGGCGGTCCCGAACATGACGGCCAGGCCGAGCGAGAACGCCGACCACGGGTCTCTCGCCATCGTGGCGGTGCCGAGGATGGCGCCGCCCCGCGGATGGATCTCGACGGCGCTCGACAGCAACGCCGCGAAGCTGAAGTCGAAGCGGGCCAGCACCAGGACCGAGATGACGCAGCCCACGCACAGCATCAGGACCGCCTTCACGATCTGCACCCAGGTCGTGGCCAGCATGCCGCCGAAGGCCACGTAGAGGATCATCAGCACGCCGACCAGCATGATGGCGACGCTGTAGTCGATGCCGAACAGCAGTTGCACCAGCTGGCCGGCCCCGACCATCTGGGCCACCAGGTAGAACGCCACGATGGTCAGGGAGGCGCAGGCGGAGAAGATGCGGATGCCGTTGCCGCCGAGCCGGGAACAGACCACGTCCGTGAAGGTGTACTTCCCCATCCTGCGCAGCTTGCCCGCCATCAGGAAGACCACGACCGGCAGCCCGGTGGTGTAGCCGATGGCGTAGAACAGCCCGTCGAAGCCGCTGCTGAAGACCAGCGCCGACAGGCCCAGGAACGCGCCGGCCGACAGCGCGTCCCCGGTGATCGCCAGGCCGTTCTGGAAGCCGGAAATGTTGCCGCCCGCGGCATAGAAGTCGCTGGTCGAGGAAGTGCGCCTGGCCGCCCACCAGGTGATGAACAGGGTGGTGCCGATGACCAGGGCGAACAGGGACAGCGCGATGGCGCTGGGGGCGGGCGCGCCGCTCTCCTGCGCCGCGGCGTGGCTGCACGCCAGAAACATGGCGAACGCAAGGGCCAGGGCTTTCATCGCGCGCCCTCCCGGTGGGTGACGGCGACGTAGACGATGGTCAGCACCACGCCGAGCGCGATCACGCCCAGGCCCAGCGAGAAGGACACGGGGATGCCGCTCGAGAAGCGCCGGCCCGTGATGAAGGCCGGGGCGAAGCAGCAGGCGGCAACGAAGGAGAAGTACGACAGGACCTGCAGCGCCGTGAGCGCCAGGCCCAGGGCGACGTTGTCGCCCTCGTGGGGTTGAACTCGATGCATGTGAACCTCTTGGGAATGAAGAAAAAAAACAGGCGCAGGTCGGCCCGCGCGGCGCTGGTGCAGCGCCGCTGGACGGAAGAGCGTTGGGTGTCGGACTCCCGGCTCAGAGCTCGCCGGTCAGGAACTGGGCGCGGCCCTTGCCGAACGACCAGTCCGCGTCGGCGTTCTCGACCACCGAGACCACCAGGTCGCCGGGCGCGAGGCCGCACTGCTCCCACAGATGGCGGCCGAGCAGCGCATAGAAGCGCAGCTTCGCCGCCTCGGGCCGCGGGCGCGTTACCACGGTGACCAACACCGCATCGGGCGTGCGCGACATGCCGAGCCCGGTGTCGTCGAGCACCAGTTCGCCCGCGCGATGCCGCGTGACGGTCTGGTAGCGGTCGGTGAACGGGACGTCGAAGGCCTCGACCATGGCGCGGTGCGCGGCATCGAGCAGCGCGCGGACGGCGGCGGCGTCGCGTCCTTCACCGATGTGGAAGTTCAGCAGGGGCATGGCTCGCTCCTCAGCCGCGGGTGCGCAGCAGGCGTGCGGCCTGCTCGGCGATGCCTTGCACGACCAGCGCCGCGGGCGGGATGTCGGCGATCAAACCGATGGCCTGGCCCACCGTGACGTTCGCACAGTCGCAGTCGCCCGCGTCGTAGGCGCTTTCGACGCGGACTTTCTCTTCATCGCGCACGGCCTTCAGCGCCTCTTCCTGGCCATGCCATTGGCGGATGAAGTCGTTGACCATGAGGCGGCCGGTGTACTCCGCCGGCCAGTCGCGTCCGCGCGCGATGTCGTAGACCGAGGTGCGCACGGTCTGGCCGCCCTTCGCGCCGACCACGAGCTGCTTGGCCTTCGGGTGGATCAGCGCTTCCTGCGTGGCCCAGAAGCGCGTGCCGATCAGCACGCCGTCGGCGCCCAGCATGAGCGCCGCCGCCAGGCCGCGGCCGTCGGCGATGCCCCCGGCGCTCAGCAGCAGGGTCTCGGGTGACTTGCCCGCCAGGTAGTCGGCCGTCTCGGGCGTGAAGGTCATGGTGGTCTGGCGGTCGAAGCCGTGGCCGCCGGCTTCCGTTCCCTGCGCGACGATCACCGATGCACCGCAGTCGATGGCGCGCTGCACGTGCGCGAGCGTCTGCACCTGGCAGATCAGCGGCACGCCCGCATCGGTGACCTTGCGTGCATACGGCGCCGGGTCGGAGAAGGAGAGCATCAAGGCCTTGGGGCGGCGCTCGAGGGCCTTGTCCAGCAGGGACACGTCGTGGCCCATGGACCAGGTGATGAAGCCGCAGCCGATGGCGGCGTCCCCGGCCAGGTCGAACTCGCGCTGCAGGGTGTGGTGGCTGCCGTAGCCGCCGCCGAGCAGGCCCAGCGCGCCGGCGTTGGACACCGCGGCCGCGAGCCGTCCGCCGGAGGCGGGGTCCATGGGGGCGAGGGCGATGGGATGGCTGAGGCCGAAGCGTCGTGTGAACCGGGTGTCGAGCATGGAAGGCGTCTCCGATGGTGGTTGAACTCGGCCGGATGCTAGGGAGAACCGTCCATCGCGAGAAACGATTTGTTGAGATTCAACCCATGCCCAGAATGAATGGCTGAGAACGGTGCGAAGCGATCCTCAGCGTGCACCACGGCCGTGCCACGGCACACCCGAAAGGGAAATCCCTAGCAGTCAGAGCCGGCATGCATCGTGCATCATCAATTTTTCAGATGGACTATTTCATTGGCCATCGTCAAGGGGAATCGAATGGAGATGGCGGACCTGACGACCTTTGCCGCCGTGGCGCGCTGCGAGGGGATCACGCGCGCGGCGAAGGAGCTGCACACGGTGCAGTCCAACGTGACGAACCGGATACGCGCCCTCGAGCAGGAGGTGGGCGTGCGCCTGTTCGAGCGGCACAGCCGCGGCGTCGTGCTGACCAGCGCCGGGGTGCGCTTGCTGCCCTATGCGGCGCGGGCCGCGGCCTTGCTGCAGGAAGCGACGGCCATGGCCCGGGACGACGGCGAGGCCAGCGGCACGCTGACCATCGGCACCATGGAAACGACCGTGGCGGTGCGCCTGCCGCCCGTGCTGGCGCGTTTCAGCGCGCTGTGTCCTGCGGTCGAACTGGTGGTGCGGTCGGGACCGACGGCCGAGCTCGTCGAGAAGGTCCTCGATGGCGAGATCGATGGCGCGTTCGTCGCGGGGCCGATCGACCATCCCCTGCTGCGGGTCGAGCGCGCGTTCGAGGAGGAGCTGGTGCTGGTGACCTCACGCCGCTGGCCGGACCTCGCGGCGCTGCGCAATGACCGGGCTCCGATCGCGGCCCTGATGTTCCGCACGGGCTGCTCCTACCGGCAAAAGCTCGAGCAACTGCTCGTACAGTTGGGCAAGCCGGCGTTCAAGCGCCTGGAGTTCGGTTCGCTGGATGGCATCCTCGGCTGCGTCGCGGCCGACGTGGGCATCACGCTGCTGCCCCAGCATGTGGTCGACCGCAGCCTGTCCGCGGCCGATCTGTTCGTGCACCAGGTCGATGTGAACATCGCCCGCGCACCGACGGTCTTCATCCAGCGCCGCGAAGCCTGCGAGACGAGCGCGATGAAGGCCTTCGGCCAGTGTGTCGCCTCCGCCTCGGGTTTGGGCGCATCGCCCTATCCGGTGGCCGGGCAGAACCTTGCCGTGCACCTTCAGCCGGGTGCGCTCGTGGCGCCGTGAGGGCCGCGGCCCCTGCGCAGCTCTGGCCGCGGAATGTCGGGGTGCGAGGGGCCGGCCGGGCGTGTTGTCGCCAGGTCCCGCCTCAAGGCGCGCCGCGGCGCAGGAACACATGCGTGGCGCGCTCGCCCGCCACCTGCCGTTCGCAGCGGTAGCCCAGCGCCGGCAGGTCCAGGCCCGCGAACAGCGCCTCGCCCCTGCCCAGCAGCACGGGCCGCACGGCCAGGTGCAGCTCGTCGATCAACCCGGCCTGCAGATACGCGCGCACGGTGGCCACGCCGCCGCCCACGCGGACATCGCGCCCACCCGCGGCGGCGCGCGCCTGCGCCAGTGCATCGTGGATGCCGCCAGTGACGAAGTGGAAGGTGGTGCCGCCTTGCATCGCCAAGGGCGCGCGCGCATGGTGGGTCAGCACGAAGACCGGCACATGGTACGGCGGCTCGTCGCCCCACCAGCCTTTCCAGCTGTCGTCGGGCCAGGGCCCGCGCACCGGCCCGAACATGTGGCGCCCGAGGATCCAGGCCCCCATCTCGGCGAAGCCTTGTTCGGCGATCTCGTTGTCGATGCCGGTCTCGCCCTCGGCCTCGCCCCCCTGGTGCATGCGCTGCCAGACGCGCGTGGGGAAGAACCAGTCCATGAGTTCGGGACCGCGAACACCCAGCGGATGCGCCAGGCTCTGGTCGGGGCCGGCGGCAAAGCCGTCGAGCGAAACGCCGAAGCTGCGCACGAGCAATCGGGTCATGGCGTCGTCTCCTGCAGGAAGGGGAGGGCAGTCTAGCGCCGGTGCGCCCGCGCAGGGGCATCCGTGTCGATGTCGCGGCTGCCGTGTCCGGAACGTGCCGGCGGACGGATCGCATCCACGACGGCCAGGAGGGATGAGAGGCACGCACTCGCGCGCAATGACCGGTGCCGGCCCGCTTCGGCTTGAACACCGCCCGATGGCTCGGGTACGCTTGCCGCCATGCTCAGCATTCACGCCGATACCTCCCATGTGATCCAGTTGGCCGTGGGGCCGTCCTTCATGCTGGCGGCCATCGGCGGCACCTTGACCGTGCTCACGAACCGCCTGGCGCGCGTCAACGACCGCATGCACAAGTGCCGCGACGAGCGCGACGGCGCGGGCCCGATCCGCTGCGGCGAGATCGACGGCGAGATGGCGACGCTCGACCGGCGGGCGAAGATCCTCAATGCCGCGGTCTCCACGGGCGCGCTGTGCGGCGTCATCGTCTGCCTGCTGATCGGCTCGCTGTTCGTGGCGAACGAGCTCGCGTTGGTCTTCGACCGGCCGGTCGCGGTGCTGTTCGTGTTCGCCATGCTCGCGCTGATCGCCACCTATGCGCTGCTGCTGGTCGAGGTCTTCGTGACCCAGCGCAGCATCCATCCCACATAGCGCCTGGCCGCATCGGGGGTGATCGAGGCGCGAGGCCTTCATCCGACCGGCGTCCACGATCGAAAGCCGATCGACAGCTCCCCGCGCGATACTCCGCGACCCGTCCGTCTGCGCGAAAAAGCAATGCAAGAAACCCCCGCCTCGATCTCCTCCGTCTCCCGCCGCGGCCTGCTGCGACTGTCGCTCGGCGGCACCGTCATGGCCGCCGTTCCCGGCCTCGGCTGGGCCGCGACCGGCGCCGCCGCGCCAGCCTTCGCCGACGGACTGCCGCGCAGCCGTCCCGAGGCGCAGGGCATCCCGTCCGCCGCGATCCTCGCCTTCCTCGACGACGCGGAGCGCAGCGCGTTCGAGCTGCACGGCTTCATGCTGTGGCGCAACGGCCATGTGGTGGCCGAGGGCTGGTGGGACCCGTACCAGGCCGAGCGCCGCCACATGACGCACTCGCTCACCAAGAGCGTGACGGTGTGCGCCGTCGGCATGGCCATTGCCGACGGCAGGTTCGGGCTCGACGACAAGGTGGTGTCCTTCTTCCCCGAGCACCTGCCGCCGGAGGTCAGCCCCAATCTCGCGGCCATGACCGTGCGCGACCTGCTGAGCATGCGCACCGGCCACGAGGCGATGGTGTCGGGCTCGGTGTGGCGGCCGATCCGCACCAGCTGGATTGCCGAGTTCTTCAAGATCCCCGTGGTCTACACGCCTGGCAGCAAGTTCGTCTACACCAGCGCGGCGACCTACATGCTGTCGGCCATCGTCACGAAGACCACGGGCCAGTCGGTGGCCGACTACCTCAAGCCGCGCTTCTTCCAACCGCTGGGCATCACCGGCTACGAATGGGACGTGGGCCCCGAGGGCATCTCGCCGGGCGCCAACGGCCTGAGCTGGAAGACCGTCGACTCGCTCAAGCTGGGCATCCTGCATGCGCAGAACGGCGTGTGGAACGGCCAGCAGATCCTGACGCGGGAGTGGGTCGACGCCGTGCATGCGCCGCACACCAAGGACAGGTATGGCTACCAGTGGTGGCTGGGCCCGCGCGGCGCCTACAACGCCGACGGCCTGTTCGGCCAGTATGCGGTGGTGTTCCCCGAGCAGAACGCAGTGCTCGCGCTCAACAGCGCGCTGCCGCCCAAGGCCGGCTTCAACGCGGGCCTGCTGTACAAGCACTTTCCCGCCGCCTTCGGCGACCGGGTGCCCGCGAACGACAGGGACAACGCCGCACTCAAGGCGCGCACGCGCACCTTGCAACTGCTGCCACCGGTGAAGCCCAGCAGCTCGCCCGTGGCCGCGGCCGTCTCGGGCCAGCGCTACGACTTCCCCGAGAACGCCGAGAAGATCCGGTCGATGCGGCTCGACTTCAGCGCCGACGCCTGCACCTTCACCATGGAAGACGAGCGCGGCACGCACACGGTGCGCGTCGGCCTGCGCCGGCCGGCGGAGGGCGACACCACCGTCACCGGCAACAAGCTGCACCACGAGTACCAGCCCGAGGTGATGCGCGTGGTGGCCAGCGGCGAGTGGCGCGATGCGCGCACCTTCGTCATGACCTGGACCTTCGTCGAGTCGGCCTTCCGCGACACGGTGGTGTGCCGCTTCGCAGGGCCCTACCTGCGCTTCGACCGCAGCGTGAACGTCAACTCGAGTGCGACCGAGATGCCGACGCTGACCGGGATGCGCGCGAAGGCTTGAGCCATTCGCGGGCGCAGTGGCTGTTCGCTCGGGGGCACGGCGCGACGTTCCTGTCATCGCGGTCGGCGAGCGAATCGAAGCGCCTGAGTTTCTGCGCCTACGCCTCCAAGCGGCCGGCGTGCATGCCCGGCATCTGCATCACATGCTGCAGGGTCAGGGCCGGGCCCAAGTGCGACAACTGGATGGCCGCGGCGTCGGCCGAGCCCTGCGCGGCCTCGGTGACGCGTTCGAACATTTCCGCTTCGTAGGCCGCGACGGCCGCGTCCCAGTCGCCCGGCGGAGCGATTCGCGCCGCCAGTTCGACCGCATCGCGCATGGCCGTGTTGACGCCCTCGCCGCCGAAGGGCGACATCAGGTGCGCGGCATCGCCGAGCAGCGTGAGTCCGCGCCGGTGGGCCCAGCAATGGCCCACGGGCAAGGCGTGGATCGGGCGCGTTTCGAAGCGGTCGCCGGCAGCCCGGAAGAGGTCGGTGACGCGCTCGTCGAAGCCCTGGAATTCCTCGAGCAGGCCGCTGCGCACGGCCGCCGGTGACGCGAAGTCGAAGCGCTGCGCGGCCCAGTCCGCCGGCACGCGGAAGATGGTATAGCCGCGGATGTGGGCGTTGCCGTTGCGTTGCGCGATGATCTCCTTGCCCTCACCCTCCACCCCGACCTTGCCCCGGCCCACGAGCTTCGAGATCGCCGGATGGCGGGCGTCGACGTCGTCGATGCCGAACTCGACAAAAGTCAGGCCGCTGTACTGCGGCTTGTAGGGCGAGAGCAGCGGCCGCACGCGCGACCAGGCGCCGTCCGCGCCCACCACCAGGTCGAAGGGCCCGGCCGGGCCGCTGGACAGGTCCAGCTGCCAGCGCCCGTCCTCCAGTGGCTGCAGCGCGCGCAGGCTGCTGCCCCAGCGGACGCAGCCCGCGGGCAGCGAATCCAGCAGCATCTCGCGCAACGCGGTGCGGTCGATCTCCGGACGGTCGCCGGCCGCGGCATCGGGCGTCTCGAACAGCAGCCGACCCGACATGTCGAGCAGCCGCGAGCCCTGGTCGTCGTAGCGCGCCACGCGCAGGAAGGCGTCCTCGAGCCCGGCGCGGCGCACGGCCAGCAGGCCCGAGCCCTCGTGCAGGTCGAGCGTGCCGCCCTGCGGGCGCTCGAGCGGATGGGCGTCGCGTTCGAACACCGTGGCCTCGATGCCTGACAAGTGGAGAAGACGGGCCAGCGTGAGCCCGCCGGGGCCGCCGCCGACGATGGCGATGCGTGGATGCTTGTGCATTTCGGATCTCCCGAAAAATGATAGGGTCCTATTTATATATCAATAGGTTCCTATGAAGATAGAATGGCCCCATGACCGACGCAGAAAATTTCAATCCCCTGAAGCTCCTGGGCCGCGTGACGCGCGGCTTCACGCGCATCGCCGACGACGGGCTGCGCGAGTTCGGCTTCGCCGTGGGGCAGTTGCCGGTGCTGGTCTCGCTCAAGGAGCGGAAGACGCTGTCGCAGGCCGAGCTGGCGCGCATCGCCCAGGTCGAGCAGCCGAGCATGGCGCAGCTGCTGGCCCGCATGGAGCGCGACGGCCTGGTCGAGCGCGTGCCCGACCCCGACGACAAGCGCAGCCGCCTGATCTCGCTGACCCCGCTGGCCACGCGCCGCCTGCCCAAGGCCAAGGCCGTCATGGATGCGCATGCGCAGCAGGTGCTGGAGGGTTTCTCCGCCGAGGACGTCGCGCAGCTGATGGCACTGCTCACGCGGCTCAACGCCAACGTCGAGCGCATGGGCGGGATGTAGCCGGTCGCCGGGGCGCTTTGCTCGACGAATCGGCAGGGTCTTGCGGCGCGATGGTCTCCGGCCGCCTTTAAGCTGGGGCCCATGAACCTGTCCTTCCGACGCGCACTCGCGCTCTTCCTGACCGTCATCGTGCTGCTGGGTGCCTGGACCACCTCCTTCGAAGTGCCCGCGCGGGACAGCCTGCAGGCCGGCATGAAGCGCGCGCTGGTGGCCTTCGCGGCCGCGCGCACGCTGGGCGCCGTGATCTCCGTGGCGCAGGGCACGCAGGTCGACATCAAGCCCGGCGGCGTGGGCGTGGGCACCACGCCGGGCCAGGTGCTGCAGCCGTTGAACCAGCTGGTGGACCATTTCGCGAGCGCCATGCTGGCCGCCAGCGTGGCCTTCGGCGTGCAGCTGGTGCTGCTCGACTTCGGCGGCAGCCAGGCCGTCGCCGTGCTGCTGAGCATCGCGGTCGTGGGCTGGCTCGCGCTCACCTTCCTGCAGCAGGGACGCTACGCGCGCTGGCTGCAACCGGTGCTGGTGGTGCTGCTGCTGGCCCGCTTCGCGGTGCCGCTGACGGCGGTGGCCAACGAGGCGCTGTACGAGCGCTACATGAAGGGCAAGCACGACCAGGCGCTGACGCTGGTGGAGCGCACGCCGCAGGAGGTGGCGTCGGCAACGCCGGCCGTGCCTTCCAGGGAAACGATGCGTGAGCGCTTCGAGCGCTGGTGGAGCGGCCTGCCGGACCTCAAGGCCGGCTACCAGCTGCTGCTGGATTCCGCGAGCGGCTGGGCCGACAAGATCGTCGACCTGATGGTCGTGTTCCTGGTCCAGACCCTGATCGTGCCGGTGGGCATGCTGTGGCTCACCTGGCGGGCGGCCCGGCTCGCGACGGCATCGCCGTGGCGGGGCGAGCGCGCGGCCTGATCAGGCGTCGGTCGCGGCCACGAAGCGGCGCTCGCGCATCCACTTCGTCATGACCCATTTGTCGCCGCCGGTCACGGGCGCGCTGGCGTGCAGGCAGCGCGCGTCGACCCGGCCCTGGTCGTCGCCGTACTCGAAGTAGCAGGCATGGCCGCGGATCGGCGAGAAGGCCAGGCCCAGCTGCGGGAAGACGGTCTGGCCGCCCTCGGGCACGTCGTTGAGGTAGGTGACCAGCGTGCTCACGCGCTGGCCGCTGCGCGCGATGGACGCGCGGTTGGCGGCATTGGTGGGCGCCAGGTAGTCGTGGTGCGGCTCGCTGCCCGCACCGGTGGGGTAGTACAGCAGCTGCAGGCCCTCGCCGTGGTCCAGCGGCAGGTTCATCAGCGCCGACAGGCGTCGGTCGAGCCGGGCCACCAGCTCGTTCTCCGCCAGGCGGAAGAACATGCCCCAGCTGGCGCGGCGGTCGCTCACCACGTCGCGGCCGCTCATCGGGTCGACCAGCGTGGAAGGCTTCAGGCGCGGCCGCGCCATGGCGATCAGGGCCAGGCATTCGCCGGCATCGACGACGTTGCCGAGCGCGGCGAAGACCGGGTCCTCGCCGCGCAGGTGCACGGCGATGTCGCGGTCGGCCGCGCGGATGCGCGTGCCCGGCGCGAGCCGCGCCGAGAGCTTCGCAGGGGCCTCGTCCGGCAGTTCGATGGCGTCGACCGGCATCGCCGCGCCGCGCTGCCGCGCCGCCACGTGGGCCGCGACGATGGCCTGCGCGGCGCGTTCGTTCATGCCCTGCTTCAGCATCGTCGCCACCAGCGCCTGCGGCATCTGGCCGGCACCGAGGTGATGCGCGAGCCAGCGGCCCAGCTCGGGCGAGAAGCGGACGACGGTGCCCATCTCAGGCCGGACCCATGTGCGCGACCCAGCCCTTGTCGCCCAGCGTGAAGCCCTGGCGCAGCTGCAGCGCGCCGCCCGCGCCCTTCATGATGCGCGCGATCATCGGGAACACGCGTTGCGCGTCGGCGTCCTGCATCCAGGGCGCCGGATCGATCTGGTAGGTGTAGCTCACCACGGCCAGCGAATGGCGCGCGTCGGCGGCCTCGACCTTCACGTCGACGATCTTCTCGCGCTTGAGGTGCGCCACGCAGAAGTCCTTGGCGTGCTCGGTGCCGCGGGCCGCGTAGGGGTGCGGCTTGTAGAAGGCGCGGCCCGCCTCGGTGAGCTCGAAGCGCTTGACCGCGCCGTCCGGGTTCTCGGCGCTCTTGGGCACCGGGACGATGGTGCTGTGCACCAGGCCCAGCTGTTCCATCACCGGGAACTGCACCGCATGGCGCGCGCCGGCACCGGCTTCGGCTTCGCTCAGGTCGATCGGCCAGTCGAACATGGCCAGGCAGAGGTCGCCGCGCTGGGCCAGGTAGTCGTCGAGCGGGCCCGCGAGGTTCTCGGCGGTGGGCGCCTTGGCATCGTGGCCGAGGCCGCAGGCGGCCAGCGCGCAGACCAGGGCGAGGCCTGTCAGCGCCTTGAGCGAGGTGTCGATGCGCGGGCGTGGGAGGAGGGAGCGGAGATTCATGGGGTTTCGGGTGGAGGTGTGGGGAGCCGCCGCGGCGGCCGCGATGCACGGCTGCGCAGCTTCAATGCACATCGAGTTCGTCCGCGACCCAGCCGCTGCGCGTCAGGTGCACGCCCAGGCGCACCTGCATCGTGCCCTCGCGCTGGATGGCGCGCGCGAGCAGCGGAAAGGCCTGCTGAACCTCGGGGGCCGTGGCCCAGGCGTCGGTCGCGATGCGGTAGGTGAAGAGCAGCGAGGTGGCGGTGCGGCCGTCGCGCGTCTGCGGCGGGTCCCAGCCGATAAGGCGGTCCAGGCTCAGCGTGGCGGCGCAGAGGTCGGCCGGGTGCGTGAGCGTCTGCGTGGTGGTGCGCACCACCACCGGCACCTGCAGGTAGTGCTGGCGACCGGCGTCGGTCAGCGCGTATTCGCGCGCCGCAGCCACGTCCTTGCCGCGCACCAGCCCCAGCTTCTCGAGCACCGGCATCTGCTGCGCATCGGGTTCCCGCGAGCCGGCCGGCACGGTGATGGGCCAGCTGTACTTGGCCAGGCACACATGGCCGCGCTGCGCGAGGTAGTCGTTGACCGTCGCCGTGAAGTTCTCGTGGCTGGGAAAGCGCGCGGCCTCGTTGCCGCAGCCCGCGAGCGAGACCAGCGCGGCCAGCAGCAGCAGGGAGGCGCCGACGCGTCGCAGCGGGATCGAGTGGATGTTCGTCTTCATTTCACGCACCGGCCGGTGGTCGGCGCCTTGGCGGGCGGCTGGTAGCCGTCGCTCAGCACGCCCAGGAAGCAGACCAGGTCGGCGATCTGCTGCGGCGTCATGACGGGCGTGGCGCCGGGTGCGCGCGGCTGCGTGCCGCTGGCCAGCGTCTTGTCGCCGCCTTCGCCAGTGCCCAGCGGCACTTCCTCGTCGACGTTGCCCTGCTGCGCGCGCGGCAGGTCGTTGTACTTGCGCACCGTGGCGCCCGGCACATGGGTGGGCTGCAGCGCCCAGCCCGGGTTGGCCCGCGGCGCGCCGGTGCCGTCGGGGTCGGCGGGGTACCAGTACTCGGGGTTGGTGTCGCGCGTGTTGTAGAAGTTGACGACCTGGTCCAGCGAATGGAGCACGCCGTTGTGGAAGAAGGCGCCGCGCGTCGCCACGTTGCGCAGCACCGGGACCTTGAACATGCCGCAGTAGGGGTTGGCCGTGCCCGGCGTGGCGGGCTGGTGGTCGGTGCGGTAGGGGCCGCACAGTCCCATGTCGAAGTAGGCCGGATCGTCGTTGGCCGGGATCGGGTCCGGGTTGTTCGGGATCGACCGGTCGTTGCGCGGCGCGCCCAGGGCCTGGTAGGTAAAGTCGGTCATCAGGCCCGAGTTGCCGTTGAAGTTGGCGCCCGTGTAGTGGCAGCCCGAGCAGTTGGTCACGCCGGTGCTGTGGAACAGCACTTCGCCGCGCCGCTCGGCCGGCGTCAGCGTGCCGCCGGCCTTGTTGAACACATAGAGGTCGTACTTGCTGCTGTAGGGATGGAAGCTCAGGTCTTCGGTCTCCAGCGCCTGGATCGCGCTGCCGACGGCGTCGAAGGCCTTGTCGGTGTCGTCGAACACGTCGGCGCCATAGGCCTTCTTGAACAGCTCGGCGTAGCTGCTGCGCTGCACCGCCTTCACCACCGCGTCCTTCGAGGGATTGTTCATCTCGAGCGGGTTGAGCAGCGGCAGCGCCACCTGGGCGGCCATCGTCGCCGCGCGGCCGTCCGCCATGAAGCCGCCACCGGGCGAGTTGCTGGTCACGCCGTCGGGGTTCGGCGCGTCGTCGTCGAAGGCCGGCGTCGATTCCCGGTAGCGCAGCGAGGGCACGGCGCGCACGCCGTACAGCGCGGGGTCCGAGCCCAGCTGCACCGAGACGCTGTTCGGTGGCCCGTAGGCGTATTGCGGGTCGTGGCAGCTCGCGCACGACATGTTGCCGCCGCCGGAGAGGTTCTTGTCGAAGAACACCATCTGCCCGACCTGGGCGCCGGGGCTCAGCGCCGGGGCGCGCGGGCCGGCGCCGGCGGCACTGGCGGGGATGGCCGCCGTCGCCACGCTCCTGTCGTCGCAGCCCGCCAGGGCCAGCAGCGCCACCGAGAGCACCAGGGCTGGCAGGGCCGTCTTTTGCATTCGCAGATTCATCATTCA
>Ga0182008_10000226_pt1 | contig 44056 bp, 34 predicted proteins | sample Sormic07211129_1_FD_120482 | JGI IMG/M metagenome (GOLD analysis project Ga0182008, IMG submission 120482) | Rhizosphere microbial communities from Sorghum bicolor, Mead, Nebraska, USA - 072115-129_1 metaG | ecosystem: Host-associated > Plants > Roots > Rhizosphere | place: USA: Nebraska...
GTCGCCAAGTAAGGAACAAGTCATGTCGATCTACATCAACAAAGACACCAAGGTCATCACGCAAGGCATCACCGGCAAGACCGGTCAATTCCATACGGAAAAGTGCCAGGAATACGCGAACGGCAAGAACGCCTTCGTCGCGGGCGTGAACCCGAAGAAGGCCGGCGAGTCGATCTTCGGCATCCCGATCTTCGGTTCGGTCAAGGAAGCCGCCTCGCAGACCGGCGCCACCGTGTCGGTGATCTACGTGCCGCCGCCGGGCGCTGCCGCGGCGATCTGGGAAGCGGTCGAAGCCGACCTGGACATGGCGATCTGCATCACCGAAGGCATTCCGGTCAAGGACATGCTCGAAGTGCGCAACAAGATGAAGGCCAAGGAAGCGGCCGGCGGCAAGAAGACCCTGCTGCTGGGCCCGAACTGCCCCGGCCTGATCACGCCCGACGAAATCAAGATCGGCATCATGCCCGGCCACATCCATCGCAAGGGACGCATCGGCGTGGTCTCGCGTTCGGGCACGCTGACGTATGAAGCCGTGGCGCAACTGACCGAGATCGGCCTGGGCCAATCGTCGGCGGTCGGCATCGGCGGCGACCCGATCAACGGCCTCAAGCACATCGACGTGATGAAGGCCTTCAACGACGATCCGGACACCGACGCGGTGATCATGATCGGCGAAATCGGCGGCCCGGACGAGGCGGACGCCGCCCGCTGGTGCAAGCTCAACATGAAGAAGCCGGTGGTCGGCTTCATCGCCGGCGTGACCGCGCCTCCGGGCAAGCGCATGGGCCATGCCGGCGCGCTGATCTCGGGCGGTGCCGACACGGCCGATGCCAAGCTCTCCATCATGGAAGAGTCGGGCTTCACCGTGACGCGCAACTTCTCGGAGCTGGCCAAGCTGCTGAAGGCCCGCCTGTAAGCATCGCGTCCCGCGACCACACACAAACGAAAAGCGCTCGCAATTCATATTGCGGGCGCTTTTTCAATACATAACAGTGGAAAAAGAGAGACATGGAACTACTGCAAAGCGCTGACTTCTGGATCGGTCTGGTCAAGATCGTCTGGATCAACATCATTCTTTCGGGCGACAACGCGGTGGTGATCGCGATGGCCGCCCGTTCGCTGCCGCCCGCGCAGCAACGCAAGGCCGTGCTCTTCGGCTCGGGCGCGGCCGTGGTGCTGCGCATCGCGCTGACGGTGGTGGCGGCCAAGCTGCTGGGCCTGCCCTTCCTGCAGATCGTCGGCGGCCTGCTGCTGCTGTGGATCGGCCTGCAACTGCTGGGCGACGAGGAAGAAGGCGAAGGCGAGAGCAAGGAATACGGCAGCCTCATGGCCGCCGTGCGCACCATCCTGATCGCCGACCTGGTGATGAGCCTGGACAACGTGATCGCCGTGGCGGCCGCGGCCCAGGGCAACACCACGCTGCTGATCCTCGGCCTGGCCATCAGCATCCCGCTGGTGATCTTCGGCAGCACGCTCATGATCAAGCTCATGGAGCGCTTCCCCATCATCGTCATGCTCGGCGCCGCGCTGATCGGCTGGGTCGGCGGTGAGACCATCGTCAGCGACGTGTTCCTGCGCGACGTGCTGACGGCCAACCCGTGGCTGCACTACGCGGGGGCCGCCGCCGGCGCCGCCTTCGTGGTGTTCGTCGGGCGCGCCCTGCAGCGGCGCGGCAGCGGTTCTCCCGCGCACTGAGCCTCCTCCCTCCCTCGACCATGAGCCGCTCCGACACATCTCCTTCCCCCCTTCAGGAAGACGGCGTCTGGTCATGGGAGTTCTCGGCGCTCACCGACCCCGGTCGGGTGCGGGCCAACAACGAGGATGCGGTGGCTTTCGACCCGGCGCTGGGCCTGGCGATCCTGGCCGACGGCATGGGCGGCTACAACGGCGGTGAGGTGGCCAGCGGCATGGCGCTGGCCTTGCTGCAGGCGAGCTTCGGCCGCTGGCTGGCCCACGCCGGTCCGTCGGCCCATGCGCGCGCGGTGCGGCGTGCGCTGCAGGCCGGCACCGACGAGGCCAACAGCGCCATCCTCGAGGCCGGCATGGCCAACCTGCAGCTGCAGGGCATGGGCACGACGCTGGTGCTGGCGGCCTTCGGCCCGCAGCGCGTGGTGATCGGCCACATCGGCGACTCGCGCTGCTACCGGCTGCGCCACGGCCAGCTCGAGCTGCTCACGCGCGACCATTCGCTGCTGCAGGAGCAGCTCGATGCCGGCGTCATCACGCCGCAGCAGGCGGCGCGTTCCCCGCATCGCAACCTGGTGACCCGGGCCCTGGGCATCGAGCGCTCGGTGAATCTCGAGATGCACGAGCACGGCACGCAGCCCGGCGACCTTTACCTGTTATGTTCCGACGGCCTGAGTGAGATGGTCTCCGACGCGCAGCTTTCCACAGTTTTGTTACAAAATTGCAGTTTGGCGGAGAAAGCACTACTTTTGGTTGCAATGGCGAACGACAATGGCGGACGGGACAATATCTCTGTTGTCCTGGCAAGCGCCGGCCTCGCGCGCACTGCAGGGTAAGGCCCGGGAAGGTCGAACTTCCCCCGGGCCGCGCTGATAAAAACTGGCAGTTTCAGGAGTCGGCCATGCCGAAAATGATTGTTTCGATCGACGGAGTCGTCATCAAGGAAGTGACGCTTGCCAAGGACCGGACCACATTGGGGCGGCGGCCTTACAACGACATCGTCATCGACAATCTGGCCATCAGCGGCGAGCACGCCGTGCTGCACATGATCGGCGGCGACGTCTACCTCGAAGACCTCAACAGCACCAACGGGACCTACGTCAATTCGCGCGCCATCAAGAAGCAGGCGCTGGAGAACAACGACGTGGTCGAGGTCGGCAAGTACAAGATCCGTTACCTCTCGGGCAACGAGCCCGGCGGCTACGCCGGCGTGGCGGCCCGCGTCGGCACGGCGCCGGCCTTCTCCTCCATCCCGCTGTCGAGCAGCCCGACCGTGCCGGCGCCTTTGATGGGCGGCGGCGTCGCCCAGGCCGCCATCCGCGTGCTGTCCGGTGCGGGCGCGGGGCGCGAGCTGTCGCTGGAAAAGGTCGTGACCACCATCGGCAAGCCCGGTGTGGCGGTGGCGGCGGTCACGCGCCGGCTGCACGGCTACGTGGTGGCGCCCATCGACGGCGGCACCACCCTCAATGGCGAACTGCTCGGCAACGAGGCGGTGGCGCTGCAGGACGGCGACGTCCTGGAGCTGGGCGGCACCCGCATGCAGTTCGTCCAGGCCTGAGGGCCCTTGCCTTTCTCTCCGCCTGACGTGGCGCCATGAACGCGCTGCGCCGGCACTGGCTCCGAATCGCCATCACCCTGGTGCCGGTGCTCCTGGCGCTGGGCCACTCGGTCGGCGCCTGGCGCTCGCCCTTCGTCGAGCCCTTCGACAACTTCATCTATGACGCGCGGCTGCGGCTCACCATGCCGCACACGCTGGACCCGCGCATCGTCATCGTCGACATCGACGACCCCAGCCTCCAGCAATTCGGCCAGTGGCCCTGGAGCCGCGACAAGCTGGCCGACCTCACGACGGAACTCATGGGGCGCCAGCAGGCGGCGGTGCTGGGCTACGACGTGCTCTTCGTCGAAGCCGACGGCAGCACCGGCCTGGGCAGCCTGCGCCAGCTGGCCGACGGCCCGATGCGGGGCGACCGCGCCTTCGCCGCCGAGATCGACCGCCTGGCGCCCCTGCTGGACCACGACGCCACCTTCGCCCGCGCGCTGAGCGACCGGCGCGTCGCGCTCGGCTACTACTTCACCCAGACCGTCGTGCCGCATGCCAAGGGCGTGCTGCCCGTGCCCCTGCTGCCGGCCGACGCCTTTCCCTCCGGCGACCACCGCGCCGCCCGCTGGAACGGCTTTGCCGGCAGCATCGAGCCGCTGGCCCGGGCCGCGCCGGTCAGCGGCTTCACCAACGTGCTCATCGAGACCAGCGAGGACGGCGTGATCCGCGCGGCGCCGCTGATGGCCCGCTACGAAGGCGACGCGGCCGTGCCCGGCTATTACGAATCGCTGGGCCTCGCGCTCTACCGGCTGGCCCACGGGCAGCCGCCCGTGAGCGCGACCCTCGCACCCACCGGGCTGGCCGGCGGTGCCGCCCCGCTGGAGGCGCTGGTGCTCGACGTGCCCGGCGGGCGCCGGCTGCGCGTGCCGGTCGACCAGAGCGCCAGCCTGCTGGTGCCCTATCGCGGCCCGGGCGGCGTGCGCGGCGGGTCCTTCCGCTACATCTCGGCGGTCGACGTGCTGCGCGGCAAGCTGGCGCCGGGCGAGCTCAAGGGCCGGATCGTGCTGGTCGGCGCCACCGCCCCCGGCCTGCAGGACCTGCGCGCCACCCCGGTCGGCGCCGCCTTCCCCGGCGTGGAAGTGCACGCCAACATCATCTCGGGCCTGCTGGACCGGCGCCTGCCCTTCGTGCCCGACTACGCGCCGGGCTACGAGGTGCTGGCGCTGCTGCTGGTCGGGCTCACGCTGGCCTTCGGCATGTCGCTGCTGCCGGCGGCGCGCGCGGCACTGCTGGGCCTGGGCGCCAGCGTGGTCGTGGTGGGGCTCAACGCGGCGCTGTTCTCCAGCTTCGGCGTGGTGCTGCCGCTGGCGGCCACGGTGCTGATGATCGGCATGGTCTTCGTGCTCAACATGAGCTGGGGCTACTTCGTCGAGGCGCGGGCCCGCCGCGGCCTGGCGCGGCTGTTCGGCACCTATGTGCCGCCGGAGCTGGTCGACAAGATGCTCGAGCGGCCCGAGCGCTACAGCATGCGCGCCGAGAGCAAGGAACTCACCGTGATGTTCTGCGACATGCGCGGCTTCACGCAGCTCTCGGAAACCATGGCGCCGACCGAGCTGCAGGTGTTCCTCAACACCGTGTTCAGCCGACTCACCGCGATCATCAACGCGCACCGCGGCACGGTCGACAAGTACATGGGCGACTGCGTAATGGCCTTCTGGGGGGCGCCGGTCGACGCGCCCGACCATGCGGTGCTGGCGGTGCAGGCGGCCATCGAGATGGCCGCGGCCGTGCAGCAGATCAACCTGGCGCACCGTGCCAGCGGACGGCCCGAGATCAGCGTGGGCATCGGCCTGAACACCGGCGTGATGAGCGTCGGCGACATGGGCTCGGCCGTGCGCCGCAGCTACACCGTGGTCGGCGATGCCGTGAACCTGGCCTCCCGCCTCGAGAGCCTCAACGGCCACTACGGCACCGAGATCCTGGCCACCGACGCCACGCGCCAGGCCAGCTCGCTGTTCCTCTGGCAGGAGCTCGACTGGGTCTATGTGCGCGGCAAGGCCCGCGCCGTCGCCCTTTTCACGCCCGTCGCGCGCGCCGACGCGGCCGAGCCGGCCCTGCATGCGCAGCTGGAGCGCTGGTCGCTGGTGCTGGCGGCCTACCGGTCGCAGCAATGGGCCGAAGCCCGCCAACTGCTGGCCCCCCTGCTCGCGGTGGATGCGAAAAAAGTCCTTTACCAGGTCTACGAGAAGCGTTTAGCCTCAATGGCGCGGCAGCCCCAAGACCCGGACTGGGACGGCGCCATCCGTTTCGAAACCAAGTAACAAGGGTCCCCTATGCAGGTGCGTGTGTTGGGCTGCTCCGGCGCGATTGCCAAAGACTGCCGCACCACCTCCTTCCTGGTCGACGACGATGTGCTGGTCGACGCCGGCACCGGCGTCGGCGACCTCACGCTCGAGGAAATGGCCGGCATCGACGACGTGCTGCTGACCCATTCGCACCTCGACCACATCGCCGCCCTGCCCCTGATGATCGACGCCGTGGCGTCCGCTCGCGCCCGGCCGCTGCGGGTGCACGCGCTGCGCGCCACCATCGAGGCCCTGCGCGCCCACGTCTTCAACAACGTCATCTGGCCCGACTTCGCGAGCATCCCCAGCCTCGAGTCGCCCTTCGTGAGCTTCCACGACATCGCGATCGGCCAGACCCTGCAGCTGGGCAGCCGCTCGCCCAAGGCCATCGAGGTGCTGCCGGCCGTCCACACGGTACCGGCCTGCGGCTATGCCGTACGCACCGCCGACGGCGGCCCCTATTGGGTCTTCAGCGGCGACACCGAGCGCAACCCGCCCTTCTGGGCCCGCGTGAACACGCTCGACGTGGCCATGCTGGTGATCGAGACCGCCTTCAGCAACCGCGAGCAGGGCCTGGCCCAGCGCAGCCTGCACCTGTCGCCCGCCAGCCTGGCCGACGAACTGGCCCACATCGCCCCGGGCCGGCGCTACCCCATCTACATCACCCACACCAAGCCCGCCGAAACGGCGGAGATCATGAGCCAGATCGACACCTTCGCCGCGGGGTGGCTCACGAACGGGCTGGAGGGGCGGGACATTCGGTGGCTGCAGACGGCGGGGGTGTTGGTGGTTTGAGCTCCGGGAAGATGCATCGACGCGTTTGGTCGTTAGTGACAAAAATGTCACCCCGCAGCAGTGGCCGAACAACACTTGTGTCGCGGGTTGTAAGCCAAACGTGAACGATTTGGCGGCAGAACCCCGCTTGGAGGCCGTTTTTCGCTTGGCACGCTTGCTGCGGAGAGGAAGGCACCGGGACGCGCTCTCGGGCCTCATAAACAACCTGGAGTAGTGAAATGAACCGTCGTTCCATCGCACGCAATGTGCAAAAGGGTTTCACCCTGATCGAGTTGATGATCGTCGTGGCGATCATCGGTATTTTGGCGGCGGTGGCGCTGCCGGCTTACCAAGACTACACGGCGCGCGCCAAGATGTCTGAAGTGGTGCTTGCACTGACCACCTGTAAGAATTCTGTTACGGAAGCTGCTCAAACAGGATTGCAAGCTGCACCCGTCGCGAACGGCTTCTCCTGCGGTGAAGGTACCACGACGTCCAAATACGTCTCGGGCATTGCGACCACCGCAGGTGGTGTCATTACTGCCACGGTGCAGAACATCACTGCCGCGGCCAATGGCAAACTGTTGTCTCTCACACCTTATTCTGACGCCGCAGGTACGACGGTCATGGCGGCAACAGGTGCCGGCTATACCCAAGGCACGAACGTACCGATCCTCACCTGGAAGTGTGCGGCTCCTGCTGGCGCGACTGGCGTGCCGGCGAAGTACCTGCCTGCGAGCTGCAAGTAATCAGGCTCAATTATTTTGCGAGCCGCCTTCGGGCGGCTTTTTTGCGTGAGAAGCCTTCTTCATCTGTCGTCCTCGTCTCAAGTCTTGACACTGGATGAGCGGTCGTGAATCAATGGTTAAGCGGCCCCATGTCGTGCACAAGGCAAGTCACAATTGGCAACATGTGTCATTGTTGTGTATTAACTTCAAGATCCACGTCTGCGGCAAGGGGCGTCACGCTGATCGAGTTGTTAGTGACTATTTCAGTGCTCGCGGTGCTGCTCACTATTGCGTTACCTAATTTGCGCGATTTTGTGGTCGGAAATCGCCTGTCTTCCAACGTCAATGGCTTCATCGGCCTCGTGAACTACGCCCGCAGCGAGGCCATCGTGCGCAACCAGGACGTGGTGATCTGCCCCAAGGCGGCCACGGCCACCACCTGCGCGTCGACCACCGCCTGGAACACGCTCGACATCCAGGTCTTCGTGGACGCGGATGGCAACGGGCAGTTCAACACCGGGGACACGCTGCTCAAGACCATGGCGGCGGTCGACCCGGCGGGCACGCAGACCGGTTTCGACCAGGCCGCGTCCGCGACGCTGGTGTTCGGCAGCGCCGGCTTCGCGCGCACGGCGCAGTCGTTCAAGGTCTACGCCAAGTCCTCCGACGCGGCCTACAGCACCCGCTTCGGCCGGACGCTCTGCATCAGCAGGATGGGGCGCGTGCGCGTGGCGGCCTACACGCTGACCAGCTGCCCCGATTTCTAGACAAGGCATGGACAACCAGGTCATGAGGCACTCGCAATTCATCCGTCGCCGTTCTTCGCAGCGCGGCGCCACCTTGATCGAGGCGCTGGTGTCGCTGCTGGTCATGTCCTTTGCACTCATGGGCCTGGCCGGGCTGCAACTGAGCGCCCTGGCATTCCAGAAGTCGGCCTGGTCGGCCCACCGTGTCGCGGAACTCACCGGCGACTTTGCTGAGCGTGTCCGCGCCAACCCCAAGGCGGTCGACGCCGACTACCAGTACGTCGAGAGCTACGCGACGGGCAAGGCGGCGGCACCGACGCTGCGCGGCTGCCGCGGCACGGCCGCCTGCACACCCGGCCAGGTCGCCGCCGACGACATGGCCGAACTGCTGTTGAAGGCGCAGGCGCTGCTGCCGCAGGGCTCGATGCAGATCACCGGAACGGTGGCCAACGGCTTCGTCTTCACCTCGATGTACCTGGACAAGGACAACCTTCAGACCGACGGGTCGCTCAAGCCGGCGCTGGTCTGCCAGGCCAGTACCGCCGGCATCGACCTGCGCAATTGCTGTCCGAGCACCGCCTCGGCACCCGATGGCGTGCGGTGCCGCCGCTTCACGATCGTTCCATGAACCGCGCATCGCTCCACCCCATGCCCTCCCGGCCTCATGCTGCCCCGCGCCGCCATCGCGGCGTGACACTGATCGAGCTGATGGTGAGCCTCGTCATCGGCCTCCTGCTGATCGGCATCGCTTCCGGCATCTACCTCTATTCGAAGCGCTCGTACAACGCGGCCTCCGAAACCGCGCAGATGGAGGAGAACGGCCGCTTCGCGATCGACGTGCTCACCAAGTACATCCAGAGCGCCGGCTTCGCGATGGTGGACCGGACGGCGCCGGGCGCGATCCTGCCGCTGGAGGACAAGATTTCGGGTTGCGCCTACGGCTTCGTGAACGCGAGCGCGCCGACGGCCTTGTCCGACCTGGCCTGCCGCACGGCCACGCCGACCGGCGAGCGCCCCTCGGCCTCGCTCTTCACGCGCTTTGAGACCGACGCCCCTCTCAGTGGCAGCGGCAGGCAGCAGGGCTTCGGTTGCACCAACGCCGCCGCGGCGAGCAAGATGCTGGCCACGGGCACCCAGAGCTACGAAGTCCGCTCCTACTTTTTCGTTTCGCGCGTCAACGTGCAGACCCCCGGTGGCACCCAATCGATGGGGCAGCTGGGCTGCGTCTCCGACAGCACTTCCAGCAACGCCGGTGTCTCGGGCACGGTGAGCCTGGAAGTGCAGCCGCTCGTGCCGGGCATCGAGCAATTGGCGATCCGCTACATGGCGGCCAACGGGCAGTTCGTCGCCCTGCCGACCACACCCACCGAATGGAGCAACGTGACCGCGCTGGAACTGTGCGTCCTGGCGCGCAGCATCCAGCCCGCGGGCAACGACACCCGGCGCACCTACACCGACTGCTACGGCTCCTCCATCACGGTCGCTGCCTCCGAGAGCTACCGGATCCTGCGATCGACCGTGGCCTTGCGCAACACGGCGGCCCTATGAACCGTTCCACTTCCCGGCCCCCAGGGGCATTCCGCGGCCCTGCCCATCGGCAGCAGGGCATCTCGCTCTTCCTCGTGATGGTGTTCCTGGTGATCCTGAGCATCCTCGGCGTGGCGGTGATCGAGAGCTCCAGCCTGTCGGCGCGCATCGCCGGCAACGAAGCCGACCGCACGCTGGCCTTCCAGGCGGCCGAGGCGGCGTTGCGGGACGCGGAGAAGGACATCCGCGGCGTCTGCACCTCGAACTGCCGGAGCACGCCGATCGCACCCGAGACCGCCGACATCTTCCAGGCGACCTGTGCGCTCGGCCTCTGCTTGCCGAGCGCGGTCGGGGTCACGCCGGTCTGGGAGGTGAAGGACAACTGGACCACCACCGACCGTGCGGCCACCTACGGCCGCTTCACCGGGGCCACGGCCCTGCCCGTGGTGTCGCAGCAGCCGCAGTACCTGATCGAGTACTTCAAGATGGGCGAAGCCTTCATCTACCGCGTCTCGGCCACCGGCTACGGCGCCAACAGCTCGACCCAGGTGCTGCTCCAAACTTCCGTGAAGGCATTGAAATGATGGCGCGCAAACTCCAGTGGCTGTTGCGTTCGATGGCCGCCGCCGTGGTGCTGGCCTCGGGCTTCCTCGTGACCTCGTCGCAGGCGGTGAACCTGACACCCCTGCCGCCCTACCTCACGGAAACCAAGGGCGCGCCGATGGTGATGCTCAACCTGTCGCGCGACCACCAGCTTTCGTACAAGGCCTACAACGAGTTCTCCGACCTCGACGGCGACGGCGTCGTCGAGACGCAGTACAAGCACTCGTACAGCTACTACGGCTATTTCGACAACCAGCGCTGCTACCAGTACAGCGGCACCAGCGACCGCTACGTGCCCTCGCGCAAGGTCGGCGCCGACGGCTATTGCAACTACAGCGGCGGCAGCGCCGAGTGGAGCGGCAACTTCCTCAACTGGGCGACCATGACGCGCATGGACGTGGTGCGCCGGATCCTCTACGGTGGCCGCCGCAGCACCGACGAGTCGGGCACCACAGTGCTGGAGCGGGCCCACCTGCCCACCGATGCCCACGCCTTCGCCAAGTACTACAACAACAACGACATCGCGAAGCTCACGCCGTTCACCGGAACGTCGGAGATCACGATCTGCAACGCGACCTTCAAGAACGGCAGCAACCAGTACTCGCACAACGCCCCTGGCGCGCCCAAGATGCTGGTGGCCAACGGCAACTATTCGCTCTGGAATTCGAACGAGCGCTGGCAGTGCTACTGGAGCGAGGACAAGAACGCTTCCAACGGCAACAACCCGGCGGTTACCGGCATCAACGCCAGCAGCAGCAACCCCTCGCGGGCCAGTCGCGGCCTGGGCACCGGCTCTGCCCAGGGCACCTATTCCGTGCGGGTGGAAGTCTGCCGCACCGGGCTCGACGGCGCCGCCGCCGGCACCGCCTCCTTCACGCCCGACGAGACGGCGCGCTGCAAGCTCTATCCCTCGGGCAATTACAAGCCGGTGGGTCTGCTGCAGAAATACGGCGAGAAGAACGAGGCAGCCTTCGGTTTGTTGACCGGCAGTTTCGACAAGAACATCTCCGGCGGCGTGCTGCGCAAGAACGTCTCCTCCTTCAGCGAGGAGGTCAACATCAACACGGGCCAGTTCACCACCGTATCGGGCATCGTGAAGAACCTCGACAGCCTGCGCATCTACGGCTACGACTACAACGACGGCAGCTACACGGGCCTCGACCAGTGCAACTACGAAACCATCGGCCTGACCGAAGGGCAGTGCACGAGCTGGGGCAACCCGATCGGCGAGATGTACCTCGAGTCGCTGCGTCACCTGGCGGGGCGCACGACGCCTTCGAGCGCCTTCGCGACCAACGACACGCGCGGCGCTGCGCTGGGCATGACCGTCGCGGCCTGGACGGATCCTTTTGCTTCCTCGACCATTGCCACATTCGGTGACCGCAGCTGCCGCCGTTCCAGCATCATCAACTTCAACGCCAGCGTGTCGTCCTATGACTCGGACCAATGGGACAGCGCGAGCGACATCAACGGCCTGAGCGCGAGCGGCGCCAGAACGTTGACCGACAACATCGGCACGGCCGAGGGCCTGTACGCCACGGGCACGAAGTGGACCATCGGCCGCACGGCCGCCGACACCAACAACCTCTGCAGCGACAAGGTGCTGACATCGCTGGGCGGCAGCGTCGGCATCTGCCCCGAGTCGCCGACCGGTTATGGCGGCTTCCTGATGGCGGGTGCCGCGCTGCATGCGCACACCAACCGGATCCGCACCGACATCACCGCACCGGCCGCCAACCTGCGCGCCTTCAAGGTCGACACCTACGGCGTGGCACTCGCCACGTCGACGCCACGCATCAAGGTGCCGGTACCGGGCGTCGCCGGTGAATTCGTCGTCCTCCAGCCGGCGATGCGGCTGTTCAAGGGCACGGGCGGCGGTGGCACGCTGGTCGACTTCCGTGTGGTGAACCAGAGCGCGACCGCAGGCAAGTTCGTCGTGCAGTGGGAAGACTCGGAGCAGGGCGGCGACTACGACCAGGACTTGTGGGGCACGCTGGAATACTCGGTCAACACTGCGGCCAAGACGATCTCCGTCACCACCTATGCGGCCGAGCAGTCGACGGGCGGGCAGATCGGATTCGGCTACGGCATCAGCGGCACGCGCGGCAAGGACGGCGTGCACATCCATTCGGGCATCAACGGCGCCTCGTTCACCGACCCGGTCGGCATTCGCGACATCGTGACGCCGCTCGACAACATCAATGCCAGCGGGGGCTGCAACAACTGCGGCGTGCGCAATGCGAAGACCACGGCGGTCTACACCATGGTCGGCGTCTCGGGCGCGCAGCTGCAGGACCCGCTGTGGTACGCCGCCAAGTACGGCGGCTTCGACCGCACGGTGGTGCCCTCGTACACGCCCGGCGCGGTGCTGCCCGCGGCCGCATGGGATTCGAAGAAGAACGACGGTTCGCTGGGCTCCGACGGCGTGCCGGACAACTACTTCTACGCGGTCAACCCGGCCGAGCTCGAGCGCTCGCTGAACAACATCTTCTCGACCATCCTGCGTTCGGGCGGCGCGGCGCCGGCCGCCGCCGCGACCTCGCGCACGCAGGTGGGCAGCTACCTCTACAGCAGCACCCAGAGCATCAAGGCCAAGGTCGTCAACGATCCGGTCGACGCCGATGCCAGCGGCCAGTTCCTGCGCTACAGCTTCGACGCCGACGGCAACGTGAAGGCCACGGCCGATTGGGACGCCGGCGCGCTGCTGACCGTCGACAGCGGTGGCAACGGCTGGAGCGCGACGCGCAAGGTGCTGTCCTTGTCCGACACCGCACCCATCGCCTTCACCTGGGCCAACCTGTCGGACAGGCAGAAGCTGGCCCTGCAGACGAGCCCCGCCAACGGCGCGGTCAATGCGGCGACCGTCGGTTCGAATCGCCTGGCCTGGCTGCGTGGCGACAGCAGCAACGAGACCACCTCCGGCGGGCTCCGGATCCGTCCCACCACCAAGCTCGGCGCCATCATCAACTCGACGCCCTGGTACATCGATGCGCCTTCGGCGGGCTACACCAACGCGGACTACGGCGGCGGCTACGGCGCCTTCCGCACCGGCATCACGGCCGCCAACGGCGGCACGCGGCGCTCGGCCGTGTTCGTCGGCGCCAACGACGGCATGCTGCATGCCTTCGACGGCGTCACGGGCCGGGAGCTCTTCGGCTATGTGCCGCGGGCCTTCTTCACGACGAGCACGGCATCGCCGTATTCGAAGCTGGCCGCCATCACGGCCAAGGACTTCAACCTGGGCGAATCGGCCGAACGCCTGACCATGGACGGCAGCGTGATGACCGCCGACGTCAAGCTCGGGGGCAACTGGTCGACCTATCTCTTCGGCGCCTTTGGCCGCGGCGCTCGCGGCGTCTATGCGCTGGACGTGACCAAACCTCACACCGTCACCGAGTCGACGCCGCAAAACGTGGTGAAGTGGGAATTCACCGAGGCGGCCGACACCGACATGGGCTACATCACGGGACGCACCAACACGCGCTCCAACGGCCAGCCGTTCCAGACTGGCTACATGGCCAACGGCAAGTGGGCCGCGATCTACGGCAACGGCTACAACAGCACCAGTGGCCGGGCGGCGCTCTTCATCCTGTTCGCCGACGGCCCGACGTCGGCCTCGTCGAGCACCTGGACCGCCAACACGCAGTACGTCAAGATCATGACGCCGGTGGTGAGCGGCGACGGGGCCGACAACGGGCTGTCGACACCGACCGCCGTCGACACCAACAACGACGGCGTCATCGACCGCATCTATGCGGGCGACCTGAAGGGCAACGTCTGGAAGTTCGACGTGAGCAGCACCGATCCGACCCAGTGGAAGATCGCCAACACCACCGGCTCGACCCCGGTGCCGCTCTTCAAGGCCACCACGGTCGTGGGCGGCGTGACCAAGCCGCAGCCCATCACGACGCCGATCGTGCCCTTCGTGCATCCGCGCGGCGGTTACCTGGTGTTCTTCGCGACCGGCAAGGCGCTGGAGAGCATCGACTACCCGATGTCCTCGGTGCAGACCAACACGATGTACGGGATCTACGACAAGCCCGGCGTGACGACGACGGTGACCACGGGCAAGACCAACCTGGTCCAGCAGACGCTGAGCTTCACCTCGGGCGTGCGCTACATCTCCAACAACACGGTCGACTACGCCGGCGGCCGGCTGGGCTGGTACGCGGACCTGCCGGTGAGTTCGGAGGGCGTGGTGTTCAATCCCTTCGCGGAAGACCTGGCGCGCGTCAACGTGCGCTCGCTGGCGCCGGCCGCGAACTCGGATGGCTGCCGCTACGACGGGACTTCCTACGACATGACCTTCAACCCCCTGTACGGCACCGCCATCGCCAATGCAGTGCCGGGTGTGACCACCGCGGGGGCAATCGGTGTGAGCAACGTCAACTATTTCGAGGGCTCGGGCGGCAGCGTGTCGCGCGTGCCCGCGCCGACACCGCCGCGCCCGGGCGATCCGCCGGTGACGCCGCCGAACTGCGCGGGCATGTGTTCCTATCCGACACGCGTGGTGGCCGGCGATGGCACCATCAAGACCATCGAGCGCTGCGGCGCCTGTACCGACGGCCGCCTGACCTGGCGGGAAATCTTCCGCAACCGATAAGCTGCCATGCCAACCTTCCAACGCCAGCCGACCCGTCAAGCCGGGTTCACCTTGATCGAGCTGATGATCGTGGTGGCGGTCGTCGCGATCCTGGCCGCCGTGGCCCTGCCGAGCTACCAGGAATACATCAAGCGTTCCAACCGGGCCGAGGCGCGCGCGGAGGTGCTGCGTGCGGAAGGGTGGCTGGAGCGCTTCAATGCGGAGAACAACCGCTACACGGACAACGCGGCCAACAGCGCGAACAGCGGTTTCAGCGCGGCCTTCACCACCGTGCCGGCGGGCGGCACGGCGCGCTACACGATCGCGGCCACCCTGACAGCCAACAGCTACTCCATCACCGCCACGCCGACCGGCTCGATGAACGGCGACGCCTGCGGGACCTACACCAAGACCAACACCGGCGTGTTGACCTCGACGCTGAACGACCCGGCCAAGTGCATGCGGTAGCGGGGACGCGGCCCAGGCATGGGCAGAATGCGCATCGATGCCCTCTGCCGCCCTAGACCGTCCTGCTGGCGCTGATCCCAACGACATGGCGCGTGCCTGGGGCGTCGGCGCCTTCCTCCTCGCCTTCCCCTTCCTCTCCCCCCTCGTCGCCGGCCCCTCCGCCAACGTCTGGCAACTGCTCGTCAGCTGGCTGTGCGCGGCCTTGCTGTGGTGGCTGGGGCCGCGGGCCATGCCGTCGCGTGGGGTCCTGCTGTGGCTGGGGGCGCTGGCCCTGGCGATCGTGCTGGGCCGGGGCCGCGACACGGGGCAGCTCCTGGGCGCCTGTGCGGCGATCGCGGTCACCGCGATGGCCGCCTGCGTGGGCGCGGGCATCGCGCGGACGCCCGGCGCCCCGGGCACGCGCGCCTTCGCCGTCGGCCTGCTGGCCGCGGGCCTGCTCAGCGCGCTGCTCGGCCTGTGCCAGTACTACGGCGCCGCCGCGGCGCTCGCACCCTTCACCACCGCGCCCGAGGTCGGCCAGGCCTACGGCAACCTGCGCCAGCGCAACCAGTTCGCCACGCTGATCAGCATGGCGCTGGTGGCGGCGCTGTGGCTCCACGCGGGACTGGGCACCCGTGCCCGCCTGGCCTGGTCAGCGGGACTGGTGCTGTTGACCCTGGCCGCCGCCGCGTCCACCTCGCGCACCGGCTTGCTGCAATGGTCGGCGATCGGCATCCTGGCGGCGGCGCTGGCCTGGGGCGAGCGCCGCCGCAGCGCGCCGGGCGCACCCCTGCGCCTGCCGCATCCGGGGTTGCTGCTGGCGCTGATTCCCGCCTACTTCCTCGCGGCATGGGCCCTGCCGATGCTCGCCGGGTCCGAGGTCGAAGGCATGCTGCAGCGCCTGCGCGACGGCGCGCCCGAAGGCAATGCCCGGCTGCTGCTGTGGCGCAACGTGCTCGAGCTGATCGCCGAGCATCCCTGGCGGGGCTGGGGTTGGGGCGAGCTGAGCTATGCGCACTTCAGCCATCTGTACGCCGGGCCGCGCTTCATCGAGATCCTGGACAACGCCCACAACCTGCCGCTGCACCTGGCGGTCGAATTGGGCGTCCCGGCCGCGGTGCTGCTGTGCACGGGCTTCGCCGCGCTGGTGCTGGCCGCCCGGCCCTGGCGCGAGCGCGATCCGCAGCGGCTGCTGGCCTGGGGCGTGCTGGGCGCGATCGTGCTGCACAGCCTGCTCGAGTACCCGCTCTGGTACGGGCCCTTCCAGCTGGTCTTCGGCCTGTGCCTGGGCCTGCTGTGGCCGGCGGCGGCAGGTGCGCGCACGAAGGTGAGCGGGCCGCGCATCGGCGGGGCGCTGGCGGCGCTGCTGATCGCGGTGGTCGGCTATGCGGGCTGGGACTACCTGCGCATCAGCCAGATCTACATCGCCCGCGCCGAGCGCCTGCCGCCCTGGCGCGACGACACGCTGTCCAGGTTGCAGGGTTCCTGGCTGTTCGCGGGCCAGGTGCGCTTCGCCGAGCTGTCGCTGATGCCCGTGACCCGGGCCGATGCGGCCCAGGTGAACGCGCTGGCGCAGCGCACGCTGCACTTCTCGCCCGAGCCGCGCGTGGTCGCCAAACTGATCGAAAGCGCCACGCTGATCGGGCGCGACGACCAGGCGCTCGCATGGGCGGCACGCTTCAAGATCGCCTATTCGGAGGAATATGCCCGCTGGATGCGGGGGGAGCCGGTCGAAAAAGAGCCGAATTGAGGTTGCGAAATGTCACAGGTTCGCGACAATCGAGACCTTTGTTAAAACTTTGAACTTACTTTTGTCGGTTCATGAGAGGCCCATGAGAATTCTGCGCGTCATTTCCAGCATGGACCCCGTGCACGGCGGTCCCTGCCAGGGAATCCGCAACATCGTGCCGGCGCTGGCCGCCCTGGGCGTGCACAACGAGGTGCTGAGCTTCGACGCGCCCGACGCCGCCTTCCTGGGCCAGGACCCGTTCCCCGTCCACGCCATCGGCCCGGCGCGCACGCCCTACGCCTACTGCCCGGCCTTGCGCCCCTGGCTGCTGCAGAACCTCGGGCGCTTCGACGTGGTGATCGCGCACGGCCTCTGGCTGCACAACAACGCCGGCACCTGGGGCGCTCTGAAGCAGTACCGCCGGCAGACCGGCCAGCCCGGCCCGCGCTTCTGCGTCATGCCGCACGGCATGCTCGACCCCTACTTCCAGCGCGCGCCCGAGCGCCGCTGGAAGGCGCTGCGCAACACCCTCGCCTGGACCCTGTTCGAGGGCGCGGCCATCCACGGCGCCGACGCGATCCTGTTCACCTGCGCGCAGGAACTGCTGCTGGCGCGCGAGCCCTTCTCGCCCTACCACCCGAAGCGCGAGCTGGACGTGGGCTACGGCATCCAGGCGCCGCCGGCGCGCCACGAGGGCATGGCGGCCGCCTTCGCGGCCCGCTGCCCGACGCTCGGGGGCAAGCCCTACCTGCTGTTCCTGAGCCGGGTGCACGAGAAGAAGGGCACCGACCTGCTGCTGCGCGCCTGGCTCGCGCTGCGCCGCGAAGGCGCGGACCTGCCGGCGCTGGTCATCGCCGGCCCGGGCCTGGACAGCGAGCACGGGCGCGCCCTGCAGGCGATGGCCGCGGGCCAGCCCGATGTGCACTTCCCCGGCATGCTGCGCGGCGACGAGAAGTGGGGCGCGCTCTACGGCTGCGAGGCCTTCGTGCTGCCCAGCCACCAGGAGAACTTCGGCATCTCGGTGGTCGAGGCCATGGCCTGCGGCCGGCCGGTGCTGATCAGCCACCAGGTCAACATCTGGCGCGAGTGCGAGGCGGGCGGCCTGGTCGAGGCCGACGACGAAGCCGGCGTGCTGCGCCTGCTCACGCGCTGGCTCGCGCTGTCGCCCACCGAGCGCGCGGCGCGCGGGGCCGCGGCCCATGCGGTCTACCGCCACAACTTCGAGGCCGACGAAGCGGCCCGGCGCCTGCTCGCGGCCTTGAAGACGATGCAGGCCGAAGCATGAACGTCGTGCTGTTCGCCCATCCGGATTTCCTGGGCTCGGCCAGCATGCCGCGCTACACCCGCTGGCTGGCCGACGGCCTGCTGCAGCGTGGCCACAAGGTGCGCATCTGGGCGCCCCGGCCCGGGTTCCATGCCTGGCCGGTGCCCAAACGCTTCAAGAAGTGGATGGGCTACCTCGACCAGTTCGTGGTGTTCCCGCGCTGGGTGCAGCGCGAGAAGGCCCGGCAGCCGGCCGACACGCTGTACGTGTTCAGCGACCACGCGCTCGGGCCCTGGGTGCCGCTGGTGGCCTCGCAGCCCCATGTGATCCATTGCCACGACCTGCTGGCGCAGCACTCGGCGCTGGGCCGGGTGCCGCTCAACCGGCCGGGCTTCACGGGCCGGCTCTACCAGCGCTACATCCGCAGCGGCTTCACGCAGGGCCGCCGCTTCATCGCGATCTCGAAGAAGACCGAGCAGGACCTGCGCGGCTTCATCGGCCCGCAGCCGGTGTGCGATGTCGTCTACAACGGCGTGAACCCGCAGTTCCACCCGGCGCCCGATGTGGCGGCCGGCCGCATCGAACTGGGCCGCAGGCTGGGCCTCGACCTGTCGCGCGGCTTCCTGCTGCACGTGGGCGTGGACGTCTGGTACAAGAACCGCGGCGGCGTGCTGGCGATGGTCGACCGCTGGCGCCGCGGCACGCCGCAGGGCCTGCCGCTGTTGATGATCGGCCCGCCGCCCACCGACGCCCTGGTCGCCCAGCGCCTGGGCATGCATGCGCCCGACGAGGTGCATTTCCTGTCGGGCGTCGCCGACGAGGTGCTGGTCGGCCTCTACGGCACGGCCACGGCCTTCCTCTTCCCCTCGATCGCCGAAGGCTTCGGCTGGCCGATCGCCGAAGCCATGGCCTCGGGTTGCCCGGTCGTCACCACCGATGCGGCGCCGATGAACGAGGTCGCGGGCGACGCCGGCTTCTACGTGCCGCCGGCCGATGCCGCGGCCCCGGCCGACGAGGCCTGGACCACCGCCGCCGCCACCGTGCTCGCGCAGGTGGTCGGCCTGAGCGACGAGGCGCGGCGCGCGGCCATCGAACACGGCCTCTCGCAGGTGCGGCGCTTCGACTCCGATGCCGCGCTCGACCGCATCGAGGCGATCTACATGCAGACGCTGGCCTCGCACGCGCGGCCGGCCTGAGCCCCTTCCACCTTCAACGCCACAAGGCCCCTCCACCATGTGCGGAATCGCAGGAATCATCAGTTTCGACCACAGCGCGGACCCGGCGGCCATCGACCGCATGAACACGGCGATGCAGCACCGGGGCCCCGATGCCGAAGGGCGCTACGAAGCCGATGGCGTGCTGATGGGCCAGCGCCGGCTGTCGATCATCGACGTCAGCGACGCCGCCAACCAGCCCTTCACCGAGGAGACCGGCCGCTACGTGATGGTCTTCAACGGCGAGATCTACAACTACAAGGAAGTGCGCGCGCAGCTCGACTACGCCTGGAAGACGCACTCCGACACCGAGGTCATTCTGGCGGCCTTCATCCGCTGGGGCGCCGACTGCCTGTCGCGCCTCAACGGCATGTTCGCGATCGCGATCTGGGACAAGCACAAGCGCGAACTCTTCATCGCGCGCGACCGCATCGGCGTCAAGCCTTTCTACTTCGTGCGCCAGGCCGGCAGCTTCACCTTCTGCTCGGAAGTGCGCGGCCTGATCGCGGCCGGCGCGAGCGACGGCCGCATCGACCGCCAGTCGCTGCGCGAGTACCTGGGCAGCGTGTCGGTGAAGACGCCCCACACCATCCTCGAGGGTGTGGAGCAGCTGCTGCCCGGCGAATGCGCGACGCTGACCGAGCGCGCCTTCGAGCGCCGGATCTACTGGCACCTGACGGGCGCCCCGACGCGGCCCATCGCCGCCGACGCCTACGCCGACTACGGCCGCGTGACCGCCACCCTGCGCGAGCTGCTCGACGCCTCGATCCAGATGCGGATGGTGGCCGACGTGCCGGTGGGCGCCTTCCTCTCGGGCGGCATCGATTCCTCGGCCGTGGTCGCGCTGATGGCGCAGCACCACGACCAGCCGGTCGACACCTTCTCCATCGTGTTCGAGGACAAGGAGTTCGACGAGCGCGAGTACGCGCAGATCGTCGCGAAGAAATACGGCACCCGCCACACCGAACTGCTGCTCGATCCGCAGGAGGTGGTGCGGATCCTGCCCGACTACATCCGCCGCACCGACCATCCGACGCTGGACGGCATCAACACCTTCATCGTCTCCAAGCTGGTGGCGCAGACCGGCATCAAGGTCGCGCTCTCGGGCCTGGGCGGCGACGAGCTGTTCGCGGGCTACCCGGGCTTCGAGCGCTGGCTCACCGTGTCGCGCCACAAGAAGCTGTTCGGCCATCCGCTGTTCCGCCAGGGCGTGGGCGCGGCCAGCGCGGTGCTCAAGACGCGCGCGCTGTCCAAGCTCAACGACCTCACGAGCGGCGGCAACCTCGACTTGTCGTCCTTCTATGGCGCGAGCCGCAGCGTGTTCGTGCGCGGCGACCTCGACAGGCTGCTGAGCTTCCCGGCCGACACGCATGCGCGCGGCTGGGAACACGTCAACTTCGGCGCCGCCGCGCAGTTCCCGCTGCTGGGCCAGTACTCGATCGCCGAGCTGTCGGGCTACACGCTCGACGTGCTGCTGCGCGACACCGACCAGATGAGCATGGCCTGGGGCCTGGAGATCCGCGAGCCCTTCTTCGACTACCGGCTGATCGAGTACGTGCTGCGCATGCCCGACGCGATGAAGACGGACTTCAAGACGCCCAAGAAGGCGCTGGTCGACGCCATGGGCGCGCTGCTGCCGCCGGAGATCGTGCACCGCCCGAAGAAGGGCTTCGCCTTCCCCTGGGACCGCTGGCTGCGCAACGACCTGAAGGATTTCTGCGCCGCCGCGCTGGACCAGCTGGGCCGCAACGCGCTGTTCGAGCGCGCCGAAGTGGCCTCGCTGTGGCAGCGCTTCCTGGCCGGCGACCGGCGCGTCAACTGGACGCACGTCTGGTCGCTGGTGATGCTGCAGTCGTGGATGGCGGCGCGCGCGGCCGAGGTGCCGGCGGCCGCGGAGCCGGCCACCGTCTAGGCGGGCCGGGCGCGCTCCAGCGCCGACACCATGTGCTCGGCCAGCGCCTCGTAGAGCGGCCGGCTGATCATGCGCGACACCAGGCTGGCCAGCATCGCGCTGGCCATCAGGCTCAGCACCATCGCGTGGCCGTCGACCATTTCCATCACGATGATGAAGGCCGTGAGCGGCGCCTGGGTGACGGCGGCGAGGAAGCCGGCCATGCCCATCGCGATCAGCGCCGGCCCGAACTCGGGGCCCGCCATCTGCGCGATGCCGTCACCGATGCCCGCGCCGATGGACAGCGAGGGCGCGAAGATGCCGCCCGGCACGCCGCACCAGGCCGTGAGCCAGGTGGCGATGAACTTCAGCAGCGTGTAGAGCGGGGTCAGCGGATCGTGGCCGGCCAGCATCTGCTTGACGGCCTCGGAACCGGCGCCGAAGGTGGCGCCACCCGTGACCAGGCCGATCACCGCCACCAGCAGCCCGCCGACCGCCGCGAACCTGACGGGCCAGCGCGCCCGCCACCGGTTCAGGCGCTGCGGCGAGCCCGTCAGCGACGCGATCATGAGGCGCGCGAAGAGCCCGCCCGCTACGCCGCTCACCAGCGTCACCAGCACACCGGGGCCGAGCAGGCGCCAGCCCATGGCCGGCACCTTGATGACGCCGAAGTAGCTCAGGTTGCCGAAGGCCGACACGGCCACCAGCCCCGCCAGCACGATGGCCGTGATGATCACGCCGCTGGCCCGGGCCTCCAGCCGGCCCGAGAGTTCCTCGATGGCGAAGACCACGCCGGCCAGCGGCGCGTTGAAGGCGGCCGCGATGCCGGCGGCGCCGCCCGCGATCAGGAGCGCGCGGGTGTCGATCGTGCTGCCGGGCGAGAGCCAGCGCCGTGCATGCTGCATCACGCCGGCGGCCACCTGCACCGAGGGGCCCTCGCGGCCGATAGACAGGCCGGCCGCGAAGCCGGCGACGCCGAGCCCGATCTTGGCGACGGTCAGGCGCAGCGACGCGAACAGGCCGCGCTGCGCGGGCGGCACCGCGGGATCGAGCGCGGCCTTGATCTGCGGAATGCCGGAGCCGCTGGCGCCCGGGAACCATCGGCGCGTGGCCCAGACGATGGCCGCCGTGAGGGCCGGCGTCCACAGCAGAAGGGCCCAGGGCGCGGCGTGGTGCAGCCGCTCGAACAGCCTGAAGGCGCCGTCGGCCGCCATCGTGAAGCCCACCACGAACAGCCCGGCCGCCACCGCATAGCTCAGCACGATCGCGCGGTCGAGCCAGAGACGCCAGCTGGACAGCTCGGCCCGCAGGTTCAGGAAGAAGTCGGGCTCGTGGTTCATGGCGGACCATTCTGGCAGCTGCCATGCATCCGGGCGGCGGCCCGGCTCGCACCGCGCGGGCTCAGTCCGCCAAGTAGCTGCCCGACTTGCCGCCGTGCTTCTCGAGCACGCGCACGTCGGTGATGGTCATGCCGCGGTCGACCGCCTTGCACATGTCGTAGATGGTCAGCAGCGCGACCTGCACCGCGGTCAGCGCCTCCATCTCGACGCCGGTGGGGCCGACGGTCTCGACCGTGGCGGTGCACACCACCTGCGGCACGCCGCCCTCGGCCAGCGCGAAGGCCACGGCCACGCGGGTCAGGGCCAGCGGGTGGCACAGCGGGATCAGGTCGCTGGTCTTCTTGGCCGCCTGGATGCCGGCGATGCGCGCGATGCCCAGCACGTCGCCCTTCTTCGCGCTGCCCGATTCGATCAGCGCCAGCGTATGGGCCTGCATCTCGATGCGGCCGGTGGCCACGGCCACGCGGTGGGTCGCGGGCTTGGCCGCCACGTCCACCATGTGGGCCTGGCCGTGGGCGTCGAAGTGGGTAAGGGTACTCATGGGTGAACTGTCGCTCCGGTTGTGCATCATACGAGGCCGTTTCGCTCCCGGAGATGCCGCCCCCCATGCCGCAATGGACCGCCGTTCGCACTGCCCGCCCCGCCTGGCGCCGGGCCTGCGTGGCCCTGCTGATCGCCAGCCAGTGCCTGCTGCCGCCGCTGGCCCGTGCGCAGCTGCTGCCCGGCATGGGCGACGGCGGCGAGATGACGGCCGCGGCCGAACGCCGGCTCGGCGACCAGATCGCGCGCGAGCTCTACCGCGACCCCGACTTCATCGACGACCCGGTGCTGGTCGACTACGTGCAGTCGGTCTGGCAGCCGCTGATGGCCGCGGCGCGCGTGCGCGGCGAGCTCACGCCCGAGCTCGACGAGCGCTTCGCCTGGGCCGTGCTGCTGGGCCGCGACCGCAGCATCAACGCCTTCGCGCTGCCCGGCGGCTACCTGGGCGTGCACCTGGGGCTGATCGCCGTCACCGACAGCCGCGACGAGCTCGCCACCGTGCTGGGCCACGAGCTCTCGCACGTCACGCAGCGCCACATCGCCCGCATCATGGCCAAGCAGAGCCGGCAGATGCCGCTGCTGCTGGCGGCGATGGTGCTGGGCATGATCGCGGCCGGCAAGAGCCGCAACGGCGACGCGGGCCAGGCGGTGCTGATGGGCAGCCAGGCGCTGGCCATGCAGAGCCAGCTCGACTTCTCGCGCGACATGGAGCGCGAGGCCGACCGCGTCGGCTTCGGCGTGATGACGCAGGCCGGCTTCGCGCCCCAGGGCGCGGCCTCGATGTTCGAGAAGCTGCAGTACGCCTCGCGCCTCAACGACAACGGCTCCTACCCCTACCTGCGCAGCCATCCGCTCAACAGCGAGCGCATCGCCGACATGCAGGCGCGCTTCCAGTTCCGCGGCGAAGGCTCGGCCGTGCCCGCGGCCGGGACCGTGCCGGCCGCCGCGGCCAAGCCGGTGCTGAAGATGGACCACGCGATGATGGCCGCGCGCGCCCGCGTGCTGTCGCGGCCCGGGGCCGACGTGCTGCGCCAGGGCGTGGAGGCGGCCGGTGGCACCGATTTCGCGCGCCGCGCGCCCGCGCAGCAGGCCGGCCTGCTGTACGCCGGGGCGCTGGGCGCGAGCGAACTGCACGATCCGCGCACGGCCCGCCGGCTGGCCGACCGGCTCACGGCGCTGGTGGCGGCCGACCCGGCCGCGGCGCTGCAGGCCCGGCTGCTGAGCGCCGAGCTCTACCTCGCGGCCGGCGCGGCGCCGCAGGCCGCGGCCCTGCTGGAGCCAGGGGCCGCGCCGCGCACCCGCGCCGAGCTGCTGCTGGCGGCGCAGGCCGCCGTGGCCCTGCGCCAGCCGGGCCCGCTGGTGGCGCCCCTGCGTGACTGGGTCGCGCTGCACCCGCGCGACGCCGGCGCCTGGCATGCGCTGTCCACCCTCTACGGCGCGCAGAACGACGCGCTGCGCGCGGTGCGCGCCGATGCCGAGGCCAATGTCGCGGTGCTCGACTATGCGGGCGCGCGCGACCGCTTCAAGGCCGCCCAGGACCTGGCGCGGGGCGGCGGCGACCACTACGAAGCCTCGATCATCGACACCCGTGCCCGGGCCGTGGACGCACTGCTGCAACAGCAGCAGGCCGATCCGCCGTTGCGTTGACGCCGAAGTTCGCGCCGATTGCGGAGCAATGCCCGTTGCAGCGCAGCAATATTGAGCCGAAACCGCGCCGCGTGAAACACAATGTAGCTATTGTGTTTTCAAAAACCCTGTCCGACGTCTTCGACGCCCAGTGCAGCGCACACCCCGAGCGTCCGGCCTATGTCTTCCTTCGCGACGACCTTTCGGTGGCCGAGCAGCGCAGCCACGCCGAGCTGGCGGACGAGGTGCGCGCGCTGGCGCAGGGTCTGGCGGCCATCGCGCGGCCGGGCGACCGGGTGCTGCTGGCCCTGCCGCCCGGGCTGGACTTCGTGCGGGCCTTCTGGGCCTGCCTGCGCGCGGGCTGCGTGGCGGTGCCGGTGCCGGCGCCCGACCCCGTGCGGCTGCTGCGCAGCGCGCCGCGCCTGCGCGGCATCCTGGACGACACCGCCGCCGCGCTGGTCTGGACCTCGGCCTCCTTGCGCGAGGCGGCCCGCCAGGTCTTCGAGCCCGGGATGTTCACCGCCGCCCGCTGGATCGCCGCCGACGACCTGAACGGCACGGCGCCCCTGCCGGCGCCCGCGGCGCCGGAGGCGCTGGCCTACCTGCAGTACACCTCGGGCTCGACGCTGGCGCCGCGCGGGGTGCGGGTGAGCCATGCGCAGGCGCTGGCCAACGTGCGGGCGCTGCACGCCGCCACCCGGGTCGATGCGCACAGCCGGGTCCTGACCTGGCTGCCGCATTTCCACGACTACGGCCTGATCTTCGGCGTGCTCGCGCCCTTCTGCGCGGGCGCCACCAGCTGGCTGATGTCGCCGCTGGCCTTCCTGCGCCGGCCCCTGCGCTGGCTGGACGCGATCGGCGCGCTGCGCATCACCCACTCCGGCGCCCCGCCCTCGGCCTTCCTGGCCTGCCTGCGCGCGCTGGACGGCGCGGCGCCGGCCGCCGATCTCTCGTCGCTGGTCGCGCTGAGCTGCGGCGCCGAGCCGATCCGTGCCGAGACGCTCGAGCGCGTGCTGGCCGATTTCGGCCGCGCCGGCCTGCGGCCCGAGGCCCTGCTGCCGGCCTACGGCCTGGCCGAGACGGTGCTCGGCGTGAGCACCTCGCAACCCGACCGGCCGCCGCTGCTGCTCGCCGTCGACGCGGCCACGCTGCTGCATGACCGCGTCGTGCCGCGCGATGGCGGCGCGGGATCGGTCCGGCTGGTCGGCTGCGGCCCGCCGCTGGCGGACACCGAGGTGCGGATCGTCGATGCCCTCACCGGCGCCGCGGCGGCGGCCGATGCCGTGGGCGAGATCTGGGTGCGCTCGCCCAGCGTGGGCGACGGCTACTGGCGCCAGCCGGCGCTGTCCGATGCGACCTTCGGCGGCCGGCTGCCCGATGGCCGCGGGCCCTTCCTGCGCACCGGCGACCTGGGCTTCCTCCACCAGGGCGAGCTCTTCGTCGCCGGCCGGCTCAAGGACCTGGTGATCGTCCATGGCGGCAACCACTACCCCCAGGACCTCGAATGGAGCGCCGAGCGCGCCCATCCCGCGCTGCGCACCGGCTACGGCGCGGCCTTCTCGGTCGACACGCCCGATGGCGAGGCGCTGGTGCTGGCGCTGGAGACCGAGCGCCGCGCGTCGGCGCCCGATGCCGACGCCGTGGCGGCCGCGGTGCGGCGCGCCATCGGCGAGGCGCACGGCCTGCCCGTGGAAGCCGTGGTGCTGGTGCGCTCGGGCTCGCTGCCGCGCAGCTCCAGCGGCAAGATCCAGCGTCGGCGCACGCGCGAGCTCTACCTGGAGAACCGGCTCGACATGCAGGCCATGGTGGCGCGCGACGCCAGCGGCGATCCGGCACTGCAAGCCGATGCCGACGCCCCGGCGCGCGCGCTGCACCTGATGCCGCGCGACGCGCCCGAGCAGGCGGTGTGGGACATCTGGCGCGAGGTGCTCGACACCACCGCCTTCGGCGTGCACGAGAGCTTCTTCGAACTCGGCGGCACCTCGCTGCTGATGACGCAGGTGGCCACGCGCGTGAGCCAGCAGATGGGCATCGAGCTGCCGCTGGCCGACCTGTTCGAGCACACCAGCGTGGCGGCGCTGGCCGACCATGTGACCCGCCTGCTCGCGGCCGCCGGCGACAGCGCGCCGGTGCCGGTCGCGGCACCGGTGCGGGTGCCGCGCGACGGCCCGCTGCCGGTGTCGCTGTCGCAGCGGCGCATGTGGGTGATCCAGCAGTTCGATCCGGCCTCCTCGGCCTACAACGTGGCGGTCTCGGTGCGGCTGCGCGGCGCGCTCGACGTCGCGCTGCTGCAGCGGGCCTTCGACCTGATGGTCGCGCGCCACGAGAGCCTGCGCACCCGCCTGGTCCTCGACGGCGCCGGACCGGTGCAGCGCATCGCGCCCGCGGCCTCGTTCGCCATCGAGCAGATCGACCTTTCCGCGCGGCCCGACCGCGTGGCCCAGGCCCGCGTGCTCCTGGGCGAGCGCCTGGCCGCGCCCTTCGACCTCGCGCAGGCGCCGCTGCACCGTGCCAGCCTGCTGCGCTTCGACGCCCGCGACCATGTGCTGCTGTGGGTGATGCATCATGCGATCGCCGACAACTGGTCCTTCGCGGTGCTGATGCGCGAGGCGCTGGCCGCCTATGCCGCCTGGCAGGCCGGCCGCACGCCGCAGCTCGCCCCGATCCCGGTCGAGTACGCCGACTACGCGGCTTGGCAGCGCAGCCCGGCCGCGGTGGCGCAGCGGCAGCCGCAGCTGGCCTACTGGCGCGCCCGCCTGGCCCGGCTCGCGCCGCTCGACCTGCCGACCGACTTCGCGCGCCCGCAGCGGCCCAGCTTCCGCGGTGCCCGGGTCTCGGCCGCGCTGCCCGTGGGACTGCGCTCGGCCGTGCGCGCCTACTGCGCGCGCGCGTCGGTCACGCCCTTCGTGGTGCTGCTCGCGGCCTTCAAGCTGATGCTGACGCGCCAGGCGCGCAGCACCGACATCGCGGTCGGCACGCCGGTGGCCAACCGCCACCGCTTCGCCGCCGAGCACCTGGTCGGCACGCTGGTCAACACGCTGGTGATGCGCACCGATCTTTCCGGCGACCCGAGCTTCGACGGGCTGGTCCAGCGCGTGCGCGAGACCGCGCTGCAGGCCTATGCCCACCAGGAGGCCCCGTTCGACGAACTGGTCGAGTCGCTGGGCCACGACCGTTCGCTGCATCCCGAAGGGCTGGTGCGCGTGCTGTTCAACGTGCTCAACGCCCCGCTCGGGCGGCTCGACCATGCGGGGCTGGAGGTGGAGGAATTTCCCTTCGAGCGCACCACCGCGCAGTTCGACCTGTCGGTGCACATCGACACCGAGTTCACCCACCGGATCCACCTCGAGTACGCGAGCGACCTGTACGCGCCCGCGACCGCCGAGCGCATGCTCGAGAACTACCTGGCGCTGCTCGAGCGGCTGCTGGCCCGGCCCGCGGCACCGCTGTCGGCGATGGCCATCGTCGCGCCGGCCCAGCGCGCCTTCCTGCGCGAAGGCTGGAACGCCACGCAGGCGGCGCTGCCACCCGAGCCGACGGTGCATCGCTACCTGGCGAGCGCCACGGTCGCGCCCGAGACGGTCGCGGCCGTCGATTCGGCCGGCCTGCGGCTGAGCTACGGCGAACTCGCGGCGCGCTCCAATGCGCTGGCCCGTGCGCTGCGCGCGCGCGGCATCGGGCGCGGCCACCGCGTCGGCCTGGGCGTGGCGCGCGACACGGCCATGCTGGTGGCGCTGCTGGGCGTGCTGAAGTCGGGCGCGGCCTATGTGCCGCTGGACCCGGACTTCCCCGCTGAGCGGCTGCGCTTCATGGCCGCGGACGCGGGCCTGTCGGCCCTGCTGACGCGCGGCGTCGCGCCCGACGGCCTGGCCGACAGCAGTGTGCCGCGGCTGAGCCTCGACGACGATGCGCTGCTCGCCGGCCATGCGCGCGAGCCGCTGGCGGCCGACGCCCTGCACGATGCCGGGCCGCTCGATCCGGCCTACATGATCTACACCTCGGGGTCGACCGGCCGCCCCAAGGGCGTGGTGGTGCCGCACCGCGCGGTGGTCAACTTCCTGGCCAGCATGGCGCGCGAGCCCGGCCTCACGGCCGACGACCGCTTGTTGGCCGTGACCACGCTGTCCTTCGACATCGCGGTGCTCGAACTCCTGCTGCCGCTGGCGGTGGGCGCGCGGGTGGTGATCGCCGACGCCGAGCAGGTGCGCGATCCCTATGCGCTGGGCGCGCTCGGCATGCGCCAGGAGGTCACCGCCCTGCAGGCCACGCCCACGCTGTGGCGCATGCTGCTCGATGCGGGCTGGCGCCGTCCCGCCGGCAGCACGCGCTTCCAGGCGCTGATCGGCGGCGAGGCCCTGCCGCCGGCCCTGGCCGAACGCCTGCTGGCCAGCGGCGTGACGCTGTGGAACATGTACGGGCCGACCGAGACCACCGTGTGGTCCACCGTCTGGCGCGTCGCGGCGCCGCGCGCGGGCATCGCGATCGGCCGGCCCATCGCCAACACCGACGTGCAGGTGCGCGACGCCGACGGCCAGCTGTGCCCGATCGGCGTGGCCGGCGAACTCTGCATCGGTGGCCTGGGCGTGACGCTGGGCTACCACCAGCGCGACGAACTGACGGCCGACCGCTTCCCGCCCGACGCCGAGGGCACCGCGCCCGAAGCCCGCTGCTACCGCACGGGCGACCTGGGCCGCTGGCGCCACGACGGCCAGCTCGAGCACCTGGGGCGCCTCGACCGCCAGGTCAAGCTGCGCGGGCGGCGCATCGAGCTCGGCGAGATCGAAGCGGTGCTGCTGGACCATCCGGACATCGTGGAGGGCGTGGTCGCCACCCATGCGCCGCGCGAAGAGGACCTGCAGCTGGTGGCCTACCTGGTGGCGCGCGGCGCGCCGCCCGATGCGGCCGCGCTGCGGGCCTACCTGCGCACGCGGCTGCCCGAGTACATGCTGCCGCAGCAGCTGGTGTGGCTCGACGCGCTGCCCCTGCTGCCCAACGGAAAGATCGACCGCCATGCGCTGCCGGCGCCACGGACCGAAGCCCGTGCGCAGGCGACCGCGCGCAGGGCGCCGCCGACGACGGCGCCGGAGCGGGCCATCGCCGCCATCTGGTGCGAGTTGCTGGGGATCGAGGCGGTCGGGCTGGAGGACAACTTCTTCGACCTGGGCGGCCATTCGCTGCTGGCGATGCGCGCCGTGGTCGCGATCCGCGAACGGCTCGGCTGGCAGGTCCAGCCGCCGCGCATGGTCTACGAGACGCTGGGCCAGCTGGCCCGCGAAGAGAACCTCAGCGCTTCGTGAGGCCGCCCAGCGCGGCCTCGATCAGCAGGCGCAGCAGCGAGTAGATCAGCGAGCCGATCAGCGCGGCCACGAAGCCGTTCACCACGAAGCCGCTGAGCAGGCCCGAGGCGGCCCAGAACATCAGCGCGTTGATCACGAACAGGAACAGGCCCAGCGTGACCAGCGTGACCGGCAGCGTGAGCACGATCAGCACCGGCCGCACCACCATGTTGAGCAGGCCGATCACCGCCGCCGCGATCAGCGCCGAGGTGAAGCTGCTCACCTGCACGCCCGGGTAGATGTAGGTCACCGCCAGCAGGGCCAGCGCGCTCAGGAGCCATTGGATGATCAGTCGCATGCGGGCCAGCATACCCGAGGGCCGCGCGCGCACAAAGCACAACGGCCGCCCGAGGGCGGCCGTTGCGGCTGGACGCGAGACGCGCCTTATGGGCCTTGCTCGCCTTACTCGGCGAGTTCGTTCGCCAGCACCAGCAGGGCGCCCAGTCCCAGGGTCGCGCCCGGCAGCGCCCAGCCGGTGTGGCCGGCCGGCTTCTGGCCCGGCGTCACCGGTTCCATGTCCACGCCCAGCTTCGGGCGGCGCGCATCGATCACGCGGGCCGCGCCATGCTCGAGCTTGAGGCGCTGCGTCAGGTCGGTCAGCGGGCCCTGGGCCAGCACCGGCGTCACTTCGTCACCGGGACGGCGCAGCAGCGGAAGCACCTGTTCCTGCGTCTTGGCGAACCATTTGCCGCGCCAGTTCTCGCGCGCACTGTGGCTCACCCATTTGCTGATGCGGTGGGTCATGCGCGGTGCGCAGGCCACCAGCACCCAGTGCTTGGCACCGGTGCTCACGGTTCCGGCCGGCGCCTTGGCGAGAAACTCGCGGGCGTAGGCCGCGTCGTCCACAAACAGAATGATCTTTTCCACGATGCGCTCCTTTGGATAGTTAGAGTGAGAGTGAGCCGGGACGCGAAATCAGACCGTGGCCGTATCGTGCGCCTTCGGCCGACGCGATGCAACCCACTTGCCGATGGCCAGCACCAGCAGGGCTCCGGCGATGCCGGCTGCGTACTTGATGGTGTCGGTCTGCGGGATCTTCGGCACCCAGGTCCAGGCGTCCAGGCGGACGACGGCCGGGTCGGAAATCAGCATCGTGCCGGCGATCCAGCCCAGCAGCATGCCGCCCAGCGTGATGATCATCGGGAAGCGGTCCATGAGCTTGATGACCAGCTGGCTGCCCCAGACGATGATCGGGATGCTGACCAGCAGGCCGAAGATCACGAGCGGCATCTGGTGGCCTTCGCCCGCGCCCTGCGCGGCGCCAGCGATGGCGATCACGTTGTCCACGCTCATCACCAGGTCGGCAATGATCACGGTCTTGACGGCGGCCCACAGCTTGTCGCTGCCGGCAATGTTGCCGTGCGCGTCGTCATGGTCGGGGGCCAGCAGCTTGATGCCGATCCAGACCAGCAGCAGCGCGCCCACGACCTTGAGGAAGGGGATCGCGAGCAGCGTGAGCGCGAAGAAGATCAGGATCACGCGCAGCAGGATGGCGCCAGCGGTACCCCAGAGGATGCCCTTGGTGCGCTGTGCCGGCGGGAGCTTGCGGCAGGCCAGCGCGATCACCACCGCGTTGTCCCCGCCCAGAAGGATGTCGATCATGATGATCTGACCGACCGCGACCCAGAATTCCGGGGTCATGAACTGTTCCATTGGATTCCTCTTTTCGTTTCGATTCACCGATCAGGATCGGATCGACGCGGTGGAACGAGGCCCGGAATCTCCGGAACGCGCAATCGCTTCGATCCAACCCTTGCAGGTTCAAATCGAAGGTCTTGCTCGGCCGCGCAGCGCGCGGCCCGACAGGCCGGAAGTTGTTGTGCTTCGTATTGACGACCTGGCGATACCCGCGGCGTGAACCGCAGGCGGGAGCTACTCCCCTTCGTGGCGCGAATTAGAGCATCCGCGGCGCGGGTGTGGCAACCGGCCGTCCGGCGCCCTCAAGAAAAAGCATCCGGGAATCGTTGCCACCGCTGGTTTTGTTGCTCTGGAAATGAGAGCGTCCCATATCCTTGGGGCAACCCGGGACTTTGCCGAACTATGATGCCGTCCCTGCATTTTTTCCTTTCCATGGCCGCCATTCACATCACCGACATCGAGGCCGCCATCAACCACTGGCGCGAGAAGAAACCCTCGCCCGACGGCATCACGCTCGCGCCCGAGTTGCGCGCGCTGGCCAAGGTCTACGCCCTGATGGTCTACTACCACGAGGACGAGGTCGACGAGGTCGGCTTCCCCGCCGAGGCCTGGACCGCCTGGCTCGCCTGGTACGACACCACCATCGACACCCCCTGCATCGCGATCTGCTCCACCAGCCAGGGCGACGACGAATGCAAGGGCTGCGGCCGCAGCTTCGACGAGGTCCAGTACTGGCCCGCGATGACGCCGGCCGAGAAGCGCCAGACCTGGCGCCGCATCACGATGGAAGACAAGGCCTGGCGCTTCAACACCTACGCCGAACGGGCCCGCGAGAACGCGCCCGACGACGACGCGGCCGATCCGCCCGCGCCGGACTGAGCCGACGATGCGCCGGCTGGCCCAGGCCCCCAACCTCGCGATCGCGACGCTCTGGGCGCATGCGCTGCGCGAAGAAGGCCTGGCCGTGTCGGTGCAGCGCGAGTACCTGGGCGCGGTGGTCGGCCAGCTGCCGCCCGACCAGTGCCTGCCCGAGGTCTGGATCGAGGACGACGATCAGTTCGATGCCGCCACGCGCGCGCTGCGCGAGCTGCAGAACCGGCCGCAGCGGCGCTGGCATTGCAGCTGCGGCGAACTGGTCGAAGGCGGCTTCGAGCAATGCTGGCAGTGCGGCGCCATGATGCCGACCTTGCCTTGACCGCCTACCTCTTCGTCCTCGCCGTGGGCCTGCTGGCCGGCGCCGTCAGCGGCGTGATCGGCACCGGCTCCTCGCTGATGCTGCTGCCGGTGCTGGTCTGGGCCTTCGGCCCCAAGCAGGCGGTGCCGATCATGGCCGTCGCGGCCGTGATGGCCAACCTGGCGCGCGTGCTGGCCTGGTGGCGCGAGGTCGACTGGCGCGCCTTTTTCGCCTATGCGGTGCCGGGCGCGCCGGCCGCGGCGCTGGGTGCGCGCACGCTGATCGCGCTGCCGCCGGCGGCGATCGATCTCGGGCTCGGCCTGTTCTTCCTCGCCATGGTGCCGTTGCGCCACGGGCTGCGCGCGCGCGACTTCCGCGTGCGGCTGTGGCAGCTCGCGCTGGCGGGCGCGGTCATCGGCTACCTCACCGGGCTGGTGCTCTCGACCGGCCCGCTCAGCGTGCCGGTGTTCGCGGCCTACGGGCTGGTGCAGGGCGCCTTCCTCTCGACCGAGGCGATGTCCTCGCTGGCGCTCTACGTGAGCAAGGTGCTGGCCTTCGGCGGCATGGGGGCCTTGCCGCTGCCGCTGCTGCTGCAGGGCCTGCTGGTGGGCGCGTCGCTGATGGCCGGCACCTTCATCGGCAAGGCGGCGGTGCTGCGCCTCGGGCCGCGCGCCTTCCAGTATCTGATCGACGGGCTGCTGCTGTGCTCGGGCACCGCGCTGCTGCTGGCCGCCTTCAGGCACGGCGGCTAGCCGGCTAGCGCAGCCGCTGCAGCTCGATGTCGATGCTGTTCTTGCCGTCGCCCAGCATCAGCGTGTTTTCCTGGATCGTCGCCTGCAGCTGCATGCTGCGTTGCGCCAGCGCCGCCACGGCCTGCGAGGTCTCGCTGGCGATGCGCCACACCTGCAGGTTGTCGGGCCGCGTGAGCTTGTTCTCGATGCCCTTCCACCAGATGCCGGCCGCGTGGCTGAAGCAGTAGAGCAGCACCTCGTCGGCCTTGCCGCAGGCCTTGAGCAGCGGCTTGTCCTCGGGCTGGCCGACCTCGATCCAGACGCGCGTGCGGCCGGTGAAGTCGCGCAGCGACACGTCGGGGTCGTCGGGGTTCGACAGGCCGGCGCCGAAGCCCAGCACGCCGTCGCCGTCGCACACGCTCTGCAGCTTGTGGGCGTTGAGGGCCAGCGCGATGAGCCGGACCATCATGCGTTCGTCGTTCTCGCTCGGATGGCGCGCGAGCGTGAGGGCGTGGTCGGCGTAGTAGCCGTGGTCGATGTCGGCGACCGCGAGGTTCGCCTTGAAGATGGTTGATTTGAGCGCCATGGGTGCGCGAGTGTATGCGCGCGCGGCGCACACACCCGGCACGCTGCCGCCTAGAACGCGACCGACGCCTGCAGGTACACCGTGCGCGGCTGGCCCACGTACTTGCCGCCGTTGTTGTCGACCGAGCGGGTGAAGGTCTGGCGGTCGAACAGGTTCTTCACGCCGACCGCGAGCTTGAGCTGGTTCAGCGCGGGGCCGAAGTCGTAGCCGGTGCGCAGGTTGACGGTGGCGAAGCCCGGGATGTCGCCCAGCCGGCCGCTCGCGTCTTCCAGCGTGGTGTAGCTCGCGCCCGGGTCGGGCGAACCCGGCGAGCGCTGCTTGCTCTGCGCGAACAGGTCGGCGTTGACCGTCCACGGGCCGCGCTCGTAGCGCGCGCCGAGCGAGGCCACCTGGCGCGAGTAGAAGGGCAGGTCGCGGCCGGCGAACACGCCGGCCTTCGAGATCGCCTGCGTGTAGGTGTAGGTGGCCGACACCGACAGGCCCTTGAGCGCGGGGTTCAGGTCGCCCAGCTGGTAGCGCAGCCCCGATTCGATGCCGCGATGCCGGGTGGCGCCGAGGTCGGTCCAGGTGCCGTCGCCCACGATGGAGCGGGCCAGCTGCAGTTCCTTGTCGAAGTCGACGTTGAACAGCGTGAGCTCGCCGCTCAGGGCCTCGCCCTTGTAGTGCGTACCGATTTCGTAGGTGGTGGCCTTCTCGGGGTGCAGGCCGGAGGTCGACTGCGCAAGCTGCGCGTACTGCTGCGGCCCGAAGGACACGCCGGCGTTGGCGAACAGCGACCACTTCGCGTCCACGCGGTAGAGCACCGACAGCGTCGGCAGCACCTCGTTGGCATCGACCTTCGGGTTCAGCACGCCGGTGATCGTGCCGCCGGCCAGGTTGGTCACGTCGTTGAAGGTGCGGATCGATTCGTAGCGCACGCCGGGCGTGACGGTCCAGTTGCCGAAGTCGATCCGGTCGTCGATGTAGAAGGCGTGGGCGGTGGTGCCGCCGGCGCTGGTCTGGTAGACGTTCTGCGCCAGCGTGTTGGCGTCGAAGCCCACGCGCGGCCGGTAGTAGCTGCTGCGCGAGGCCACTTCCGAGCTGGCCTCCTTGAGGTAGCGGTAGCCCACGCTGACTTCCTGCACCACGCTGCCCGAGTCGATGAGGCGCGAGTAGCGCGGCTCGAGCGCGAAGGTGTGGTAGCTGCGCGGGGCCGCGGTCAGGCGGCGCTGGCCGGCGGTGGTGCCGCTGCCGTCCTGCTCGATGTGGCTGCCGCGGAAGGAGTCGGTGTAGTAGGTCAGCAGCTCGAACTTGTTGACGCCGTCGTTGTGCGTGTACTTGATCGAGCCGTCGGTGCGGCGGCCGGTGAAGTCGTCGAAGGGGCGGGTCGACTGGTACGGGTCGGCCGCGTACTGCGCGCTCGTCAGGCCGCCGGGCATGCTGCCGCTGCCTTCGAAGTGGTGCAGCGACAGCGCGATGTCGTCGGTCTTCGAGATGCGGTAGGCGCCCTTGAGCATCAGGTCGTCGATGTCGGTGCGGTCGTTGGCGGCGCGGTAGCCCTGGCCGTGCGTGCCCGAGTACAGCAGCGCGAGGCCCAGGCCCTTGTCGTTGGTGCCGCCGATGAACAGGTTGGGCGTGCTCTTGGTGCCGCCGCCGTGGCTCGCGCTCTCGACGCCCACGCTGGCCTCGCCCGCGAACTGCTGCGGGATCGCGCGGGTCACGAAGTTGATGATGCCGCCGACGTTCTGCGGCCCGAAGCGCACCGAGCCCGCGCCGCGCACCACGTCGACCGCCTCCAGGTTGCCCAGCGACAGCGGCGCCAGCGACAGCTGGGGCTGGCCGTAGGGCGCATAGGCCAGCGGCACGCCGTCGAGCAGGATGGTGGAGCGCGGCGACAGCCGCGAGGTCAGGCCGCGCACGCCGACGTTGAGCGAGACGTCGCTGCCGCCGGTGCCGTTGCTCTCCTGCACCTGCACGCCGGGGATCTGGCGCAGCACGTCGCGCACGTTGGCCGAGCCGCTCTCGCGGATCTGCTGGCGCTCGACGATGGTGCGCGCACCCGGGTGCTCGAGCACCTTGGTCTCGGTCGGCGTGCCCAGCCAGTCGCCGGTGACGGTGACCGCATCGAGCGAATCGTTGGCGCCGGCCGGCGGGGCGGTGGTGGCATCGGCCGCGAAGGCCTGGAAGCTGACGGGGAACAGCGCCATCACCAGGGCGGCGCACTTTCTCTTCTGGAACAAGGGGACTCCTCGGGGTCGAACGATCAGGAAACAGGGGGGCGGCGCGCGTCGGCGGCCGCGGCCGCGGCGGGGCTCGGCGCGCGGCGGCGCCACCAGAGCCAGACGCCGGTGAAGCTCAGGCCGGCCAGCACCAGGCCCAGCAGCGCCGTGACGGCCTCGTGCACCGGGCCGCCAAGCACGCCGGTGTGCAGCGGATAGATGATGGCCACCGCGCCGGAGCCGGTGTCCAGGTCCTGCCAGCGGCGCGTGGCCAGCACCTCGCCGGTCAGCGGATGCAGCCAGACCGAACTGATGCCGTTGGGGTGCGGGTCGTCGGCGAGCCGGAAGCGCACCCGCAGCGGCCAGTCGGGGCCGGCCGGCACCTGCACGTAGCCGATGGGCTGGCCCGGGAACACCTGCTGGGCGCGCGCCACCAGCTCGTCCAGCGTCAGGTGCGGCCCTTGTGTCGGGCCCTTGGGCACTTTCGGCGGCTTGATCGGGGTCTGGCCGAGCGTGGCGGAAATGACGTCGCCCAGCGGCCGCCAGGCCATGTAGGCGCCGGTGAAGACCGAGACCGCGATCAGCAGGCCCAGCACCGCGCCGCCGGTGCGGTGCAGGTCGAACAGCCCGCGCAGCAGGCCGCGGTCGAGCGCGATGCGCAGCGAGGGCGGCCAGCGTTTGGGCCACCAGAGCACCAGCCCGGTGGCCAGCAGGAGCAGGTAGGCCAGCGCGGTGAAGGCCAGCACGCCCTTGCCGGTGTCCTCGAGCAGCAGGCTGCTGTGGAGCTCGAACAGCAGGTTGTAGGCGCCCTCGTGCGTGCCGCGCCGCCCTTGCTCGGCGCCGGTCGCGGGGTCGAGGTAGAGCGTGCCGTCCCAGGGGCCGCGCACCAGCACCCACAGGGTCTCGCCGGGTTCGCGCGGGGGGCGCAGGGTCATGCGGGTCTTGGGGCCGAACTCGGCCACGATGCGCTGGCGCAGGGGCTCGAGCGGCAGCGCGGTCGCGCCCGCGGGGCTGGCGGCGGTGAAGAAGGCGGGATGGGCCAGCCGGTCGAGCGGCAGCGCGACCACCAGCACGGCGCCGAGCAGTGCGGTGAGGCCGAGCAGGGGACCGAGGGTGAGGCCGATCCAGCGGTGAAGGCGAAGCCAGAGGCGTCTCAGGGGAGCGCGCGCCATGAAGCCAGGGACCCAAGTCCCGTCAAAAAAGTCGTTGGCTGGCGCGCCGCGAGAGGCGCGTTGGCTGGGAGGTTGCGCGTCGGGCAGGGCGCCGGGGTCGTGTAGGACCCGGCGCCGCGCCGCGCGAGGGCTCAGATTCTACGGGCGAGTTCGCCGGCCTTGCCGGTGTAGCTGGCCGGGGTCATGGCCAGCAGACGGTCTTTCTCGGCCTGCGGGATCTCGAGCGAGCGGATCAGCCCGTGCAGCGCCTCGGCCGTCACGGTCTTGCCGCGCGTGACTTCCTTGAGCTGCTCGTAGGCGCCCTGCACACCGAAGCGGCGCATCACGGTCTGGATCGGCTCGGCCAGCACTTCCCACGAGGCGTCGAGGTCGTCGGCCAGCGATTCCTCGTTGATCTCCAGCTTGCCCAGGCCGGTGGCCAGGCTGGCATAGGCCAGCGTCGCGTAGCCGAAGGCCACGCCGATGTTGCGCAGCACCGTGCTGTCGGTCAGGTCGCGCTGCCAGCGGCTGATCGGCAGCTTCTCGCTCAGGTGGCGCAGCACCGCATTGGCCAGGCCCAGGTTGCCTTCGGCGTTCTCGAAGTCGATCGGGTTGACCTTGTGCGGCATGGTCGACGAGCCGATCTCGCCCTTCTTCAGGCGCTGCTTGAAGTAGCCCAGACTCACGTAGCCCCAGATGTCGCGCGAGAAGTCGATCAGGATGGTGTCGGCGCGGGCCACCGCGTCGAACAGCTCGGCCATGTAGTCGTGCGGCTCGATCTGGATGCTGTAGGGCTGGAAGGTCAGGCCCAGGCCCAGCGGGGCCGGCGTCTCGATGACCTTGCGGCTGAAGCTTTCCCAGTCGAACTCGGGCCAGGCGGCCAGGTGGGCGTTGTAGTTGCCCACCGCGCCGTTCATCTTGCCCAGCAGCTGCACGCCGGCGATCTGGTCGCGCGCCTTGGAAAGGCGCACCGCGACGTTGGCGATCTCCTTGCCGACGGTGGTCGGGCTGGCGGTCTGGCCGTGGGTGCGCGCCAGCATCGACACGTCGGCGAACTGGTGCGCCATCTCGCGCAGCTTGGCGACCAGGCCGTCGAGCGCGGGCAGCAGCACTTTTTCGCGCGCGGCCTGGATCTGCAGCGCGTGGCTGGTGTTGTTGATGTCCTCGCTGGTGCAGGCGAAGTGCACGAACTCGGCCGCGCTCAGCAGCTCGGGCCGGGCTTCGAAGCGCGACTTGATCCAGTACTCGACCGCCTTCACGTCGTGGTTGGTGGTCTTCTCGATCTCCTTGATGGCCAGCGCATCGGCCTCGGAGAAGTTGGCGACCAGGCCCATCAGGTACTTGCGGGCACCGGGCGTGAGCGGCTTGAACTCGGCGAAGCCGCAGTCCGACAGGGCGATGAACCAGGCCACCTCGACCTGCACGCGACGGTGCATGTAGCCCTGTTCGCTCATCAGGGGGCGCAGCGCGGCCAGCTTGGCGGCGTAGCGGCCGTCGAGGGGGGAAAGGGCGGAAACGGTGGAGAAGCTCATGGGCCCAATTTTAGGCGGGCCGCCGCCGGGCCTACTCGGCCGCGGCTTTGAAGAAGGCGATGCGCTCGGCCGTGGCCGGGTGGGTGGCGAAGGCCATGCCGATCGAGCCGCCCTGGGCGCGGCCGCCCGGCTGCGTGCCGCGCCAGCGCTCGATGGCCTCGAAGAAGCCCGCCATGGCGCGCGGCGAGATGCCGGCCGCGCGCATCAGCCGCACCGATTCCTCGTCGGCCTCGCGTTCGGCATCGCGCGAATAGCCCAGCGTGGCCAGCAGCACCGGCGCGGTGCCGATCAGCGTGCCGAAGTCGCCGAAGGCCACCGACACCGCGAAACCGACCGCCGAGGCCTGGACCAGCTGGCGCATGGTGTGGCGCAGCCGCACATGGCCGAACTCGTGGGCCAGCACGCCCAGCACCGCGTCGTCGTCGCCCGGCAGCAGCTGCACCAGCGCATCGGTCAGCACGATGGTGCCGCCGGGCAGCGCCAGCGCGTTGGGGCCCAGCGCCTTGTCGCGGCCCTGGCGGAACTGCAGGTTCCAGGGCGGCGCGCCCTCGGGGTGCGCGGCCTCGACCATGCGGGTGAAGGTGCGCCGCAGGCGTTCCTGGTCGGCCACGGGCAGCGCGCTCGGGCGCAGCATGGTGTCGTCGAGCTGGGCCAGCGTCCGGGTGCCGATCAGCGCATCGACCCGGTGCGGCACCAGGGCCGTCACGCCGCGCGCCGCCCAGGGCAGGCCCCACTGGTACATCGCGCCCACGGCGGCCAACAGCAGGAGCAGCCCCACGGCCACGCCGCGCCAGCTCTGCTGCGCGCGCACCACGCGGCTTTCGGTCGCGCCCACCTGCTGCGCGACCCAGGCGTCCCATTGCGTCACGTCCTGCGCCTGCAGGCTGGCGCCGCCGGGCAGCGCCAGCAGCCGGCCGCCGTGGCGCGTGCGTTCGGGCCAGCGCAGGCCGGCCAGCGGCACGGCGAAGGGCGTGGCCGCGCCGTCCCCGAGCGGCGTGACCTGCAACCGCGCATCGGCGATGGCCAGGCGCGCGCGCTGGGGCCTGCTGCTGAGGCCATCGAAATAGCGCGCCTCCAGCGCCTCGCTCACGGCGTTCAGAGGCCGATGTCCATGCCGAACAGGTCGGCCGCCATGTCGCCGACCGCCGCCGGGTTCTCCTGGCCGCCGGTGCGCGTGAGGGCGTCGAGCGAGCCGCGGGTCTCGAGCGTCACGGCCTCCAGGCGGGCGCGCCGCGTGTGGACCACGGCGAAGGGCCAGTAGAGGCCCAGCGTGAGGAAGATCAGCAGGAAGTTCCTCAGCTGCAGGCCGATGTAGGGGCCGAGCTTCATCTGGCTGTCGAAGCGCAGCACCGGGTTGCCGGTGGCCGACCAGAACAGGTTCTGCAGCCGCACCTGCAGGTAGGACTGGGGCAGGATGTTGAACAGCAGCACGCCGCCGATCGCGAACAGTCCCAGCAGCGTGAGGATGGCGACGCTGGCCCCGGCCTTGCGGCCGATCAGCCCGAGCGAGGCGAAGAGCCCGAAGACCAGCGCCATGCCCACGAAGGCGAGGATGCCCAGCCCGAGCATGCGCAGGAAGACGCCGTAGACGCTGCCGGCCCTGGCCGTGAGCCGCGTCTGCAGGCCGCCGAGCGTGAAGTGGTCGTGCTGGTAGCGGCGCAGTTTCCAGAGGAAGAAGGGAAAGCTGGCCGCGAAGGCCAGCATGCCGAAGCCGATCAGGCCCGACGCCAGCGGCGAAGGCTTCCGGCTGCCGGGGTCCACCGTCAGGCCGGCGAGGGCCAGCGGCAGGATGGCCAGCATCAGCGGCGGCAGCATCGCGCCATAGGCGCCGGCCCGGTCGCCCGCGAAGTGGAAGCGCAGCCCGCGCCAGCTCGTGTTGGCCAGCCGGAAGCGCAGCGAGGCGTGGAACAGCGCCGGCCACAGGCCCACGAAGGCCACGGCCGCCAGCAGCTCCGCCCAGCCCGAGAAGGCGCCGGCCACCAGGTAGGCGATCAGGAAGACCCCGGCGATCAGCGTGCCGCGCAGCATCCGCGCCGGCTCGCCATGGAAGTCGAGCGCATCGCCGCCGACCCAGGTGTTGGCGTAGAAGTACTTGAGCTTGCGCACCTTGGCCCAGGGCAGGTAGATCCCCAGGGTGACCACGGTCAGCAGCAGGTTGACGATCCAGATCCGGAAGTACTCGCTGCCGCTGGCCGTGAAGCGCACGGGGTGGCGTTCGGGGGCCGTGGCGGCCGCTGTGTCGATGTCCATGGCTTTTTTCGCTCCCTCGTTGGTGATGCGCCACGATTCTGCACGCGCGGTCGCCCGCGGTCGCCAAGGCGCGCGGCACGGCGCGGCCTCACACTAGAATCAAAGCGCTACAGAACGAGGATTCCCCGAGGGGGGAAAGAGAGAGAGACCCAATGAAACTGATCGGATCTGCCGCCAGTCCCTACGTGCGCAAGGTGCGGGTGGTCATGGCCGAAAAGCGGCTCGACTATCAGTTCGCCATCGAGGATGTCTGGTCGGCGGACACTGCCATCGCCAGCTCCAATCCGCTGTGCAATGTGCCTTGCCTGGTGATGGAAGGCGGCGAAGCCATGTTCGATTCGCGCGTGATCGTCGAGTACCTGGACACGATGTCGCCGGTCGGCAAGCTGATCCCGCAGCAAAGCCGCGAGCGCGCCGAGGTCAAGACCTGGGAGGCGCTGGCCGATGGCGTGATGGACGCCGGCGTGCTGCTGCGCCTCGAAGCCACCTGGGCGCACCGCGCCGAAGGCGAGCGCAGCCAGGCCTGGATGGACCGCCAGCGCGGCAAGGTCGTGGCCGGCATCGCCGCCATGGCCAAGGGCCTGGGCGACAAGCCCTTCTGCAGCGGCATCCACCTGAGCCTGTCGGACATCTCGGTGGGCTGCGCGCTGGGCTGGATCGAGTTCCGCTTCCCCGAGATCGACTGGCGCGGCCAGCACGCCAACCTGGCGAAGCTGCAGGACAAGCTGATGCTGCGCCCGAGCTTTGCCGAAACCAAGCCCTGAGCACGCCGCTGCCTCGGACATGAAAAAAGCGCCGTGAGGCGCTTTTTTCATGGGTGGTCGCGTTGCGCTCAGGCCGCGGCGCGCTCGCCCTGCGGGTGGCGCCACTTGGCCAGCAGCGCGGTCCAGCGCGTGCGCGCGGCCGCCAGGTTGCGCTCCTTCACGTGACCGTAGCCGCGGATCTGCTCGGGCAGCTTCGCGATCTCCAGCGCCACGTCGTGGTTGGCGGCGTTCAGGCCGGCGATCACTTCCTCGATGCTGGCGCGGTATTCGCCGATCAGCGCGCGCTCGGTCTTGCGTTCCTCGGTGCGGCCGAAGATGTCGAAGGCCGTGCCACGCAGGCCCTTGAGCTTCGCCAGCAGCTTGAAGCCGGTCAGCATGGCCGGGCCGAACTTCTGCTTCTGCAGCTCGCCCTTGGCGTTCTTCTTGGCGATGATCGGAGGCGCCAGGTGGTAGTTGAGCTTGAAGTCGCCTTCGAACATGCCGTTGACGCGGTCGAGGAAGCTGCGATCGGTGTGCAGCCGCGCGACCTCGTACTCGTCCTTGTAGGCCATCAGCTTGAACAGGTAGCGCGCCACCGATTCGCTCACCGTGGCCTTGCCCACGGCCGCCGTCTCGGCCTGCTGCACCTTGGCGACGAAGGCCCGGTACTGCTCGGCATAGGCGGCGTTCTGGTAGGCCGTGAGGAACTCGACGCGGCGCTTGACCAGGCCGTCGACCGTCTCGCGCTTCTTGAACTCGATCACCTGGCCCGGCGACACCAGCTTCTGCACCGAGCCCAGGTCGTTCGCCGCGCGGCGGCCCCATTCGAAGGCCGTCTTGTTGTTCTCGATCGCGACGTTGTTGAGTTCGATCGCGCGCATCAGCGACGCGTACTCGAGCGGCAGCCAGCCCTTCTGCCAGGCGTAGCCCAGCAGCATCGGGTTGGCGTAGAGACTGTCGCCCATCAGCGAGACCGCGGCGGCATCGGCGTCGAAGCTGCCCAGGCCGTCCAGGCCCACGATGCGGGCGATCTGGTTGGCGCAGTCGTCCTGCGGGTTCTGCCAGTTGGGGTTGCGCACGAAGGCGGCGGTCGGCGTGCTGTGGCTGTTGAGCGCCACGTGCGTGCGGCCTTCGAGCATGCGGGCCAGCGTCTCGGCGTTGACCGCCACCAGCGGGTCGGCCGCGAGGATCAGGTCGGCCGCCGCGGTGCCCACGCGCGTGGTGCGGATCGCGGCCTGCGATTCGCCGATCAGCGCGTGGCTCCAGGTCGCGCCGCCCTTCTGCGCCAGGCCGGCCGCGTCCTGCGTGACGATGCCCTTGCCCTCGATGTGCGCGGCCATGCCCAGCAGCTGGCCGATGGTGATCACGCCGGTGCCGCCGACGCCCGCCACCACCACGCCCCAGACCTGGTCGCGCGCGAGCTGCGGCACGGCCGGCTCGGGCAGCGGGCCCAGTTCGAAGGGCGAGTTGGCCTTGTTCTTGGCCTTCTTCTTGAGCGCGCCGCCCTCGACCGTGACGAAGCTCGGGCAGAAGCCCTTGAGGCAGCTCATGTCCTTGTTGCAGCTGCTCTGGTTGATGGTGCGCTTGCGGCCGAATTCGGTCTCCAGCGGCTCCACCGACAGGCAGTTGCTCTGCACGCTGCAGTCGCCACAGCCTTCGCACACCAGCTCGTTGATCACCACGCGCTTGGCCGGGTCGACGGCCGTGCCCCGCTTGCGGCGGCGGCGCTTCTCGGTCGCGCAGGTCTGGTCGTAGATGATCGCGGTGGTGCCCTTGATCTCGCGGAACTCGCGCTGGATCTCGTCGAGCAGGTCGCGGTGCTTGATCTCGGGATCGCCCGCCACCTTCACGCCGGCGTACTTCTCGGGCTCGTCGGTGACGATCACGATCTTCGCCGCGCCTTCGGCCTGCAGGCTCTGCGCGATCTGCAGCACCGAGTGGCCCTCGGGGCGCTCGCCCACGGTCTGGCCGCCGGTCATGGCGACCGCGTCGTTGTAGAGGATCTTGTAGGTGATGTTCACGCCCGCCGCGATGCTCTGGCGAATCGCGAGCAGGCCGCTGTGGAAGTACGTGCCGTCGCCCAGGTTCGCGAAGATGTGCTGGTCGGTCGTGAAGGGCTGCTGGCCCACCCA
>Ga0182008_10000227_pt1 | contig 44000 bp, 31 predicted proteins | sample Sormic07211129_1_FD_120482 | JGI IMG/M metagenome (GOLD analysis project Ga0182008, IMG submission 120482) | Rhizosphere microbial communities from Sorghum bicolor, Mead, Nebraska, USA - 072115-129_1 metaG | ecosystem: Host-associated > Plants > Roots > Rhizosphere | place: USA: Nebraska...
ACTAAAAACTAATGAACAAGGATAATGACTAATGCTTTCCATCATCCATTTTACATCTTCCATTTTACATCCTCCATCTGAAAGATTCTTAAATGCGTTCAGAATGACAACAAGGATATTGGACTGAAGACTCAAGACTAATGACTCCGGACTAACGACCAAGGACTAACCACTAAGGATAATGACTAATGCTTTCCATCATCCATTTTACATCTTCCATTTTACATCCTCCATCTGAAAGATTCTTCACTGCGTTCAGAATGACAACAAGGATATTGGACTGATGACTAAAGACTAAAGACTAAGGACTAAGGGCTAGAGACTCAGGACTAAACTAATGATGTGCATGAACGGTTTCCAGTTCTGCCACCTCTACCTCTCCATCGGCTGTGATTGTTAAAAGTTTAACCGCTTTCAATTCGTTAACCATAACCGGATCGTATTTGGCACGTACTTTAACGTAGTTTTTGGTAAAACCGTGCATATAACCAGATTTCTGATCTGCTTCGAAAAGGACTTCGCCTTCGGCACCAATTTGTGATTCGTAGAAAGCCCTCCGTTTTTTATCAGATAAAATATGAAGCATTTTACTGCGTTCATTCCTTTCACTTCCGGCCACCACGCCTTTCATTTCAGCTGCAGCAGTTAATTCGCGTTCAGAGTAGGTAAATACATGTAGATAAGAAATATCAAGCTGGTTTAGAAACTGATAGGTATCAAGAAAATCCTCTTTCGTTTCACCAGGAAATCCTACAATTACATCTACACCGATACAGCAATTGGGCATAACCGCTTTAATTTTAGCCACACGCTCCACATACAGATCACTTCGGTAACGACGGCGCATTAAACCTAAAATTTTATCAGATCCGGATTGTAAGGGAATATGAAAATGAGGCACAAACCTTTTTGAAGTAGCTACAAATTCTATAATTTCGTTGCTCAACAAATTAGGTTCAATAGACGATATCCGGATTCTTTCAATTCCTTCCACTTCGTCTAATGCTTTAACCAGATCAAAAAATCTGTCTTCCCGCTGGCCATTTCTGATTCCGAAATCACCCAGATTTACACCGGTCAACACAATTTCTTTAACACCGCTTTCTGCAATCATTTTTGCACGGTTCACTACATTTTCGATGGTATCGCTACGGCTTGCACCCCGCGCCAACGGGATGGTACAATAAGTACAAGGATAATCGCAACCATCCTGCACTTTTAAAAACGTGCGTGTTCTGTCGCCAATAGAATAGGAAGCAATAAAGTTGTGGTTAACTTTTTCTATATTTTGCTGATGAACAAGTGCTTTTGGCTGTTTGGTTAAATCAGTAATATATTCAACTATTCTGAATTTTTCTGCAGCACCTAAAACCATATCAACGCCTTCTATTTCGGCAATTTCCTGTGGTTTTAACTGTGCATAACAACCTACAATGGTTACAAAGGCATTAGGAGAATACCTTAAAGCCTCTTTCACAACTTTACGGCATTTTTTATCAGCATGCTCAGTAACCGAGCAGGTATTGATGACGTAAACATCAGCCTGATCCTGAAATTCTACTACGGCATAGCCTGCATCGGTAAATAAACGACCGATGGTTGAGGTTTCAGAAAAATTAAGTTTACAACCTAACGTATAAAATGCGACCTTTTTCATTGAGGCTGCAAAGATACGAAATTAGATTTGAGTATGAAGATATGGATTAGAGATTAAAGGTAAATTACAGTCTATTAACAAAGCAGTTGGCAATTTTAAGTTTTTAGTTGGCTACAAAATGCGAATTGCAAACTGAAAACTATTTCTCCTGCCACCGATAACTTTCCTGTTCAAAACCAGCCAAGTCTAATACCCTACTCACTACGGTTCCGGCAACTTCTTCGATGGTTTGGGGCAAACTATAGAAAGAAGGATTGGCTGGACAAATGATTCCTCCGGCTTCAGTTACAGTTTTCATGTTATTGATGTGGATTAAGCTAAATGGGGTGTCTCTTATTACTGCTATTAACTTTCTACGTTCTTTTAATATCACATCTGCTGCTCTTGAAATCAAATCGTTAGATATCCCGTGTGCTACCCTACCCAAAGTCCCCATTGAGCAAGGCGCGATGATCATAGTATCATATTTTGCGGATCCTGATGCAAAAGGCGCATTAAAATCATTTTTGTTGTAAAAAGTAAAGTCTTTAAAATCGTTATAGTTTTGATTGCCGAGTTCAAATTGCCAAACCGCTTTGGCATTATCGCTCATTACCACACCAACGGCCTCAATCTGATCTTTTAATTTTAATAACTGATCAAACAAAACCTTTGCATATATAGACCCGCTGGCACCTGTAACCGCAACAATTACTTTCTTTTTTATCATAAAACAAAAATAGGCTTTCTGGAAGGATTAAAATAAAAAAAGGGCCAGAACATTGTTCTGACCCTACATCTACCTATGAAAAACATACCCTCGAAAGGGTAAGAACAAATATATATATTTTTTTAAAAAAATATAAATGAGAAACACTAAATCTCTTAAAACTAGCCATTAGTCTAAAAATAAAACACAATATGTTGATTATCAGATATATAATTTTGCACAAAAACAGCAAAAAACTTTCTTACCACTTAAAAAGACGTATTTTTTGTTGAAATTTAGAATAATTTTGTATTACAAATCAGTACATTCGCACAAATAATGCTTAATAATAATATGTTCTTTCAAACCTCAGTCCTCTAAATTTACATTTTTTTGATCTTATCGTAACATCATATCGATTATCTAAGGAATGATGATACTCATTTTTTACAACTTAAAGCTATATGTTTTCTCATGCGATCGCTAGTTTCGATCTAATCCGGCTTAAGGTTTCCAACCGCATGCATAAAAAAGAAGCGATATATTTTAGCGGAACCCGTTCTACAAGTTTTGGGTAAGATTTAGTAAACCGTATATATCGTTTTTCCGCTGAATGTAGCCTCGAAATAAATGCTCGCTCCCAAGCCTGTAAATAGTGAAGCCGAGCCACTTCCCTGCCGATATAACTGGCAATATGATAATTTAAATACAAGCGCTTCGACATGGCATGCGGAATAGCAATAGCAATAACATCTTCTAAAGCCTGTATATACTCCTGCGATGAGTCGTTCGTATTCCAAATGTTGCTCACACGCTCCACAAACTCATTTTCTTTGGCAATCCAAATGGTGATCTCTTTGTTATCATCTTTGATATATCCTCTTGTTATGCCCTTGACAATGAGGTATACATAATTCTCCAGATGTAATGGCGAAGAGATAAATTTATTCTTTTTAAATTTAACTGGAAAAGTTTCATCGTTGATGATGGTTTCCATTTCCGGGCTTAAATCATGAAAAGATTTAAAAACGGTAATTAGTGGTGAAAAACCGTTGAATGGCAACCACTTTTCTTGAGTATTATAGTTATATTCGGGATTCATGACCTTTATCTATGTGCAACTGCTACTAAAGTTCTAAAGAAGAACAAACGAAATATTTACTATCATTTTTAACATTCATTTCTTTAAAAAAGTTTTTTTGGAGACCCTGATGAGGGTTTGAATGAAAAAAATGAAACAAAAAGTTTCGGGTGACAACGTTCATCTTATAATTTATACTCTGGCGTATGATAAAATTTATAAATTCCTTCCAAATCGATTGGATTTAATTATTTAACAGTTATATTTGGGAAAGTGTCATTTATGATTTTATGATAGACTTAGCTTCACCATTCTTAAAGGCATTATTAAAACATGCTACAAGTCCAATAATCATTTTTAAAATAAAGCCGATACTGGTGGTAGTTGAACATAATGATGCTTATCAGGCATTGATAACACGTGTAGACGGAAAATCAAAATTCAATGATATAGACACTATCCCTAACCTTATATCTGATGCGGAAAAAGCAATCTTGATTAAAACCGTTCAAAAGGTAAGTAAGCTTGAAGCTAAGCAGCGTCTGGTGATTCGTCCGATTTATTCGAACTCGCCAAACGTGAAATGGGAATTGGAATTTTCGCCGGTATTACAAAGCAATCGCCCGGTTGAATACCTCATTTGTTCTTTGAGGGAAATACCAATGGATGAGCATGATCTGGAGCATATTTTATTTGAACTTTCAGAAAGTGAAAGCCGCTTTAGGGGATTTTTTGAGCAGGCGCCTTTGGGTATGTGTGTGTTAAAAGGTCCGGAACTAATTACGGAGTATGCGAATGACAACATCTTAAAAATTTGGGGCAAAAGCAGAAAAGACGTTATCGGCATGCCGTTAGAAGCGGCACAATCAGAGTTCGACATACAACAATCTCATATAAAACGTGTAAAAGATATTTTTAAAAGTAAACAGCCGCTAACGATCAACGAGTTAAAACTTTCCACGCCAGTTGCTGACGGTTATTTCATTGCCCTTTACGAACCTTTAAAAAATGATAAAAACGAAGTAACCAGAATTTTATTGATTATAAAGGATGTTACCGAACAGGTAAACTTTAAAAAGGAATTACTCAAAGCCAAAGATATTTTAAAAATAGCCATGGACGCTTCAGAAATGGGCTCATGGAATATCGACTTAGCGCACAAACAGATACTGCTATCAGAAAGGGCACAACAGATCTACGAACTTGAAACTAACCGGTTGGCTATTGAGGAGGCTAAATCTATGATCTCCACTGAAGATATCGGAAATCTTACCAACGGGATTATACGTGCCCTACACCACCGGGTTGCTTTTAATATTGAATATCAGATTAATTTGAAGGGTATAATTGCAAAGCGAAAATGGATCAGAACTGCAGGTAAAGCCTATTATAACGAAGATGGCAAAGCTATTTATATTGCAGGAGCTGTGCTTGATATAACAGAGCACAAACAGGATGAAATAAGAAAGAATGATTTTATCGGTATGGTAAGTCATGAGCTTAAAACTCCCTTAACATCTTTAAGCGCATACGTACAGCTTTTACAGCATAAACTTAAAGAAACGGATAACAGTCTTCATGCTCAGATACTGAATAAGATAAATGTTCAATTGAAAAAAATGTCGTTAATGATTGATGGTTTTTTAAACGTTTCAGTCCTGGAATCCGGTAAAATATTATTGAACAAAACAAATTTTAATTTCATCGAACTGCTTACAACCATTACGGAAGAAAGCAGAATGGTTTCGCCGAGCCATTTTATCCAGGTTATTGGTCCGGAAGAGTTGTACATATATGCAGATATGGATAAAATTGGCAATGTAATCAGCAACCTGATTGGCAATGCAGCAAAATACTCCAGAAAGGAATCTTTAATTGCCATAAAATGCGAAATAAAAAACAACAATCTTATGGTAAGTGTGGAAGATGAAGGTATAGGCATAAGAGAAAATGACATACCCCGACTTTTTGACCGTTTTTATCGCGTGGAGCGCCCTGATACCAAAACAATTGCAGGATTTGGGGTCGGGCTGTACATTTGCGCCGAAATAATTGAAAGGCATGAGGGAAAAATATGGGTAGAAAGCAAACTGGGCGCAGGCTCTACATTCTACTTCAGCATTCCCACTTCAAATAACTCATTATAAGTTAGTTAACAAAATAAATCAAACCTTTACTTCTTCCCTTTCTAATTTAACATGAACTGCAACCAAGCCGCGTTTATGTAGTTCGATATCGAAAGTTATTTTTGAATGTAAAGTAATCTGATCTTCTACGTCCCCTAGCTGAAAATGGATATCCTGACCATTTTCATCAATAATAATTCCATGCCCATTTTCAAAGTCAATATGCGCAATATCCCCTTTTCTTACTGCCCCGGCTAATGAGTTTTTTTCCATAAATAATGAACAAAAGTAACTATTTTCTGTATAATTAAAAATACATAAATATTTTTTTTACATCACTTTTATTTATTACCGGAACAGTATTTATCACTAAAACGAATTAATGCAAGCAAATACGCAAATTTACATCAACACAATGTTAAACTGTTTAGGCTTTAGCATACATCAAACATCCAGATGGCAATTAATGAAGCAAATCTATATCAGCAGAGCTTAATGTTTCACCTGGCCACACAGTAAGCCAAAAGATGCGTTGATTCTTTCGAAATTTTTTTATGGGTAAGGCTAGCTTTAATGCGGCCAACCGCATTTCCGAGCTTATCTTCCAAAAGATCCAGCATGTTCATCAGGTTTTCTGGCGCTACAGTTAAGGTTAACATGGGGTAATATTGATGTTCAAGAACCTTCCGCTGACTAGCTGTAACTAAATCCAGTGTCCACTCTTCTTGTGCAGAAAAACCATATTCGTGCCTGGTATTGTTCAATTCATACAAAAAAACTTTGGCCTGATTTTTTTGATCGTTATTTGCCATTCTTACCGGTTTTTTTGGCGAGAGGATCGATTTCTGTTTTTGCTGTTTTACCTTTTCCCGATTGATAATCTGAGGGTGTCTTTTTGGTTACACTGGCCTCTTTCTTTTTGTCTCTACTCATGAAATTAATGTTTACTGTTTGCTAAGACCAATCATCATTGCTTAAACAATTTGATGGCTGGAATAAGAAATACTCATCCAATAAGATTGGCGAATACGATAATGGTACATCAGCGAGAGAAAGGAAATAGTATATTACTGATATAAACAAATATACGTTTATTAATGTTCAACACAGTCATAGAAGTCTGGTTATCAGGATATATTTTAATTAAACATCAAAAGAAAAGTATTGCAAATAAAAAAGGGTCGAAAAATTAATTTCAACCCTTCATATGCTTAAATTACCTAACTTCTATTTTGGAGATTGCTCAGGTGCTTTCCCGATCAAATCCATAAACTGATCTAATTTAGGTGTGATAATAATCTGTGTACGTCTGTTTTTAGCTTTCCCGGCTGGCGTTGCATTATCAGCAATCGGGTTAAACTCTCCACGTCCACCAGCGGTTAAACGTTTAGGATCTACCGCATACTTATTTTGTAATACCTGCACCACAGACGAAGCACGCAAAGCACTTAAATCCCAGTTGTTGCGGATATTGGTTTGAGCAATTGGCACATTATCAGTATTTCCTTCTATCAGCACATCATAGGTATCATAATCTTTAATAATCTTGGCGATCTTGCTCAAAGTTTCACCAGCCTTATCTGATACTTCATAACTACCGGATTTATATAACATGTTATCAGCCAGCGAGATGTACACAACTCCTTTAAGTACCTGTACATCAACATCTCCTAATTCTTCGCGGCTTAACGAACGTGTTAAGTTGTTTGTTAAGACCATATTAAGCGAGTCGCTTTTGTTTTTGGCATTAACCAATTGTTTGATGTATTTGTTCGAACTATTAATCTCGTCAACCAATTTTGAAATGTTAACGTTTCCCTGGCTACTTGAATTTAAACATTTATTTAATGCGTCTTGTAAGGCTGTTACATTGGCTTTTTCTGAAGCAATCTGCTCTTCTAAACTTTTAACCCTACTGGTACTTCCGCTAAGTTCGCGCTGACTATCCTGGTATTTATTGCTAAGTTCCTGATTTCTTTCTCTTAATTTCGAATAAGTATCCTGAAGTTCGGCATATTTCTTATTACTTACACAACCTGCAGCGAGTGCCAGGGTAAAGAGCATTATGGGAATTGATTTGTATAATTTCATAATATTACTTTATTTATTACTACTGCATTAGCAAATTCCTTGCCGTAAAGTTTGAATGGCCGGGAACGGATGTTAAAAGGTGTTAATTTTCACCGAATCAAAGCTAGCCAATGCTTTGTATGTTCTTAACCCTATACTCCCTGAATGATATTGATTATCTGATGCTGAAAGTACAGGTTTCGCTGATCCGTTTACAAATACATCAAATTTACTACCCCTGGCTGTTATCTTTAACGTATATACTTTATCCATTTCAACAGGGTATTTTTCTGAAGTTATTACTGTCCATTTTTGCCCGTTAGCTTTTCCGAATACCAGGCTACCATTCAGTTGATCTAAACCGACATAGTAGCCCTGGTAAGCATCTGGCCCTATAGCTGGCTTTGCAACCCTGAACATTAAACCGGCATCACCTGTGGTATTGATTTTCACATCTGCCTGATAAGCAAAATCTTTAAAATCTGTTTCATTGGCCACATATTTAGATCCGTTGATACCATAGCCCCCTGACCCCGGATTTGACGATACATTCATCCGGCCATCTTTCCAAAACCAGCCACCGCCATAAAAAACCCAGTTGTTGGCCATTCCATGATCAAAGTTTTCAACTAGGGTTTTATTTACCACTTTGGGTTCACCGATTACCGGGAAGCAACTTAAACGGATGTTTTCCGATCCGTACGGAACCAATATAATTTCTTCTTGCTTTTCTGCTGATGCAATTGGGCCAAATGGCACATCAAAGGCAGCCATCTTGTGGTAGTCTAAGCCCCATGATGGAATCTTTTTTGCACGGATTTTTATTTTTACCGGTGCATCTGCAGCTATAAAAGGGTTTTCCGGCATCTCCGATTTGAACAAACTGGCATTAGCTAAACCACGCTTACCGATCATTAAACCATAATTCCATGCTGACTGCGGGTGGATTTCATAATCTGTAAAACCTGCAACAGCGTGCGTTTTTGTAACTTTGTTTATGGCCTTAATTTCCAGCGCATAAACAATTGGTCCACGCTCCACACTCACAGAATTGTTTACCTGCCTGCTGGTGGTAACTTCCATAGGAAAGTTAAGTTCTAACTGATCCTTATTCTCCCATTTGCGGCTTATGGTAAACATTTCTCCGGCCTTTACCCCCTTTAACATCACTCCGTTTAACTTAACGCCCGGCTTAACACTCCATGCCGGTATTCTTAATATCAATGGAAAAGATACAGGAGCAGCGAGGCCTACGTTTAACCTGATCTGTTCTTCGAAAGGATAATTGGTCTCTTCGGTAATTTTAACTTTTTTGTTCCCGGCAACTACGGTTTCTATTTCCATTGGGCCGTAGGTAATTACGGCCAGGCCTTTCTCTGGCGTAGCCACCACACTACTCTTCACATAATAAGGCCAGCCCATGTGCATATTATAGCGGCAACAGCCGAAGCCTGAATATGGACTGGAAACAATGCCTGTACTATAATCCTGATTAAATCCATGCTCACCATGGATACTCTGCACCTGGTTGGGCAAGGTATAATAAGAATGGTTTTTAAAATCACGGCTAAACTGCGCTGGCAAAGCATTAAAAGCCACTTTCTCTAACTGATCGCCAATTTTTGCTTCGTGAATAATCCTGGCTGCTGTTTCTAAACTCTGCATCCATTCTACCACGGTACAGGTTTCTACACCTTCAATGCTACTGGTGCCCGCCAAAAATTCTGTTCCGGAACCTAAACCTTCTGGCTGTCCGTGGTCGCGCATAATATGAGCGATGCCTTTAGAAAAGGCCTGAAGATTACCAGGATCATCTTGAAGTTGTGCATAAACCACTGGAAATTTTAGTGCCTGAGCCACGTTTACCATATGTTTTGGCATAAAATCGTCACCGAAAAAGTAAAATCCGTTATTGGTGTAAATATCAATCCATGGGTAGGCCTGTTGTTTTAATTTTTCTACCAGTTTTAATAAATTCTTTTCGCCGGTTTTATTGTAAAGCCAAATGGCAATTTCCATGTTATCGCCAGCTCTTGCTTTGGCCCATTCAGTTAAGGGATTGGCATCAAGCTGATCAAGTTCATATTTAAAATATTTAGAGAGGAATGGAATAACCCTCTTATCATTTGTGGCCTCATAATAACTCTGCAAAGCATACATCATTGGCATGCGTGGCCACCAGTCTTTCATTTTCGGGGGGCCAAATAATCCGTTATCCTGTTGATTGTTTAAAGTCCAATCGATATATTTTTGCGCTTTCGCTTTTAGCATGGGATCATCTAAAGTATAGGCCAGTGCAACCAAACCTTTAACATAATAGGGTACGCGCTCCCAGCCATTTCCATCACCACCTAACCAATCGGTATTTTTTCCCAGGTTATCTTTTTCGGGATACAACTCTTCGGCCATCCCTGTTGCACCATCCCGCTGTTGTTCCAGTTGCTTTAACAACCATCCCCTGGCTTTAATACTGCCTATGGGCAACTGCACATACACGTGCTGTTTCAATGGTGTTCTATTAAACTCAGTTAAACTTTGGGCTTGTGAGCATTGGATAAATAAACCTGACAGCAGGATACATACAAGGGTGATTATTTTCTTCATAAAAGGATTTTGGTTAGCTACTTATTGATGTAAAAATAATAAATATACCCAATTAATAAAACGATTTAGTAAAAAGAGAATCAATAAGCTACCAATAGCCAAATTTTAAACAAATAAGTACCCCTGCAATTTATTCCTCGTAAATTGTTGGGGTTTGTAGAAATGATTTGGCTAAAATCTATTTCTTGCCAAAGGTAATCCCCTGCCAGGTATCTGTTCTAAATGGTGAGGCAGGTAAGCCATCATTACTCACGAGGTTACAAACCGGATTGTTTCCCCATGCATAACGAACAGCTACGGGATTGGCCACCTGATCGCTGCTGACCACAATCTGATTACCCCTGATAATTGCTTTGGCCCAATAAAATTTCTGATCGGCACCCGCAATTGCAAAACCTGTTGGCGCGGCATCATCTGCGGTTTTTATTCCATTTTCGCTGTTACCAAATGTTAGCAGCATCTTTTTACCTTCAATTTTATTAAATTGATAAACGGGGCCGGCATAGTTTATTTTCTGGCCATAAGTTTTAGCCAAAGCAATTAATGCCAATCTCCGGCCTACCTCCTGTTTGTTTTTAGGATGGATATCTTTTGCATCGCCAATATCAATGGTGGTTGCCATTCCTGTATTTGGCAAAGCAAGTGTTTTTTGCTGTGCCTCCCTGAGCTCTGCCCATGCAGATGCTGATGGTGTATCATCAATCTGCATATAATTAGCCAACTGCACAAAATAAAAAGGAAAATCGCCCTGCGCCCATTTCTGACGCCAATCTTTGATCATTGCAGGAAACAATACGCGATACTGGTATGCCCTATCGGCATTCGATTCTCCCTGATACCATATAGCGCCTTTTATGGAGAATTGCCGGTAAGGATGAATCATGGCGTTGTATAAAACTGTTGGCCGGTTAGGGCCGTTTTCTTCTTATGGCTTAGGCTCAATATTTTTGAAATCTAACCCGATTTTATATTTCCATCCGCCAGATAAAGAAATTTTTTCAGCGCCATTTGCTAAATTTAAATCGCTTGCGTTACCATATAATCCGCCACCGCCGCCACTATCAAAAACCCTAACCGTAATGATATTTTCACCTGTTTTTAACAAATTGGCAGGAATACCGTATGTTCTTTCAACATTATAACCTATCGTTTCGCCCACTTTTACACCATTAATAAAAGTGATATCGTTATCGTCAATAGTACCCAAGTTCAGTTTTGCGCCTTCCGTTTTCCAATTTTCCGGGATGATAACCTTTTTTGTAAACCAAACCACACCATCGAAATCTTTAAGTGCGTCATTTTCCCATAAGGTTGGCAAAGTCATATTTTTCCAATTATCACTTTCGGGCAATGCCCAGTTCATGGTTCCATTCTGATTCCCTGAGTCTTTATCTAAAGTAACTTTAACCCAGTTTAGCAACCGTTCCCCATAAGAAATTGCAGATGGATTTTTACCTGCTTTCTGTATCTGATCAACAGCTGCAGAAAAATCTGCCATCTTTTTGAGTGATTCGGCACTTGTCCAGGCCTCTGCAATTGTTCCGCCCCAGGAAGTGTGGATAAGGCCGATTGGAATTTTAGTTTTTTCATATACCTCGCGGGCAAAAAAGTATGCGGTAGAAGAAAATTGAGCAATGTATTTCGGACTACATTCCTGCCAACCACCATTAGCCACTTTAGCATCGTTAAGCGGTAAGTTACTGGCCATATGCTCTGCCTGTAATAAACGGATATTGGGATAATTGGCTCCTGCAATCTCTTTTTCGTTATTGAGGATTTTCCCCCAGCCTGCCAGTGGCATTTCCATGTTTGATTGACCAGAGCAGATCCAAACATCACCAATTAATACATTATTGAGCACCAACAATTCTCCATCTGAAATGGTAATAGTACGGACCTCCGTAACCTGGCGTCGCTACTTTAAGTTTCCAGTTACCATTGGCATCGGCAATTGCACCATAATTAATTTTATTCCAGGAAACCATCACTTTAACGGCTTTACCTGCATCTGCCTTGCCCCAAATTGCTGCATTCGTTTTCTGCTGTAGAACCATATTACTACTAAAGACTGAAGGCAACAAAATTTTAGCCTGTGCAAATGGAGATATTAAAAGCAATGCTACTATGAGAAGTAGGGTGCTTAACCTGTGGATGCTCATATTTAACCTTGTTTTTGATGATTAGAAAAGTGAATATACGTTTTATAGCCATCAACATCAATGGATAGACCTTTATCCCCTGAAATTTATGATAAAAGGGATAAAATTCATGCAATAATTTTGGGTAAGCGCATCATTTTACTTATTTTGCAAGCCTAAAAGAACAATGCCGCTTTTAATGTTACGGCCCTCAATGTTCGCTCAAATAAAAAATTAATGGTTAAAATTTTCATAGGTGGCCTTCCTGACAATATCCAAGAAATGGATTTGGCAATACTGGTTAGCCTTCATGGTAGGGTTGAAACAATTAAAGTAGTTCGCGACAGGGCTACAGGCAAATGTAAAGGCTACGCATTTCTGGAAATTTACAGTCTTCCCGATGCTAAAAACATCGTATCTACCTTAAATGGCGAAACCTTTAGGGGTAACGTAATTACGGTTAAAATATCTGAAGAGGAAAGTGGTGCAAAAGTAGCGAAGCCAAAACCAAACCCTAATGCCAACCAAACCTTTAAAAGTAAAAGGCCAAGGTTACAGCGCTAATCTTTAGCTGGTTTTACTACAAGACTCCGGTATAAGGCTGCAACGGCTATCAGTACCGTAGGAAATGTTTCTTGTTTGTTTTATCTCCTACAGCAAAGATTATTTTACCATAAACCTCATACGCTAACGGTAAGCGTATGCGCTTACACAGTGATTAACAAGCAGATTTACAGATATGGAAAATTATGCCGTTGTAATATTTATTTTAGCCGTGATGATTGGTCTTTCTGCCATCGCTGACGAATTAGAATCCCCTATCCTGTTTTACTGATTACGGCTGGAATTGCAGTAGGTTTCGTGCCATCATTGCCAGCAATTGATATTAATCCCGATATCATATTTTTGATATTCTTACCGCCGTTGCTCTACGATGCTGCCTTTAACATCTCATTTAAGGAATTTAAAACCAATATCAACACGATTTCTACCCTTGCCATTTCGCTTGTTTTTATCACCGCGATTGGCATTGCTGTGGTTGCCCATTACATGATTCCGGGAATGGGTTGGTCGGTGTCTTTTGTATTAGGCGCTATCCTGTCTGCTACTGATGCCGTTGCTGCCATGAGTATTACAAAGGGCCTGGGTTTATCTCATAAAACCAATACCATTCTGGAAGGTGAAAGTTTGGTTAATGATGCTTCTGCACTGGTAGCTTATCGTTTTGCGGTAGCCGCAGTGACGGGAACGGCTTTTGTATTTTGGAAAGCATCACTTGAATTTTTCGTTTTAATGGCAGGTGGATTTTTAACAGGTCTGTTGATGTCGACCATTTTGGCATTTATGGTTAAGCGGATTCAGAACAATAGACTGGCAACCATTAGCTTTATGTTGTTAATGCCCTTTGTTACCTATTTAATTGCTGAGCATTTACATGTTTCGGGCGTTATTGCAGTGGTTATTTTAGGACTGGGGATATCGCGGTTTAGCAACAAGGTATTTCCGGAGCAACTTAAAAACCAATCAAAGAATATCTGGGACATTATTATCTTTTTATTGAATGGATTAATTTTTATATTAATTGGCTTACAGTTCCCTTACATCTATAAAAATATTAACAGTGCCGACATTCTACCTTACGTAGGTTATTCGCTCGTGATTACCGTAGTGGCTTTATTGCTGCGAATGGCACGAGTTTTCTTACAGAAATTTAACCTGCAAAAGGCTTTTAGCAAAGGGAAACACCGCATTACAGCTGATGCGCTGCTTGACTTTAAGAACAGCCTGATTATTAGCTGGTCGGGCATGAGAGGTATTGTTTCCCTGGCTATTGCGATTGGGCTACCCGCTACCTTATCTGACGGGAGTGCATTTCCACAACGGAATGCCATTATATTTATCTCGGTAGTGGTGGTACTGTTTACCTTGATTGGGCAAGGGTTAACTTTACCATGGCTGGTGAAGAAACTATCCACGGAGGATGAAGGATAATCTTGCTTTTTTTAAGACCGAGTGCACAGAGAAGAAATCACAGCGGTTGGATAGATAAACTTTGACAATTCTATAGGCATTGAGTAAATAAAGATTCTAGAACTGCACTAAAAAATGTGGTCTGATCACTTAAATGGCCTTTCGACTCCTTTCAGGCTAACTTATCGTTGACTTCCGGCCTTATTGTATTTACCATTAAGGAATTAAGACTGCTGAAAAAACTTTGACAATCTTCCGGCATTGAGGCCAAAAGATTATCAAAGAAAATATTTGTTGATCTAAATGGTTTACCAATAAACGCTGTACAGCGCAACCAATAAACCGATAATGATTAAAGCGCCAACTGCAAAACTGGTGGTTGTTTTAAACATTTTAGCATCAATGGCCAATCCTTTAGCCTCAGCCTTAGCTTTGTTGCTGGCCAAACTGATGATGACCATGCCAATCATACAACATACAAATACAAAGCCCATCCGATCCAAAAATGGGATTTCGTACACCCCGTCTGCATTTTTAACAGAAAAACCCATTCCGGATAACCATGACAGATCGGTTACTATAGGTAAGAATTTAAGCAAAACTGATAAACCGAAACCACCTATAGTAGCAAATAGTGCGGCAGTTGAAGTGGTTCTTTTCCAGAAAAAGCCAAGAATAAACATGGCAAAAATACCGGGAGATACAAAACCGGTATACTCCTGAATATATTCAAACCCGCCTTTTTTATCAATTCCTAAGTGAGGGGCAATCAATACACCAAGAATCATGGCTACCACAATAGAGATCTTACCTGTTGCAACCAAATTATTCTCAGAAGCATCTGTTTTTAATACTTTTTTATAAATATCTAAGGTAAAAATCGTAGCAATACTATTTGCTTTACCTGCCAAAGAAGCGACAACAGCAGCAGTTAATGCCGCGAATGAGAGACCTTTTAATCCGGCAGGAAGCAAGTTTAACAATACAGGATAAGCGCGATCAGGAACAACAGAACCACCCTGAATCATTTCAGACTGGAATACACCGTCTTTATATAACACATAAGCGGCTATACCAGGCAATACCACAATGATAGGCATGAGCAATTTTAAGAAAGCGGCAAAAAGGATCCCGCCACGGGCAGTTTCTAAATTGGCGCCCAATGCACGTTGGGTGATATACTGATTACAGCCCCAATAGTTCAGGTTTACGATCCACATACCGCCAATTAATACACTTAATCCCGGCAAATTGATATAGTTTTCGTTATCAGGCTTGAGAATCATGTGGAAATGTTCTGAAGCCTTAGTCGCCATTAAGCTATAACCTTCAAATACACCGCTGGTACCGTAGTGTGTAGAAACCAGATTTAAAGCCAGGTAAGTGGTGGCCAAACCTCCTAAAATCAAGAAAAACACCTGGATTACATCCGTGTAGCCAATTACTTTCATACCGCCAAGGGTGATGATGATGGCGAAAAGTGCAATGGCGTACATACAGAAATTCAGATCGAAACCGGAAATGCTGCTCACCGCCAATGCACCTAAGTACAGAATGGAAGTTAAGTTGACCACAACATACAACAGTAACCAGAAAACAGCCATAATCATCGCAACTGTACCGTTATAACGCTGATGCAAGAACTGTGGCATGGTGGCTATTTTGTTCTTCAGATAAACCGGAATGAAAAATACGGCTACTACTACCAGGGTTAGAGCGCCCATCCATTCGTAAGTGGCAATGGCTAATCCCATTTTAAAACCTGAGCCGCTCATCCCGATAAACTGCTCTGCAGAAATATTCGATGCAATTAAAGATGCGCCGATTGCCCACCAGGTTAAAGAACCTTCCGCAAGAAAATAATCTTTAGAACCAGTAGATTCTGATTTTTTCTTGTTGTAAATATAGAGCCCGTAAGCGGCTACAATGACGAAGTAAATTGCAAAAACAATGTAATCCTTCGTGTCTAATAAGTTGTGTTTCATTAATTATTTTGGTTAATATGCCCGGATGCTTTAATTAATTATATAAACTGGTTCCATTATCGGTTTGCACGGTATAGGAATCTAGCTTGAGGCCAAATTGCAATAAATATTTAGAAGACAATTCTTCAATTAGATCTGCAATCTTTTCTTCTTTAACAATATTAATGGTACAACCGCCAAAGCCACCACCCATCATCCTGGCACCCAGTACTCCATCCATTGGTTTAACTGCTTCAACTAAAAAGTCCAGTTCTTTACAGCTTACTTCATAATCTTCACTTAAGCCTTGATGGGTTTCGAACATTAAATTCCCTAAACCTTGCAGGTTGCCATTTTCGAGTTGTTCTGCGGCTGTAAGCAAACGCCCGATTTCTTTGACTACAAAACTGCATTTGGTAAACACCTCTTCATCCTTTGGCTTAACATGCGCCTCCAACATTTCAAGATTTACATCACGTAGCGTATTTACATTAGGGTAATGCTCTTTTATCCAGGCCACCCCCTGTTCGCACTGTGACCTCCTTTTATTGTAAGCTGAATCGGCGAGGGCGTGTTTTACATTCGTATTTAGAAGCAAAAGCTTGTAACCATCTAATTTTAACGGAATATAAATGTGTTTCATCGACCGGCAATCGAGCATGATGGCCTGATCCTTTTTGCCAAATACCGAAGCGAACTGATCCATAATACCACAGTTAACACCCGCAAAAGTCTGTTCGGCCTTTTGCGCAATTAAGGCAACATCCATTTTTGGAACCTCAAGCGAAAAAAGCTGATCGAGCGCAAAACCCGTGGCACACTCTACTGCTGCTGATGAGGATAAACCTGCACCCAAGGGCACATCGCCATCAATGTAAAAATTGAAACCACCTAGGTGATAACCTCTTTCTTTTAACTGATCTGCTACACCTAATATGTAGTTTGCCCAGCTATTTTCTGATTTATTTAGGCTTTTTATCGAAGAGATATCAAATTGCTGATAACTCTCTGAAAACAAATGAATTTCATCATCGTCTCTTTTTGAAATGGCTACGTAGATGGCCTTATCAATAGCGGCTGGCATCACAAAACCACCATTGTAATCGGTATGTTCGCCAATAATATTAATCCTTCCCGGCGAACGAACTAAAATGGGTTCGGCATTGAAAAGTTTTTTAAACGTGCTTTTTAAATCTTGAGCATTCATTATCTGATAATTTAGTCTTCAGCTTTGCTGGTTTTATAGTGTATGGTAGACATTTCCTTTAATCGTTTCGCCGCAAACTCAGGCGTAATATCGCGCTGAGGGTTAGCCAGCATCTCGTAACCTACCATAAATTTTTTAACCGATGCCGAGCGCAACAAAGGTGGATAAAAATGCATATGCCAATGCCATTCAGGATAATAACCATTGTTTACAGGCGACTGGTGCATCCCTGCCGAATAAGGGAATGAGGTTTCGAAGAGGTTATCATATTTCGTCGTGAGGACTTTAATGGCCTCAGCCAACGATTTCTTTTCTGCATCAGTAAAAAGTTTAATGCTGTTTACATGCCTTTTGCTAATAATCATGGTTTCGTAAGGCCAAACTGCCCAAAAAGGAACCAATACTGCAAAATGATCATTTTCAAATATGATACGCTCGTTTTTCTGTTGTTCAAGCTTTAAATAATCAGCGAGTAAACTTCTCCTGTGGACGGCGTAATAAGTTTTCTGGCGCTCGGTTTCTTTGGCAATTTCTAAAGGTACATCGCCCTGCGACCAGATCTGACCATGTGGGTGTGGGTTGCTACAGCCCATTATTTCGCCTTTATTCTCAAAAATCTGAATATATTTAATCCAATCATTCCCGGCCAGACTGTTAAATTCCTGCTGCCAAACATTAACCACAGCTGTGATGGCTTCTACACTCATTTCAGGAAGTGTTAAATTATGCCTGGGACTAAAGCTGATTACCCTGCAAAGCCCACGCTGGTTGGTGGCTACCAATAAATCACTTTCATTCATTTCGCCAGTTGGCGTATCCTGCAGCAAAGCGGCAAAATCGTTGTTAAAAACAAAGCTCTCGGTGTAGGCCGGATTGCTATCACCGTCTGCTCTACCGTTTCCCGGGCATAAATAACATTTAGGATCATATTCCGGGCGGTTATCTGGTGTAATGTCTTCAACCTTACCTTGCCATGGCCTCTTGGTGCGGTGCGGTGATACTAAAACCCACTCGCCGGTTAATATATTGAGCCGGGTATGTGGATTACTGTCAAGTTCGAATGTTTGGTTCATTTTTATAATATTCAACTGGTTAGAAAAAGAAAGCCATGCAGCCTCCTATCCAATGTGCCAAATTATAAAATTAATATTAATTGTCAAAACGACAATTAATATTAATTTTTATTTTCGTAAAAATTTGAACATATTAAGCCCGTTAAAACCCTAGTAAAAATGATTGAATATTCCAGGCAGCCGCATTATCTTGTTGCTGTTGATTGCATTGTATTTGGATTTGATGGAGAACACCTTAAAATTCTGTTGGTGAAGCGGGGTCTGGAACCTGAAATAAACAAATGGAGTTTAATGGGAGGTTTCGTGGGTCCTGATGAAAGTCCGGATGATGCAGCAAATAGGGTACTCAAGAAAATGACGGGTTTAGAAGGTGTGTACCTGGAGCAGATGCAGATTTACGGAGAACCTGGTCGCGATCCCATTGAAAGAACGCTTTCTGTTGGTTATTTTGCGCTTATTGACATCCACAAATATGAAACGCAGTTAAATGATGATTATGAGGCCGAGTGGTTTTTGATCAATGAAAGGCCCAAACTAATTTTCGACCACAACCAGATGGTTGCAGATGCCCGGAAAAAATTAAGGTATAAAGCGGCACTTCATCCTATACTGTTCGAAATGCTACCTAAAAAATTCACCATTCCGCAGTTGCATATCCTTTTTGAGGAAGTAAACGACACTAAAATAGATACCAGAAATTTCAGCCGTAAAATTACGTCCACAGGATTATTGATCAAGCTGACTGAAAAAGATAAAACCGGGTCTAAAAAAGGCGCATTCTATTTTAAGCTGGATAAGAAAAAATACCATGCCAATTCGCAGGCTTTTTTAAACTTAATGCCAAATTTGAAAGCCTAAGATCAATTTATTACACCATTGGCCTATTGTTCTTCATAATGATAGGTTAATCCCCCATCTACATAATAAGTTGATCCGGTTACATAAGCCGCATCATCAGAAGCAAGAAAAGCTACCACGGCGGCCACATCTTCCGGCTTCCCCATCCTCTTTAGCGGAATATTTTGAAGTACTTTTTCCAGCTGTGCTTTATTGTTCAATAAATCTTGATTAATCGGTGTTGACACCGCCCCTGGCGCTACGTTATTTATCCTGATATTAAACTGGGCCAATTCTGAAGCAAGATTTCTGGTTAACATCATTATGCCACCTTTACTTGCACAATAGGCCGCAAAATTGGGAAATGCAATTTCCTGATGCACAGAACTCATATTGATTATAGTTCCTGCTACCTTGTTGTTTCTGCAGTAATTGACGAACGACTGAATGCTAAAAAACACACCTTTTAAATTTGTATTCATAACCAGGTCATAATCTTCTTCTGTAACTTCCCAAAACGGAGCCTTTTTTTCTACGCCTGCATTATTGACCAAAATATCTAAATGTCCAAATACTGCTACGGCGTCGTTTATCAATTTTGTGGCGGCATCGGCTTTACTTAAATCAGCCTCCAAAAAAACTGCCTTGCTGCCCATCTCTTGTATTTCAGTAATCAGTTTTTTGCCCCGCTCGTCAAATTTATGACCATTTAAAATAATATCACAGCCATCTTTGGCCAATCTTAAGGCACATGCTGCACCAATTCCCTGACTGCTTCCGGTAATTAAAGCGATTTTGTTTTTAAAACGGTCCATACTAAAATTTTATACTAAATAAAGGAAATTGATGTGAATATGTTTGCGTAAAATTGAAGTAAATTAAAGGGATTAGCGCCAGAGATGTAAGTTCATAAAAAAAACAGCGTTATAGCTGTAATCATTTATTAGTATGTTTGGGGCAACAAACACACGATAAACTTAAATTAATCTTAAAACATGAACATTACCAAAAACCTTTTATTCACTGCGCTCGTAGCTTTATTTACGCTAACCCTTTATTCTTGCAAAACAAAAAAACTGGCTGCAAAACCCGCTCCGGTACCTGTTGAAAAACCAGCGCCACCTGTAGAAGAGAAAAAACCTGCACCAGTACCAGAGAAAGAGGAAGCTCCTGCCCCGGTTGAAAAACCCAACTTTAACTTAGATAACATCCAATTTGAGTTTAACTCATTTGTACTTAAAACATCATCATTCCCGATCTTAGATAAAGCGGTTATGGAGATGAAAAAATCGCCGGATACAAAATTTATTCTCAACGGCTATTCATCTGCGGAAGGTACACCCGAACACAACATGCAACTTTCTGTAGACCGTGCAAATGCTGTAAAATCGTATTTTATTAATGCAGGTTTAAACGGAAATAATTTTACTGTTGTTGGTCATGGCGAGAAAGACCCTGTTAGCAGCAATGATAGTGAAGAAGGAAGGATGCTGAACAGAAGAACCGAAATAAAAGTTCAGAGATAATTATAATAATATCACCAGAAGGGCCATGATTTAATTTTCGTGGCCCTTTTTTACTCTGTCATCATTCTTGCGTATGCATGAGGCTGAAGTATTTGGCAAAGTTAGATCAAAACGAGCTGGAGATTTCACTGTACTCTTCAATTCGTGCTGTTCTTCGTAACACCATCGACAAATAGGTCTATCCTGCAGAAAGCCCTGAAACGAGTTCAGGATGACGGTGTGCTTGTGTGAGCGGATGTTCTATCATTCAATCCGTTTAAAAACCTGGGAAGTTTACTATTTCTGATACACCCTAACATACTCGATTTCCATCCTGTTCGGAAATTTTGTATCATTTAGCGATCCTCCATTCATACCACCCATTGCCAGATCGAACAAAATATAGTGCGCTTGTTTAAAAGGATGAAAGTCTGAGCCATCATCATTTTTAAGATCAGTTAACAATGTTTTGTTCAAAAGTATGCCATCAACAAATAAACTAATGGCTTCGCTATCCCAATCCATGCGCCAAACATGAAATGCCTCAGCCCACTTTTTACCGCCAAGTTCAGTTATACTTTTTGTATTGCTAAACCATTTGGGCTTTTTGTTTGCGCCTAAACTGGCAATATTGGCCAGTAACTTCCCCTGGTAGTATTCCATAATATCAATTTCTCCATTGGCGGGCCAATTACCTTTTAAGCCTAAGGTCCAAAATGCCGGCCAAAGACCATCCGAAATATCAATTTTTCCACTCATTTCAAAACGACCATATTGCCAGCTTTGCAAACCTTTTGTAATGATACAGGCTGAAGTATAGGTAATATTTTCCGGCTTTTTGCGCCAGTCGCTGCTTCCTTCTACATACAGTGGGTTAGGTTTTATTTCCTTTCTGGCTTCAATTATCAATTTACCATCCTTACAAAATGCATTTTCAGGCTGGTACCATTGCAGCTCCTGGTTACGGACAAAACCATTCTCGTAAGTCCAGTTTGCAGGATCTGGTGCACCATCTTTATTAAACTCATCGCTCCAAACCAGCTTATAACCTTCTGATGAATAATTGTTGGGTTGTTGTTGTGCTTTTTTTAATGCACAAGATGAAATAAAAATAGCTAACGATAAGATAAAACAAATTTGTATTTTATGTTGCATACATAGTTTAATGATTTAACCGAAACACTCAAATTTATTGATAAACAATCAGATAATCAATAACATCTAAATTGTATGAAAGTCCCAGGAAGACTTTCATACAATATTCAGATCAGAGACTCTTTTCTGTTATGCAATCCGTAGTGCTCTTGTAATCAAATAGATAGCTAAAACACTACGGACCGGGGATTTCTTACAGTTAATCCAAGTTTAATTTCTTAAGTGTGTTTAAGATCGGCTGATCAATTGCTTTTAACGTATTTTGATCTGGTTTAAGGAGTTCAAGCACAGCGATCTCATTCTTGCCTTTTTTTAACCATTCCTGAGGGATATAAAGCGTTTGTTGCGGACCAATAGCCCAGTATTTTCCTAAGTTATGTCCGTTAACCCAAACTACTCCTTTTCCCCAATCGGTCATATCCAAATAAGTATCGGCTACAGTTGAAATGTGAAATGACCCTTTTTGTAATGTTGGCCCGTTTCCTTTTGCTTTTGATTGAGAAGTGGTGCTCATACGATCGTTCCTGAAAGGGAAACCATACATTGACCAGTTTTTAATCTCGGCACCATCTAAGGTAACCTGTTCGGTAATTCCTTTTTTGTTTTCCAACAGGTACTTTCCAAAATTTATCCGTCCCATATTCTCTACAAAAATATCAAGCTGTACCTCTCCTGCCGGAAGATCTAATGACAAGGAATTTTGGTTTAGCCTACGATCTAAAATACCAGCTCTTTTTTGATTGATAAAAACAAGAGCATAATCACGCAATTGTTTAAGTTGCAATTCGCCCTTTCTACCCCCTTTAATGGTGGTGCGGTACAATACGTAACCGTAATCCTGGCTCAGATCTTCGAAAGTTAGCGGTGTACTATTTTTCACCGCTTTTGGCAAGGCATCAAATAATTCTACTTTAGTTTCCAATTTAAAAGGGGCAATGGCCATGCTAGGCTTTGCCGTTGGAACGGGAGGTAAGTTTTGTCCGGCAGGAAGATGTTTTTCGATTACGCTTCTAAATGCCTTAAATTTCTCAGTCACATTTCCTGCTTCGTTTAACGGTGCATCATAATCATAACTGCTGATTTGCGGCTCATAAGGTGAAGTATCTTTGTAGTTAGCTCCATTCATGAAATCGCGGGTGGTGCCGCCATGGAACATATACATGTTAATCGAAATACCTGCCGCTAAAACAGAATCTAACTTTTGGGTGTATTGTTCAGCTGGCACAGTATGGTGAGGGGTTCCCCACCAATCGAACCACGCCGGGTACCATTCTGCGATAAAATAAGGGCCTTTGCCGCCGTGATTTTCGTTTACCAACTGTCTGATTTTGGCTGGGTTATCGATCCCGTTTAGTGCAGGTAACAATCCATCTAAATGTCCGTCCTTTACATCAGCTGCCGGATCGCAGGTATAAAGCAAGCCGTCAAAGCCTGCATCTATAAACATTTTCCGATTAATATCTAAATAGTTTTTATCAGCAGCATAAGAACCATATTCGTTCTCTACCTGCACCATAATAATGTTACCGCCGTGGTTAATCTGCAATGGTGCCAATTGTTTGCCAACTTCGATAATATATTTTTTATACTCTTCAAGATATTGTTGTTCGGTACTTCTCACCACAAGGCCTTTTTCAGTTAGCAACCAGTAAGGGTAGCCGCCAAACTCCCACTCAGCACAAACGTAAGGGCTAGGTCTCAAAATAACCCATAAACCTTCTTCCTGAGCAATTTTTACAAACTCTGCAATGTTGTTATTGCCCGAAAAATCGAATTTACCCTTTTGTGGTTCGTGTAAATTCCAGAACACATAGGTACCAATGGTATTTAAGCCCATGGCTTTGGCCATTTTCATCCGTGCGCGCCAGGCTTCTTTTGGTACACGGGGATAGTGCATTTCACCAGAAATAATCTGAAAAGGCTTTCCATCCAGTAAAAAGTCTTTTTCTCCCAGCTTAAACGTATGTTTTGCTTGCTGGCCAAAAGCTGATAAGGAGAAACATAGCGCCACTAGCCATAGTAATTTTGCTTTCATTTTTCTTTAAGTTTGTTTAACGATGACTAGGATTTTAGGCAAAGAATCTCCTATTTGCGCATTTCTGTGCAATCCAATCATCTAGGTTTATTATAAAAATTTGTTTTTCTTTACTTTTTAAACACGCTCAGATCCCATTCGTCTGCCCAGTTTATTGAAATTTTATCATTTTCAAATTTAATAGGCAACCACAAATAACGCCCGTCAATTGCATTTTTTGGTTCCCATTTATCTGCCATAAAAATAAATTCCCCTTTTTTTCCTGGTACGGGCAATACATGTGTACTTTGTCCGCCGAAGGTTATGTTAGCACCTTTACCCTGGCAAGGGTTCCCCATGTAAGTCCACGGTCCCCATATATTGCTTGCCTTGAACCATCTTGCTGCATTTGGCGCCCAACCGGTACAGCCTGAACCAATCATATAATAAGTTCCGTTTTTCTTAAATACAGCTGGCGCCTCAGTTTGCTGACCTACATAAATTCTGATAAATTTTCCAGTATGTCCTAAATAATCCGGCGTTAGTTCAGCCAGATGCAGTGTCAAATTCTCTTCAGAAGAGAATACATGATAGGCCTTTCCGTCATCGTCTACGAAAACGGTCATATCCCTGGCCATCTGTCCGCCGGGTAAATCCCTGCAAAAAAAGCCATCGGTTTCACTGGCTGGTTGCTGGCAATTCACCATATCCTTTTCGGGTGTTCCTGCTGCATAAAAAGGCATTTTACCAGGATTTGGCCGATAACTTTTGATAAAAGTATATGGTCCTGTCGGACGATCGGCTACCGCTACTCCTGATCTGGCTGCTGCATATCCTTTCCCCAAAAGTTCTAAGTGAAACCACATCACAAACTTTTTAGTTTTCTTATTGTACACCACTTTTGGTCTTTCGAGAATACATCCTTTGGCGATATCACTCGTCAAATCATTGGAAACGGGCAGTGCTATACCTTCATCTTTCCAATTGTATAAATCTTTTGATGAATAGCAATGTACACCTACCTGTGCCGTGTTTCCTAATTCTCCTTCAATTTTATGCTCGCCAAACCAATAGTATACACCTTTATACTCCACAATGCCACCACCATGGGCATTGATGTGCACGCCTTTATTATCTTTCCAAATTTTACCGGGAGTAAAAGAAGTATAGGCTTGCTGCGCAGAAACATAACTGCTTAAGCCCAAACTTAGGGCAATAATTCCTATAACAAAACTGATTTTCTTATTCATTACTTTATTAACTAATTTTTAACATTATAAAAAAGGTGTTTACCTCCATCAATTTCAATTTTATCAAATTCTTATCTATTTTAAACTGGCGCTATGATCATTCTCGAAATTCTCGCCGCTCCAGATCTTTTGCGCACTCCATTTTTCTGCGGGATTAGCCCAAAATGGATCGGATGCTGGTAAACCTAAAGGCAAAAAGATATTTGATGCGATATACGGACTACCCTGATTGTTATAAAAATCTCCCAGATTGGGTTGATCGCCATATAAACCGATCGTTAACCAGCCATTTTTATAGGTTGAAGGACTCTCTAAAGTTTTTCTGATTACCGCTGTTAGCGCGCAACGAACCTGCGCCGGGCTTAACTGTTTAGGCAATGCATTCCTCCAGGCCATGTCGGCCAGGTGGTGAAATGCAGCTCCTCTATAGATAATGGATCGACCAGTGGCCGGATAAGTGCCATCGGCATTAATTAATCTTTCCTGAATGATGGCATAGCGCTCATTGCGCTTTTTAACCTTATCGAACATATCTTTGTAGCTATTCGTTTTAGCACCAATGATATTGGCCAAAGTGGCCAGATAGGGATGAATAACATAACTATTGTAGTAATCGAAAGCGAATGATGTTCCATCAGTATACATGCCATCACCGGTATACCATTGTTCCATTTGTTGCAACGCATAATCAACGCGCATCGGATCCCAACTGTAACCGAATCTAGCTAAAAAAGCTTCGTTCATTGCTGAAAACAATAACCAGTTAGAAAAAACAGGCTTGAATCTTCTGGTTGTTACAATAGATTGCATCATCAGTTCCTGATTTTTCTTATCCAGATTTTCCCATAGCCATGGTGCACGGACTAAAGCAAGCGCTATGTAAGAAGCATCAACCAGTTGTTGCCCGCCAATATCAAAGTTCATAAAATCTTTGGCATTGGAATCTAATGCATTTTTTAACCCTTTAATGGCCCAGTCTCGGTATTGCTTTCTTAAAGCCACCTCCTCTACCGAGCCTCCTTCCAGCTGTAACCATGGGGCAATACCGCTTAAAACCCTACCTAAAACTTCAACATATTGTACCTTAATGCGGTGTTCTTTATTATCAATATGGACAGATGTAACCTTCGGCATGGCAATCCTCAAACTATCATTAGCCAAATTATATAAAACAGGCTTCACCATCTTATCCATTTGCTGTAGCCAAAACTGCCTGTCAGAGACCGCTTTGTCTTTGACATTTTTCTTTTGTGCAAAAACAGTCACACCAGCAAACAAGACCATTAAAGCTGCAATAAAAATATTCTTAACTTTCAATTTCACTATAAAATTTATTTGTGATGTGATAAATAGCGATACATTTCGCATCCTGCCAATAAAAATGCTCCTACACCGAAATTTGCTGTAGAGTTTACATCGACCACCTGGCCTGGAATAGCTTTTTCTCCAATCGGTTGTACATAACCCAGTTTACCATTAGGTTGCAGTGCGGTTTTAATTAGATAGTTAAATGTTTTTTTTGCTGCTGGTAAATAGGTTTTTTCTTTTAAATAACCATTGTTGATGCCCCACAATAAACCGTAAGTGAAAAAGGCTGTTCCACTGGTTTCAGGTCCAGGTGCATGTTGCTCATCGAGGATACTTCTTGTCCAATAGCCACCTGTTTGCTGACTTTTTGCAATTGCTTTCGCCATATTACGGTATTTGGTTAAGTATTCATTCCGGTGTGGATCTGTTAGCGGCAAATCTTTAAGTACTTTTGCCAAACCTGCGAATACCCAACCATCGCCCCTTGCCCAAAAGTCTTTTTTACCATTGGTAGTTTTATGTTTAGGGTACACGTATTTAGCATCCCGGTAATAAAGCTTTTCCTTTTCGTCATACATGATGCTGTTGGCATACATAAAATATTCGTAGAGTTTATCCAGGTATTGTTGATCGCCGGTTACTTTATAAAGTTTAGTCATTACCGGCATTACCATGTACAAACCATCAGCCCACCACCAGTAATCGTTATTGGGTGTACTCATTTCGTATTGCATGACCTCTTTTGCCCTTGCAATTTTATATTCTTCTGGTTTTAAGCGGTATAGATCGACATAGGTTTGAAAGCAGATCTGCCAGTCGCCAAATAACACATGTTCATCTGTTTCGCCATATTTATATTTCCAATTCGCTTTACTTGTCGATTTTGCCCCCATCCACTTATTGTGTTTGGCCCAATCTTCCGAATACCTCATGTAGGCTTCATTTTTAGTAAGTCCGTAGGCCTCCATGTTACCGGTATGATAAGCTGCATGATCCCAGAAAGCATTTACCTCAGGTTTGTTGTTTTGTTGCCAATAGGTGTTTGCACGGTTAATTACTTCCATCACTTCTTCTTTTGACAGCTGATTTTGAGCGTTTGCACCTCCGTTGATAAAGCAGAAGAGCAAAAAAAGTGATTTAAATAGTTTTACATTCATTAACGTATGGGTTTAATACCGCTTACGGTGGGTTTTACGGGTTTAATGGTTCCATCAGCGTTAAATTCCATTTTATCGATACAAACTTCGCGGTTAAAGCCAGCAGCGTCGCCCATTGAAATTCCTTTTGGCCGGGTAAAACGGTGGTAAACCATATACCATTCGTCTTTGCCATTCAATTTTATTACACTGTTATGCCCTGTTCCATAAATCTGCTGATCAACATCTTTTGCCAAAATCAGATTGTTTTCAGGAATAGTCATTTTTCCTGTGGGCGAATCAGAAAAACCATATCTTACCCTATAGTTTTCACTTCTGGTATCATCTTCAGACCATAAAAAGTAATACTTTCCGTTTCGATAAAATACTTCTGTACCTTCTCTGAAACTACCATCAGGCGTAATAATTTTAACTGCGCTGGTATCAACCGAAATCATATCATCATTTAATGGTGCAACAGCCATGTAACCATTTCCCCAGTACAGATAACTTTTGTTGGTTTTGGAATCAGTAAATACATCCGGATCAATCTCCTGTCCGCCTTGAACCCCTTTCGGTCTGCCTGCAATTAAAGCCTTTCCACTATCCTTAAACGGGCCGGCCGGATTGTCGGCAACAGCAACGCCTATCTTCTGTGCAGCCGAAAAATAATAGAAATACTTATACACGCCATTTACTTTCTTTTCTATGATGGTAGGTGCCCAGGCATTTCTTTTAGCCCATGATACATCTTTTTCGAGGTCTAATATTTTGCCTTCATCTTTCCAATTAACCAGATCGGTTGAGGAGAAACATTTAAAGTAAGTGCCGCTCCAATTGTTAAATCCATCGCTGGTTGGGTAGAGATAATATTTAGCAGTTTTATTGGAATACAAAATTTCGGGATCAGCATAATAACCTTTTAACACAGGATTATTTGCTATGGCAACATTTACCGCATAGGTTTTGGCCTGCTGACCAGGAATGCTCACCTTAATTTTTACCGCACCTTTAGAAAAATCCAGTTTGCCTTTTGGCATCATATTGATCTGGCTAAAGGTATTGAACTGCGGATCAAAAGCCTTTAGATCTGTGCCATAATTTACAGGCAGATAAAGTTTTTTATTTACGCTATCAAGAACGATGTTATTTTGATTGATGGCCTTATTTTTTGCGCTTTGTAAAACAGACTCCACCGTATACCACTGTTTTAGCAATCGGTTTAACTCCTGTTGATTAATTGGCAAAATAGTTCCGTGCCTTGGATGAAAATCCATTGTAACATCCTGGTCTACTACACTAAAGTTAGCCAAATCTTTACTTTTGGTAAACTGGTAACGGCCTTTCATATAAACGTCGTACATCAAGATGTATTCATCACTATGGTTCAGTTTAAAAACACCGGCACCTTCTACAGCTTCTTTAGTTTGTTGCAGGTATTTATCCTCCAATACATAACCTGCTGTCAGCTTGTTGGAAACAGCTTTTTTAATGCCATTGCCGTTCCCTTCCGTTTTAAAAAACAGGTTATATTTTCCTTTATCGTAAATAATATCTCCATCAATACATGAGCCATTGGTTGGACTAAAAAAGAGCTGCTTTGGCGTGGTTTCCAGGTCGGTAAAATCAGCATTTGCATAAGCATAATAGATTTTATCAGGGTCATTACCATGTTTCATTGACCAATACACCATATATTTTTTGGCCGTCTTGTCGTAAATGGTCTGGGGTGCCCAAACCCGGAGCAGATTATCGTTATTTGGAAAACGTTTTTGAATGTTAACAACTGCAGATGTCCAATGGATCAGATCTGTTGACTTTAACAATACCATAGCCCTATTAGCATCCCAGCCATTGGCCGAAACCATATCGGTGGCTACCATGTAAAAGGTTTTGCCATCTTCACCGCGCAAAATGTGTGGATCGCGAACGCCCCCGGTACTGCTAATCTGCGCTGAAGAAATAACCGGATTGTTGTTATTTAATGCTTTATAGTGGTAACCATCAGTACTGATCGCAAAACGAATGGCTTCTTCTGCTTTGGAATTGCCAGTAAAATAGGTGAACAAATAAGCTACATTTCCTTTTGATACAGCTTGATGATCAGCTTTTTTAGTTTGTGAGATGATTTTGCCTGATAAACATATCAGCAATAAGAGCATACTATATTTCTTTGTCGGATACTTCATGTATTTTGTTATTATTTCATTTTCTAGGTTTCCAATCCAATACCTGCACTGGGGTTGGCAAATGGTCTGCTTTTCCTTCACCATCTACCTGGGTAACATTTTGCAGAAATAGGCTCAATATTCCTTTGGTTTTCCAAAGTTCAGTATCATAGGTAGGTTCCCAATCGCCCATTCCGGTTTGGGTAAGGTCTTTAATTGTCCACTTTTCTGACCCAAGATAATTATTTATCGCGATAGCGGCTTTATTCTGGCGTTCGGCATCTCTAAACAATAACCCTGCAGCATCATTTTTCCCATTTGACCAAACGATAATCTGCGGTCGCGAAATCGGAATCTGCTTGGTACCCGTACCACTGAGACTAAACGACGTTTTTCGAAAATTCAGGTTGCTTACCCGCCAGTTGCTATCTGTTTTGAAAACGAGGTGATACTGAGGTCCTGTTTCATTCGCTCCGCGCCAATAGCCAGCAATAAATACTTTACCTTTTGCATCGGCAAACATCGATGTTTGATTAATCAACTCACTTTTCTGTGGTATTTTTATGGCATATTCTGCATTTGCTGCCGTAATGGGAAGCTTGTATTTTTCGCCGGTAGATTTTAACCAGGTGATGCCGCCATCGGTTGATTTGGCATAGCATAAATCGTGGTTGCTGGCTACATCCGGGCTCTCGCGCCATACCCATGATAAATGGATGGCTCCAGCCTGATCTACTGCTACCTGCCAATAGGCATTGCGCTGTCCTTCGCCATCAATCATCCCGTCCTGTATACGTGTCCACTTTTTAGTCGCCAAACTATAACAGTTAATCATCAAATTCCCGTTTCCAGAACCTCCGTCTCGGTAGAAAAACAAAAGATCGCCATTCGCTAGCTTATAAAACTCGGGATAACTGACTTTATTTTCCTTCTCAGCAAGCATTTCCGCTTTATTTCCTAAAGTTAACGAACCTGCTGAAGTTGATTTGGTATAGTTCAATTTGTTATTATGCTGTCCCCAGGCCACGTGGAGGAATCCATCTCCATCTACCATAAGGCTAATTGATTTATGAGCATCGGCAGCATCGCCTTTATAAGGTGTTGTAGTTACTATCCAATGGGTAGCGCCAATTTTACGTTTAGCCAATACTACATTTTGTTCCTGATCGTAATAAGCTGCATACTGGTTACCCTTAAAACTGACTAATGCATTTTTACGAAAAATAACAGTATTAACAGAATTATTTGCCCAGCCATTACTGGCAATAGTACTCAGTTGTGTTTCCTGTGCTGCCACCATCATACAGATGCTGATGAATGCATAGGTTAGAAACATACTTTTAATTAGGGACTGATACATTATAGCTTAAACTGCTCGGTTTCTTATCATTTGGTAAGGCCCGAAGTACTGAAATATTTAAGTTTTGCACGGGGGGCTAAATCATATTTTGCAGGGGGCGTTTTAAGCTAAACGAACCTTAGCGTATAAATTAACGTAACTTTTATGTTGTTCCATTAATATTATAATATTTATGAAAACTCTTCCGGTGTTTCTTTATAAACTCTGATGGCGTTAATTTGAACAGCTTTTGAAACTGCTCTCTAAAATATTTACTATCATTTATGCCCACCCTGAAGGCTGCTTCATTAATATTTAAATTGGTATTAATTAACAATTCCGCAGCCTTTCTTAACCGGATGAAACGAATAAACCCGTTTATGGATTGACCCGAAGTTGCTTTGATCTTTTTGTACAGATTAGAATGACTCATTCCAAGATCAGATGCAAGGGTTTTTACAGTAAAGCTATCTTCCATTAAATTTTCTTCGATAATTGTGATGCATTTTTGAAGAAAGCCCTTATCTTCTTGAGAAACTTTATGGGCATCGCTTTTTAACGTTATTTCGTTATAAAAATAAGACTGCAGGTTGGTCCTGTTCTTAATGATGCTGTTAATTTTGGCTGTGAAAAGCTCTTTATCAAATGGTTTACCAATAAAATCATAGGCACCAACTTCAATTCCTTTAAGTTTTACTTCAGGACTGGGATCACCGGTGAGCAGAATTACCGGAATGTGGCTCAGGGCCGAATCTTCTTTTATCGCCTTACAAAGTTCAATACCATCGAGGCCATCCATATTTACATCAGATATGACAATGTCTGGTAAATATTCTTTACAAATTTTAAATCCTTCCAAACCATCTTCAGCCTTATAAATTTTAAAGTTATCCTGAAAAATCTGTTTAATGTAATCTATAATTTCAGGATTGTCATCAACAACCAAAATAGAGTGCAGATCTGAAATAAGCAATTCGAGGTTGCCTACATTCTCGGCCTCATTGTTTTCTGCTTCTTCCTCTTGTGCTATAAGTTCGTTTACATAGGTTAATTCATTTTGCAAAACACCGCTATGTTGCAAATTTGGTTCTCCAACCGGAATATCGATTAAAAATATCGTACCCGAACCCTGATTGGCACGAAACGAAATTTTACCTTTATGTAATTCTACAAAGTTTTTAGCCAGGTACAGACCAATGCCGAATCCCATTTTTAATGATTCGTTCGACATGACCTTATAAAATTTATCGAACAACTTTTCACCCACATGCTTTGGTATGCCCGGGCCACTATCGCTCACTTCGACATGTACGCGCATACCTACAGTTTTAACAGTAAATTTTACGAAACCGCCTTTTGGTGTAAATTTGAGCGCATTGGAGAGCAGGTTAAAAAAAACAATTTCGAGTTTGTCTTTATCGCCAAAAATATCCAGATCTTCTTCCTCACACTCAAACGTATATTCGATATGGTTCTGCTTGGCCAGATAGTTAAAACAGAGAAAAATCTCTTTCGTAAATTTGTACAGATTTATCCTTACAATTTTTAGGGCATCGTTCTCGCTTTCCGTTTTTCTAAAAAGCAATAACTGGTCTACCAGGCTTAGCAAACGCCTCGAATTGCGATAAACCACATTTAAATCATTTTTTTCCGGTCCTGATTCTTTTTTATTGATGATATCTTTAATCGGATTAACGATTAAGGTTAATGGCGTTCTTAGCTCATGTGAAATATTGGTAAAGAAATTCAGCTTTTTCTCATTCAGATCTTTTTCGCGCTCCATTTTAAAATTGGTAAGCGCGATCTCGTGTCTTAATCTGATCTGCCGGTTACGATAGGTTTGAAAAATATAAAACAGGGAAGATCCGATAATAAAGTAAATGGTAAAGGCCCACCAGGTACGATACCAGGGTGGTAAAATCCGGATCAGTAAGATCTTTTCATTATTACTCCAGGCACCTTCTGTATCGGTACTTTTAATGTGCAGTTTATATTCTCCCTCACCTAACCTGGAATAATACGCTGTACTCAATTTGTTTACATAACTCCAATCTCGATCCCAGCCCTCCAGGTAATAGGCATAAGAAATCTGATCCTGAAAAGAGAATTCTATGGCTGCATAATCGACAGATATCACTGCAACGCTATATGGAACTTCTATTTGTGCCAAATTAACGATGGAGATATCGTTATAGGCCGAATCCTGATCAAGGGAAATATTATTGATCCTAAAATCTGTCAGCACCATTTTAGGTACCCTTCTTTTTTTCTTGATGTGATCCGGAGAAAATAGGGTAAAACCGCCGATTCCGCCGAATAGCAGATCGCCATTGCTAAGTTTTAATGCGGCATTGTAGTTGAACTGATTGCTTTGTAAACCATCAGTAGCATAATAGTTTTTAAAGTTGTGTTGTTTAACATCAAATTTAGATAGGCCGTTATAGGTGCTGCACCATAAATTGCCTTGTTTATCCTGAAGGATATTGAGCACTGAATTACCTGGCAATCCATCACGCTGGATATAGCGCTTGATCTTTTTTGTTCCGGGATCCAAAAGCAATAAACCTCCACCCTCGGTGCCCACCCATAGCTGGTGATTCAATCCCTCCTGAATGGCCCTGATGGCATAGTTGATCTTTGTATAACGATGTTTTTTGTTTATTGGATCAATTTCAATCAGTTCGGTATAGTTTCCTGCCCAAAGCGTGCCTTTCGAATCCTGGAACAAGGTGTGAATATCCTTTAGCTTATGATCAAAAAGCTCGAATTTATCAGTGCTTTTGTTATAACGGTATAGTGCACCACCTTTTGTGGTACCTACCCAAATATTCTGCTGTTTATCCTGATAAAGCTTCCAGATGTTAACATCATCAACTCCTGTAAAAGTATTGTAACAACTATAATGAACAAATTTACCTGTTGTTTTATTAAAACGGTCTATACCTCCGCTAAAACTGGCTACCCAAACATTGTGGTTTGCATCGCTTAAAATGCTGGTTACAAAATTACTGGTTAATGAATTCGGATCATTGGTTTTAGCATAATTGGTAAACGTATTTTGCTTTTGATTCCAAACACTTAAACCACCACCATCAGTCCCGATCCATATGTTTTTGTTCTCATCTTCACTAAAAGAGAGCACAAAGTTGTTAATCAGTGAGTTTCTGTTTAGCGGATCATTTTTAACCGTAGTAAACTGCTCATTATCAGGATCAATCACATTAACCCCACCTCTTAAGGTTGCGATCCACTTTCTAGATTCGCTATCTTCGTAAACCTGAGCGACAGAATTACTGCTCAGTAAGCCTTTTTCTTTTCCAGCAGATAGGTAATCTATTTTTTGATTTTTTGTGTCGTAAATGTTAATTCCACCACCATCCGTTGAAATCCAGAGTTTTTGTTTTTCATCTAACAACAAACCCATAATGTTCTCATTACTCAAATGGTGGCTAAACCTGGTCAGGTTTCCTTTGATTTTATCAAATTGAAAGAGTCCATGTTCTGTTCCAACCCAAAGCATTTGGTCAACAGCTTTGGTAATACAAGTTACGGTACGTACAGCATTGGTTACTAAACTGAGCATGTTTTTACGATGATCATATCTGCAAAGTCCAACATCTTTTATGAAAAGCCAGAGGTTTTGATCTTTATCTACGTATAGCGCTTTTACCGTAAAATCGAAATTTTTACCAAGGGGGATCCGCTTTGCTGTGCCATTATTCTTGTCGAGCATGAAAAGACCTTTCTCTTCAGTGGCTACGTATACAACGGAAGCCTGACTTACGGCAATGGAATTAACGGCATGACTTAATTCAGTTTTTTTTCCGTTATCCAGGTAAACCAACTGATGAAACTTAGAATCGCCATAATCATAATAGGAAACGCCCTTTTGTGTACCCACCCACACCCTGTTTTTCCCATCACCGGTAAGTACTGTAATATGGTTGTTTACCAATGAATGACCATCTCCCCATACATTTCTAAAAACCTTAAAATGATAGCCATCGTAACGGTTCAATCCATCATAGGTCCCCATCCACATAAAGCCATAATTATCTAGATACAAAGAGTTTACCACATTATTAGACAGGCCGCTTTCTACCCCCAGATATTTAAGGGGAATAGTTGGAGACTGGGCAAAACAAATACCTGCAGCCATCCAAAAAATAAGCATGAAGCAGGCAGTTTTTTTTTGTAAAAGGAGCATAAAGAAAAAGGTACTGTGGCAATATTTGGTATGGAACGAATATACATATTTTCTTAACACTCCATTACTCGCTATAATTAGGATTAAATAGCTAATTGCGCAGTTTTTCTAATACACGAACACTACTTTTTTAAGGCATGAATGGTATTTTTATTTTCCGGCATTAAATAAAGTAAGCGATTTTAGAAGCTTTATCATTTTAAGATCACTTCACATCAGAATGCCCGAGATGTTTTTCAGGACTAACTTCATCACGAATAAGTTGCTTTAGTTCTTTAATTTCCGGGAAACGTTGCATGATTTTTCTATCAAAAACTAGTTTCGTGCCAACGTGAACAGTAAAAACACCTGATATTTCACTCGGCATTAAGGTTACGCCCTTTACGTCATCTACAAAAGTGGTTAAAATTTCTTGTGCCATGTAGGCCGAACGTAACATCCATCCACATTTTGGGCAATATGTTATCTCAACAAGTGGTTTTTCCATTTCATTTTTTTACAAGGGTACAAAAAATAAAACGACAACTCAATAACTATTCAACTACTTTAGTTTGAGGGAAATTTAAATTCTGCCTCCGTAATTTGTTAATTATGCCCGTTTGTGAGGTATCCTTTAACTTATCTTCTATATCGCTCACGATATTGTTCATACTTTGTGCTGATAAAACCCAGTTCATCGGTACATTTTTTTCTTCAGGTCTCAAGGGTTCATCAATAGGACACACCTCACTATTTTCGTTTAAAAACTGTTTTAGGCGATATCTGCTAATTGTACTATTTCCCGATCGGGTATGGGTTACTGCATTTAGAATTTCTGTAAACTCATTCCCAAATCTGATATTGGGTGCAGTTTTATCTTCTTCGCTAAAAAGCAGGGTGATTACTATTGGGGTAATCTGATTAAAGTATGGTGATTTACTTTTTAATAGTTGCAGTACTTCTAACATGGAAGCACTGCCTGTATTTTCGACATAACCGCCATCCAGATAATGCAAACGTGGATTCCCATTTAACCCACCAACTTTTGCGCCCGGAGAAAACAACGGGAAACGGGTACTAAAATTTATCGCTGTACTGTAATTTACATCATTTACCTTTTCTGCCAGTAAATCACGCTGATTTTTCAAGGCCAGACTATCAGGTAAAAGGTTGCTGATCCAGCATTGTAATCCTGTTTCAACCTCTGTGGTATTAATGATAAACAACGGTTGGGTTGACTTGATTTTTCCAGATGCAAAACTGCTGGAAAATACATTTTCCTGATTGTTATCGATTAACGATTGATAGGATTTTTCCCAGGATTTCTCAAGGGCAACTGAGCGGTCGAATAAGTTAATAGGTATGGGCAAAAATAAGTTCAGAAAATCACCAAAAAGCATTTTACCAATTATAGGCGACAGGGTATCATGCTGGAAAAATTTTTTAGATAATTCAGCTGATGTTTTAGACGAGACCTGTACATTATTTTCGAAAGTTAACGCATTGTACAAACCTAGACCAACAGCCCCACCTGATACACCTGACATTGCAAATATTGACTTTTTGAAATCAATGTTTTGTTCTTTTTCCAGTTTTGCACTTAAACTGGACAAGAATAAGCTGGTATAAGCCCCGGTGCGTAATGCACCACCTTCGGCACAAATAAAAACAACAGGATATTTTTTTTGCTGGTCTTCCTTATCTTTCTGCTTGTCAATATTCGCTTTGTAATTCATAAACCACCTGTTAAAATGATCGACAACGGTTTCGCGTGTTTTAGTTTTATACGCTGACATTCGTACAGGATGATCTTGATTATAGAAAGAACAAACACCCAGAATAATGAATAGCAGTAACCGGACAGAAATTTTCCAGTTTCTTAGCAAAGATTTATCTAAATAAAGCAGGCCGGCATAAATACCTGTATAACAGGCAAAGGCAAAACAGATTAAAGCGGGCGCCCCTATCCATGAAAACAACGGCCACCAGCCAGGAATGAATGATATTAACAGGAATAATAGAAATGAAACTCCAGCAAATAATTTAATCTGACGATGTAAGCCGTTATAAAATGATGCAGGAATCTGATAAGTCCACTTATAGAGTTCGCCTCTTCCTTTTAATAATTTCTCTCTATCGATGAGCTTAAATTCAGCAGGTACAATACGTGTTTCGATCAGTACTTTTGGATTTTGAGGAAAACCCGCTGTAAAATCCATAGTCGATTTTGTAAAATAATCTGAAAAATCCTGCAATTCTTCTTTATAGCCTTTTTGAAAACTGGATGCCTTTGGTAGCGTATAAATGAAATCCTGATAGATACCATATAACTTCCTTAGGTATTGTTGTTCGCGGTCTGGTAAGGATCGTTCTCCGAGTTTTGTTTTTAAATAAACCCCGGCGCTTGCTTTACCCGATTTGCGGAAGTATTGATTAGACAAAAAAGACATCAACCAATAAATCAGGATAAAGCAAATACCAAAACATATAAACCTTGGTGCTTTATCCATATAAGTGGCGCTGAGCATGCACCAAAACATACTCACAAAAACAATAAATGATGGCCACAACAAAAAAGCTGCAGCCAGTAATTTTTGAACAGTTTTCCGCCAGGCCACCCGGTCATCACTTAGGTTTTTGCCCGAATTGTCAGAAATATAAATCGCATAGCGTACACTAATTTCGGATACCATGCTCCAGGCTGCAATACCCAATAGCAAAAAAAAGATTGGCCAAAAATTGAAAGTGGATAGGTTCTCAACCACGAGCAAAAGTGTATCTCTTCCCTGTGGCAATAACAGAAAGATAAAGCCAATTAAAAATGCAGGCAAAATTACAAAACCAATGCTGGAGGCTACCGAAATAAAATCGTGAACCAATGTTCTTACCGATAAACGTTTAAAGCTGAAACGGATTTCGAATATTCCTTTTTCAAAGGCGGGAACAAAACTGCCGGCAAGAACTTTTAGAAAATTGTTCATGAGAACGATATTTGAGTTTGATAAAAAGGTAGCTAGAGATCATTAATGTAACTTAAATAAAAAATCATTTTGTTAGATATATCAATGCCATCTTTCCTATGTATTTGCTTTTCTAATCAAAGTGCAGCTGTAGTTAAAACACCGGAATCAGATACAGTGATCCTCCAACGAGTACCATTTGAAGATGTCAAAACAATTCCTCTAGTAGCATCTTTGATTTCAATACCCTCAGCCTTAATACATTGACCTGCAGTTAAATCACCAGTAATATTGATATTGGCATTTTGTGGTTCACTTGGTGACACCTGAATATAATCTCCGTTAGAAGGGTTTCCTCCATTACTATTCAGATCTTTAAGCCTTACCACATCAAATTCATCAGTTGGTGTTTTATATACCTTTAAACTTTGCGCAAACTTGGCGGTACCAAAAGATAAGGTGGTCGGTTCAGGATCATTACCCCTGTTCGGAATTCCGAGCGGAGTCATTACAATATTATCATTAGCGGCGAATATTCTGACAAAAGTTCCCTGATAAGTTTTAACATACATCGAAAAGCCGCTTACTCCACCATCTCCCCCGCCATTTTCAGCATCAGCTACTAAGACTACTTTAGCTCTTATATACCAACCGTGAGGATAGTGCCATAATGCCTCTAGTTGAATATCTCCCGTACCGTAACCACCACCATCTATATCGGGCACCAATTTAAACCAAGTTGACGGTTCTCCCAAAAAACCACTTCCTGATCCTTCACCCCTGCCTTCACTATTGAATAAAATATATTTCCGAGTCAAGCCAGTATAGGCTGTTAATACAATTTCCAAGCTGTTATCAAAATAACCTTCCGAATAAAAGTAACCCAATATCCTATAATCGTAAAGTTGACCATTGTTGACATTCGGCACCTGAAATGTAATTTCCTCTATATAACCATTCTGGGTGTCACGGACGGAATAAGGATTGATTTCATAAAGTATGCGTTTATTTTTCGAGTTGGTTTGATATTCAAATTGGCCAGTGCCCTGTATAGTTAAATTACCAGCCTTAGTTTGACTTTTTGAAGTGATATCTAAAAACAAATTGGTATCAATTTTATCGTAGCCAATTTTTTTCCATATCAAAGGGGAAACTGTAAAGTCGGTTGAATTTTGCGGAACAGAAACTGTATATATCTGATCCGAGAGTTTAACAATCATTTTAAAAGCCAGATAATAAAATCTTTTTGCAGGATTACAATGAAACAGTAAGATTCCGTTTTCATCAAATACCCTAATGTCCAGCGTAACATCGCTATCAGAAGGCATATTACCTTCAAAATGATAATCTGATTGTTTTCCCGACTGATAAGAAGCAATATAATTAATCGAACTTTTACCCACCCCGGCAGAAAAGTCATTAGGTAATGGAGGTGAATCAATTTGTAGAACTCTGGTTTGCCAAGGCCCATAGCTATACCAACTAAAATCAGTTGTATGATCAGCGGTCCAGTTATTTCCGCTATCAAAATACCATCCTTGCTGCCAATATGTGGAAGTAGGTGCCGAGCTATCCAGCAGACCATTTCTTACTTCTACTGCACCAAGTGGTATTAAAGGATTGTTTAGGTTATTATCGATATTTGACTGATATAAAACTCTGTAACCATTCTCTTGGATCCATACTAAATCATTTTTACTGTATTTTTTTCCAGCGTCATATTCTGAAATAGAAAAACCAGAAGATTTTTCTAGTAAGTCGGCATTATCAATCCCATTACTGAACCAAAATTCCGTTAGTTTGCCACTATCTAGAATATATACGGTCATGCCGATAAATCGTTTTTCAGAAGGTAAAGCAGCTATCGCCTCTGCTACCGAATGATAAGGTCTCCAGGTATTATTTTCCCAAACTCCGCTATAGTCATTTTCTCCAGAACGATCCCGTATCAGTTTTAGCAACTCGCGTAATTTTACCCCCTGTGTTTTATTTAACGTTGGGTTATAAGCATCATTCGCTTTAATAATTTCATCTATATAAGCATTGGTAATTGGTGGGATATTTGACATAAATTAATTATTAAGGAAGTTTATCAATAGTATTTTTAACTAAGATTAAATATATTATGTTGTATCAACATATTCTTTATGTTAATGCTGGTATGGTGTATTCCTTATTGGTTAGGTTTGAGTGGTAAATCCTAATTTTCGAAATACGGTCTTCAGGAGAGATTGGCGCAATATTAAAAACAACTGAGGCACCGCTTTCTGCGGAAAAAGAATTGAGATTATGGCAAACCTGATAACCAATTTCTATGATATCACTTCCCATACCAACAGTGTTTACCACTTCCCAGCAGGTTGCTTATACGTCAATAATATAAGATCACCAAAACCTAATGAGCCAAAAAAAAGATAAAAATCAAATCGAAACGCGCCATTTTTAATACACTTTAAACCATATTGAAAGCGACGCTAAAATATTCGCTCTATTTCATACAGTATTAAATTTTATAAGCTTCGGTTTTCATAATTACTTAACTGTATAAGTGAAACTAAACCGAATGGTATTTTCTGTGCCATATGCACTTAAAATTTGTATAACTACACTATTAGCAGCAACGTCATAATAAATATCGCCTTGTTTTTGGGTATCTTCGTCATTAGCAAAGGCTGTAGCCATTCCGGAAGCATCATCCAAAGCAGTTAAATTACTTGCGATAGGTAATACAGGAATACCAACTTTGATAAGACCACCTCCCGACGGCATTAATAATCTTCCTGTAACCGTAACTTCATTACCTACCCTTGTGTAATGTGCAACATAAGGCGTTACAGGCACATTGTCAGGACCTAAATCTATTAAAGTGGGTGTATAAGTTCCGCTGGTTATAGCTTTATTAAGTTCAAATGTCCGAACCAAAGTGTAATCTTGCCCATTGAATTCATCTGCCTTTTGGTATGACAGTTCTCTGGTTACTTTATCAAATTTTAAGACAGAAGTTTGGGATGAGCCATGATAAAACCTAAGTGAAAAAGACTCACTGTCATTATCATTGAACAGGGTAAGGGCCCCTGCTGAAAAACTGGTTAAATCACCGTACATCTGTACCCCACTAAAAATTTCCAAATTTCCATAATTTGAAACTCTTAAAGGCATAAAACCTGTAGTAGTTAAATCTGCTATACTATTACCTTTTAACCAAAATTCTAGGCCAATTTCATTATAGAGTAATCCTGCATGCTTTCCAGAACTCTCTGATGTAAAACTTAGCATGGGATAATTTCCAGAAAGAGATAAAGGTATATTATTAATACCCGATGCAATGCCTCCCTTAGCTGATATACCATCAGCAATATTTATAGACGTTGTGGTGGTACTACCCCTATCGGTAATACTTTGTAAGGTTTCTCCCCCTGCTGGTATTCCTAACGCGTCAACATACTTTTTAGATACCAGAACGTTTTCATCTGCTACTGTCCACAAAGGAGAATAATCAGTATCATAATAAGCGCCTTTATTGTTGGGTGTAGAAAGCGTTATCTTATCACCAGTAGCCACTATTCTACTTTCATTACTGGCCATTCGGGCATAATTTTCTCCTACCGAAAAAGAAGAACTGTCAAACTGTATAAAAGAAACAGCTTCAGTTACACCGAAAGTTCCACTTTCAAATTGGTCGTCGTCGCCGAAGATCAAAAAATCTTTTCCGTCTCGGTAAATCTCTGTGGATCCAGTTAACCTACCTCCAAGCTTTATAGTATCACCTGTTTTGGTTAACCCGCTGGTAAAGTTTTGTTCATTAGAACCCTGTTGGATTTCCTGCGTAAAATAATCTCTTAATTTTTTGATCAGTTCCCTGAGTTTTACCCCCTGTGTTTTATTTAAGGTAGGATTGTAAGCATCTGGTGCTTTAATAATTTCATCTATGTAAGCATCGGTAATTGGCGGTATCTGTGGCATAATATCTAATTTTATAATATAGTTAGTACTGTAATTTCTTTTTCGGTAAGGTTCAATAAACCAGAGGTGTTTTGCACTTGCACTTTAAAACGGTAATAGAGTTTATCACCATCTTCATCAACAGGTAATAATGGGGCCGGAAGCACATATTCCATCGGAGCCGATGAATTTGATGCATCTACCGTATATACTTTCTCCCAATTACCACGTTTATTTTGTTTATATACATAATAATTAGCCTTATTGGCGGTAGCTGTCCAGGTTAATTTATTTTGGGTCTCATGATAAGCTAATTCAGGAGCTTCAGGATTTAGGTAATCTGGTAGGTTAATTGCTATAACATCTGTACCTAGTGACAATACCTCTTCTTCCTCTTCTTTTTCATTAATAATGGTCCGGATACCAGCCAGACGATAATAGACAGTTTCGCCAAGTGGTGCGACTGTTAAATCGCTAAAGTCGTCGGTAATTTCATAACCTTCACCATCCCCAGCTACAATATCACGGTCTGTATGGTATTCCATGCCTTGAAGTGTAACAGTCTTATCTTTATCTTTTGAACGATAAATCCTGATTTTCGAAATCCGGTCTTCAGGAGAAATTGGTGCAATATTAAAAACAACAGAGGCACCACTTTCAGCAGAAAAAGAATCGAGATTAATGGCAAACCTGGTCACCAAAGGCGGTGCTGAAGGTAAAGTTTGCAGAATGCTTACTGGTCCAGCAAAGGGACTTAGCAAACCTGGTTCTAACTGATTGGTTACCTCTACCCCGGCAAAGAAATATAACTTTCGCGAAGCCCCGCTTAAAAAGTAATCGGTAAAGCGGATATAGGTGGTATTGGTTTGCGATGGGTTATTATACTGCCTGATCATTGGGAAAGGATTAAAGGCGGTATCTGTAGCATCAAGCAAATTGCCATCTAAATCGCGGATTACAGGCAATGCATTTTCAGTTTGCAGCCCTTGTTTAATAAATTCCAAAATTGGGGTCTTCTCTGTTAAAGGCAATAAGGTTTCCTGTATGGCGGCAAAATATTTTAATCTCTTAATTTCCAAACTATCATTCGTTTCATCAACAAGTCCCACCTTATCTGGTTTAGGAAAACCATAAGGGTTTGGTGTTGCAGGAAATATCCTGAACGCATCGGTTGTCGTTGGATCAAAAGTTAAATTAACCAGTTCCAAATACCGCTGGTTACAAGATAAGTCTTCTTTAAGATCTGCCAACGCTCTCAAAATTTGCATTACCGTATCTGGTTTGTACAGCGCTTCCAGTACATCCTCGTTGGTTGTTCTGTAGAACATAAAACCAAATGGAGCACGTTTTATCCCATTTACTGTAGGTACGATTTTAATATCAAAAGTAAATGAAGCTTTGCCTGTGGCATCAGGCCTTACTTTTAAACCAGAAGTAATGGGTGCTTCAAATTGCAGGGGTTCTTCTATTTTACAGGCTAACAGTATGGCAGGAACTGAAACTTCTGAAGCACTTTCATTATTTTCAGCTCGGCTATCTATGGTTTGTAAGCCTAACAATGTTCGCTTATCGTTATCATTACCAACGGGAAGTATATTGTTACCATTAAAGTGATGATCAG
>Ga0182008_10000229_pt1 | contig 43810 bp, 43 predicted proteins | sample Sormic07211129_1_FD_120482 | JGI IMG/M metagenome (GOLD analysis project Ga0182008, IMG submission 120482) | Rhizosphere microbial communities from Sorghum bicolor, Mead, Nebraska, USA - 072115-129_1 metaG | ecosystem: Host-associated > Plants > Roots > Rhizosphere | place: USA: Nebraska...
CTCTTGTAGCATATTTAACCAATATTTAAAAGTTCCGCATAGTGACTCCAGCTAAGAAAAACACCAGACGGTGTCTGGCGTTTTGGAAATTCGCCAGACACCGTCTGGCGAATTAAATCTTCGTCTGCTAAGGGTTGAAATTTAGGATAGTTTATATAAAACAAACGCATAAGCTGCAAACTTGACCGGCTAAATCCTTTTCCAAATTTCAACTTCAAATCTGCAGAAAGCGGCACCAATAATTCCTTACCATACCCGGCTCTTTTTTTGCCGTGTTGTTCAAAATCGACAATATATCTCCCAATTTTCCAATTGGCAATAATCAGTTCAACATTAATTGCTTTTATCGCATTCTGCTTTGCCGTTTGTAAAGTTGACCCAATGTGATAAAGCAGCTCATTATATTTATTTTCTTCCAGTTCCATCACTTCAAAAAATATTTTACTGCTTTAACTATAAATCTTATTTATAAAAAGGAAACTTAACCACTTTAGCCTTAATTGGCGTATTGCGGATTAAAATAAAAACTTCGGTTCCTTCTTTAGCAAAATCTTTTGCAACGTAGCCCATCCCGATTGCTTTTTGCAGAGAAGGTGCCTGGGTACCAGAAGTTACTTTACCGATAACATTTCCTTCGGCATCAGCAATTTCATAATCATGACGCGGAATACCCCGGTCGATCATCTCAAAACCTACCAGTTGCTTTTGAATACCCGCTTCTTTTTGTGCCAATAAAGCGGCCGAGTTGGTGAACGATTTAGAAAATTTGGTAATCCAACCTAAACCGGCTTCAATTGGCGAAGTTGTATCATCAATATCGTTTCCGTATAAACAAAAACCCATTTCCAAACGTAAAGTATCACGGGCACCTAAACCAATTGGCTTAATGTTATACGGAGCACCTGCTTCAAAAATGGCATCCCAGATCTGATCAGCATATTGGTTTTCAAAATAAATCTCAAAGCCACCCGCACCGGTATAACCTGTTGCAGAAATCACCACATTATCAACCCCGGCAAAAGTGCCTTTTACGAAGGTATAATACTCCATTGAAGCCAGATCAACCTCAGTTAAGCTTTGTAAAGCGTCTGCCGCCTTTGGTCCTTGAATAGCTAAGAGAGAAGTTTGATCAGAAATATTGTGCATTTCTACCCCTGCTGTATTAAACTGTTTTATCCAGTTCCAATCTTTTTCAATGTTTGATGCATTCACCACCAACATATAGGTTTTAGCATCTATTTTGTAAACCAAAAGGTCATCAACAATACCACCATCGTTATTTGGCAAACAAGAGTACTGAACTTTTCCATCATACAACTTGGCAGCATCGTTACTGGTAACCCGTTGAATCAGGTCTAATGCATTTTCACCTTTTAGAATAAACTCACCCATATGGCTCACATCAAAAACACCTACCCCATTACGAACAGTTGCATGTTCGGCATTAATACCTTCGTAAGTAACAGGCATATTATAACCTGCAAATGGAACCATTTTAGCGCCTAAAGCGATGTGTTTTTCTGTTAATGCGGTATTTTTCATCCGTAAATTTTATTTTTTATGAATAATGAAGCGGTTATAATTTACACCCCAATTATGGTGATTTAATTCTTATTCTTCCTGGGGCAAAACTACTAAGAAAAAGACAAAATTTTGAGGTTAATTTAAGGGAGATTTAATAGATTTCTTTGCTACATTAGTCTAATAAGAACCGTCATTTCTAGCGAAGTGAATCGTAGCTGAGAACCCGAAGGCTCAGCGAAGCTAAATCTATCTTGAGTCAGATCTCTCCGTTCCACTGCGTTTCATCCGATAGCTATCGGATCGAGATGACGCCCCTTCTATTGATCCCTCAATGGTAGATGACGGGCCGCCTTAAGGCTATGCACTCACCAATTCCTCGTAAATCTTTAACATTTTACCGGCGATTAAATGAACACCATGATCATTTTCGACAGTTTTCCGGGCGTTCTCTCCTATTTCAGCCCAGCGCTTAGGATTGATAACACATTGCAAGATTGACCGATAAAATTCATCTGCAGAATCAGCAATTAAGATATCGTGTCCGTGCCTGCAGTTAATTCCTTCTGCAGCTGTAGTTGTGGCAATAATGCATTTTTTCATGGCCATGCCTTCAATAATTTTCACCCGCATCCCGGTGCCGGAAATTAAGGGCACAATCATAATTGCCTTAGAATTCATAAATTCTACTGCATCAAACACCTCTCCTTCTACAATCAGGTTCTCTGAATCATATTCGAAAAAATGTTTCTGCATATTTTTTCCGGCAATATAAAACCGGAGATCTTTATTCAACTTTTCGATATCGGGCCAAATATCATCCAAAAACCATTCAAGGCCTTCCTGGTTTGGTCGCCAATCCATTGCACCTAAATGAAACAGGGTAGGAAAACTGGTTTTACTTTTATCTACTTTATATTTTTCTAAATCGATGGCAACGGGAAAAACCGACATCGGAATTTCGCAACCAAACCTTAATATACTTTGGCGATCGGGTTCGGAAATAGCAAAAATGTGGTGAAAGCGGTTAATCTGATCTGTTTCGTAAGCCTTAAGCCGCTGTGCTAAAAAAGCCAGGTATTTGCGCCGAATGAGAAACTTTTCTGAATGCGAAAGACGTTCCCACAACGTAAATTCGATGTTATGTGCACGGTAAATCAGCCTGGCATTACTATTTGCTTTAACCACATCCAGATAGGGTACTACAAACAGACCTTCGAACTGGATGATATCGAAAGCATTTTCCCGCAAGAGATTTTCCAACTGTCTTGCAGCATCTTCACTGTAGTACCGGGAAACATTATACGATTCGTTGGTAAAAATATTAAAAAAAGCCGACCATACATTTACATCGGTATCTAAATCGTAGGTATGGTATTTAATCTGCTCAAAAATGGGATCGTAAATATCTTCTATATCGATCCGTCCTTTTGTTGGGTTAAGACTAAACAATGTGATATCTGCACCAAGTTGTAGCAAACCTTTTATGGTATTATAAACCACAATCGGATAACCACTATTTGGCGGAAAGGGAACCCGCTTAGTTATCAACAAAATTTTCACAATGTGGTGAAAATACGAATTTTTAGGCGTTTTTTGAAAACAGTTCTAACTGAGGATCGCTCACATTAAAAGTTTTACGATGAAAAGGCGATAAGCCGATTTCGAGTACAGCTTTACGGTGTGCAATTGTTGGATAACCTTTATTCTGCTGCCAGTTGTAATGAGGATAACCCACGTGGAGGTTGGTCATGTATTCATCGCGGTGTGTTTTGGCCAATATCGAGGCTGCAGCAATATTGAGGTATTTCCCATCGCCTTTAATAATACAGCTATGGGGAATCTGAGGATAGGTTTTGAAACGGTTTCCATCAATAACTAGGTATTGGGGCTGGGTATGCAATTTCTCAATCGCCCTGTGCATAGCCAGGAAAGATGCATTTAAAATATTGATGCGATCGATTTCTTCATGATCACAAGAGGCTACTGCCCATGCCAGGGCTTCCCGTTCGATAATTGGCCTTAACAGCGCCCTTTGTTCGTGAGAAAGCTGTTTGGAATCGTTTAAACCCTCAAGTACAAAACCTTTGGGCAATATTACCGCCGCTGCAAAAACTGGCCCTGCAAGACAACCTCTTCCTGCTTCATCACAACCGGCTTCTAATAATTCTTCCTGATAGCAGTTTAACAACATATTGCAAATTTAATTAATTTATTTTTTGTGAATGGAAAGTTAAAGATTAAATTGTTTTTGCTTATCAAATGCTAATAATATCGCTTATGAGGACTTACAATGAAACACTAGCCCTGCGGGTGGCAGAAAGGCTCATGCATATACCCGATATAGAAGAAAAACTGATGTTTAGCGGGTTGGTGTTCATGGTGAATGGCAAAATGTGCATCGGTGTTTCCAAAGAGGGGTTGATGGTAAGACTGGATCCCAATGCGTTAGAAAATTTATCGGATAAGGATGGCTGGGAACAAATGGTAATGGGCGGCCGACCGATGAAGGGCTATATCTCGGTATCAGAAGATGTTCTAGTTAGAAATGATGAACTTGATTTTTGGGTTAAGCTTGCCCTGGATTTTAACCCTTTTGCCAAAGCATCAAAAAAGAGGTAAATAGCAAAGGCAAAGTAGTACCAAACAGGCACCGCTGGTCAGAACCATATTTTTTGATTAATTTTATCCTTCTAATCAAATTTTATGAAAAAAAGAGCTGTTCTGGTCATATTTCTCCTGTCTACATCGTTAACCTTACTGGCTCAAAGTAAAACAACTAGTACTGTAATAGCAACCAACGAAAATACTCAACAATTAATAAAACAGGCACCTGAAGGGCATTATTGCGACTATTGCAAGCTGAATTATCCGGAATCGCATTTCCCGTGTATCATGAAATCTGTTAAAGGCACACTGGATGTAACTACTGGAGAGATTAGTTTTATGGCCGGAAAACCTATTGGTGGTATAGTGGTAAAAGCGGACAATATTTCTGGAGCCCATTCCATTACAATGGTAACTAATCTAAGTGGGGAAATAGAATTTAACAATATCAGCGCGGGGAGTTATAAATTAACCATTTTGATTCCTTCCACTAACCCAAAATCACGGGTGGCGGGATCACCAATAAGCGGAATAGTGGTTAAAGGCCGCAAAAATCCTGATGGAAATTTCATCACTGTAATCACAAATGAAAATGGTGAAATAGAATTGAATAACCTGTCTGCAGGCACTTATAAATTCACAGCGATAGGCGCCTCCGAAACGGAAAAAACTAATTCATTATACCAATCGAGTTATTCGGAAAAGGTAAATCCTTAGTTTAAAAACAAAAACCGTTTAATTTACGTTACGTTCCATTTTTTGGCACTATTATGGAATCTTTCAATTCTGTGCATCTTTAAATTGTTACACATTTAACACACACACTATGAAACGTTTAAATTTAATATTAAGCCTTGTATTTCTTTCGCTTGGATTCCAGTCTTTTGCCCAAACCGATAAGCAAACCACTATAAAAATCGTAACAGATAGGCATTATACTTTTGTAGCCAACACAGCCAGTCCAATGGCTAACAATGACATTAACAGGATATTGGCAACAATGCCGGGCAGCCAGGCAGGTTCTTCTATAAACCTAACCGGATCTCAGTACGATGTAAAGGTTACCAAAGATAGTATTGTTGCTTACCTGCCTTATTTTGGAAGATCTTTTTCCGCTCCGATGGACCCGACACAGGGCGGTATTAAATTTAATTCAAAAAATTTCACCTACAAAGAATCGAAGAATAAAAAAGGCATGTATACCATCCAAATTGAAACCAAAGATGTGATAAGAGAAAATTACCGGTTTACGCTCAATATTTCTGCCAATGGTTACGCTTCGTTAACGGCTAGCAGTATCAATAAACAACCCATCATTTTTAACGGTTATTTAGAGGAGCCAAAGAAAAAGGATTAATACATGAATCGTCATTGCGAGAAGGATCGAAAAAGCCTCCCCGCCATGACGATCGTATTTATTTCTTAACCAACTCTATCTGAAAGATGTACGGCCATTTTTTACCCGCTACGAAAAGCCTTTTACCAGCCTTATCGTAAGCAATCCCGTTTAAAACATTGTTGTTTTTTTCATCATCTGTTTTGAAATAATCGGCTGGTAATAGTCCTGATAAATCGATCTTGCTTTCAACAGCACCCGTGTTTGGGTCAATGATCATGATCTCATTCGTGGTGTATACATTTGCATAAATTTTACCATCAATAACTTCAAGTTCATTTAGGTTTTGGATCGGCCCCTTATTATCAAAAACATCGATCGAACCAATTTTTTGATAAGTATCCTTATTCAGAAAAAAGATTGTGTTGGAACCATCGGTATTCAACACTTTCTCTCCATCAAAAGCCAGCCCCCAGCCTTCTCTGCCAGTAGTGTAAGAAAATTCTGATATTTTTTTGAAAGTAGCTTTGTCGTAAACAAAACCCACTTTTTCGCGATAGGTTAACTGAATAATTTTGTTTCCGATTACGGTCATGCCTTCTCCAAAATATTGTTTATCCAAATCTGCTTTCAGAAGAATTTTTCCTGTTGCAGGTTCTACTTTGCGTAAGCTTGAATGGCCATAATCGCCGGCACTTTCGTAAAAAAAGCCGTCATGGTATTCTAAACCCTCTACATACGAAGCGGTATCATGAGGCAGGCGCTTTATCACCTTGTAAGTATATTCTGTAGGTGCCTGAGCTGCCAATACATTAATATTTGAAGTTAAATCTTCTGATTTTCCTTCACCAAATACTTTCGCAGTTAACAGGTGATTACCGAGTTTCAGACCTTCTGTTTTGAGTTTAAGGGCCAAAGTATCGGTTTTCGAAGCAACTTTGATGGTATCGATCAAATAAATTACAGAGTCTACTTTTTGCTCAGCTCCAAACTGTACTTTTACATCAAATTCATTTCCTGATGGTACATTAACCCCAGTTAATGGAGAAACAAAGCTACGGTAGGTGGTGGTCGCACTTTCTTTACATGCAGTTACAAATGCAAGTGCAGCTCCAACAAATATGAAATTTTTAATGTGGTTAATCTTCAGGCCAAAACGCATCTTCTATATGGTTTAAATTATAATTTTTATTTTTTGCAAAGGTAATCGCAATAATATCAAAACGGATATCATTTTGATGATTCATGATTTCAATATAGGCATTAGCGGCCAATTCCATTTGAATTTGTTTCGATTTTTGCACAAATTCTTCCGGTTCGCCAAAAGCAATGGAGCTACGGGATTTAACTTCTACAAAAACCATGATGCCGTTTTTGTACACGATTAAATCTATTTCGGCCTTGCCATGCGTCCAGTTTTCATCTAAAACTTCGTATCCTTTTGCTTCCAGATATTGCTTCGCAATCTGTTCGCCTGCTCTACCTAAATCGTTATGGAGCGCCATACTTATATAGTTACTGAATGAGTGAATTTTGAATGAATGAATTTTATAGTCTCTTTATCAAGGGTCATCGTCATGATTGAAAAGCCGTCATTTCGAGCGGACCCGATAGTTATCAGGTGCAACGCAGTCGAGAACCCGAAGACTCTGCGAAGCAAAATCTGTTCAGATAGATTTTTCCCCGCCTGTACGGGCAGGCATTTCGCTATGCTTCATCCTATAGCTATCGGATCGAGATGACGAAATCTCTACAGGACTTCAGTCATTTGTAATTTACTTCACAATAACAGAACCCAGAAATTTAGAGATCTCTCTTTCTACACCTTTAATCACACCATAACGTTGCATTAAAATCAATTGGTTATCCTCATTTTTTTCCTCTTTGATTTCTTTCAGCAGGTTCATCAAAATTTTCTCAACCTTACGTTTTTTAAGGTGAAAAATTCCACCTAAAATAGTGGCTTTCAAATTCATCGATTCATCTTTAACATAAATAAGATGTTTATTTAACCAATTTTCACTTAAAGCGTACTCGGAGGTAGAAAGTGTAATGGCAAGATCCGCAATGTCCCGATCTTCATGTTTAACAAAATGGTTCGAAGTTGGTAATCTGCCGTTGTCGATTTCAGATTTATAATAATCAATAATTCTCTTGCAAAGCGGGTCATCAAATTCTACATCACCGAGGTTCTGCATAATGAATGGGCCAATATACATATCATCAATCTTATCCCAGTTTACAAATTCGTGTCCGTAAGCCAATAATAAGCGCACAATTTCTTTTTCCTGATGCTCATTTTCCTCTACAGGCTGTTCGTAAACCATCGGGCCGGCACTATCATCCCATAAATCATCCGGCGGACCAAGTGGCTCAGGTGCACCTGAAGCATATGGTTTTGGACTTGAGGAAGGAGTTGCCCTCTGGTTATTATCAAAGCTTTTTTTAAGCTTTGCCGAACGCATTTTATTGAGTTCGCTCAGTAAAATGTGTTCTTCAATTTCGAGCAGGCTGCTGCACTCGCGGATAAAAACCGAAGCTTTAATCGGATCGGGAATTTTAGCAATACTTTCTACAATATCCCGGATAATACCTGCACGTTTGATGGGATCGCTGCCGGCATCCTTAAGCAACACATTTGCTTTATATAAAATAAAATCTTTTCTATTCTGCTCCAGGTAGGTTTTAAATGCGCCAGCACCCACATGATGCATATAAGAATCAGGGTCATGACCATCAGGGAAGGAAACAATCTTCACGTTCAGACCTTCTTCCAAAATCATATCCAAACCACGGAGTGAAGCTTTAATACCTGCAGCATCGCCATCAAAAAGAATGGTAATATTTTGGGTAAAACGCCCGATCAGTTTAATCTGCTCTACCGTTAATGATGTACCTGAAGAGGCTACCACGTTTTCTATACCGGCCTGATGAACGGAAAGTACATCGGCATAACCTTCGGCCAAATAACAGTTATCTAAATCGCGGATGGCTTTTTTGGCATGGAATAAGCCATAAAGCACGTTCGATTTGTGGTAAATTTCACTTTCAGGAGAATTTACATACTTAGGTACATTTTTATCTGTTTTTAGGGTCCTGCCACCAAAACCAATAATCCGACCGGTAAAGTTATGGATGGGAAACATCACACGTCCGCGGAAACGGTCATAAATTTTCCCATTATCATTTTTGATTGATAAGCCAGTGGCTTCTAAAAATTCTAATTTATGCCCCGCATTGGTTGCGCTTTGTGTCATCGCGTCCCAAACATCCGGAGAATAACCAACCTCGAACTTTTTTAGGATATCTTCTCTAAAACCACGCTCTTTAAAATAGCTCAGCCCTATGCCCCTGCCCTCGTCTGTTTCCCAAAGCTGCTTTACAAAAAACGCTGCAGCATACTGCGAAACGATGTAAAGGCTTTCTTTGGCGCTTTGTGCTTCGGCAGCCTCAGGCGAAAGTTCGGTTTCCTCTACCTCTATGTTATATTTATTGGCTAAAAACTTAAGTGCTTCCGGATATGAATATTTTTCATGATCCATAATAAAGCGCACTGAATCACCTCCTTTACCACAGCCAAAACATTTATATATGCCTTTGGTTACGGATACGTGGAAAGAAGGCGTTTTTTCCCCATGAAAAGGGCAATTACCAATTAAACTGGTTCCGCGTTTTTTTAAGTGCACAAAATCCCCAACTACCTCCTCAATACGGGCGGTATCCATTATCTTATCTATTGTTTCGCGGTTTATCATATTTATATTGTCGTCATTGCGAGGAGGCAAGACGAAGCAATCTTTTTGCTATTTTTATTTTAAACTGTTTTACCTGCAGGAAAGATTGCTTCACTCCATCGTACATTCCCCTTCTTCAGTTCGCAATGACGATATTTTTAATCGCAATCACCTTCACCATTCCTTTACTAACTCCCATAAATCCTCCCATTCAGGATTCATGGATTCTATTAACTTTATCTTTTTTTTCCGACTTCCACCTTTAATTCTCTTTTCTTCTGAAATTGCTTCCGCTACAGAATCATAAGAACAAAAATAAACCAATTTATCTGTATTGTATTTAGCAGAAAAAGATTTAGGATGTTCTTTGTCTTTATGTTCTTTTACCCTAAACATAATATCTGAAGTAACTCCAGTATATAAAGTGGTATGGGTAAAATTAGTAATGATGTAGATTGTTCCACCTCTTTCCATATTACATTTTAAATTTACCGCTAAACAGGAAAGATTGCTTCACTCCAACACACTTTCCCTTTCTTCGGTTCGCAATGACGAATATATTTTATTTCACCAACGGCAATAACTGATCGGCTACCAATTTATTGCCGGTTTCGTTTAGGTGTACCCGATCAACAGTTAAAATACCTTTTTCTTTATCTTCCGGATTATTTTTTGCCTCATATTCTGCAAAAACTTTTCTCAAATCGCAAACAGGGAGGTTATTTTTTGCCGCTAATGTCCTGATACCTTCAGCATATTTATTCAGATCGGCATCCAACTCATTGGTGCCATCTTTTTTCTCGCCAACAACTGAAGGGGTAACCAATACCACCTTGATGCCAGCACCCTGAATTTTATTAATCAAAGCCTGATAAAATTTTAAATATTTATCATAATCAGTTCCGGTGTGCGATGATTGTTTATGCCACACATCGTTAATACCCACATAAATTACAACCAAATCTGGTTTCTTGTTCAAAACATCGTCTTCTAAACGCAGGTAAAGATCGTAAACCTTGTTACCGCCGATACCAGCGCCAATGATGTCGTATTTCGTAGAATCAAGTGATTTTTTAATCAGGCTTACGTAGCCGTTTTTTGAAACACCCTGTTGGGTTATCGAATCGCCGAAAAAGATAATCCGTTTTGGTTTAAATGTCATTGAGGTGAATGCAATTAAGCAAAAGCTTAGTAAAATACTCGTTTTTATTACTGTTTTCATCGTGTATAATTGGTTAGGTTATTTTTTTTCTTTCTTTTTAAAATCCAGGTCCTGAAAATCGAAGCTGAAATCGGTTAATGGAGAAATGGCTTCTATTTTAAAACCATAGGCCAGTGCATTGTTGTCTAAACTGAAATTAACAAAGGCATCCGCATCCAAACTTCTGTCGTACCATTTTACAATAAAGGTATTTCCTTTGTAGTAAGTCATATCTCCCCTCAGTTTTGGCGCATTTTTGGCCTGAAAATGCATTTTACCGTTCACTTCACTAATGGTCACTTCGCCAAACCACGAATCATGGAAAGTGCCGTAGTAGTTTTTACTATCAGGTTTTGAACTCGATATTTTTTGTTGAGCTGCAATATCGCTCCAAACTTTGGTTACCATCTCATCGGCCTGTTTTTCATTCCGAAGCCTGTTATCATTATAGGTTTTAATTCTATCCTGTCCTTTAATGCCAAGATAACCGTCTTTAATCGAATTGGTAATGGCATTAAATGCGGCACCAGACTGCTGATTGGTTAATACGATAATACCGAGTTTCATTTCAGGAAGAATGGTTACCTGCGTTACAATACCTGATAAACCACCGGTATGCGTGGCCTGGAAATTACCATTAACGTTGCTTAAAAACCATCCTAAACCATAACTGTTAAAAGCCGCCGGGTTGCCACCAGCAATAATGGTTTGCGGACTCCAGAGTTCTCTCGCCACAGCAGGGCTGAATAACTTTTTCTCCAAGGTTTCGCCATATTTACCACCGTTGATCATGGCCATTACCCATTTACTCATATCGGTAACATTTGAGTAAATACCTCCTGCTGCATTCGCAATTTCGCCAAAGCTTAACCCTACTGGAAGCAGTTTACCTTCGTAAGGTGCGTGCCCGTCAATTACATTTGATTTATCTTTTAAACGGTACCATGAGGCAGCAGTTTTAGTCATGCCCAGTGGTTTAATGATTCTGCTCTCAATAAAATCTTCATAAGTAATTCCAGAGGCCCGCGCAACCACTTCTCCGGCTACAATATACATCAGGTTATCGTAATCGTATTTGGTACGGAAAGAGGAAACCGGTTTTAAGTACCGTAAATTGTGAATGAGCTGCTTTTTATCCATTGTTGATGAATCGGGCCAGATCATTAAATCGCCTGCCCCTAAACCTAAACCACTGCGGTGCGTCAGCAGGTCGCGGATGGTAAACTCGCTGGTTACATAAGCATCGTACATTTTAAATTCGGGAATTACATCAGTTACTTTTGTATCCCAGGTAATTTTCTTTTCATCAACCAACATACCCAAAGCCGCCGCTGTAAAAGCTTTTGTGTTTGACGCTACACCAAAAAGGGTATTCTCATCAACCTTTTTATTGGTTTTGATGGAACTTACGCCGTAACCTTTTAAATGGATAATTTTGCCATCCTTAATTACAGAAACGGCAATACCGGGAACATTGAAGGTGCTTAGTGTTTTTTCGGCCACACTATCGATCTGTTTTGAAGTGAGCACCTGTGCATGCACCTGGATGCTCAAAAACAGCGATAAAGCAATGGATATTTTGAATTTTAAGGAAGATAAGAGTTGCATATTGGTGGTTTTAATAATCGTTTAAAGATAACAAATCTTTTAGGCGATAACCGAATCCCTATTTACCCTTTTCAAGTTTATAATCTTTATGTACGATTAAAAAGCTCGCTCTTTCTTCTTTTTTGAAAGGATAATCCCAGTTACCCTGGTAAGTAATTTTGGTTGGTAGTTTATCTTCGCCAAAATAACCCATTTCGATATTCATCTGCACATCAAAATCAAATAACATATTGCTGTATTTCATATCAACATAACGGCCAAGGATATTGAAATTCCGTTTATCAAAAATGGTAACCAGTTCTTTGATCATGATACCATCTTTTGTCCAACTGCTTAAATCAGGCTTAACTGAAACCTTAAAACGATACACCGGAATGGAATCCAGATAAGTACCGCTCGTGAAGCCGTAATCGTAATATTGGCGCATATTGGCCGAAAATATTTCGGTTTTACTACCGATGAAAGGCACTTTAACTGGACGGCCAGGATTAAAAATTAAGGTTTTCAGTTTGTCCTTATAACTTTCGTTTGTGCCCCCTTTTCCATCAGGCCTGGGTGCATTGGGTACAAAATCGGTGTTGTAAGCGTTCATAAAAATGTAATCAAACATTTCTACCGTGTACAACTGGTATTTTCCGTTTCTTTTATAAATTTTACCCGTATCCTGTTTTACTAAATACTCCATTTTATAGGGGCCACTATTGTTATGGCGGATTTTACGGTAAATTTTTCCATCTACCTTATTCTTTTTATCATAACTGTAAATCCGGTTCTCGGCAATGAAAGTATAACGTTTCATATCCCTGAACGACTGATAAAAGGAAGTATCGTACATCACCTTTCTGATAAATGTTTCAACATTCAACTTTTCGGCCTTAATATTTACCGCAGAGTCGAGTACAATGGTTTTAATCGTATCCGGATTAAAGCGGTTGATTTCTTGTGCGAGACCTTTGTGAAACAGCGGGATTAACACTAAAAAAAGCAATATTTTTTTCATGGATAAATGTAAAAAGGTAAAATGGAAGAAGGAAGATGGGGAATGTATTATGATAAGGTTGATGATAGTAATTTAATTCCGTCATCCATCTTACCTCCTCCATCATCCATCATTAATTCCCTAGTTGTTTTAAAGCAATATAAGCCATTAATCCGGTTGATATTTTCAAGGCATCTTCATCCACATCAAATCTTGGTGTATGAACCGAATATTGTGTGTCTTTCGCTGCATTCCCAGTACCTAAACGATAAAAACAGGCATCTGTTACCTGTGAGTAGAAAGAAAAATCTTCAGCAGCCATCCAGATATCTAAATCGACCACATTTTCTTTACCCAGAAAGTCTTCTGCAAAGGCTCTTGCGTTTGCCGTCAGCTTTTCTTCGTTGATTAAAAACGGATAACCTCTGTGAATATCAAAATCGCAGCTTCCACCCATACTTTCGGCAATCCCCTCGGCCATTTTTTTCATGCGTTTGTGTGCTTCATCTCTCCATTCTTCATCCAGGGTCCTGAAAGTACCTTCAATTTTTACCTCGTTAGGGATAATATTGGTTGCACCGTTGGCAATTACTTTACCAAAAGACAGCACAGATGGAATACGTGGATCGGCATTGCGGCTCACTACCTGTTGCAGGGCAATGATAATGTGTGAAGCAATTACAACCGGATCGATGTTTTGGTGTGGCTGTGCGCCATGACCACCTTTTCCGGTTACGGTAACATAAAGTTCGTCTGTTGAAGCCATATAGATACCCGAACGGAAACCTACTTTACCGGCATCAATTAATGGCATTACATGCTGACCAACAATATGATGTGGTTTTGGATTTTCCAGTACACCTTCTTTGATCATAATACTTGCTCCACCTGGCAAAAGTTCTTCAGCAGGCTGAAAGATAAGTTTAATGGTTCCACCAAAATCATCTTTCATTTGATTTAGGATATAAGCAGTGCCTAAAAGTGAAGAAGTATGCACATCATGTCCGCAGGCATGCATTACACCATCATTTTTGGAACGATAAGGTTTGTCGTTTGCCTCATGGATGGGTAACGCATCCATATCGGCACGTAACGCAATCACTTTATCGGATGGCTGTTTACCTTTAATTAAACCCACCACACCTGTATTGGCACAGTCGGTATATTCAATCCCCCATTTCTTTAATTTATCCTTAATAAACAATGAGGTTTCGAATTCTTTAAAAGACAACTCGGGATTGGCATGAATATGTTGACGATAAGCAACTACATCATTAAAAATGTGAGCGGCCAGTTCCTGTACTTTATTTTTGATCATTGGTTGTTGTGGTATCTAAAGTTGGTGCATTTATTTTTTCCCTAAAAATAAATAAGGTCGGGAAAGTCGGTCTAAGTTCGTTAATCAGCCGTTGAGCTTCCAAACGGCTTCTGAAATCGCCCACACGAACGTAGTAATTTGGTTCTTTGTAAGTAAGGTAAGTATTTAACTGAGGGTACATTCCTTTAAAACGTGCCTGTTGGTTAAAAACCTCACGCCGGTCTGAGCCGTAAAAAATCTGTACACGGTAACCGTATGCGGAAACAATTGGCTTACCAGGCTTTACCTCACCCGAAGTTTTGTAGACCTGGAGGCGCTTGGCAATTAAACTATCAATTAAAGGGTCTTTTATAACTGTTACTTCGCCCTTCTGTGCAAAAGCGGTTATGGTAAGAAGCAGAAAAGATATAAAAGTTAATGTTGTTTTCATGGGCAAAATAATTGGCATTTGATGAGCGAATGTTTCGTCTCCATTTTCTTAACAACAAGAATGCCGAAATCGTTGCAAAAATCGGCATTCTTTATGGGTTAAGCAAATGGTTATTATTCGTGAAGTTTTAATCCGTTTTTTTAAGTGAAAGGCCGCCTTATGTTGAAAGGACAATCAACTACCTTGTGATTACATTAAAAAAAAGCCCCGACAAAATGTCGGGGCTCGATAAGCTATAATATGTATTGATTATAAGTTTGCGCCGTGGCAGTTTTTGTATTTTTTACCGCTACCGCAAGGGCAAGGTTCGTTTCTACCAACAGTTGCTTCTTTGCGGATTGGCTGCTGCGGAACAGCTTCACGTGTATCGCCAAACTCAATTCCAGGTTCTTCTCTGCCAAACTCTTGTTTAGTAGTCTGCAGCTTTGGCTGTTTCACCGGAGCTGGTGCTTCTCTTACCTGATCTGGTTCTTGCTGTACAGGAATACCGCCCTTATATAAGAAACTCACTACTTCTTTATTTACTGCGTTAAGCATATTTTTAAACAAGTTGAAAGCTTCCATTTTATAAATTACCAAAGGATCCTTCTGCTCGTAAACTGCATTTTGAACCGATTGCTTCAAATCGTCCATTTCGCGTAAATGTTCTTTCCAGCTGTCGTCAATTAGGGCTAAAACAATGGTTTTTTCGAATGAACGAACCACCTCTTTTCCTTTATTCTCAATAGCTTTCTTTAAATCAACTGCTACCTGGATACCACGGATGCCATCTGTAAACGGTACTACAATCTGTTCGATATGCTCTCCGCGTTCTTCGTAAACCTGAGTCAATACTGGTAAGGATTGCTGAATAATGGCTTCTGATTTACGTGCATAAAATGCTTCTGCTTCTTCAAATAACTTTTCGGTTAATTGAGGAATACTGGTTGAAGAAAATTCTTTTTCAGTAATGTCTGTATCTAAAGAGAAGTTTTTGATTACTTCCAGTTTAAAACCATCGTAATTTGCTTCTTGTTTATATTCGCTTACAATATCTTCAGCAACATCGAAAACCATATTGTTCATATCTACATCTAAACGCTCGCCAAATAAAGCATTTTTACGTTTAGCATAAATTACGGTACGTTGCGAGTTCATTACATCATCGTACTCCAATAAACGTTTACGGATACCAAAGTTGTTTTCTTCTACCTTTTTCTGCGCACGCTCGATAGATTTGGTAATCATAGAGTGTTGAATTACTTCGCCATCTTCGATACCCATACGCACCATAATACTTGAAATACGCTCTGAACCAAATAAACGCATTAAGTTATCTTCCAAAGAAACGAAAAACTGTGAAGAGCCTGGATCGCCCTGACGACCTGCACGACCACGCAACTGCCTGTCTACACGACGTGACTCGTGACGTTCGGTACCTACAATAGCTAAACCGCCAGCTTCCTTAACACCTGCACCTAGTTTAATATCGGTACCACGACCAGCCATGTTGGTTGCAATTGTTACTGTTCCTGCCTGACCAGCTTCGGCAACAATATCGGCCTCTTTCTGGTGCATTTTAGCGTTCAATACATTGTGTTTGATACCGCGGAGTTTTAGCATACGGCTTAATAACTCAGAAATCTCTACAGAGGTGGTACCCACCAATACCGGGCGACCAGCTTTTGGCTCCAATTGTCCTGTTTGAGGATTAACCGCAGGAATTAGTGCCCCTTTAGCATCGAGCTTAGGCACAGCCCTGCCAGTTTGATCGTATTTAACAACCGGTTTGCCATCTTTCTGTTTTACATTACCTTCTTTATCTGTTTCATACTCGGTTTCATAATGAGAATATGGAAAAACAAGGTACTGTATCTCTGCTGCAACAGCATTGTATTTTTCGCGAACGGTACGGTAAACATAATCCTGCTCATCAATCCTTGAAATATTTCTGTTGGTTGGGATCTCTACCACATCCAACTTATAGATTGACCAAAACTCGCCAGCTTCTGTAGTTGCTGTACCCGTCATACCACAAAGTTTGTGGTACATACGGAAATAGTTCTGTAAGGTTACGGTTGCATAAGTTTGGGTAGCATCTTCAACCTTAACATTTTCTTTAGCCTCAATTGCCTGGTGTAAACCATCAGAGTAACGACGGCCATCCATAATACGGCCAGTTTGCTCATCTACAATTTTAATTTTTCCTTCATCTATGATGTACTCCACATCAATTTCGAATAAAGTATATGCTTTTAATAGCTGGTTAACCGAATGGATGCGTTCTGCTTTAACAGAATAATCGCGCATTAAAGCATCTTTTTCAGCAACCTTTTCTTCTAAAGGAAGGTCGGATTTTTCAAGTTCTGCGATTTCGGTGCCTACATCAGGCAATACAAAGAAATGAGGATCTTCGCCAGATTGGGTAATCAGTTCAATACCTTTTTCAGTTAATTCAACCTGGTTATTCTTCTCATCAATATAGAAATATAATTCAGAATCTACCTTCGGCATATTCTTAGATTGATCTGCCATATAGTGGTTTTCTGTTTTTAACAACAAACCACGAATACCGGTTTCACTTAAAAATTTAATTAAAGCCTTGTTTTTTGGCAAACCACGGTATGCACGCAATAAAGCTAAACCTCCTTCGCCTTCTTCGGTTCCGCTGTTGCCTGCATTAATTAATTTTTTAGCCTCGTTTAATGCTTGTGTTACATAAGCTTTCTGTGCATTAACCAAACGCTCAATACGTGGTTTCAACTCATAAAACTCGTGTTCATCTCCACGTGGAATCGGACCAGAAATAATTAAAGGGGTACGGGCATCATCAATTAAAACCGAATCGACCTCATCCACCATCGCAAAATGCAGCTTGCGCTGTACCAATTGATCTGGTGTTTGCGACATATTGTCACGCAGGTAATCGAAACCGAACTCATTATTGGTTCCGTAAGTAATATCCGCGGCATAAGCTTTTCTTCTTTCTTCAGAATTTGGCTCATGTTTATCAATACAATCAACACTTAATCCGTGAAATTCGAATAACGGACCGTTCCACTCACTGTCACGACGGGCCAGGTAATCATTTACCGTTACAATATGTACACCCTGACCAGCCAATGCATTTAAGTAGGCCGGTAATGTACTTACCAGGGTTTTACCCTCACCGGTAGCCATTTCGGCAATTTTACCACTGTGCAATACAATACCACCAATCAACTGTACATCGTAATGTACCATGTTCCAGGCTACCTCTGTTCCGGCAGCATCCCATTTATTAGCCCATTGTGCTTTATCGCCAACAATTTTAACATTGTTTTTCCTGGCGGCATAATCTCTGTCAAACTGGGTTGCAGTAACCTCCAGATAATCGTTTTCGCTTAAACGTCGTGAAGTTTCTTTAATCGTTGCAAAAGCTTCCGGAAGGATTTCCAAAAGTACTTTTTCCAGCTCAGCATCGCGGTCTTTACTTAAGGCATCAACCTGATCATAAATTGCTGTTTTTTGGTGAAGATCTAATTCTTCGCTCTCTGCTTCAGCTTTTAATGCCGAAATTTTCTCATCAATGTCAGCTAAAAAAGCTGAAATTCTTTCTTTAAATTCTATCGTTTTACCACGTAACTCGTCGTTGCTGAGCGCAGATAGTTTACTGTAGTGCTCGTTAATTTTAACCACTAATGGCTGTATAGCCTTAATATCTCTTTCTGATTTACTTCCGAAAATCTTCGCTAAAAATCCTAACATTATATTATAAATCGTATTTTATTATTAAAAAATTGGGTGTGTTACAACAACCAAGCCATTGCCAGCATTAAGTCAGTTTGGCAGTTGTTGGTGTAATGGGGTTAAATCTTAAAAGATTTTTTAAAGAGAAGAGAACTAGGGACTATTGTTCTTTGGTTTTTTCCTGATGGTTAAATCAGCAATCGACTGGTCTGCACTTACATATTTAGCTACTTTTACTGGAGCCTGGGTTCCGATTAAGGCTAATGAAGTATATGACAATAAATAGGGATTACGGTCTTCATTGAGCTGAACAGAGGTCTTACTACCCGCATTAAGGCTAATATTATGCTCGCTGCAGTACTCATTTAATATCTTTAGCCCTTCAACACGCTCGGCTTTTGCCAGATGTGTTAAGCTAAAAAATACAAGTGATATGGTAACGAGGTGTTTCATTAATTGCGGCAAAGCTAGTTTTAATCTTTTATAAAAAGAAATTACTGTATCGCAAAAAGCATACCTCAGTTTTTTTTTCGCCTTCCCGCACAAAATAACCCCATCAAAATCATGAATGATGGAATCATCCATACAAAAGCTTAAATTACCGATACCCTGCCCATAAATTTTGTAGATTTATGTTAATTTGTTTATGCTTAAAAAAATAAATTTCAGAATAATTATTCAAATTATTGCGGGTATATTTTTGTTAAGTCTGCCGCTACTTGTAGTTTCAGATCAAAACATTAAATACATACTTACGGCTTCGGGGTTAGCACAATATTTATTTTTTTGCATGATTTTTATTGCAATTTATTTTATACATGCCCTTTACCTGTTTCCAAAATTATATGGCAAATCACGATATTTTTCATACGTATTTGGATTGGTGATTATTTTGGCGGGTATATTAGAACTCAGGCCCTTTGATAAGTTTATTTTTCAAAACAAAAACTTTGCTGAACAATCAGCCAGATTTGCCCCCCCTCCGATGCCTCCAGACCACAAACCAATGCCACCCTTTAATGGCAAACCATTTCGGGGTGGTCCGGAAAGAGGTTCTCATGCCGGTCCGCGGATCGATGTGGCAAGTGTTTTTCTTTTTTTTCTAACCATTATTATTAGTTTCACTAAGGAAACAAATAAACAGTTAAGTCTAACTACGCAAAGGGCATTGATTGCAGAGACCGAAAAAGCGCAGGCAGAATTGTCTTTTTTAAAAGCTCAGGTTAATCCACACTTTTTATTTAACACGCTCAACAATATCTACACGCTTGCCATAATTAAAGATGCAAATACAGCACCGTCGATAATGAAGTTATCCAACATTATGCGCTATATCACCGATGAGACCAGGCACGATTTTGTGAATTTACAACAGGAACTGAATTGCATTACCGATTTTATTGATTTACAGAAATTAAGGCTCACCCAGAAAACAACCTTACTATTTGAGCTGGATGGTGACTTTGAAAATAAAAAAATTGCGCCTTTGATATTAATGGCCTTTATTGAGAATGCATTTAAATATGGAGTCAGTAACCATAACAGAAACAAATTAGTCATCAAAATTTTTAGCAGGCAGAATTCATTAATTTTATTTTGTCAAAACACTTTGTATCCTGATAAAATTAATACCGAGCGAAGCGGTATTGGTTTGAGAAATACGAAACAGCGTTTAAACTACCTTTACAATAACAGGCACATTTTAAGCATAGATAACAGCAACAAACTATTTACAGTTAATTTAACGATGCAATTATAATGGACAAAACCTTAAAATGTGTAGTTGTTGATGACGAACCACTGGCAGCAGCACTGATAAAAAGTTATGTAGAAGCAACAGATAACCTCGAGATTAGAAGGGTATTCGAAGATGCAATCGCGGCTTCAGAATATTTAAACAACCATCAAACCGATCTTCTTTTTTTGGATATCAATATGCCTGATATTACAGGTATAGATCTATTCAAATCGTTAGAAAATAAACCCATGTTAATTTTTACTACGGCATATAAAAATTTTGCCTTTGAGGGATTTGAGTTGGAAGCCATTGATTATTTACTCAAACCAATAGATTACCCGAGATTTAAAAAAGCGGTAAATAAAGCTAAAGAGTTTTATCGTTATCAAACTAATAAACAGGCTACAGACTTTGTTGAGAGTATATTTGTTCATTCAGAATACAAGCTTATTAAAATTAATCTGCCTGATATTTTATTTGTCGAAAGTTTGGACGATTATGTCAAAATTCATTTGCAGGGCAGCAGGATGGTTTTAACCTTAATGCCACTAAAAAAAATGATGGATAAACTCCCTGCAGACCGTTTCAAACGCATACACCGTAGTTTTGTGGTATCTACACAAAAAATCAAAGCCATACATAACCGGAAGATAGAGTTGATAACCGGAGAAATACTTCCAGTGAGTGATAGTTATGCTGATGTGATCAACGAATGGAAAAAGGGTTGATCTTGCTCTTAACACTTTTTAACTAAATTTTAACTGGCCGATACAAAACTTCTCCTTATCGAGACAAACTTGCCTGCTTTATATAATCTTTCGACTTTAGAATCAGTAACTAACAAGAAGATATTAGTATGGAAAGAAAAAATTTCATCAGGAGTTTAATGATTGGAGCAATCTCTACCCCTGCAATAATTGAAGCCGGTAAAAAAACCAGCGTTACTGATGAAACTTCATCAGGCTCAGGAACAGCGGGAACAACGACCAGTACAAACGGAACTTGTACGGTAGCACCTACTGAAACAGAAGGGCCTTTTCCTACAAAAGTACCTGCATCATATGTTCGCAGTGATATTACCGATGGGCGTACGGGTTACAAAATGACAGCTAAAATTACAATTGGCAACCTGAATAACAGTTGCGCCGGTTTGGCTGGTGCAATAGTGGATATCTGGCATTGTGATGCAGAGGGAAATTATTCTGAATATGGTGGTACAGGTATGCAGAGCACAAATTATCAGTCAGTCCATTTTTTACGCGGCAGGCAAACCACAGATGCAAACGGACTGGTAACCTTTACCACCATCTTCCCGGGATGGTACAGTGGCCGTGCAACACACATCCACGTACATGTTTACAATGCAGCCGGTACGTCATTAAGTGTAACACAAATTGCTTTCCCCGAAGGCGCAGGCACATCATTGGCTCTAGTAAACGGCTATAATAAAGGTATGACAGGCTATACCTATAACAATGCCGACAACGTATTTAGTGATGATAAAACGGGTATAGAAATTGCAGCCGTAACGGGAACCTTGAGTGCGGGTTTCGAACTTACATTTAAATTGAACGTAAAAGCATAGTGCCTTAATAATTGTTTTATTTTCATAAAGACGTTAGGATTGCCTAGCGTCTTTTTTAAGTTTGTGTTATGTCAACGAAAGTAATTACGCTATGCTACCGAAAAATAATTGATGCAAGCAATACCAGCCCCTGGGATAAGTTTGTACATGAAGATAGTTTCGCGGAGTTCAAAATGCAGGCACAATTTTATAATCTCGAAAAGCAGTTTACTACTTTTGCAGAAATGGTATTGAATGTTCCGGAGGCGCAGAAACTTCATTTTCTGGTTAGTGCGGCCATTACTGGTTATTTACATCAGTTAAACGGAATAATTCCCGATATACTGGATAATCTGGGCAGGCGTTTCCTGACTTTTGAGAACTTTAAGTTCGAATTGATCAATTCGGACATTACCAACCTTAAAAAGCATAAAGTGGCCATCAATTTTTTTTCGAAACCACTGGTTTGGCACGATACCGTAAACAACTTGCTTTTGGTATCGCCTTTTAAAGAAAATAATGAGGATGAAGTTTTCACCAACCTTTTTCAGATCCAGCCTTTTTTAAGTATTTCTGCCATAAAGAATATCGATTAACAATGAAACTCACACCGGGAAAAATATTTTTAGCCGATCAGCGGGGATTAACAGCGCACCCGGCATTAAAAAGATACAGTACGTTTAATTTCGGGAAATATTATCATGAACACCGGGAACCCTTTGGCAACCTGTTTTTGTGTAATGATGAATCGATAGCAGGTGGAAAGGTTACGTTTTTTCTATGCAAGGAAGATTCGCTCCAGATTTTCATACCCATTACCGGCGGGATTGATATTGTTGCTAACGGAAAAGAATTTGCTTTAGCAACCGGGCAGGTACAAGTGTTGAATATGGGTAAGGGCGAAGTATTGGAAATTAGCAACCCCTATCAAAATGATGTAATTAATTACCTGCAGTTAGGAATTAAAACCGATATGTTTTTAATGCGGGCGAGCGAATTGCTTTTTGATTTCGATTTTGAGAAAAACCAGAACCAACTGATCGAAATTATTGCTAACCCGAAGTTACCTTTTAAGTTAAGCGCGGGGATCTTCACTGGCAGAGAAGAGGTGATCTATAAAATGCAAAGTTCAAACCACAAGTTCTATACCTTTATTATTGATGGCGCCTTTGAAATTGAAAGTCGCTTAATGCATGCGAGAGACGGTTTGGCGCTCTGGGATACTGAACAGGTAGAACTGGAAGCACTGAGCAACAATGCAATTGCAGTGGTTTTAGAGTTTAGCGCTTAGTTTTTTTGTCATTCAGAACGCCGTGCAGAATCTACAACTCACCGGGTAGCTGCTTAAACAGTTTCAAGAATGAGAATACGTTTCTCCATTATCCCCCCGATTATTTAAAAACTACTTCTGTAGCACCATAACCAAATTTTTCTTTTCTGGCATCCATATAGGTTTTTACATGTGGGTTTTTACTGATCAGTTTATGGATTTTATTTCTTAACGTGCCATTTCTGGTTCCGTGGATAAAAACGATCTTATCGAAATGGTGCACTACGGCAGCATCCATCGCCGTCTGAAAATGACTGATCTGGATCTGTAACATTTCATCGGCTTCTAAAAAATGGTGATCATCCCTTAGCTTCTCAATGTGCAGATCAATTTCCTGTGGTGGTGCTTCAACTGTTCTTTTCTCGCCTGACGACTTAAAAAAGCTTTCCTTTAATTTCTGCGGATCTACCGATACCGGAATCGCATCATCCAAACGGATCAACCAACCTTTATTCTTTAACTGAGGCAATTCCCTTTGTTCGATACTAAAATCTTTTGCCCTGAACTTTTTACGGATCACCAATGGATCGATAGGCTTCACATCAGCTTTGCTGAATACCAAAACCTGAAAATTAAATTCCGGCCAAAGATCAAGATCAGCCAGTGATGCAGAATAAACTAAGATGGAGCCATAAGATTCAATTATCCCATGAAAAGCACCTGCATATTTTTCTTTACGCTCGGTGGTTAGGCTTAGCAGTAAAATATTGGGAGAATGATTTTGAAAGTGAAAATGCACCACATTACCCGCTTTATCATCGGTAGCAACGGCTAAATAAATGCCATTTTCGATTTTGTTAACACTTGGGGTATTCACCTGGATGGGTTTAGGTGCATCTAATTCATCAGCAACTACACCATGACCATGCACGGAGGTTAAATTACTTACCGCAACAGGTATCTCAAAACCATCTTCATCCGTAACACCTAAAGTTTGCGTATCAATAATTTTGGTTACATAACCTTCACGTTTTTCATCAACAAAACGCACAAAATCTCCCAGTTTAAATTTCATTTTCTTTATTTTTTTGGCAAAGGTTTAGTCCCATGCATTTAATCAGATTATATCTTAGGACCCCAGACTTCCGACTCCCCACTCAATTAATGACGAGTGTCGTTTCCGTGATAAATGCTCAGGTAACTTTCATATCTCGAAACCGCAATTTCACCTTCATTTACAGCTTCAATAACGGCACAGCCTGGTTCGTTAACATGTCTGCAGTTATTAAAGCGGCAATCGTGAGAAGTTTTAAAGATTTCTCTGAAAAAATGGCCCAGTTCTTCTTTTTCGATGTCGATTACGCCCAGTTCTCTGATTCCGGGAGAATCTACTATAAAACCGCCCTGTGGCAGTTCGAACATTTCTGCAAAAGTAGTGGTATGTTGGCCTTTATCGCTCCAGTCAGAAACTTCTCCCGTCCTCAAATCCCGGTCGGGCATCAATGCATTGATCAAGCTTGATTTACCTACACCTGAATGTCCCGATATCAGCGTAATTTTATCTGTAATCAATTCCTGTATTACCGGAATATTAATACCTTTTAAAGCAGAAACTTCGTAACAGGCATAGCCGATATTTTCATAGATATCTTTAAATTCCTGTAAAATTTCCAAACCCTCTTTACTGAACAGATCAAGCTTATTAAACACCAGTACAGCTGGTACATCATATGCTTCTGCTGTAACCAAAAAGCGATCTATAAAACCCAAAGAGGTGCGAGGTGAAGCGAGTGTAACGACCAGCATGGCCATATCCAGGTTGGCGGCCAGTATTTGCGCCTGTTTACTCAGGTTGATCGATTTTCGGATGATGTAGTTTTTACGCGGCAACATTTCGTTGATCAGACCCTGGTTGCTATCTCGTTCCAGATCAAATTTCACCCTGTCGCCAACCGCAATGGGGTTGGTGGTTTTAAGTCCTTTAATCCTGAATTTGCCCACAATCCGGCAATCATAGCGTTCACCATTATCGGCCAAAACACTATACCAGCTCCCTGTAGATTTAATAACTAATCCCTGCATATTTGTGGTAAAGGTATGAATATGATTTCATTGGTAGAAGTGGCCGGCCTGGATAAAGTTTGTACATTCATGATGGAGAATAAAAAGGAATACAGACATTTCGGCAATATATTTTGCTATCCATTAAATATCTTACATAAATCCAACGCTTTAAAAGGCAAAAAACCTAAATTTGCGACAACAAAAATCAAAAATATAATGAGTTTCAGAATAGAACACGATACCATGGGCGAGGTGCAGGTACCAGCCGACAAATACTGGGGTGCACAAACCGAACGCTCACGCAATAACTTCAAAATCGGTCCGGAGGGTTCGATGCCAAAAGAAATTATCCATGCTTTTGGATACTTGAAAAAAGCAGCAGCACTGGCCAATACTGAGCTTGGTGTATTATCGGCAGAAAAAGCAGAATTAATTGCAAAAGCTTGTGATGAAATTATTGCCGGACAGCTGGATGATCAATTTCCTTTGGTAATCTGGCAAACAGGTTCGGGGACACAAAGTAACATGAATGGAAACGAGGTAATTGCAAACCGTGCCCATGTTATTAACGGTGGTTCATTAGCTGACGATAAAAAAGTGCTTCACCCGAATGATGATGTAAACAAGTCACAATCATCAAACGATACCTATCCAACTGCAATGCATATTGCAGCCTATAAACTTACGATAGAAAATACCATTCCAGGTTTAGAAAAACTAAGAAATACATTAGCCCAAAAAGTAGAAGAGTTTAGTGCGATTGTTAAAACAGGCCGTACGCACTTTATGGATGCTACACCGCTTACATTAGGGCAGGAATTTTCTGGTTATGTGCAACAGATTGATAACAGCATCCGGGCCATTAAAAATGCTTTGGTTATGGTTGCAGAACTGGCATTAGGCGGAACTGCTGTTGGTACAGGACTAAATACACCAAAAGGATACGATGTTTTAGTGGCTAAAAAAATTGCTGATTTAACTGGCTTGCCGTTTGTTACCGCTCCAAATAAATTTGAAGCTTTAGCAGCGCACGATGCCATGGTAGAACTTTCTGGTGCATTAAAACGTACTGCAGTTGCTTTAATGAAAGTAGCCAATGATGTGAGAATGTTAAGTTCTGGCCCTCGTTGCGGCATTGGCGAAATCGTAATTCCAGATAACGAACCGGGATCGTCTATTATGCCAGGAAAAGTTAATCCTACACAACCAGAGGCTTTAACCATGGTTTGCGCCCAGGTTATCGGTAACGATGTTGCAGTTTCGGTTGGTGGTATGAGCGGACATTTTGAGCTTAACGTATTTAAACCATTAATTGCAGCCAATGTATTACAGTCGGCACGTTTAATTGGTGATGCCTGTGTTTCTTTTACGGATAAATGCGCTGAAGGAATCACCGCTAACTTACCTGAAATTGAAAAACACCTTCAAAATTCTTTAATGTTGGTTACAGCTTTGAATCCACATGTGGGTTATGAAAATGCAGCTAAAATTGCAAAGAAAGCCCATAAGGAAAATAAAACCCTAAAAGCTGCTGCTGTAGAGTTGGGCTTGTTAACCAATGAGCAGTTTGATGAATGGGTACGCCCTGAAGACATGGTGGGTAGCTTGAAATAAGTGAATTACGATCGTCATCCTGTCCCGATTTATATCGGGATCAGGATCTTTTCAGTACCCAAAATGTTGAAACGAGTTCAGCATGACGTTCCGACTTTACAATACGGTTGTAAAAAACACAGGTAATATGAATTCAATACTTTCTAATCTTTTAAGCTTGATATCCATCATTCCATCTGGTGTTGTATTTGGAACCTGCTGCTTTTTTTTAATAAAAAAATCGTCTGTTGAAGCTATTTTAATGACTATTGGATCGGGCATTAGCCTGCTTATTACCTTATTTTACAGTTTTTTGCCATTACTCATGGCTGCACAGAATTTAACCGCTGTAGAAGTTTCAAAATACTATTCTTTTAGTAGCGTTATTGGTTTTATAGCCGGAATCTTTTTCGCTGCAGGCTTTTTAATCTTGGTTATAAGTACAGTTAAAAAGAATAGGGGCATTTCTGATCAGTTTCGAAAAAAGTACAGATTATAACCATGAGTAAACCGCAATTAGGATTAAAGCGCTTTCTTATTTTCCTTTTTACATTATCCATTTTACAGCTCGCCTGTAGTATGAGACCCAATGTACAGGGTAAAGGTGAAGATTTTATGCAAGGGGTTTGGAATGAAGATTCAGTTGCTTACAGTGATAAACTGAGCAATTATACACAACACCATTTCAAGTTTACCTGCGATTCGGTTTATATCGATATGATTACCCATAGCAAAGTAAATTTTTATGAGGACTCCTGTTATCACAATGGGATTTGGAAAGAATATGCCAAAGGCGTATATGTAGTGAAAGGTGATACGTTATTTATCGGTGCAACCTTTACACACGCCAATTATAAACAAAAAATATCGGGTTGTTACCGAATCGGCCGATACGAAAAAAACTTCCTGATCAATAAAAAATCTGCAGATACATTGCTATTAGAAAGTTTAAACGACCAGCGCGAAATTAAACTAACACTTAAAGATAAACTTACCTGCGTACCCAAAGAATTATAAAAATGATTTTAACATCAATCAAAAAGAAATTAACCATTGCTGTAACAGCAGGTTTTTTAGCCTATTTCCCTATTCAGGCAAACGCATGGGGCACCATTGGCCATCGTGTTGTTGGCGAAATTGCCGATAGCTATTTAAAAGCGAAAACACGCAGGGCCATTCAAAGTATTTTAGGTTACGAAACTTTGGCCATGTCGGCCAATTGGGGCGATTTTATCAAATCGGATTCTACGTATAACTATATGTACAATTGGCATTTTGTTAATCTTCCGGCAGGATTAGATAAAAATGGTGTCTATCAATTTTTGGAAACAGATAAAAAACCAAACCTTTATAATAAAATCCCTGATCTGATTGCTATTTTAAAGAAAACAAGCAGCACAGCTTCAGAAAAGAAAATGGCTTTACGCATGTTGGTTCACCTGGCTGGAGATTTATGCCAACCTATGCATGTTGCCCGTAAGGAAGACCTTGGTGGTAACCGCGTTTCTGTATTATGGTTTAATGAGAAGTCAAATATCCACAGGGTATGGGACGAACAGTTGATCGAATACCAACAGTTGAGTTATACAGAATATGCGAAGGCAATTAATCACCCTTCGGCTATTCAGTTAAGCAACTGGCAAAATACAAGTCTTAGAGATTGTATTTATGAATCGTACGGCATCTGCAATAAAATTTACGAAACTACCAAACCAGATGCTAAATTGAGCTACCGTTATAATTTCGACTGGGTGGATACCCTTAACGAGCAGTTATTAAAAGGCGGTGTGCGTTTAGCAAAAATGTTAAACGATATCTACGGATAGGCCTTTCTGTTAAATATTAGATGCCCCAATGCTACCAAGCTTGGGGTATTTTTTTTTGCCTGTGTAGCCGATCAACTACAACACCCGTTTAATTAGATATAAACCAAAGCCAATTAGAAGCCATGAAAAAATTAATACTTATTTTAACTGTTTGTTTAGCTTTCGGCTGCAAAAAAGACCTCGACAAAACATTAACAAAAAAAGACTGGCGCATCGAATCGGTTACGGTTAGCCCAGCAATGACCGTTGGAAAAAAAACGAGTACCGACTATATAGAACTGATGGGACCAGGCAGTTGTGAAAGTAATTCCATGATCTCTTTTTCTAAAGATGGCACATACACTTCAGGTTCCAACGGTGCGCTTTGCGATCTGTTAGCTGATAATAGCATAAAAACCTGGAAAAGAGATGGTGATCAGATTTTTTTATCGGTCATGCCTGAATCGCCGATGACACTAAAAGGCGACAGGCTAATCCAAACTACTTCAACCCCTGCAGTAGCAGGAATTATTTATACATTTGTCTCTGTATATAAATCCAGATAACATTGAAAATTTTAATGGTTTGCCTAGGTAACATCTGCCGTTCGCCATTGGCTGAAGGCATTATGCGCCATCTGGCAGATAAACAAAACTTAAATTGGGAAATCGCTTCGGCAGGAACGGGCAACTGGCATATTGGCCAGGCACCAGACCACAGAAGTATATCTGCGGCCAGGGCTTTGGGTTATGATATCAGCAAACAGCGGGCACAGCAGTTTAATCCTTCGATGTTTGATTATTATGACCTGATTTTGGTTATGGATAAGAACAATTTGGCTGATGTTAAAAGCCTGGCCGAAACAGATGAGGATCGGAAAAAGGTCAAACTTTTTCTTGATAACGGCGAAGTTACAGACCCTTACTGGGATAATGCGTTATTTAGCCCTGTTTGCAAACAGGTTGAGGAAAGATGTATGGAAATTATCAAACAACTTTCTTAAATTTAAAGCTTAATCTATCATACTAACCAAGTCAAAGAAAAAATGAAAAAATACCTGTCCTTATGCTTATTAGTTGCAACAGTAATTTTATTTCAAAGCTATACCACGGCAAAGAAATCAGCAAAAGTTTTAGTTTTCTCCAAAACAAAGGGCTTTAGGCACAATTCCATCGAAACAGGAAAAGAGGTGATTCAAAAATTAGGTACTGAACATCACTTTGAAGTGGATACAACAGAAAATGCTGATGTTTTTACGGAAGAGAACTTAAAAAAATATGCCACGGTTATTTTCCTAAATACCACAGGCGATATTTTGGATGATAAACAACAGGTGGCTTTCGAAAGATACATCCAGGCTGGTGGCGGCTACGTAGGCATCCATGCGGCAACAGATACGGAATACGATTGGCCCTGGTACGGCAAATTAGCTGGTGCTTATTTTATAAGTCATCCAGCTGTTCAGGAAGCCAGATTTATTGTTAAAGACAAAAAGCACCCCGCTACAAAATTCCTTACCGATTCGGTATGGATGAGAAAAGATGAACTGTATAATTTTAAGAATATCAACCCAGATATTAAAGTGCTGATTAATTTAGACGAGAAATCGTATAATGGTGGTAAAAATGGCGATTTTCATCCTTTTGCCTGGTACCATAACTTTGATGGCGGAAGAGCTTTTTATACCTGCATGGGCCATACCAAGGAAGGCTGGGCAGATGATAAATTTCAGAAACATTTATGGGGAGGCATTGAATATGCAATAGGCGGGCAAAAGAAACTGGATTACAGTAAAGCTCACTCGAAATTCTAAAGAATAATCAGGCTTGTTGAATTTCTGCTCAACAAGCCCTAATCTTATCTCCAAGCTATTTTTTGGTTGATGATTAATAAATTACAAATATATTCCACCATACATTGTCGTTTTTATACAATGGTTTCATCGCCCAAAAACAATCAATCTGCTCTTCATTAAGGATTTTTTCTAAATTCTGCGAAAAATCAAACAGCCAGTTATTGGATACTCCCCTCCATTCTTCAGGTTCCCTATACTTGAATTCGTTATATTTCATCCTTTTAATCAGATATTTTTTAAGTTCAGCTTTAACCGCGGTTTTTTGAGTTGCAGTTAAACTTAACTCTTTTTCCATCTCAAACATAACCTTTTCAAGATCCAGTGTATCTATTTTAAATTCCTTAACCACCTTATTATCATGCTGATAAGATTGGGCAGTGGCAAGATATCCTATACAACACGTAAAAAATGGACCTAAAATTGCTTTTTTAATCAACATATAAATGTGGGTTAACTTTTTTAACATTAACCAGGTAAATATAATTCAGCATACAAAAAGAAGCTATAGCCCCGAAAGTATGCCATAAAAAGTGTGTGCCAATATTCAGTACATCCCACTTATCTGCAATGCGAAAAGTTAAGGCAAAGACGAACGCAATTAGGGCAAAGCCGACCCATTTTCCATTTTTCCATTCTGTTTTGATCAAATACCCAAATACCGGAAATAAAACCAGTGCAGCCATAAAAGCATAATTGATATTGATAAAAATCTGAAAATCGCCGTTACTGAAAAGCCTTCTTACATAAAACTGAAAGAAAGCATACACCACTACAATTAAAACCGCAAAGTACCATTTGGTTAGTTTGGAAAGAAAGTAGACACCGGCCGAAAGGCACAAAAGCATAATGGGCATCCAATCCATCATAATAAAGATTGGCCAGCGCCTGAATCCATGGTAAGTAGTGCCTCCAATTCCACCAATATAAAGCAACACCAACGCAATACTTAAAAAGGAATGCTGTTTAAAATTACCCCAGAGTTTAATGGTCCAATATACTGCTATAGCCAGAAAAAAACAGCTTGTTAAGGTATTAAAAGGCTCCGGGAACAAGTGGTTCAAATTGGTTTCTGTATATACGGTACCTCCATCGGGAGGATTCTGGTTAAATGCGGTCATGTTTAAGTAACGTCTAGTGAAAATAAATGTTTGACAGATCGATGTAACACTCAAGATGTAAAAATAATTTCATATTCACATTTTCAACAGGTTAAATATTGGTTAACAATTACCAGCGGAAATGGTAATTATTTGTACTTTAGTTGTGAATCTAAGCTATAAGTATATGAAATCCGTACTGATCCTTTTTTTACTTCTGTCGACAGTTATTTATGCCCAAACACCTCCGCAGCCTTATGGTGCATTGCCATCAAAAAGGCAGTTGGCCTGGCACGATGTTGAAGTTTATGGCATCATGCATTTTACGCCAACAACTTTTGAAAATAAAGAGTGGGGCTTCGGCGATGCTGATCCAAAAGTATTTAACCCAACAGATTTTAATGCCAACCAGATTATTAAAGCGGCTAAAGCAGGCGGTTTAAAAGGAATAGTTTTAGTAGCCAAACACCATGACGGTTTTGCTTTGTGGCCAACCAAAACTACAGCATATAATATCAGCCAAAGTCCATTCAGAGGAGGAAAAGGCAATTTAGTAAAAGAAGTAGAACAGGCCGTACGTAGAAACGGCTTAAAGTTTGGCGTTTATTGCTCGCCATGGGACAGGAATAATGCACTATATGGTACTGATAAATATCTGGCCATTTATCAAGCGCAGTTAAAAGAACTTTACAGCAATTTTGGAGAACTTTTTATGAGCTGGCACGATGGCGCTAATGGTGGTGATGGCTACTATGGCGGCGCGAAAGAAAAACGTTCAATAGACAATACCACCTATTACGATTGGAAGAACACCTGGGCCATTACCCGCAAAATGCAACCAATGGCGAATATTTTTAGCGACATCGGTTTAGATATCCGCTGGGTAGGTAATGAAGACGGGCATGCCGCAGCAACCTCCTGGGCAACTTTTACCCCAATGGCACCGGATGGAAAAAACGTAGCGGTACCGGGACAGGCAAACTACCCGCAAAGCCCCGAAGGAATTAGAAATGGAAAATTCTGGATGCCTGCAGAATGCGATGTACCTTTAAGAAAAGGCTGGTTCTATCATCCTAACGAAAAGCCAAAAAGCCCGGAAGAGTTGTTTGATCTCTATTTAAAAAGCGTTGGCCGTGGTGCAGGTTTAGACCTGGGTTTGGCACCTGATACCCGTGGTCAACTTCATGATGACGATGTTGCTGCACTGAAAACTTTTGGCGACATGCTTAAACATACTTTCGAGCATAACCTGGCCAAAAATGCATCAATTAAAGCAAGCAATAGCAGAGGAAAAAAGTATGATGTTGCTACGCTGCTTGATGGCAGGAAAGAGCGTTATTGGGCTACTCAAGACGCCGTGCACCAGGCAAGTTTAGAACTTGATTTAAAAACACCTAAAACCTTTGATATCATCAGCTTACAAGAATATATTCCCTTAGGTCAGCGAATAGAGGCTTATAACATTGAGATATTTGAAAACAATGCCTGGAAAAAGGTTTATGATGGCACAAGTATAGGCGCAAAACGTTTGGTTAAACTGGATAATCCCGTTACAACCAATAAAGTAAAAATAAACATTACCAAATCGCCGGTTTGTATTACGCTGAGTGAAATCGGGCTGTACAAAAAAGCTGGATAAGCCTATCCTTCTTCTTTATAAAGGATTTCGAATACCTTGGCCAATGCGGTAGAAGTTTCTTTACTGTAACGGTAAGTGCTGTCGGCATTAATATCCCTGTACATCAGCATTACTGCCCGGTAGGATGCTTTACTCAGTTTTATTTTTTTGTCACGCGTTATTTTATCTTCAGGTTTTAAATTTAAGGCCTGCATTTGTTTAACCAGGAACAAATTCTTTTCTATAGGGATAATGCCATCTTGTTTGATCGAAGCTAATTTAACATCTTTTGGCAAAGAAATTTTTAAGTTCATAATGCCGTTAAGTGATTGCAAATTATTGTTAAAAGTATCGCTTAGTTTACGGTACTCTTCAGTTCCGTATCTTGGATTAAAATAAATTACCCCACTAAAAAACAGCAGGAATAGGAGCATAGCGACGGCATACCTTGCCCAGCTTTTAATTTCGAAGGTTTTATTCCAGTTATAATTCAGCAAATAGGTAAAAATAAATCCTGAAACAAAACCACCAATATGCGCAGCATTATCTACCCTTTTACCAAATGCGCCGTTTACAAGCACCAATAATGATACAATAAGTGTACTCACCAGTAAGGCTTTGGCAGCCTTAGGTTCAAAAGATTTGGTTGTCAACAGCGCGATAAAAGCACCATACAAGCCCATAATTGCACCTGAAGCGCCCATCATTACGCCTTCCTGGTGAAAAATCAGACTGACCAGTCCTCCGCAAATACCACTCATTAGGTAAATGAATAGGTATTTTTTCCAGCCTAGTTTATTTTCGATCATTAAGCCTAGGTAAACCAGCGCATACATATTAAAAAATAGGTGTGAAACCGATCCATGTATAAATTGATAGGTAATTAAGCGCCAATATTGCCCTCCGAGAACCAGATTGCGCTGATTAACACCAAAGTTCAGCACTAATCGGTTTATTTCTTCAATATAATCTTCTCGGGAAGCATGTCCGGTTTTTAAAGAAAGGCAGGCAATGAATACAATCGATAAAATGATAAGTGCGATGAAATATAGCGTATTAAGTAGAACAAGAATTGGCGTTGCCGTATATCCCTTTTGCGGAAAAAACAAGAATAATACGTTTTTGATTTTGTTCTTTGTAGCCAAAGGTGCTTTTTCGAAATAATGATCGTCCTGTGTTTCGATGAGCCGACGGAATTTAAACAGATTCTCTTCCCAAACATCTTTCAGGTGGAATTCTACATATTCAAATTCGTGAAAAAACTTTTCCAGATTGAGATCATTTTTACCATAATCGTTAAAGAGCATCTGAATCCCGACGCATTCGCTCTTCACCACCGCAAAATTTCCGTGGATACGGATTGATATCTCTTCACTGTACGATTGGAAGGATATCGGGGTATAAGCGATTAAGCCGGTTTCGGAAACATGGCTCAAGCTCCAACCGAGATTTTCAATGGCCTGTTTGGCAACAATTAAATATTTATCTGCCGGAAATTCGGCCAAAGGAATGTACTTTTCAATTTTAGGCGAGTAACCCCAACTGATTAACATAGCTCGTTATATTTTTTTCGCTACTAAGATAATATAAGGTGATAGATTTTTGCTTTCGAATGGGATAATCTTTGTAAATACCTTTCCGGCCAGCCAAAACGCTTTTTTGAATAGCCGTACACCTGCCGATTTTTGATCTTCGTTTTCCAGCCAAACGCTAAACCGGCCAAAATAACCTGATTTTACTTCTTTAAGTCCAGCTTGTTCACAAATTAATTTTAACATGGCTGGATCCATGCTATCAATATTGTGTTTATCGTAATTTTCCCTATCGAAATTCTTTTGGAACCAGCCGTTAACTGCCTTAAAATTTGGCAGCGTAATAAATAAAGTACCACCTGGTTTTACAAAAGCAATATGACGGTCAATAATATCAGCAGTATCGTTAAAATGTTCGATTAAACCGCAGCTTAATACAAGATCGTATTGCTTTTCGGGTGTATAATTGAAAAGATCGGTTTCGATGATGTGGATATCCTTTTCAGTTAAACTGTTTTTCGCCAAAAGTTCATGTACAACAGGTGGATGTACAAAATAATCCAAAAGCGTAACATCAAGCTGAAAGTATTTTTTCAGGAACACCGCATAATAACCGGGAAAACCACCTAATTCGATGGCAGTCTCAACCTTCTCTTTCTGAATAACATAAGCCAGTTGCTTGTGAAATAAATAGTTAGCAGGTAACTGAACCGCCAGTCCTTTTTTACTTTCCCAATAATTTACCCAAAAAGCCCTGTCGGTTAATAAATTTGCCATGTTTTAAATATTCCAGGATCAAAGAAACGGAAAAAAATGGTTAATTGTTTAAAAATTGAATGGCTTATATTGCTGGATTGCTAGATAGTTTTATTGCTAATTCAGCAACCCAGCTTATATATTTTATTGTCAGTTGCCAGCAATATAACAATCCGACAATAAAACAATCTTTTAAAATTAACCTTATTTCAGATCCTTCAAAATCTCAGCTACTGCTTTCTCCAGTTGAGGATCTTTATTTGCCAGTCGGTCTTCGAAAGTATTTTTAACGAAGATATCGGGTTTAACACCTTCCTTTTCGATATTTTTACCATCCATGGTATAACAACCCCACGACGGTAAACGATAAGAAGAACCATCAACAAGACTTTTAGCCGAAGTAAAAATAATCCATCGGTAGGTTTCCGTACCAATAATTTTACCCAGTTTTAATTGCTTAAAACCTGCAGCCGTCATTTCAGCATCACTTAAAGATTGTTCGTTAATTAGCAATACGATAGGCTTCGCCGCCGGACCAAAATTACTTTGCGGAGCCATTTTGCCACCGCGGTATTTCCACTTCAGGTAAGGGCGCTGTGAGAGGAATTTCAACACATCATCGTGCACGTTTCCACCAGTATTGTATCGCAGATCGAGAATAATGGCGTCTTTATTTTCTTCTTGCGCAACCATGTCTAAAAGAAAGGTTTCCAACTCGCTGCCCCCCATATTTTTCATGTAAGAATAAGCAATACGGTTGTTGCTCCATTTATCTACATTTTTGTGGTTTTGACTAATCCACTCATCATAAAGGTTACCGCGCAATGTAGCCGAACTTTCAGGGTGAATGTTTACATAAACATCCTTGCCATTGCGTTTAAAGGTTAACGTCATTTCCCGATCCAATGATGGCTTACTGAAATAATAATCGCGGTCTATTTTTTCATCTACTTTAACCCCGTTTACTTCTGTTAAAATATCTCCGACTAAAATGTTGTTTCCGGCGCGGGCAGCATTACTTTTTGCAGCAATACGTTCTACCTTTAAGGGGTTTTCATTGTCGAAGATGATTCCTGTTTCATTGGTAATGTAATTCAGGTTTTTTCGTTCCTCTGCCCCTGCACTATTAAAGCCCATGTGCGAAGAATTCAATTCGCCCAGCATATCATTTAATAAAATTCTTAGATCACTTCGGTTATTCACATATGGCAAATATGCGGCATAACGTGTTCTCATTTTATCCCAATCTACGCCATGAAATTTTTCGTCGTAAAAATTTTCATCTAAACCTACCCAGGTTTCATAAAACATCTGGTTAAATTCGGCATTCAGATTTCTGGTAAATTTATAGCCATGATCTACCCGATCTAACTTATTTCCTTCTAAGGTATATTTATTAATTGCACCTCTGGATAAAACGAAGAATTTATCCCCGGCTGAAATGATGGAATAATCACCACCATCAGCAACTTTTTCTGTTTTATTAGCCTCAAAAGGCTCGATCGTGGTACGATACAGGCCTGGTGCACCACCTTCATGATTAGAGGAATAAAAAATGTAAGTTTTATCGCCCTTTGCATAAACATCTGTTCCATACTGACTGCCAAATGAAGGACCAACCAATTCTATTCTATCCAGTAGATCCTCGGTATTAATGGTAATTATACTGGCTGGTTTAGGTGTAGGTTTTACTTCGGTTTTCTTTTTAGTCGTATCGGTTTTACCGTTTTTATCATTTGTATGCCCGGGTGCTGCAGGCTTCACGTCAGTTGGCGCTGGTTTGCTTTCTTTAAACAGGTCATCGAATTTATCAGAACGATAAGGCTCATCATAGTTGTTTAAAGCCATGCGGTAAATATGTGCATTTTGCATTCCTGTTGGATAAGACGGCTTGGTACGGGCACTGGTAAAAAAAATATACTTACCATCTGGCGACCATGCCGGACTAGTTTCGGTGACGCCCGTATTGGTTAAGTTGATGGTTTTATTGTTTTTAATGTGATGCACCATAATATCCTGTTCAAAATTCCGGTACACCGTGAAAAGAACATATTCGTCGTTTGGCGAAAAACTTGGCGTTGCGCTTTGTATGGCCCAAAACTCGTCGGATACCAAAGTTTTAGCATCAAAAGTTTTTAGGTCCATCAGTTTAAGCTCGTTCCTGCCGCTTAAATACACGGCCATGGTTTTGGTTTTGTTCAAAGTGATATCGCGGACGTTTGCTTTATCTTTTGTAAGCTGTTTTACCGTGCCTTTTCCATCGCCTGTAATCGTAAACCAGTTTTGGTAACCATTGGCGGTTTGACTAAACAGAATGGTTTTATTATCAGCGAGCCATTTACATTCCATGGCACGCTCACCACTATTGGTTATTTTCCGGATAAACTTTCCATCGGCATCGCTCACAAACACCTCACCACGCGAAATGAATGCCATTTTTTTCCCATCTGTTGAAACATCAAATGCAGAAATGTTTCCACGCACATCATACTCCTGTTCTTTGCTCAATACCTGATTACGCGATGTACTAATATTGACGCGCTCTGTTTTCTTTGAAGCCACATCATAGGTATACAATTGATAATCTTTTTCAAATACAACCGTAGTTCCGTTGGCCGAAACGAATGGACGTTTGATGGAAGTATCGAAATTTGTTAAACCAGTTTTTTTGCCATTGATAAAAGTATAGAGGTTATATTCATCGTTACTTTCATCAGATACAAAAAAGATATTACCTTTTTGATCTACACTTGTCCAGAAATCCTTTCCGATATAATCGGTATAGCGTTTATAGCTTTTTGTTTTTGGGTTGTACGATTGTATATCAGGATTATAAGCTCCTTTGTAATGTTTGCGGTTGGCAAAGCGCATGCTTTCCCAGGTATCGTTAAAAAATAACTCTCCATTTGGCGATTCGGCAATATGGTGTGTGGTATTGAAATAATTATTAAACAAACGCACCGCTGTACCTCCGTTTACATTTACTTTATAACTCGAAAAAGAATTGTAACGGCCCGAGGTAAAATAAATGGACCTGGAATCCCAACTCCAGTTATCTACTTCATCACTCGCATCATTAAACGTTAACTGTTTAATATCACCTCCTGATAAAGGCATTACATAAATATCATAATTACCAAACTGGTTGGATGAAAAAGCCAGCCACTTCCCGTCAGGAGATATTTTAGGGTTAATTTCTTCGCCTTGCATGGCGGTAATGCGCGATGCTACGCCACCTTTTACCGGAACTTTCCAAATATCGCCATCGTAGCTAAATACTATTGTTTGCGCATCGGGCGTTAAAGCTGGATATGCCGCAAAATAAGTTTGATTTTGGGCAAATGAATGTGCAGGCCATAAAAAAGCCAGTGCCGCAAGTGATTTTACAAAGGATTTAATCATAATTAAGTTAGTTCGGCTCGGGGAAAGGCAGTTATTAGTTAATAAAAACAGCTTCACCTTAAGAACGATAAAATTTATGGATGAAATTACGCAACAGATTTTATATTCGTAAACAATAAAATGTATTTTTGATTGATTTGAAAGTAGTACACCTAAATACCTATGATGGAAACGGCGGAGCAGGGAGAGCCTGTTTGCGCTTAAGCGATGCTTTAAAGGCCAATGGGATCGATTCAAAAGTATTGGTTTATTATAAATTTGGTCAAAACCCTGAAATAGATACTTTCAGCAAGTCACCTTTACAGAAAGCCAAAGCCGTTTACAACATTTTATCAGAAAGATATTTTGCGAAATGGTTAAGCAAATCAATAAAAACACCTTTCAGTTTGCAATGGTTCGGCCATTCGGTTATCAATCATCCTGATGTTAAAAATGCAGATGTTATCCATTTACATTGGGTAAATCATGGTTTTCTCAATCCCAAGTTTCTGGCGCAGCTGGATGAGCTGGAAAAACCGATTGTATGGACTTTTCATGATAGCAATGCTTTTACCGGTGGCTGCCATGTGCGCTATGGCTGTGAACATTTTCACCAGCAATGTGGCCATTGCCCAATTTTGAAAATGAGCGGTAAAAACGATATTTCGCACAAAACATGGGTGCGCAAACAAAAAGCTTATACAGAATTGAATTTCCATATTGTAGCACCAAGCCAATGGATGGCTGCTTCGATAAAATTTAGCAGTTTGTTGGGCACCAGGAAAACTACCGTTATTCCTAATACGATCGAAACCAAGATTTTTAAGCCTTATGTTAAATCGGAAGCTAAGAAAGTCCTGAAGATCGATCCAGATAAATTTGTGTTAATGAGCGGATTTATGCCCTCAAAAAACGACAAACATAAAGGAACCCCCTATTTAATTGAAGCTTTGGAAATCCTTTCGCGCAGAAGTGGAATTCAAAATAAAAATATCGAACTGGTTATTTTTGGTAATAAGGATAATGCAGAAATGCCGGAATTCCCTTTCAAAACGACCTTTTTGGGCACCATTAATAAAGATGACCATTTAGCAAAGTGTTATTCTGCCGCTGATGCATTTATTACACCTTCCTTAGAGGATAACCTGCCCAATACCGTAATGGAAAGTTTATCATGCGCTACACCCGTTATTGCTTTTACTACTGGCGGCATTCCGGATATGGTTAAGCACATGCAAAACGGCTACCTGGCCAAATATCAAAATGCGGAAGATTTGGCAAATGGTATTGAATGGTTATATCACCGCCCTAATAAAGAAGAAATCCAAAAAGCAGCAAGGCTAAGTATTTTAACCGATTTTTCAGAGGAAGTGATCGCCGCAGAACACATGCACCTTTATGAAACCTTAATTGGTTTACAGCCGAAATAATCTTATTTATTAATTAGCGTTTACAATTCAGTTTGCAAAATCTCATTCTCTGTTCTACAAATAAAAATTTGGTCAATCTTTATTAAATTTATACCAACTGAAACTGTTAAATGGAAAGCATCGCAAACTATTCTGAAAGTATTAAAGCATTAAAATCGGCTATTTTATCAAGCAGGTACAAAGCTGCTACTTTTGTAAACAAAGAGCTTTTGCTGCTTTATTTTACGGTAGGTAAATTTATTTCCGAAAAGATAAAAAAGGAGAAATGGGGCGCAAAAGTTATTGATAACCTTTCATCGGATTTGCAGGCAGAACTACCGGGTTTAAGGGGTTTTTCGGCAACAGGAATTAAAAGGATGAGATTTTTTTTTGAATCCTGGGAAGAACATATTTACATTAAACCATCAGCAACAGAGCAGCTATCTGTCATCTATACTGATGAGATTACAATTAGTCCAACAGTGTTGGACCAAATACAACTTATTGATATAGAGGATATTGAATTTAGTCCAACAGTGTTGGACCAAATAGGAAGTTATTTTTTTAAATTAAGTTTTTCGCATCATATTGAACTCATTCTGGCTACGGAAACGCTTGCTGAAAGGGTATATTATATTCAGAAAGCAGCCACAGCATTCTGGAGTTTAACAACTTTAAAACATCAACTCAAAAATAAGTCGTTTAGCAATTCCGGAAGTTTACCAAATAATTTTTCGAAAACGATTTCCAATGAAGAATTAAGAGCCAAAGCATTGCAATCTTTTAAAGATGAATACCTTTTGGATTTTATTAATCTGGAAGAAACTGATGAGCAAGATGAACGGGTTTTAGAAAGTGAAATTGTAAACAACATTAAGAAGTTTTTAATGTCATTAGGGACTGATTTTGCCTTTATTAGTAACCAGTACCGATTGATTGTTGAGGATGAGGAATACTTTATAGATCTTTTATTCTTTAACCGCCGTTTACAATGTTTGGTTGTTTTCGAACTTAAAACAGGGAAATTCAAACCCGAGTATCTGGGCAAAATGAATTTCTATCTATCCGCTCTTGATGAATATATTAAACAGCCACACGAACAACCTTCAATAGGAATAATACTTTGTAAAGAAAAGAAAAATAAAATTGTTGAATTTTCATTCCGTGATTTTAACAAAGCAATGGGTGTTTCTACCTATAAAACCAGCACAACATTACCGAAAGCATTTAAAGGTTTAATCCCCGATGCCGAAACCTTTAAAAAATTAATGGACTAACCCCATGCCCAAATTAACCGTTATCACCATTGTGTACAACAACGTTCGCGATATTGAACGTACGCTAAAATCTGTCTTGAATCAGACTTATCAAAACATCGAATATATTGTAATTGATGGTGCCTCGTCTGATGGAACTCTGCAAGTAGTTCAACGGTATCAGGATCAGATTTCGAAAATCGTATCAGAACCAGATAAAGGTATTTATGATGCCATGAACAAAGGTTTGGCATTAGCAACAGGCGATTATGTTTTATTTATGAACTCAGGGGATGAGCTTTATGACGAATATACCGTTGAAGATGTCTTTGCAGCTGCCACAGGTGCTGACATTTATTACGGAGAAACTGAAATGTATAATGATAACTGGGAAAATTTGGGCCGTAGAAGGCACGAGGCACCAGATGAGTTCGACTGGACGAGTTTTAAATATGGCATGAGCATTAGCCATCAGGCCATTTATATTCGCCGCAGCATTATCACCCCTTACGATCTGACTTATAAATATAGCGCGGATATCGACTGGATTATTAAAGCGGCTAAAAGAGCATCAAATATTGTAAACGTGCACCGTTATGTAGCTAAATATCTGGTTGGCGGCATGAGCAAGAAAAAACATCGCGAGAGCTTAAAAGAGCGGTTTAAAATCTTTACCAAATATTATGGCCTGATTCCCAATATCTTTAATCATATTGTTATTGCGGGTAATTTAGCATGGTATTTTATTAAGCATAGAAGAACAAATGACTAGGTATTTTAGAATAATGTGTTGATATCGAAGTATTGCCATTTCAAGCGCAGTCGAAAAATCTATGTAAATCAATTTAGTCCAAAGATCTCTCCATTTCGTTGCACTCCAGTCGAGATGACGCCTACTATTGGACACTGTTAAATGGTTCGGACGATATAAGATGCCGGCCTAAATCTTAAATTTCTAAAAACAATAATTTTTCCCAACTGTCTTTTAATATATCACCTATTAAAAATTTAAAGATTATGGGACAATTAAGTAACCGCACCATTGCTGTACTTTCAGAAAGCGGATTTGAAGAAGTAGAATTAACTGAACCAGTTAAAAGGTTAAAAGAAGAGGGCGCAACTGTTCATATCATCTCTTCAAAAAGCGGAAAGATAAAAGCCTGGGATCAGGACCATTGGTCGATAGAAGTTGATGTAGATAAAACCATTTCAGAAGCAAACGCCGATGATTATAACGGATTACTTTTACCAGGCGGTGTAATTAATCCCGATCAGTTACGTGTTAATGAGGATGCATTGGCTTTTGTAAAATCTTTCTTTTCTGATGGGAAACCAGTTGCAGCCATTTGCCATGGGCCACAAACTTTGATTAATGCAGAGGTAGTACAAGGCAGGAAATTAACTTCAGTAAAAAATATTTCAAAGGATTTAATTAATGCCGGAGCCATTTGGTCAGATGAAGAAGTGGTGGTAGACCAAGGTTTGGTAACGAGCCGTACGCCTGAAGATTTACCTGCTTTTAACGATAAAATTGTAGAGGAATTTGCCGAAGGTGTTCATGAAGGGCAACACGCCTAAAAACTTTGGACGCTCTTTCTAGATTCACTCAAAAACGGTTGGCTATATTGCCAGCCGTTTTTAATTTAACCTGCTCTTTTGTGCCGTCAGATGTTACCATCTGATGGATAAATTTATTTTGATTATTTTCAGTGTAGGATGGTAACATCCAACACCACTTACAGTTTTACCTGCCTGATGATATTTTTGATATTCAATTCGATAATATCGGTCATGGTTTTACACCGCAGGTAATTGGTATCCTTAAAATAATCGCTCATTCCTTGTTTAAGTAAAGCAATATTTTCCGGCGTGGTGAGTTCTTCTTTATTTGACACATCGCGAAGATCTGTTAAACGGTGCCGTTCGCTCCTTACACGATGCACAATAGACGAACGCTCCTCCTGCTGATATTGCAATACGGTTTTCTCCGTCAATTGCTCCATACTCATTTTTACATAGGGCAAATTCTCTTTAAAAAACTGTGGCAGGTAAACCTTTAAATTGCCCTCATAAAACTGTTGATCAAAATCTATGGCTCGGATACGGAACTGGATATCATCAAAATCGGGAGTAATCTGAACCACAAAATTGTACGCACGCATATCGCCCAAAAGCATAATCAAACAGCGCTCATTAAACTTTACAAACTCTTTTGCTATTCGGGTAGGATTAAACTCTGGCGTATACAACTGTCCCTTTGTAAAAACATCACCCGGAATCCCGGCAATGTGTTCTTCCACCAGGGTATTGCCATCAACCAGGTAATTTACCTGATTGGGGGAAAGTATTTCTTCCATTTCGAGGCCATAAATACGCGAAGCATCAGCCTTTTTAATATAGAAGTAATCATATACATCATTTAACCGGTTC
>Ga0182008_10000233_pt1 | contig 43334 bp, 30 predicted proteins | sample Sormic07211129_1_FD_120482 | JGI IMG/M metagenome (GOLD analysis project Ga0182008, IMG submission 120482) | Rhizosphere microbial communities from Sorghum bicolor, Mead, Nebraska, USA - 072115-129_1 metaG | ecosystem: Host-associated > Plants > Roots > Rhizosphere | place: USA: Nebraska...
AGAAGTAGGGGAAGATGAATTAACAGCCGTTTTTGGTGATTTCGGTCAAGTAAAATCACTTAGGATTATCAAAGATCGCGAGACTGGTCAGAGTCGTGGTTTTGGCTTTGTTGAAATGCCAAATGACGAGGAAGCTAAAGAAGCCATTAAAAGAATGAATGGCGGCGATTACAATGGTAACCGTATTAAAGTTGCTGAAGCACAAGAAAAACCAAATACTGGCGGAAACGCTGGTGGTGGCTTCAAACGCAACAATAACAGAGAAAGAAGCTTCTAATTCGCTTTTTTCAGTTGCTTGAATTCTGCAATTAAGATATATGTAGCCAGCTATAATATTATTATGGCTGGCTATCTTTTTATTTGATTCCTATCTATGGGCGTGTTCAGAAAGTACCGTATTTTCAGTATTTTATTTCTTTTGATCTTTATTCTGGAGCTTATTGCGGAATTTCAGCAGCTAAATACCCTAAGACTTATAGTAAAGCCTTGTATCGTCTTGTCGCTTGCTGTATTTTTTTGCATTCGCACTAAATTAAGAGGACGCTTTCATAAGAGGTTGTTTACCGGGCTTATTTTTGCCTGGTTTGGCGATATCCTGCTGCTTTTCGTAGACGGACACCCAGATTATTTTATGTATGGATTGTTCAGTTTTCTATTGGGGCATCTTTTTTATACGAGGGCCTTTTACCTCGATTTCCGGTCTGCACAGGAACTGGATAAGAAGAATGCAAGAATTGCAATAGGGTTCTGCAGCATCAGCAGTATTGCTTTTTACTTTTATCTACGTCCTCATTTAGGTAGTTTAAAGCTGCCTGTTATGATCTATACCTTTGTGATCAGTATGATGCTCATGATGTCTGTTTTTAGAAATCTGCGTGTCAATAAAGAAAGTTTTACACTTGTCTTCGCAGGGGCTATTCTTTTTGTATTGTCAGACAGTCTGCTGGCTTATAATAAGTTTGTTTCCTCTTTTAGTCTTGCTGGTGTTTGTATCATGGCTGCGTATATGCTTGCGCAATACCTTATTGTTATTGGCGCTGCCGAGAGGAGGCTTCTTTCTCAAGAACTGTAAAGATCAGAGACAATCTTTCTCCATGCTCATCTACTAATGTTAATGTATGTTTCCCTGCTGCAGGGCTAACAGCCAGTTGATGAAAGCTTTTTGTTGTTGCGATATATTCATCATCAATATGCCAATATATCTTGATATTTGGGTCGCGGTGAGTGGCATTTAACACCACCTTACCACGCGTACCATCAAATTCTACCGGAATATATACTGAAGTATTGTTTCTTGGATAGATCATGTCCATTACATAATTGTTGCCCATATCTCCACAGCCTTCTTTAAAGGGTGGTAAGGGTTTATAATCGCTGTTTTTGATCTTGTAATAATATTCCATGGAGGGAGGAAGCACAAACCAAGGTTTATGCAGCATTTGAGCAGTAGATTCACATCGATCGGTAACTTGCCAGGTAGCTGTCGGATCTAAATGAACCAACTTATGATAAGGGCAAACCCCTGTTTTTTCTCCGGCAGCCGGAACCATTTCTTCTATTTTGTCTGTACAGTATTCGCCTGCTTTATAACCGCTTTGTTTACATACCCAAACTTTTTTCAACTTACTTATTGGTGTTTTAAACCACTTTTCATTCGGTAATTGCCTGAATATATCAAAAAGTACCGGAGCTGCAGCATCAATGCCCGTTAAACCAGGGCGACCTTCTCCGTCTGCATTGCCTACCCATACACACACGATATACCCGGGCGTTAAACCCACAGCCCAGGCATCTCTGAAACCGAAACTGGTACCTGTTTTCCAGGCTACCCTTTGAGAGGAAGAGAACTGTTCCCATAATCCTTCATCACCCGGGCGCATCAGTTCCTCCATAGCATTAAATGCAGACCATATGGCGCCGTGGTCAAAGATGGAATTGATTTGCGTTTCCTCTTCGTCTCGCCTGATATCTCTTTTGGAGCTTACATATGCTGGGGCATCATAATCATGTAGGTTATACTTCCCGCTATATTCGTTGAAGTGTTTTAATGTTCTGGCCATGCCCATATAGGCTTTTGCCAGGTCCCACATGGTTACTTCACTTCCACCTAAAATAAGAGACAGTCCGTAATAATCGGCTGGTTTATTCAATGTTGAGAAGCCCAGTTGTTTCAGTTTATCATAAAATCGCTGATACTTGTAGGTCTGGAGCATTTTGACTGCAGGAATATTCAAGGAACGGCTTAGAGCCCTGTCGGCGGGGATCGCACCATCATAACCCAGGTCATAGTTTTGCGGTGAATAACCTCCAATTTGTGTTGGGATGTCAGCAATCAGGGTATGCGGCATAATGAAACCATCATTTAACATACTGGCATAAAGGAGTGGTTTTAGTGTACTACCCGGGCTTCTGGGAGCCTTTATCATATCTACATGGCTCTCCAGTTCTGCATTGTCTGGCTGATAGATATTTCCGACATAGCTTTTTACTGATCCGGTATTTATATCCAGAACCAAAGCCGCGATATTATTAATATCATTGGAACGATAGCGATTGTTGTATCTTTTCAACAGGGCAGTAATCTTAAGCTGGAGGTTCTCATCCAAAGTAGATCTGATTCTCGTGCTGTTGATTCCAAGACTAGCCCTTTCCTGTTTAAAACGGTTCAGCAAATGCTGGGCATTTTGTGGCAATTGCTGAGGTTTGCCCGGTATGGGTTCGAATTTGGAAAGATTGGCTGTTGCCTGGTCTATATAATGGAGGGCAGCCAGTTTATCGAGCAGGTCATTTCGTTTTTTGATCAGCTTAGTCGTATTTTTGCCGGGGTGGACCAGTGAAGGGCTATTTGGCAGTACGGCCAGGGTTGCCATCTCTCCCCATGAAAGTGAGTTCGCACTACGGCCAAAATAGCGCCAGGCAGCAGCTTCCAGACCAACAACATTACTTCCGAAAGGAGCATTTGCTGCATAAAGGCCAAGAATTTCAGATTTGGAATAACGCACCTCCAGGCGGAGTGCTAAAAGCATCTCTATTAATTTTTGGGTAAGGGTACGGTCTTCTTTTCTATACAGACGGATCACCTGCATAGATAAAGTACTTCCACCACTGACAACACTTTTTGCTTTTAAGTTTTGCTTCATCGCCCTGGCTAAGGCAAGGATGTCTATGCCTGCGTGTTTATAAAACCGTTTGTCCTCAAAGGCTATAATGCATTTATTGAATTTATCAGGTACACTGTCTGCAACTGGAAAACGCCATTGTCCATCCCGTGCAATTGCAGCACTGAGCAACTGGCCGTTTGAGGCCTCTATTACAAAAGAAGTAGGGGCAACAAATAGCCTGGAAGGTAGCAGAAACCAGAAAGCCAGAAAAAGAACCAGGCAAATCAGATCGGAGATCAGAAATCCTGGTTCATACTTGAATTTTTTAAACATTTTACTTAATTACCTGTACCCATTTACCTTCCTGTGTTGCAGTGATGTTGTTATTGTACATGGCTTCTGCCTGTACTGCAGACAAGTAATATCTACCTAAATAGGATGCATTCAGCAGAACTTTGTAAGTCACAGTTTCGTTCTCTCTCAGGTTGAAATAAGTAAACACCCTGTCATCTCTGATGTCACGATAAGTGAATGGAGAAGAAGAGAGGATACTTTCATTGTCATTGATACGGGTATTGATGATCTCCCATCCGGATGGAAAAATCTGGGTGAGTGCCATTTGTTCATAATAGCCCATTTTGCCTGGATTTTTAATGACTACTTCTGCATAAAAATCTAAACCTTGTTTTAAGGTAGTTGGATCTATTGATTTTCCATTCAGTAATTTATAGGATACACTCATCTCAAGTGCCTCGGGATTATTGGGCAGGAAGTTGTTCTGTCCAGCTGATGGTTGTCCCTGTAAGATTAGTCTGGCAAAGAGCACCCTGCTTCCAGTATTACTGATCTGAACCTGGTTACCTTTAAAGCTTAGTGGCGTTGAGCTGATGTACTGTTCAGTGTTTACATTACCTTTTTTGCCATCCAGAACAAAACTATAATTCAATTTATTGCCAGATGCATTCTGGCCACAGAATTTATCGATAGCCAACAGGCCATAAGCCGTGGTTTGCGTACTGTACCAGTCATCCCTGCCTAATTTGGATGCCAGAGGCTGGAGGAGTTGGGCCGCTTTACCTTTCTGCCCAAGAAGGGTTAGGGTTTCTAAGATCATGGCTTCATCTCTGATATCAGAACCATAGGTTCCACCCAGTTGGTTATAAGGTTTAACAGATAGATCTAAGCCCCTAATAAGTTGTGCAGCGGCTTCAGCCTGTCCCGCCAGCTTATAAGCTGCTGCAAGCCTCCATTTTGCGCTTACGGATAAATACTGGAAGCCTCTTAAGCGGTTCATTGCTGCCATATCTGTTTTCTTAGCTAAAGCGAGTACATACAAACGATAGGCCTGTGAAAGATCACCACCATAAAAGTTTGTGCTATTTGGCGACCAGCTGCTTGCTTTGGTTTTCTGATAGCGAAGCAATTCATCCAGTAGACCTACAGGGATGGAATAGCCTTTGTTTTGTGCCTCTACCAGGAAATGTCCGGCATAGTTGCTTCCCCATTCATCTGCTGATGGTGAACCTGGCCAGTAAGCCAGACCACCCTCAGCGGTTTGGAAATCCTTCAGTTTTTGGATACCTGCTTTAATATTCTTCTCAGTGGTTGCTTTTTGTTGTGCGCTCAATTGTGTCAACTGATCTAAAAATAACTGAGGGAACACCGCTGATGTTGTTTGTTCTACGCAGCCATGCGGGTATTGCATCAGGTAGCCTAAGCGTTTTTTCAAATTGATCGGAGGGATAGATGATAATTCTAAGGATCCAGAATTTGTACCTGCCATACCAATTCCACTGTAGGTCTGCGTCCAGGTTTTACCTGGTTCTATAGTTGCTGATACTACATTGGTTACAAATGGATTTGGATTCCTGATGTCAATTTCTACATCATACACAGCCTTTTCTGCTCCGCTCTGTGCGATGAGTTTGACTTTACCAACGCCTGCTATTTCAGGGGCTTTGATTTCAAAATAAGCCATCTGTTCTCCAGGTTGTTTATAAGACAGCTGGATGGTTTTGTTTCCTTCTACACCCAGGTTTTGAGTCTGGATTTGCAGGGTCACATTTTTAAGATGATTCTCCGTTGCAAATACGGTAGCCGGTAGGGTGAAGCTTTCACCAGGGCCAATTACCCTTGGCAAAGTAGCCAGAAGCATTAATGGTTTTTTAACCTGTACCGATTTTTCCTGGAAACCATATGCGCCATCCTGGCCAGCTACGACCATGGCCCGAACTGCACCTATATATTGCGGCAGTTTGAATTTATGGGTTTGGGTTTCGCCTTTGGAAAGGGCAAAAGGTCCCATGAATTTAACAACTGCCTTAAACCTGTTGGCTTTTGCCGGGTTTAAATTTTTATTGATGCTACCGTCTCCACCAATACTCAGGATGCGTTCCAGATTACCGCCCCAGGCGCCAAGTACATAATCAAAAAGGTCCCAGGTTTTCACACCAAGTCCTTCTCTCGCGTAGAATGCCGCATGAGGATCAGGTGTTTTAAAGCGGGTAAGATCAAGTAAACCTTCATCTACTATAGCAATAGTATAGGTCATGGCCTTACCGCTTTGTTCCGCTACAGAGATGGTGTTTTCTGTTTCCGGTTTGATCTTATCGGCCATTTTGATGACTGGTTTTAAAATCGTTTCCGGATCTTCAATCAGAAGAGGGATAGCTCCATACATCCTTATTGGCAGATCATTTACTGTTTGTGCATGTGGCTGTAATAAGGTTACGTTTGCAAATACATTTGGAGACATGCTTTTTTCTGCCTTGAACTTGAACTGCGTTTGTCCTGCCTTTGTATCTGTCCAGTAGGTTTTCAATACCCTGCTGCCATTCTCAATAGAGATCAGCGCTCTGCCACCTTTACCCGAAGGAATGGTCAGGACAACATCTTCACCTACCTTGAATTTTGTTTTATTAGCGGTGAATGACAACATCGATGCTTCAGTAGGGTTATTGGCTTGTTCACGTTGTGCCCAGCCTGGCCAGTCTATATAAACATCTTTACCTGTTACATGGCCGCCGTTCAAATCCCTTACCAAAATAAGGTAGCGGCCCCATTCAGGTTCATCTACTCTAAGGTTCCAGCTTCCTCGTCCGTTATTCAGGGTTACGCTCTGTTTTTTAATGAGTTTATTGTATTGATTTTGTGTAAAATTGGCATAGGAGTTCTGGTCATCCTGTTCCCACCACCAACGCCATTGTACTTTATAGAGTTCCACTTCAACCGTTTTGTTGCCTGCCAGTAATTTTCCATCCCGGTTTACATTCACCAAATCGATCTTATGGTCTTTACCGGTCACCAGCATACCGCTTAGTTTTTCTCCTTCAGGCGTTTTAATACCATAGTAATTGTTGTATACATGATAAGGGATGCTAAAGTTATCAATGCTGAAATTACCGCCAGCTTCAAATACTTTTGTCGTAAAATTAGCTTTTAGTACGCCTGGAGCAGTTTTATTCTGATCCAGATTGGTATTCACTGCAGCTGTTCCGTTTTCATTTAAGGTACCTTCGAAAATGGTCTTAACCTGCGATTCAAACTTCACTGTGGGATTATCAAAGGTATAGGCCTCAAAACCAGGGAAAGTAGTTTTCATGGTATTCAGGTTTACATCTACTTTGGCTTTAAGGTTTTTACCAACCGCACCAAAGAGCCAATTGGCCGAAAGCGTAGCAGAAGATCCATTGTCGGCACTCAAATATTTTCTGGCACCAATGTCAAAATTGATCCTGAGCCGGTTTGGCATTACGGTTTCAATTTTAACAGTTTTACTGAAAGTAGAACCTCCGGCTTTAACTTTAACCAGCCAGTTTCCGGTAGGGGCGGTTGAGGCAGTTGCGGTTTTAAAGGTGTAAAATCCATTTAAAGAATTACCATTTACAACCTTTCTAATAATTTGTCCCTGAGGATTATATAATTCAAAAGTAACAGGATAGGCCCCTGGTAGCTTTTTGAGTTTATCTTCCAGGATAAAGGAAAGATATAGTGAATCTCCCGGACGCCAAACACCGCGCTCTCCATAGATCAGACCTTTAATCCCATTTTGTACAACATCACCACTCACATCGAAACGGCTTAAAGGCAGGGAATTTCCATCGTCTAATTTTAAGTAACCACGTTCGTCGCCATTTTTGGCGATGAGCAAAAATGGCTTTCTTTTCAGATCAAAGGAGGCCATACCGTCGCCATCTGTTTTTGCGGTATAAATAACTTGTTTGGCATAATCCATTAATTCCAATGTAACCCCACTTAATGGTTTGGCAGTGAGCAGATCGGTTGCTATAATAAGCATGCTGTTGTCATTTCCGCGCTTGGCGACCAGGCCAATATTAGAGGCGATCAGGTTACGACTGGCCCATTTATCAGTGGTATAATAAGAAGAGGTACAAGGATTGTCACGGTCGTCCCAGCGATAATGCTGTGGGTAATAGTTGTTGTACCGGCTCCAGAAGGCATCGTCTTCGTCGATCTTTTCTCCGTAATATTCATTGGCATCTCCGTCTTCGTCTACGTTTTCTGAATCCGTTTCTGCCTTATCTGCGCCTGCAGCACATGCGTATACATTATAAGCCTTTCTAAAACCAATGGTTACCCTGTACATTGCGCCGGGCTCTGTACGGATCATTTTATCCAGGTCAAGTGTAAAGCGGTTTTTCTTATGGAGGTTTAAGGATTTGTCTTCATCAAGTCTGATGGTTTTCTGTACCACCGGGCGACCCACACGTCTTAATTCCTGGCCATCTTTATAGTTATTGGTCTGAAAGAATTGTGGAATATTATTCTCATAGATCTTAATGATGGTTACATCAACAGCTTTCAGGTTAGTTGCCTCAAAAGGAAGTACCAGTTTGCCAGAATTTGGAATAATTGTTCCGCTGCCTGAAATGGTTACTGCGGGTGCTTTCTTTTCAAAAAGAACATTACCTGTTTTAGCTTCAGCAAGCTTCTTGCCTTTGATATTTTCAATCCCCTGATTAGCAGTCAGTGCGTAGTTGCCGTCCAATGGATCTGTAGCATAGATTTTAAGCTGACTGCCATCAATCGTGTATCTCAAATCGGCCAGACTGCCCAGGGTAACCAGACCGCTGAGGTCCTGAGCGACGTTGAGGGGCTCAGAAAACTGGATCAAAGCATAGTCCTCCTGATCTTGTACAGCTTTTAAACTTAGTACTTTAAATGCTCCTGCGGCAGGAACCAATAGTGTCTCTTCTCCTTTATTTTCAGCATCAATTGCCTTTCCTGACCATTTAAGCAGTAATTTTTGCTCTGAACCTGCTTTCTTTATGCTGTCTATGGTGAAGTGAGAACTGTATTTTGCAGGGTTGTGTTGCCATTTCACAGAAAGCTTTTGTCCGAAATCGAGTTCCAATGCTTTTTCAATAAGTTTCGGGTCCTCCTCGTCAGAAGTGTTGATGTCTCCAGTCAATTTCATGTAATCCAGAGAGGTATTGTTTTGAGAAACCAGACCATTTTGGATCAGGTTCATTCCGGGATTAATGATCTTAAAGTCAAAATCAAATTCTTCAAGACCTTTCTCGGTGTCTGTTACTTTAGAAAGGTTAAAGGTACCGGTATATACTTTTCCAGACTGAAGCGGCTCGTCTGGCCTGAATTCTACAGTTTGGGCGTCAATCCAATAAGTTTTTCCTTTAACTCCGGGAGAGAAATCAAAAAGACCACGGTCATCCGGTGCTCCAATGGCGCCCATTGTTTTTACCTGGCTGGCCAAACGGATCCGGATGAAGCTTTTTTTGGATACGGTGCCAGAAGTATAGGCCTCAATGTATTTAGAGTAAGCCTGATTACTTTCATTGCTTTTTTTCTTTTTAAAAATGAAGAAAGAAGCAATTCCGATCAGGACCAAAGCAATGGCGCCGACCAGGATTCGTTGTTTGTTTTTGCTCAGTAGGGTAGACTGGGTAAATTTCATACGCTGTTCGTTAATAGATGCGACGAAAATTACCAAAAAAAAAGGGGAAAGAAAATTATTTGATCATTACACCGGGTTTATTGATCAAAGGGATCTTAATTAAATTGTCATCAACAATGCTTTCCGGAAGGAAGATGAATTTTTTATCATAGATGGTACCGTCAATATAATAACTCAGCCAATATTCATTGGTCAAGCCAAATACAGCGGTGTCAATGGCTTCTACACCTGCGTAAGTCATCGGTTCCAGATCACCTAGAAAATGACGAAGCGTTGAAGTTCTGACCATTACACCGTCTTTTTCACCGTAACCTTTAGAGCTGATCAGCACATTGCTGATCAGCTCCTTTTTCAGGTTAATAAAATATACGGTCCAACTTTCCGTTTCCGGCGTTTCGCCCATGAGCACAATGGCCATAGCTACATCTTCTACAATATTTTCCGGAAGATCTTTCTTCATAACAGGGTAGACGTAATATTATTTCTTTTTAGCAGGAGCTTTTTTTGCTGCAGGTTTAACTGCTGCTTTTTTCTTGCCGGCTGTTTTTGATTTTGCTTCAAAAGCATTCGGAACTTGCTCCACAATTAGTTTTTTAACTTCTTCGAGAGAAATATCGGCTAAATCCTCAGGTGTATACTTTTCGCCTGTTGCCGGATTCTTACTCAGTTTCAGCATTTCTTTTCCAAAACGGATAAAGGGCCCCCATCTGCCATTTTCAATAGCAATTTTTTCAGCCGTCCATTGCTGGATAAACCTATTGGCTTCTTTTTCAACTTTTTTGCTGATCAATTCGGCAATATCCGAATCGCTCAGGTTATCAAAATTATAAGCTTTAGGGACGTTGATGAACAGGTCGTTCCATTTAATGAATGGACCAAACCGGCCTGTTCCTTTGGTTACCGGCAGATTTTGATAGTGTGCTACAGGCGCATCTGCTGTTATCTTTTCGTTAATGATCTCGATGGCACGATCGAGGTCAACAGAAAGGGGATCTTCGTTTTTAGGGATCGAAATAAAAGTATCTCCCCATTTCACATAAGGTCCAAAGCGGCCAACGCCTACAGAAACTTCTTTGTCCTGATAGTCTTCTAACTGGAAAGGTAATTTGAATTGCTCCAAAGCATCTTCCAGACGGATAGTGGCCACAGAAAGTGATTTAGGCAGACTTGCATAACGTGGTTTTTCCTCATCCTCATTTTGCCCGATCTGCACCAATGGGCCAAATTTACCAACTTTAGCATATACATTTTTTCCGGAAACAGGGTCTATACCCAGCAAACGTTCGCCGTTAGCACGATCAGCTGTTTCAAGGGTTGTCTCTACTTCCTGATGGAATGGTGTATAAAAGGAGTGGAGCATTTTTGTCCATTCCTGTAAACCTTGGGCAATCTCGTCAAATTCTTTCTCTACTTTGGCTGTGAAATTAAAGTTAACGATGTCCTTAAAGTGTTCTACTAAAAAGTCGTTCACCACTTCACCTATATCTGTAGGGAGAAGTTTGGCCTTTTCTGCACCAGTCATTTCGGTTTTTAATTGTTTACTTACCTGTCCGCCAGCCAGCACAATAGAAGTAAAGGCACGTTGCTTTCCTTCTCTGTCTTCTTTAATCACGTAACCGCGGTTCTGAATAGTTGAAATGGTTGGGGCATAAGTAGATGGTCTTCCAATACCCAGTTCTTCCAGTTTTTTAACCAGACTGGCCTCTGTATATCTTGAAGGTGGACGGGAGAAACGCTCCGTCGCGTTCATTTCCTTTAAATTCAATCCCTGTCCTTTTGTTAAAGGTGGCAGCATATTGTTGTTGTCGGTATCCTCTTCGTCGTCGTCGTTAGATTCCAGATAAACTTTTAAGAACCCGTCAAACTTCAATACTTCTCCTTCGGCAACAAGGTTTTCTTTACGGCTGCAGATATCAATAGTGGCTGTTGTTTTTTCAAACAATGCTTCGCTCATTTGTGAGGCAATTGCGCGCTTCCAGATCAATTCGTATAACCTTTGTTCAGAACTGTCGCCTGAAACGGTATGCTGACTAAAATAGGTAGGCCTGATGGCTTCGTGAGCCTCCTGAGCACCTGCTGATTTCGTTTTATATGTTCTGGTATGAAGATATTTATCGCCATAAGCCGATTTGATTTCACTTGCAGCGGCTTGTATTGCTGTTTCCGAAAGGTTCACTGAATCGGTACGCATATAGGTGATTTTACCACTTTCGTACAGCCTTTGTGCAACCTGCATGGTTCTGGAAACCGAATAGCCCAGTTTTCTGGAAGCTTCCTGTTGCAGTGTAGAAGTAGTAAACGGTGCTGCAGGATTTCTTTTGGCCGGCTTGGTTTCTAAGCTGGAAACACTAAATGAAGCTGCCACACAGTCTTTTAAAAACTGCTCTGCGTCTGCTTCATGGTCAAATCTCTGTGGCAATTCGGCTTTAACCAATTCTCTGGCATTGCCAGTGGTGAATTGTGCAGTGATTTTAAATGCTGCTGAAGCCTGGAATTTATTGTACTCTCTTTCTCTGTCAACAATTAAGCGCACTGCAACAGATTGTACGCGTCCTGCGGATAGGGAAGGTTTGATTTTTTTCCATAAAACAGGTGAGAGTTCAAAACCAACCAACCTGTCCAGAACGCGTCTGGCTTGCTGTGCAAAAACCAAATTGTAGTCAATTGTTCTTGGGGTGTCAATAGCTTTGAGGATCGCAGGCTTAGTGATCTCATGGAAAACAATTCGTTTGGTTTTGTTTTCCTTCAGGCCCAGGGTTTCGTATAAGTGCCAGGATATGGCTTCTCCCTCGCGGTCCTCATCGGATGCGAGCCAGACCATTTCTGCATCTTTCGCTAGTTTCTTAAGTTCTGCTACGACTTGCTTTTTATCTGCAGGGACCTCGTAGGTTTGACTAAAGTTATTGGACACATCAATGCCCATATCTCCTTTAACTAAATCACGGATATGTCCGTAACTTGATTTTACAAGGAAATCCTTACCCAAATACCCTTCGATGGTTTTAGCTTTTGCAGGTGACTCAACTATTAGTAAATTCTTCGCCATTCAGAACGTTTTTCTGCAAATAAAGCTATAAATACATCTAAAATCAAAATAGAATCTGAATTTTTATGATAATTTAATTTAGTTCGGCAGCGTTTCAAGCGGTTTTATGCTCTTTTTTTTTCGTTTTTATGATACGTAATTTGGTGTGCGTCTATACTTTAAAGTACAAATTACTATCCTATATATATAGGTAGGTGGTTTGTCAGATAGATTTATCGATTTCTTTACACAGGTATTATATTCGGGGCTGATTTTTTTTGGTAGATTCGTTTATCTAAAAAATAAAAATATAATGAATACATTATTGATATTCCTCAGTCTGTTTTTTACACCACCTAAGAGTGTGTATGATTTTACCATTAAAACCATTGATGGAAAAGAGGTTAAACTGTCTAAGTTTAAGGGCAAAAAAATCCTGATTGTAAATACGGCTTCCAAATGTGGATTTACACCACAATATGAGGCTCTGGAAAAATTACATAAAGAATATGGAGATAAAGTTGTCCTGATTGGATTTCCGGCAGGAAATTTTGGGGGACAGGAATTGGCCACCAATGCTGCAATCCAGGATTTCTGCAAGAAGAATTTTGGCGTTACATTTTTATTGAGTGAAAAAGTAAGTGTTAAAGGGGCGGACATCAATCCTTTATTCCAGTATTTGACTACTCAAAGTAATCCTGATTTTACTGGCGATATCAATTGGAATTTTGAGAAGTTCCTGATCAATGAAAAAGGAGAGCTGGTTCATCGTTTCAGATCTAAAGTTACGCCGTTAGATCCGCAAATCACTAAGAATTTCTAAGCGAATTTCGTTTTAATTCCCTAAATAAGAGGAGGGTATTCATGAGAATGGATGCCCTCTTTCTATTTTAAAATGGATTTAAATGAAAACGGAGCCAAGATCTTGCGATCTGGCCCCGTATCATAAATTAACGCTCTCAATACAAATGTATAAAAAAAATGAAATAGATTATTCATTGGAATGTCTTTTTTGAAAGGGCCAGGTCAAAAATTATTCATAGAGGCAAATGAAGTCCCGGAACTGGTTATTTGATCACCTAAAGAACACGGGATACTTTGGGTTAACATTAATATTTTAGAAATCTATTACCCAATGTAAACAGGAAAAAAATGGCTATGAAGATAGGGCTCAAATGATAAAAAAGGAGATTGAGGAAGCTAGTTACGAATAGCCTGTTTGGCTTGGTTTCTGTGGAGTGAAAACCCATGATGGAAAACCAAGCAAAAAAACTAAAGAGAACAGTAACCCTGATTAATATATTGATAAAATACGGCTTTGAAGAGCTCCTGATCAGAAGTAATATCAGGAGCTTACTGTCCTCCTCTGGTTCAGAAACCGATACCTTTAAATCTGATGGAGAGAAATTGTCTTTCACTGTTTATGAACGCATCAGGATGGCGCTTGAAGAACTTGGTCCAACCTATGTGAAATTTGGGCAGGCCTTTAGCAGTAGAGAGGACTTATTACCCATTGAAATGGTTACCGAACTTCAAAAACTTCAAGATAATGTAGTGCCTGAATCTCTTGATGTTAGAGGATTTATTGAAACTGATCTGGGCCTTGATCCAGATCAGTTTTTTGAACATATTGAATTGGAGCCATTCGCTTCCGCTTCCATCTCCCAGGTTTATAAAGCAAGGTTGAAGGATGGTTCCGCAGTTATTCTTAAAATCAAACGTCGTGGTATTCGTGAAGTTGTTGCCTCAGATATGCTGATCATGAAAGATGTGGCCAAATTGCTGGTCAGTAACAGTGAAATGTTCAGGAAAGTAAATTTAGTTGAAGTGTTGGAAGCTTTTGAAAAATCCATCTTTCACGAACTTTCCTTTCTAAACGAGTTGTCTAATATTGAGCAGTTTTCCCGAAACTTTAAAGGCAATAAAGACATCTATCTGATCAAGACCTATCCAGAGCTTTCCAATGATAATATACTGTGTATGGAATATGTGGATGGGGTAAAAATAACAGATAAATTAATATTGATAGAAATGGGTTTAGAACCTGCGGAAATTGCATCCCGGGGACTGGATCTTTATCTTACGCAAGTACTGGACCATGGTTTCTTTCATGCAGATCCACATCCTGGAAACCTGCTGGTATTGGCCAGCGGCCAGATTGCTTTTATAGATTTCGGAACTATGGGCAGCATGATGCCAAATGACAAAGAACAGCTGGAGGATTTTATATCTTATTTTATAGCTCAGGATGCAAAGAGGCTCATAGCGATCATTAAAAAAATGGCCATTCGCTTTAATATCCCTGACGAGAAAAAACTCGAAAGAGATATTCATGATTTTTTTAATCTGCTGGAGGGCAGTTCTCTTCATCAAATGGATGTAAAGGAAGTATTAAGTAAGTTTTCAGGTATTCTGAATGAAAATGAGATCTTAATGCCTGAACATCTTTACCTCTTGGTGCGTGGTATTGTGCTGATAGAAGGAATAGGGCGTGCCTTGGTTCCTGATCTGAACATTATAGAAAGCCTGAAACCTTATATTTTAAAGATTGCCTTGGCCAGGCTCAGCCCGGAATATTTGAAAAAGAACGGCCTCAAATTTCTGAGGACAATGGCTGATGCCTTAAAAACCGTACCTGATGACCTGATTTCCATTCTATCAAAACTCAATAATGGAGAATTGAAAGTTATACAGGAAGTCAGAGCACTTCCTGCATTGCATGAGGGAATTGTACAAGGATTCAACAGGACAGTTCTGGCCATCGTTTTATGCGGGTTGTGGATCAGTTCGGCTTTGTTGGTATTAGCGGATAAGCCTCCAAAATGGGCCGATACTCCCGCGCTTGCCTGGATCGGATTTACCATTAGTGCGGTATTGATGCTTATATTATTGATTTCTTACATTTTTGGAAAGAAACCGGGAAAAAAATTATAATTTCCCCAAACCATGGCAAAATTCTATAAAACATTATTCTTTAGCTTATTCCTCTCTGCAGGGGTGCTTTATGCACAAGAGAAAGTACAACATCCTAAAACTCCGATTATGGGCTGGTCCAGCTGGAATAATTTTAGGGTGGCTATTAACGAAGATATTGTAAAGGCTCAGGCGGACGCCATGGCTGCCAAAGGTTTGAAAGAGGCGGGATATCAGTTTATCAATATGGATGACGGTTTTTTTGGTGGAAGGAATGCAAAAGGAGAGCTGCTGGTCCATTCGCAACGATTTCCCTCTGGAATGAAAGCGCTTGCAGACTATATTCACAGTAAGGGTTTCAAAGCTGGTATTTATTCAGATGCAGGAATCAACACCTGTGCTTCAATTTGGGATAAGGATACCATTGGTGCAGGAGCAGGTCTTTACGGTCACGACGAACAAGATCTTACCCTGATGCTCAAAACCTGGGGATATGATTTCATTAAAATTGATTGGTGCGGAGGGGAAAAGCTTGGACTTGATGAACAACTGCGTTACACGCAACTGGCCAACCGTATAAAGAATATAAAACCTGAAGCCTTATTTAATATTTGCAGATGGCAGTTTCCTGGGAAATGGGCAATGGAGATTGCGGATTCCTGGCGTATATCCGGAGATATCAGCAACCAGTTTGAGTCTATTCTTCATATTATTGATAAAAATGCAGATTTATGGAAATACAGTTCACCTGGGCATGTAAATGATATGGATATGTTGCAGGTTGGACGAGGAATGAGTTTCGAAGAAGATCGCGCCCATTTTACCATGTGGTGCATGATGAACTCTCCATTGCTGTTAGGTAATGATTTGCGGACCATTTCTAAAGAGACATTGAGCCTGGTAACCAATAAAGAAATTATTGCCCTGAACCAGGATAAACTGGGCTATCAGGCGCGCAGACTGGAAAAGAACGGTGAACTGGAAACCTGGGCCAAACCCTTAACCTCCACCATGAGCGGGACTATTGCTGTAACGTTATTTAACCGGTCGGCAAAAACGGCTAGTCAGATTTTTAACCTTGATAGCCTGGGTATTGATCCTTCCAGGGGCTATATTTTAAGAGATCTGTGGAAACATAAAGATTCTCCCGTATCCACTATGAAAACAGTGCGTATGGAGGTTCCGGCACACGGTGTTGTTACGCTTAAAATTACCGGTTCGCCGAAACCCTTTAATGTGTTTCAATCTGATACTAAAATCAACTAGGACAACCAGACAACTTTCTGATCGGCATCGTGGGGCTGACCAATGATGTCTTTGTATAAGTTTGACTTTCTGGCTTGTTTATAGCGGTAGCCGCCGGCTTTCCTTAACTTATCTGCAGTAATATTAGCTATACAAATGCTATTCTCCAGTTCACGGCATTCTGCAATGACATCCCCATAAGGATCTATGATCATGGAACAGCCATTCTTTAACTGGTCATCGTCCATACCGATCGGATTGGAAAAGATGGCATAGATTCCGTTATCATAAGCTCTGGCAGGCAACCATTTCATAAGCCAGCCACGGCCTTTGAGCCCATCAAATTCTATTCTTAAAGATGTTGGATCGTTTAGTCTGTTTTCCCATAATGCAGGATCAACAAAACCCGCACCTGGCCTGGTAGAAGGCGTGCACATTGTTACATGGGGCATAAATATAATGTCGGCACCAAGAAGCGTGGTAGCCCTGACATTTTCGATAATATTATTATCGTAACAAATCAGTATGCCACATTTCCATCCCAGTAATTCAAAAACAACATATTGATCTCCCGGTTCCAGGTATGGATTAATGAAAGGATGGAGTTTTCTGTACTTTGCTACGAGGCCGTTTTCATTAACACATACATAGGCCTTAAATAAACGGTCATTTTCATCTTTCTCAAACAGGCCGGCCAGTATGGCTATTTTATATTCTTTTGCATATGCAGTAAGCGCCTGTATAGACGGGCCATTTGGGATAGGCTCGGCAAGTGTGAGCATTTCCTCCCTTGATAGGTTTCTGGCAAATGTATAAGCTGTAATGGAACATTCATGAAATGCAATCACATCAGCGCCCTGCGCTGCTGCCTTTGCTGTAAGGTCTTTGATGACGCTTAAGTTATAGGCTTTATCTCCATTTTTATGCTCAAACTGAGCAGAGGCAATTTTTATAGTCTTCATCGTAATTAAATTATGAGACAAAGCTACACTGACTTGAAATGTCAGGATTGTACATTTCCGACAAGGACTAAATTCCGGCAGGAAAGAGATTGACTGCCAGCTTATGGCTTTGGCTAAGGTATTTAAGCGGACTGACTCCGGCTATCTTCTTAAAATCGTGAATGAAATGCGCCTGGTCAAAATATCCAGCTTCACAAGCAATCTGGGCCGTATTGCTGACCGGGGTATATTGAAATAATTTAAGTGTGTGGTGTATTTTTATTATACCCGAGAAATATTTTGGGCTGATGCCAATCTGCATATTGAACTTTCGTTCCAGCTGTCGTTCGGTGATGTGGAGTTTTTCGTTGATCAATGCAATGGGTAAAAGCCCCTTGTGTGTAGAGATTAGTTCAAGTGCATGTCGTACCTGGGGGTCTACAGGATAGAGGGAAGAATATTTTTTGATAAAGAATGTTTCCAGAATCCGGATTCGTTCTGCAGAGATGGATGTGTTTAAAATCTCCTCTTCCAACGCTCTTGCCGGATAACCTAAAACATCTGCTAAAGCAATAAAATGGTTTTTAAATGTATTAGATGGCATACCCGTTAATGCATAAATTCCAGAGGGCTGCAGAACGGCAACAATCATTCCTGTTTTTCCACTGGAAATTAAATGTTTACAGTCTTTAAGTTGTCCGTAAAGAAAGCTCCGTGGCGTGGTATTGAGTTGCGATCCTTCTGAAATGGGCTGGTCATAATGAAATACAATCCCTGGGTTACCATCTGCAAACATTTGGTGATTTACCGGCCCTTCACTTTCTAAAATCAGAAAATGTTTGATCAGGGACCTTAATGAATCTACCGGACAAATTTGCATAGCGCAAAGCTAATAAAAAGAAACTCATGATAACTGGCAGAAATTTTGCTCTACGCCGCCAAAAGATCCCCAGACATACTAACGTAACGCTATATGGTAGACCTCGAATATTTACATGACCTTTACAACAACGATAATTATGAAGCCTGCCTTGAAGCAGCCAATCTGTTCCTTCTCGTTAATGAACAAAACACACAAGCTTTATTGCTAAAAGCCAAAAGTGAATACCAAATGGTCTTTTATGAAGCATGGGATGAAGACCCGGAAGAAGACAATCGGTTTGAATCGGTTTGCGACAGTTTTGAAAAGGTACTGGAAATAGATCCTTCCAATGAAGAAGCGATGCTTTATCTGGCCTATATTTACATTGTTTTACTCAAAACCAATTTACCAAAGGCCATTAGTTATTGTGATATCCTGGCAGGCTCTACTCATCTGGCAACTAAAATTAAAGCCATCAGTTACCATCAGGACGCCTGCCAGCAGGAAGGACATATTTCTCTTGCGCTGGAAGATGCAGATCAATTGATCACCTTAACTAAGGTTTTTTATAAAGAGAACAGGAATGCACTTGATGTTGAGCTTGGCCAGGTGTATCTTAAAAAAGGTAATTTATATCTGCAGTATCAGGATGATGGAAAGAGGGCACTGGAAGTCTATAAAGAAGGCATAGACTATATGTATCCGGATCCCTTGAATTTTGCAATGATTGCTAATCTGGCATTCGATCAGAAAGATTATGAGACCGGGGGTAAAGCATGCGTTCTGGCTTTCCTTTCAAATGTGTCTGGAGCTGAGGAAGAATTGCTGGACTTATACCGGAAACTGGAAGAACTCAACAGTAAAGGGGTAGAAAATAAGTCAATGGTGGAGGCTATATTTGTGGCCTTGAGAGTATTTGCTGATGAACTTGACTGTGATACGGTTGAAATGCTCAATTTTGCGCAGCATTATATCAAGATATTTCCAGACTGGTATATTCCATATCATTATGCCGGGGCTGCGCTATATGATGCCAAAAGCTATACAGAAGCACTTCCGTACTTGGATAAGAGTTTAAAAATGGGAGGCCGCTCATATGGAGTACAGCGTTTTTATGAGACTAGCTATCACGTCAATGGTGTATTTCCGGAACTGGAAAAATGGCCAGATGACTCTTCCTCGGATTATTACAATGCGGGTGTTAATTTCTATGAATTTGAAACACAAACTTACCAGCCATCGATTGGCAAAGAATTACTAAAAATCAGAACGACCTTCTATAAGATTTCTTACGACGGTTTTTACGATTATTTCTGTAATCATCATCAGAGGAAAGGTGCAAATGACGCTGATGTTCATGTGTTTGCGATGTGCTGTAATAATTATGGTATTGCATTAACTGCGCAAGGTTCTTATGAAAAGGCAGCAGAGGTGCATCAACTAGGCTATTCCTTTTCTCCTTTCTGGGAACAGCTGAGTAGTTGGGGAACCGCTCTTAAAAGACTGGAGAGATATGAAGAGGCATTAGAAGTATTCAACCGCGCAGTAACATATGGCAGTAGTTATTTAGATTTCAGTGATTATATAGAGCTTAGAGGGGAAATTCTGGAGATTCTTTTTAAATTGGGCCGTCTGGAAGAGACTAGGGAATTGCTCACAACAACGGATCAGGAGTACAATGATTTTATCGGAAACAACCGCAAAGACCTTTCAGAAGCCTATCTTTTTACGCTGAATGAAAGGTATATTACTGTCCAGAACATCCGGCTTGACCTGCTCAAAGAAGGAAGCCTGGAAGAGGCGAATAAAGCCTGGCAGGAACAACTGGAAAAGCATCCTGATGACAATTCTTCGTGGTTTATGCTGATGCAAAATTATTATCAGATGAAAGATTACAGGCAGTGTATTGCCTGCGCAGACAATTATCAGTCTGTTAAAGGGAAAGCCATTCAACTGGAATCCGTTCAGAAAGTACATTTTATGCGTGGAATGTCCCATCTCAATCTGGGAAATTACAACCAGGCTAAGGAGAACCTGAACATACTGCTTCAGTCGTGTCAATCAGGAGATACCACAGAAGAAAGCATTATCAGCGATGCCAATCTTCGCCTGGCAGAATGTTGTTATAAACAACAGCAATGGAAAGAATGCATGGACTTTGCATGGAATGGTATTGATTGTTACAACAGAAATGGCTGGAAGTGGGATGACGCACGTATAGAAATGACACTCTATTATGCAGATGCCTGTAAAGCGACTGGTGAATTAAAAGCTGCTATAGGTACGCTGGATACCATATTAAAGATGGTTCCCGGCAACCTGGAAGCGATGAAGAGAAAAAAGGAGTGGAAACCAAACCGTGGCCTTTTCTCCTTTTTTAAGTAACTAAAGAGATGCGACTATATTGGTAAGCCGTTGATATCTGTCGTGAGTACTTCACTCATATAATCGAAAAATGGCCGCATACCCATGAAAGTACGGTTTACCTCTTCCAGAAAGTTTTTACTCAACACTTCTTTGTCTGAAAACTTTCTGGAAATCAAAAATTGCTTATAACGAAGTAAATCAATGGCCTCGTGGCTGGGATCATAGCCTTTAGGTGCTGTTTTGAGTTGCTCTCCATGTAAAGTTCCAAAAAGGGAAAGGAATGTGGGCTCGGCAATTATTTTTCTCAAAGAGGAGGGATCAAAAGCTATATCATCTCTGATGAGTTTGAGATCTTCCGGTACAGGCCCCCAGAATCCACCACCAATAAAGCTATTTCCTGGTTCAATATGAAAATAATACCCACCTCTGCGATATTTGGTTGCCCGTTTAAAACTACCGCTCCAATGAGATTTATAAGGCGTTTTATCTTTCGAAAAACGTGTGTCACGATAGATCCGATATAAGCTCTTTTTGCCTGATGCAGTTTCAATCACATCGTGAACGGACAATTTCTCCAGCAAAGCATCTGCAAATATCTCAATAGACTTTTGTTCTTCCTGAAATTCAGTTTTATGTTCATTAAACCATTCCCTGTTATTGTTTTTCTTAAGTGTATTTAAGAAATCAAAAGTCGAAGGCTTTAATCCGGCAAATTGTTGTGCAACTGTTTCTGACATATCATAGGATTCTGTATGGCATCTAATTTATACCATATTTAGGAATTTATTGTCAGAAGATTATAACAATGCCCGGATAGAATAGTTTTAAAACCTATAGCGAAGGGAAATGGCTTTACCGATTGCATTGATCAATTCCCGGTCCAGGCTTTCTTCTTCCGTGTCACTAAGGTTCCAGGTTTTATCTGAACGGATGAGTTTCAACTCTTTTCCATGGAGTAAAATGTTGATTTCGTTGGTGTTAGAAGAAGGTTTTTCTCCTAAAATAGAAAAATTAATATCGGTATCTTTATACGTAATGCGAAGGGGTAAACTCATGAGGCTGCAAATATAGAAAATTCCATGCTTCTGCCTAATGAACAAACTGAATAAATTTGGAAAAGGGAAATTCTATGGGCAAAATATTAGTGAAATCGAATAATTTATCATCCCAACCGGGCCGGGATGATAAATTTAAGCTGAAATTATAATCTGAAGCCGACTTTTAAGGCCGCATAAGAGGTGCCAGCATCTTCAATTCTGAAACCCAGATCAATGCGGTTGTTCACTTTATAACCGATACCGCCTCCAACTAAGAAGTTTGTACCGTAGCCATTAAATCCAACAGCTGCACCTAGATTGAAGTTCAAAAAGAATTGCTTGTCAACATAATACTTAATTCCACCTTTTAAGGGTAAAAAGGTATAATTCTCATTCCAGTCATGCTTTGGAAATAAGGTTTCCACACCTGTAGCTAATGTTAAACCTAATTTGCGCTCCGCTGGCCATTCTGCTTCTAAAATACCACCAATACCTACGTTGTACGCTTTACTAAACGGGATGAGTAATTCAGGAGAGAGCGTTACTTTTGCCGATTGAGCGTGTAGTCTTGTTGTAAATGAGGTAAATACAATCGCAATCAGCGCAATAGTTAAGTTGGTTTTCTTTTTCATGTGTATAAATAGATTATTTTTCTGTTTTTTTTACAAAAATCAGACCAGATAGAGAAATCCTGGATGTTAAGATCTTTTTTTGCTATTGTACAAGGAGGGGGTTTCCTTCTTTTATGACAACTTATTCAGCTGTTTGGTTTCTGTATTTATTCGTCCCAATATTTTTCTTCAAATGTAAGGATCGTTGAGTTAATTTCTGAAATCATGGCCTCTATAGCGTCTTTATTCCTTTCCATTACAAGAAAAAGTGAAGTCAATTGACTAAAAGTTTCGAATACATTTACAGCCTGATCTGGACGGTTCGCAAAAAGTAAATGAAATGCTGCTTCTATATTCCTGTAAAAATCAGGAGACACACCAATTTGCAATGCTCTTTCCAGAACCTCCTTCAATTGGATGCATTCGGCCACGTGGTTATGTAATGTATCTGTAGAGTTATTCATATTTTAAAGTCTCTGCCGGATCTGCTACAGTACTTATAAGATTACCCGATATATAGTGGTCGAAACCGAACAGTTGTTGTGCACAAATGAACAGAGGGATGGCTTCAAGTTTCCAAGTCTGTTTTGCTATTCCTGAGCTGTAAGTGTACTCATCACCTCCGCTTTGTATTGGCGACCGATAGGCAGTTCAATGGAACCGATTTCAATAAATGCAGCATTAAAAGACCGGATCTTGTCTATGGAGATTAAAAAAGAACGATGAATACGAAGGAATTTTTCATCTGGTAATTTTTCTTCCAGATAGGTAATTCGCTGATATGTGACAATTTCTTTTTCAACTGTTTTAACTCTTACATAATCTTTTAGGCTTTCTATATAAAGGATGTCTTTGAGAAAAACCTTAACCATTTTTTTGTCGGCCTTAAGATAAATAAAAGCCTCAGATGAAATTCCAAGGTTGGTATTGGAAATGATCGGTGGTAAAGAGAGCGCGGTTCCATTTGAAAAATGATATTTGTTTATTGCCGTTAGAAAACGTTCAAATGGGACAGGTTTTACCAGGTAATCAAGAACATTCAGTTCAAATCCTTCTACAGCATAATCTCTAAAAGCAGTTGTTAAAATAACTTTGGGACGCTTGCTTAAAGTCCTTAAGAAGTCAAGGCCGGAAAGCTTTGGCATTTGTATATCGAGGAAAAGCAAATCAACTTTATTGCTTTGCAGGAAAAGTAGTGCGTCGATAGCATTGTCACATTTGAAAACCAGCTCCAGGCTGTCGAGCTGGCCGATGTATTTCTCTAAAATGCCTGCTGCCAGTGGTTCATCATCCACAATTAAACATTTTATTTTAGTCATTAGTTCAGCTTTAATTTAAGATCAACAATATAACGCCAAGGCTCTTTCCTAGCCTCAAGCTCGTAGGCATCTGGATAGAGTAATTCCAGTCTTCTCTTCACATTGAACAGACCAATCCCTCCTTTGTGTTGGCCAGTATCTGTATCAAACAAAGCTTCAGTATGGCTGTTCTCTACCTTAACGAACAACCAGCCAGCTTTTAATTTAATATCAATGGTTACCCAGACCTGATCTGTTTCATTGCTTACCCCATGTTTGAAAGCATTTTCTACAAATGGAATCAGTAGTAAAGGAGCAATTTTTTGGTGTGTGGTTTCTCCCGAAACATTTAATGACACCTCTAGCCGGTCGGAGTACCGAAGCTTTTCTAGCTCTATATAAGTATACATGTGGTCAATTTCTTTGTGGAGCATTGTGCTCTCCGACTGGGAATCATACAGCATGTAGCTCATCAGTTCAGATAGCTTTAGTACAACTTTGGGAGCACGCGGCGACGCTTCCAGGGTAAGTGCGTAGAGGTTGTTTAAAGTGTTGAATAAAAAATGCGGATGAACTTGAGCCTTTAAAAAATTCAACTCCGCACTCAATTTCTCTTTAATGATCTCCTGTTGCTGTTTCTCTTGTATAAACCATTGTTTAAAGATCTGTATGGCCAGAGTTAACAATAAAACCGGGCTTAGAAACCAAAGCATTCCCTTTAAAAGCATGTACCAGATAAATATAGAATCAGGATGGGTGGTGTCAGGATAAAATACAGGTTCGATATACTTTTCCATCAAGGTGCGATTGGCCAAAGATGCACAAAACAGTAATGCGACTGCGGAAATGCAATAAAGAAAATATTTTCTATTTACAAAAAAACGGGAAAAAAGTACGTAAACATTCACATAGGCCACTAGCATTGCTGTAGGAAGTCCCTGTAATTCGACCAAAAAATAAGACCATAAACTATTGTCCCCATCCACATGCACCCCAGTATACACCAAAAGATAACCAGCCCAAAACAGGAGGTGGGTAAGCCAGGGGTTATTTGCAATGCGGAAATTGTCTGTCATCATCTGCAGAATAAAAAACTAATTTAATGATAAATCTGTTCCTGTAATCTTATTTCGACAAACGACCACTTTTAGCTGGCTTCCAACTTGAAATTACGATATACTGATAAATATTTCTAATGTATTGCTGTATGGACGGCCCAATCGGCCGTTCGGCTAGTTTCTCAAAAAAACTGATTTCCATCCTGTTGTTTTGAGAAAAAAATCATGATGAATGCATTAATAACCAGTATGATTTTAGCAATTTTCTTGTGCTCTGCAAAACGCACTTTTGCTCAGAATACCGAAAAATCAAAAGACAAAGTTACAGAACTGAAGGAAATTGCTATAAAATATAAAAAGCCTGTATTGGAGCGTAAACCAGACCGTATTATCGTAAATGTAGATGCTCTTCTCTCTAATACAGGGGGAAATGCATTGGAAGTTTTGGAACAAGTACCAGGTATTGTAGTCAATAATGATCAACTTGTGTTAAAGGGCAAGCTAAATGTATTGGTTTTTATAGACAATAAGCCAACTTATCTGCAAGGCAGTGACCTGGCTGATTATCTGAAATCTTTACCAGTGGGTTTACTCGACAAAATTGAAATCATGACCAATCCACCCGCACAATATGAGGCAAGTGGGAATGCAGGGATCATCAACATTCGGTTAAAAAAAGGAAAGGCTGCTGGTTTTAATGGCAATTTACTTACTGAAAATACCCATGGGAAATATTCAAGAATCTCACAAATTGGTCATTTCAATTACAGAAACGACCAATTCAACCTTTATGGAAATCTAAACAATTATAATGGAAGCGGCATTGCCGAAGTAAACAGCAGTAGGGTTTATCCTAAGCGCAACGATAATGCCTTACAATCCATTTTGCAACATAGTTCTATTAAATCACCAAGCCAAAGGGTTATGGGTAGAATTGGTTTGGATCTATATTTAAATCCCAAAACAACAGCGGGTCTGGCCATTGGTCATACCTATAGAGATTTAAAGGAGCACAATAGTATAAACAGCAGGCAGTTATATGGTGGTCAAACAGAGGATACTCTGATCAGTGCTGATAATGAAAACAGAAGTCGAGTGAACAATACAACCATCAATATTAGTTTTCAGCATCAATATGACACTGTAGGAAGAATCCTGACAGCTGACTTTGATCTGATCAACTATGCTATGAATCACAACCTGGTCAATCGAAGCATCAAAACTACAGAGCAGAATCAGCTGATCAATACTACACAAGAGGACTTCGAAGGAAAACTTCCTTCCCGAATTCGCATATATTCTGGAAAAAGCGATTATGTCCTGCCATTTAGCAAAGATTCGAAAATTGAAATGGGTGTCAAATCCAGTTTACTCCAAAATACAAGCACTTCTTTCTATTCGACGAAGATTGATCGGGTCCCGCTTATTGCCTATGACAATGCAGGACAATTCAATTATACAGAACATATTCAGGCTGCCTATTTGAATTATAATGGGAACTATCGTCAATTCACATTCCAATTGGGGTTGAGGGCAGAAAATACGCGATCTAAAGGGGAACAAAAAAACTTCACAGCAGGAATTGACAGTGCTTTCAGAAGACATTATACTGACCTTTTCCCAACCGCCTTTTTTTCGCTTAAAATAGGTGAAAAGGGAGAAAGTCTTCTAAACCTTAGTTTCGGTAAAAGAATTGAAAGACCCAATTATCAAAATCTAAATCCATTTGCAGCTCCAAGGGACAGATACAATTATGATATTGGAAATCCTTATCTTAAACCTCAGTTCTCGTATAATTGTGAGGCGTCTTATTTGTTCAGGAAGCTCTTTACAATCTCTTTTTTCTACAATCATCTTAAGGATGGAATAGATGAAACAATTGTAGTTAAAGAAGATGTTTTTTACCATCTTTTAGACAATATTGGAATGAAAGACATTAGTGGATTTTCTATAGATGGCAGCATAACCATTGCTGGATGGTGGACACTGAACCCCAGTTTGCTTTTTACCCATACCCGCTATCAAACCATATTTGATGATCAGCTTCTAAAAGCAAAAGGCGGAAACTGGAGTATTTCTGTCGGTCAGCAATTTAATTTATCCGGAGGGTGGAATGCAGAAATTCTGGGCAATTATACTTCGGCGCAGGTCTATGCGCAGTATACACAAAAGGCAAGTTGGTATATTCATGCCGGCATCAGTAAAAAAATGTGGAATAATAAAGCGACGATTAAACTCAATGCAAGAGATGTATTCTATACCAGGGTAGATCTGCAGGATTTTAAGGCACTAAAGGGTATATCTGGCTTTTCCAGCCGGAAATGGGATACAAGGAATGTCACACTGGCTTTAAACTACAGGTTCAATCTTGGAAAACCTTCGTCTATGTCGAGAAAACCAGACAAGAGTCAGGAAAGTAAAAGGCTAGGGGAGCTATAAAGTCCCTTTTATTATATAAATTCAAAATCTTCTGCTTTTGGAAAGCTATCCAATCCAGAAAAAATAGCATCGGGAACAGGTCTGGCCAATCTTCTTTTAATGGTATTGATCCACGCACCCTCCACTTTAATTAGTGCATGTAACGTATTGTCTTCTGAGAGAAATTCATGCTGGATGACCCAGAAGGAACCATCTTGTTTCATCTTCAGTAGTTTGGTTAATATATGTATTTTGGAATTGAGATGGATCTCCTTTTTAAATTCACATTGTTCCTTGAACAGAACCGGTCCAACGTTCTCGGCCTTCATCAGGTCGATGGTAATTCCATACTCATTTAATATTTCAATTCTTTCCTGTGCCGCCAGATCATAATAACTGCTGTGGCGCAAGTGAAAATTAGGGTCCAGATCTGACCATCTTAAATTCAGGTTTTTCATATTCGTATTTGCTAAGGTCAAATATAATCTTTGACTCCAGTTTTTAGATAAATGTCTCGTCATTGTTCGGTAAAAGCAATGTCAGCACCTGTGCAAAAGAATATGGTGGCGCTGATTTTTAAAGAAGGATTCTAAAAAAATGTTTTAAATAAGTTTATCTTTATATCAATCACTCTTTGTTATCTAAATTACCATGTAATGAGAAAAACCTTGTTGTTTTGTCTTATCCTGCTTTTCTCTGAAGGCATTTGCAGTGCTCAGCCTAATGAGCTGGATAATCTTAAAGCATCGTTGTCAAGAATCAAGGACAGTTTACGTTATATTGACGCCATAAATAGGATCGGCATGCTCATGTATGAGCGAAATGTAGACAGCACATTCTATTATGGTAAAAAGGCTAGGGAAATGGCCTGGCGACTTAAATATAAAAAGGGCGAGGCCGATGCGCTAAACAATCTGGGTATTTTTTTTGATTTGAAAGGCAATACCCAGCTTGCTCTTCGTTATTATAATGATGCTTATCAACTGTATAAAAAACAAAAAGATTCTGTTAATAGCATACAAACCCTGATGAATATTGGCATGGTCTATAAGGAGATTGGGAAAGACGACAAGGCAAAACAGTGGTTTAAGGCCAGTTTAAAGGAGGGAAAGAAATTGAGCAAGGATTCCATTATGTCTCTTGTCATCTATAACTATTTACTGTTATATCCTGCAGCCCTTGGCCGGGATTCAATGAGATATTATCTGAATAAAGCAAGAAATATTGCTATAAAGTATAAGGACGAAAGAACTTTAGTTGCCGTTGGGCAACTGATCGCTGATGACAGGATTTCCCATGGCAACAGAACCGAAGGTCTGGCACTATTAGATACAACAATAACAGAGGCTTTGAATAAAAAGCTCTATTATGTAAGTATGGATATGCTGATTGATATGGGGAGTCAGTTGATCAAAACGGATCCGGTAAAGGCAGCAAGGTATTATCAGAAGGGGCTTGATATTTCTGAAAAAAACGGCTACCTCATCTATAATGAACTATTGGCCAGAAAACTATTTGATCTTTATACATCGGCTGGCGATAATGTTAAAGCCTCAATTTATAGTAAACAACTAATCAGGGTACATGATGAACAACAAAAGATAAATAATGAATCCGGTGTAGATTACCTGGACTATGCACTGAAGGAAGAGCAGGTAAAATCCTTAAAACAACGTTCTAAATATCAAAATATCTTACTGATATTGGTGGTATTGGCTTGTTTTCTGGCCGTTTCAGTATTACTTGTCATCAGGCACAACTTGAAACGCGTAAAACATCTAAATAAACAGATCATTAATCAAAACTCGCAAATGAGGGAGACACTCGTAGCACTTGAGCAAAGTCAGAATGATAATACCAGAATGATGAAGATTGCGGCGCACGACCTGAGGAACCCAATTGGAGCGATTACCTCTCTTGCCGGTATAATGCTGGATCATCCGGATAGAGAAGACGAAGAGCGGACCATGCTGGAAATGATCAAAGAAGCCAGTCAGAATTCACTTGAACTGGTGAGCGATCTGTTACAGACACAATTTAAAACAGACGAACTCACAAAGGAACCAGTAGATTTAGGAGAAATGCTGCGGTACTGCGTATCTCTGCTTCAGAACAAAGCTGAAGCGAAAGGGCAAGAGATCAAGCTTCAAACACAGGCGCTCACCGTACCCGCAAGCAGAGAGAAGTTGTGGAGGGTAATGAGTAACCTGATCGCAAATGCGATCAAATTTAGCCCTGAAGGAGGTGTTATTGATATACAAATGGTGCCAAAAGCGGAAAGTGTTTTGATTTCTGTAAAAGATAATGGTATTGGTATACCGCCTGAAATGAAGGACAGGATATTTGATATGTTCACCAATGCGAAAAGAACGGGTACAGCAGGAGAACAGGCCTTCGGTTTAGGCCTAGCTATCTCTAAGCAGATTGTAGAGGCACATAGTGGATCAATTTGGTTTGAAAGCAGTCCAGGGGAACAGACTACTTTTTTTGTGGACCTTCCTTTTGCAAGTTAGGTACTTCTATAACTGAATTGAAATCGCCTTCTTTGATCTTCTTGTTGTTCGGATCTGGAATCCAAACGCCGTCTACTACAAATTTATACTCATAGCTTCCTGGCTTTAAATCCAAGACAAGGGTCCATGCACCATCAATCCAACGCATCGGATTTCTCATTTCATCCCAGTTGTTGAAGGTTCCGGCCAGGCTGACCATTTTGGCACTTACATAAGTTGGAAGTTTAAAAATGGTCAGTTTGCCATTCTTTACAGCATCCTGGTCTATTGGATCAGCTTCCAAACGTTTAGCCAGCTCACGGGTTTGGGGATGCCTGGGATCTAAATCATAAGCTTTTAAAAAGGATTGCTGTGCCAGTTTTCTTTGTCCAGAACGAAGTTGTATTTCACCAAGACCCGCATAAGCTCCTGACGATGCCGGATAGGCTATTAAATTCATATTGAATACCTGCTCCGCAGTTTCTGTTTTTTTAAGCTCAATCAAGCGTCTGCCAAGAAAATTCATTTTGGCTTCAGGTAGTAAAGTCGTGTCCTGATGGTTGGTGCCATATTGTAAAAAGGGAGCCATGGCCTGATTAAAATAGTCGGAAGTCAACCTGTTTAATGCTTCAAATTCTGTTAAACTTGTCGCATCCTGATCAAGCCAATTAATGGCGGGCTGTGGCTTGTTAAAAAACAGATTCAGCAGATCTTTTGCTATCGCCAGTCCAGCTTCACTGTTAGCGAAGTAGACCAAACCTTCCTTTTTATCTGGATAGCCTATCAAATAGGCTTTAAATGTCCCGTTATCGCCCCATTGCCAGAAGGCATGTTCGGTGGAAGAAAACTGTTGACCAATGCCTAAACCCCATGATAATTCTTTAAAAGCAGAATCTACCTGGCTATTTGACTGCGGTTGAAACAGCATTTTAAATGTACTTCCTTTTAACCCTTGTTTATTCAGTAAAGCCATCAGAAATTTACTGTAGTCGTTACCTGTTGTTTGTAAAGACGCTGCAGAATTTATATTCGCAGGAAAATATTTTGAATCCGTTAAACCAATGTCAATGTGCGGTATAGCATAGTCATTATCAAAAGCTTTTTGCCATACATATGACGTTCTCTGCATTCCAAGAGGTTTAAATACAGTTTGCTGCATCCAGCTTTCCAGATCCTGTCCAGTTATTTTCTCCACCACCTTTGCCAGAAAGACGAATCCTTCTCCAGAATATCCAAAACGTTTACCTGGTTGGCGGAGAAATTTCAAGTGGCCATCATTCCGCCAGTTGGGCAGTCCGGAGGTATGGCTTAATACATGACGGGCTGTAACTTGGTGAAAATAGGCTTCATCCTTTAAATCAGGGTAATCGTAATATTGATACAAAGGCTTATCCAGGTCTAATTTGCCTTGTTCAACCAGATGAAGCACTCCATAGGCAAATACGGATTTACTCAGCGAAGCGGCAGAAAATACTGTTTCTGAATCAACAGGAAGCTTGGTGTCATTGCTGCGTAATCCAATATGATATATTTCATTCACTTTTCCGTTCTTAATGTAAACCAGCGAAAGCCCGGGTATACCTGCGCGTTTCATCAACCGTTGTATTTGCACTTGTTTTTGCTGCGCATATACAGCGGTTAGGGATAAGAAAATTAAAAAGATCGTTAACCTGGTTGATTTCATCATTCTGAGGTTCTTTGTTTTGCCTTAACTTTACTATCCGAATTTACTGATTTCAATGGCTTTGTAAAGAACTACTTTGAACTACTTTGCAAACTTCCTGGAACCTGCGACGCAAAGAATAACACCAAGGGTAATTGCCAACATGCCAATGCTCACTTTTTCATGCAATAACGTAGCCGCAAGCGCTAAACCAAAAAATGGCTGAAGGAGTTGTAACTGTCCGACAGCTGCAATACCTCCCTGGGCTAAGCCACGATACCAGAATATAAATCCGATGAGCATACTGAATACAGACACATATGCTAGCCCCATCCAGGCTGAGTTGCCTATAGTCTCTGGTGATGATGGCAACAAGTAGAGTGCAATCGGTGCCATAATCGGTAATGCCAAAACCAGGGCCCAGGAAATCACCTGCCATCCACCAAGTGTTTTGGACAACTGAGCTCCTTCAGCATAACCAAGTCCGCATAAGATAACGGCAAGGAGCATAAGAATATCTCCTGTAGGTGAGGCTGTAATACCCTGGCCTACTGCAAAACCTATAACCAATAAACTGCCTGTAATAGAAAATACCCAAAATATTGGACGCGGACGTTCAGCCCCGCGAATTACGCCAAAGATCGCCGTTGCAAGGGGAAGCATGCCTAGAAGTACCAGCGAATGTGCTGAAGTAACATATTGAAGCGCAAGCGCAGAGAGCAGGGGAAAACCAAAGACAACCCCTATGGATACTATTGTTAATGGAAAGAGCTGGGCCTTTGCTGGTCTCCATTCTTTGAAGATGAGCAGGATGCAAAGTGCAAGCAGGGCGGCAATACTGGCCCGGGCAGCAGTTACAAATATTGGAGACAAGTCCAGGACCGCCATCCTTGTGGCTGGTAGAGAGCCGCTAAATATCAATACACCGATAAAGCCGTTGATCCAGCCTTTGTCGGTGTTTCCTGTTGGTTTGCCAAGAAAAGATTTAGTATTCGTCATATGGGGTATAATTTTTACACGAAAATAAAGGAGCTGCATTAATGAATACAGTATCAGTTTTGTGTTTTTTAATGGATACAGTTATCTTAGCAAGATGAGCAGGGATTTTTTATATAACGAAATTGCAAATGGCATGGCCAGCCAGATTACCAGCGGAGTTTTGAAACCTGGGGACAAATTGCCTTCTGTAAGAATATTGTGCAAAGAATATCAGATCAGTATGAATACTGCAAAGCGGGTATTTATGGAACTGGAAACACTATCATTAATCGAATCAAAACCGCAGTCGGGCTATTTTGTAAGTCAGCGCTCGTATTTAAAACTTCCCCTTCCAGAGGTGAGCCGACCATCATCTGTAGCTAAAGATGTAGAACCAAATGAATTGATTGATAAAGTGTATGCCCATATGGGGAGCCGGGATCTTACCCTTTTTTCCATTGCTGTTCCTTCGGGAGATTTATTGCCTCTGGCAAAGCTGAAAAAGGAAATTATCTACGCAACAAGTGAGTTGAAGGAAGGTGGTGCGGAATATGAGTCTTTACAAGGCAATGTGAAATTGCGGAGAATGATTGCCGCCCGGTCCTTGTCGTGGGGCGGGAACTTGCATGAAGATGATCTGGTGACAACCAATGGAGCAATAAATGCTATTTCTTTGTGTTTGATGGCCTTGGGAAAGCCGGGTGATACGATTGCAATGGAAAGCCCTTGTTATTCTGGTACTTTACAACTGGCTATAAATCTTGGATTTAAGGTATTGGAACTTCCCACACACCCGGTTACAGGTTTAGAGATAGGGGCTTTAAAAGCGGTTGTTTCAAAAATTGATATTTGTTTGCTGGTCCCTAATTTCAATACACCGTTGGGAAGCTGTATGCCCGAAGAGCATAAAAAAGAGGTTGTCGAGTTGTTGGCAGAACATCATATTCCACTCATCGAAGATGATATCTATGGCGACTTATATTTTGGCACACAACGTCCAAAATGCTGTAAATCATTTGATAAAGAAGGTAATGTTTTGTGGTGTAGCTCTGTATCAAAAAACCTGGCACCAGGTTACAGAGTAGGCTGGGTAGCACCAGGCAAATACAAAGAGAAACTATTAAAACTCAAGTTGATTCATTCCATATCTTCTCCTTCTGTGGTACAGGAAGCAGTTGCTAATTTCCTGAAGCGGGGAAAATATGACCACCATTTGCGTCAGCTTCGCAGGACGCTGCAGGATAATTATCAAAATTACGTTGACGCGATAATTCAATATTTTCCGGAGGGAACTAAAATCAGCAGACCTCTTGGCGGTCTTGCGCTGTGGGTAGAATTCAGCAAGGAAATTGATACTACAAGGTTATACGATCTGGCTATTAAGCAAGGTATCAGTATTTCACCAGGACGTATGTTTACCCTGCAGGATCAGTATGAAAATTGTATGAGGCTTTGTATCGGCTTAGCCTGGTCTGACGAGTTGAAGTTTAAATTAAAGCGGCTAGGAAGTCTTGCTGGAATGATTGCGTAATTTTATTAAAAATAGGTTTTATGATCTAGCTGAATCTTACAGATTCTGAGGCTTGATCATTAAAACCTATTTTTCTGGGTGCGCATCCGGGTGCAGATATGGATGCAGATATAAGCTAATGGGTATTGCTCGTATTTTTTTGCTTTGGTAAATACGGTGTTGTCAGCATACAGATCGCAACGCCTATAGTGTAGGCAAGCATATCACTCCATAGAAATCCACGCCCCAATACTAAGGCACCTAATGTCGTGTTTCTGACCTGATCTATCCAGGGGGCACTATAAAGCTGGCTAATTTCAATCAGGTAGCAGATGGACAAACTAATTAGCGCAATATTTCTATAACTTGATCTAAGGAAGAAAAATCTAATAATGAAGAACATCATTATTGCATATAGTATGTCACCAACGATGAGTGGAACTATTGCTGTTTTTCTGGATAGGAGACCCAAAATGATCACAATAAGGATTAATAATGCATAAATTAATCTTATTCTGACTGTTGTTTTCATTTTATTATCCATATTTCTATCTATCGTCTGAACGGTTCTCGCATTAGAATGTAAATTAAGTAATGATTTCTCAAACAATTATTTTTATCACCATTTTTCTTGGAATAACACTGATTGTCGGAATTCACCCTTATGTTGTCGTTTGTGCCCTGTATCAAATTTTGAAATGCTTTGCATCTTTGTATTGTTCATGCTAACTAAATATAAAAACCGCTATGAGAAACTTATTCAAAACAATTACTATCCTTAAATCAGTATTACTAATTTCAATTATTATGTTTACAGCTTCGCCATCTGTGGGACAGCAAGTCAAACCTTCTGGTAGTGGCTATGCAGCTGTTAATGGTACCAAAGTGTATTATGAAGTATATGGCGAAGGTAAACCTATTGTTTTACTGCATGGTGCTTTCATGACCATTGAGATGAACTGGGGGCAGTTAATACCTGAATTATCGAAAACAAGAAAAGTCATTGCCATTGAATTACAGGGACATGGCCATACACCCTTTTCAGATAGGAAATTAGACCATGCTACGTTGGCCAATGATGTGGCAGGAGTAATGGATTACCTGAAAATTGATAGTGCTGATGTAGCTGGATATAGTTTTGGGGGCACTGTCGCTTACAAATTTGCAATACAATACCCAAAACGGTTAAGAAAACTAGTGATCATTTCTTCTACTTATAAGAGTGGCGGGTGGATGCCTCAGATAAACAATGCATTTAAAAGTATGAAGCCAGAACTATTTGCGAATAGCCCTATGCAAACTGCATATGATGCAGTAGCACCTGATAAAACAAAATGGACAAAGTTCTTAGAGCAGATGATCAACTCAGCCCGGGTGCCGTTTGATTTTGGTGACTCTAATATTTCGAAGATTTCAGCGCCTGTATTGATTATCGCGGGTGACAATGATGGACTGGATAAATTGGAATTGATTAAAACATATCAACTGCTGGGAGGTGGTGTATGTGCTGATTTTGGAGTGATGCCAAAATCGCAATTGGCCATTGTTCCTTCACAAGGACATGTCAGCCTGATGATGCAGACGAAAACAATATTGGGTTATCTCGATAGTTTTTTAAAGTAGCCATATCATATCAACTGGTGTGAAAATATGTTTTTCTATGTTGAAGATCGGAGAGAGACATACGTCCTTCTCCGAATATTATTTTCATCCTTTTAAACGTTTTCGTCTAAAATAGGTTTAACAGTTGTTCCGGTAGTGATCAAATTAAATAAACTTTGATTAATAAGCTGGCCCCATGCTGTAGAGCAGGCGCTGTAACATTCAATTTCAGGGTATATACCATCGTGCGTGAAGGTCAGCTGGGTTTTGTTACCTATACGGGCAATTTCAAATACTATTTTTGTGCCCGTCCATTCGGCCTTGTCTTCAAGAAAGTTAAGCTGGCTTTCTGTAACCTGCCAAACAACTTTCTCATCGGGGATTAGATCAGTAACCTCCTGCTTTGAATAATGGATATCCTTGTAACGGTAGGTAAATTCGTCGCCTAATTCTTTTGTATTTCCCTGGAAGTCTCCTGACCACCACTTTTCGGGGGCTATTACAGCTTCAAAAACTTCTTTTGGGGATTGATCTACCAGTATGCTGGTTGTAAAATTGTTTTTTTCCATGTTTCTATTATTAACTGTCACTAGCAAAGTTAATGTCAAACCAAGCCGTCAGTATAGGTCGAAATGGACATTATAATGGGGTGTTTTGGACAATTTAACCACTTTTTATAAATATAATAATGGCGAAATTAACACAAGAAGGAAGACAACCGCAGTATCAACAGTTTTCAGATGGTTAATCCATCGAATATATCTGGTAGGCTGCAGGACAAAAATGAAATTAACAGGAGTATTTTGGTTTTTGCTTCTTCTTTCAATTCTTTATAAAGGGCCATAAGTTTGACTTGCAGTTGAAACAATTCCTGTTCCCTATGCTCAAGTTTTGCCTGCAGCTCAGTCATAATTTTTTGTTCTGGCAATTTTGAATCTATTTCTACACCTGAGAGGATTTCGGCAGGCGAAACCTTGAAATAGCGGGCAATCTGGTGCAGGCGTTTAACACTAATGTCTGTTATACCAGCTTCTATCTTTGAATATCCAGGTACGGATATGTTTAGTCTCCGGGCCACTTCTTTTTGATTTTTGCCTGCTTTATGACGTAAGTGGCGAATGTTCTTTCCTGTTGTGTTTCCCATAGTTTCTAATATCAGAAATTTTTACGATTTGCGGAAATGTAAATATTATGCTTTTTTTCTGACTTCAGAAACACTGCTGTAGTTTTAAACAAGTTTTTTGCAGGACAAATCCTGGCCTTAATAGGAAGAAGCCTATATTTGCTGAAAATTAAATCTATCGTTTTCTATGAAATTAAGGCTAAGAACAATACTGTTCGTGTTTTCTATGGCTACACTTTCCTTTTTTTTATGTAGTAAAGGAAGTAATCCAACTCTCGATAAAAAGGAAAATATTGTGCCAGATGAAAAGATCTATGTAAAGGTAACTGTCGAAAATGGTGATTTGATCAGCATATCGTCCATCTTCAACGGAAATAGTGATGCGCAATCAGAAAGTTTGTCTGATAGAAAATCTTTCTCTAAGGAATACAAATCCGTAAGTGTGGTTAACGCGAGTGCTAAAGGCATTGATGCGAATTCTGTACTGAGGGTTAAAATTCTAAAAGGAGACAAGGTTTTAAAAGAGGCGATGTCGGCGGGAGCGGATATGTCTGTTGCGATGATATATTTTTAAAAAGTGCAATTGTATGATGCTTTAGCAGATCGTCACTACAGTGGCTGGGCAAAGAATAACTGAAAAAATTTCAGTTTATTTGAAGGCAGAGCAAGTTTAGTCTCTGTCTTCAAATCTATATGCAAAGTTTGAGCTACTTTGGATTCAACAGATGGCCATAAAGGCAAACCGGGGCCATTCGGATCACCTTTATTTACAAAATTCACCCAATAGGAGGACATCATTTCGGATATCTGCTGATCAGCCGGAATCCAGGGACGTATTAACTTGTTCAGGTTGTTAAACACATAAGGAATTTCAGAGGAGTGAAATGCACCATATTGTGGAAATTCAGGCCAGGGAATGGCACGGTTAAAATAATAGGTATAGGTATGTGCGGTTTTCGAATAGCCAACAGCCCATAAATAAGTTGAGGCTAAACCAAAATCACGCGCACTTTCAATTTGTGATGTACTTGCTTCTGAATCCGTACGAGCTGGGTATAATTGCTCAAAATCTTCATAGAGCACTCCGTAGAATTGGCGGGATTGTTTTTGAAATTCCTCAGCAGATATTTTACCATAATTAGATTTAGCGCTTCCTTCATCAGCATTTATCCCTGTAAGCACAGGCACTGGGTTCTGCTTGCCCTGTAGGTATATAGCCGGAACGCTTTCCGGTAAAAACCATCCATCTATGATTGGCCTTAATACACCAGGTAGTTTTTTGGTAAGGGCCAGTAGTTCATCAGCAGACAAACCTCTTAACTGTTTTAGGGAAGACATGCCCAAACTGTTAGCAAAATCGGAACAGGCTTTTTCTGCTTGTTGTAAAGTGAGCATCGGCGTTCGAGGCACTAAATCTGAGCCACTTTGCGCAATACCTCCACATATCAGATCTTTGGTCAGAGGAGATGCAATGAGGTCATGTACACAGCCTGCGCCTGCTGACTGGCCACAAATTGTTACCCGTTTTGGATCACCTCCAAAAGAAGCTATATTTTTCTGTATCCATTTTAAGGCCGCCAGTTGATCCATCAGACCATAATTTCCTGAAGAATGATGTACAGATTCTCTGCTAAGTTCGGGATGGGCAAAAAAGCCAAAAATGCCCAAACGATAATTTATATTGACAACGATGATGCCTTTTCTTGCCAGGCTTTCGCCGTTGGAAATGGGAGTAGAGCCCGAACCTTCTACATAACCACCCCCGTGTATATAAACCAAAACCGCTAAACTTTCTCCCTTTTGGTGTTTTGGTGCCCAGATGTTTAGATAGAGACAATCCTCACTAATTGGTTGATCATTGATAAATTCGGCAGTCCAGGGGTTGCGCGCCGCTGTGCTTTGCATTGCGCTGTTGCCGTACTGCTTGGCCATTTTTATTCCTTGCCAATGTTTTGGAGCCTCAGGTGCTTTCCATCTTAAATCTCCAATTGGAGGGGCAGCGTATGGAATCCCTTTATATATCTGAATCTGGCCATCGGGAGAACTTGTTCCTGCAAGCAGGCCTTCGTTTACCTGAACTATATCTGCTGGTGTCTGAGCAAAGGAATGGCAGATTGAAAAAACTAAGATCGTGAAGATATATTTTTGAATTTTTCTGCTCATATCAGCAAGATAAAAATAAAATTGGAGGCGGCATAAACCATTCTTTATTACCTTGTTTATCAGCAACTGTGTATTGGTGGTATTCTCCGACTTTTTTTTACCTGGAGTGGTGTTTTAGTGGTTTATATGTATCTTAAACTTCTGAAAATCCTATAAGCAAGCGCCAAAAAGTAACCAAATATTAAGCATGCCAAACAAAACAATTGACAGAAGAAATTTTATAAAGAACGCCAGTCTGCTCACGGCAGGACTTGTTGCCTTACAATTCCCCGTATGGGCACAAAGTTTATTTTCTATCGGATATCCTATACATAATATTCCTGAAGATAAATCCATAGATCCATCATGGCAACGTTCACTTTTTAATAGAGGAACAGCTACAGCTTATTTAAAAAGCAGGAATGAACTCAAGTATATAGGCATGCCTGTTGGTGGGCTGCACGCCGGAACGGTATATGTAGGGGGAGATGGCAGGCTCTGGTTATGGCAGATTTATAACGAGAGTTTTGAAGGGGTTCATGAAGGGATCGATCCTAAAGAGGTCAATTGGAACGATGGGATTTCTTTGCGTAAAATTCGGTCAAGAGATGGATCTGCCTACGTTGAACCAAGCATAGCCAATAACAGACGGGTATTGGAACAGGGTTTTGCGGTTAAAATAAGCTATGAAGGAAAAACGATAATTAAAGAATTAAATGAAGATCATTGGGATGAAGTTAGTTTTCAGGGCTCTTATCCGGTTGCTACAATTACATTTAGCAGCAAGGATTTTCCACTAGAAATACAACTCAACGTTTATTCTCCGTTTATTCCACTTGAAGCTGAAGAATCAGCATTACCTGCTACTATACTTAGGGTGGGAGTTGTGAATACAAGTAAAAAACCGATTGATATTTCTCTGATGGGCTGGATGGAGAATGGAGTGAACAAGTTAACAGCTAAGGAAAATGCCGGGCAAAGAAAAAATACTTTATTCACCACAAAAGACTCAACTGGTATCTTTTTTTCGTCTGACAGCAATATCAAAGAAATACAAGAAGCCGGTGATAGTGGTTCGATGTGTTTCTTACTACATGGTATTAATGGAAAAGCACAGGTTTCATTTAATGGATGGCCAATTGATGCCAGGCATTTTGACAGCTCCCAAGACAGTTCTGCTACAGCAGAATTTCCTGATAAATTGGTTGGAGCTATTGGGACCGAAACCAAACTACTCTCCGGACAAAGATATAGTGCAGATTATTCTGTAAGCTGGCATTTTAATAACCCGAATCCAAAGCTTAAAAAAATAGTTAAAGACGCAGAAAGAGGTTATCGTTATGGTGTAAAATTTAGGGATGCCAAAGAAGTTTCCACTTTTATACATACCAATTTTAAGGAACTCTCCTCTGTAACCGAGCTTTGGGCAAATACCTGGAAGGACTCTACGCTGCCGCATTGGTTTCTGGAGCGTACATTTGTGAATATAGGCACATTGGCTACGGCTAATACTTATCGTTTTGCAGATGGCCGTTTTTGGAGCTGGGAAGGTGTAGGGGCTTGTGCAGGTACCTGTACACATGTATGGCAATATGCACAGGCGATGGCCAGGATATTTCCTGAACTGGAAAGGGGATTACGTGAAAGGGTTGATCTGGGCGTAGGTTTTATAGAAGAAAGCGGAGCTATACTTTTCCGGGGAGAAAATGAAACCCGTCCGGCAATTGACGGTCAGGCGGGTACCATACTCAGATTTTACCGGGAGCACCAAATGAGTAAAGACAATCGTTTTTTGGATGCGAACTGGCCCAAAATAAAGAAGGCTGTACAATTTATGCTGGCTCAGGATAAAAATGGGGATGGGATGACGGATACGCCTATGGAGAATACACTTGATGCTGTATGGGAAGGAGAGATTGCCTGGATTGTTGGTTTATGTATCGCTGCGGCAAAGGCTGCTCAGATGATGGCTGAGGAAATCAATGATATTTCATTTGCTAAGATTTGTGAAACTTATGTGTCCGATGGCAAAAGGAATATGGAAAAGGAGCTTTTCAACGGAGAATATTTCATTCATCGTCCGGATGCAGTTCACGGGCGCCGGAAATTGGGATCTTACAATACTTGTCATATTGATCAGGTGTATGGACAGAGTTGGACTTTTCAAGTGGGATTACCACGGATTCTGGACAAGGAAAAGACTGTTGCTGCCCTTAAGGCATTATGGAAGTATAATTTTACCATGGATGTGGGCCCATATATCAAAACTCATACGGGTGGACGTCCTTATGCTTTGCCTGGTGAAGGAGGGATGGTGATGAATACAAATCCCCACAACGAGACCAAGCCTTTTGGCGAAGATGTAAGCTGGCAATTAGGATATTTCCATGAATGCATGAGTGGTTTTGAGCATCAGGTAGCAGCGCATTTTATGGCAGAAGGGATGCTGGATGAAAGTCTGGTTTTAACCCGTGCTGTTCACGATAGGCACCATGCAGCAAAGAGGAACCCTTTCAATGAGATAGAGTGCAGTGACCATTATGCCAGAGCCATGGCAAGTTATGGTACCTTTATTACAGCCTGTGGTTTTGAACACCACGGGCCAAAAGGATACATTGGCTTTGCACCTAAGTGGAATAAAGAAAACTTTAAAGCACCATTTACAACAGCTGCAGGATGGGGTACCTATAGCCAAAGAAAAACAGATCTGAAGCAAGTCCATCATTTTGAATTGAAATATGGAGAATTGGCTCTCCAAAAGATTGCATTGGAAAAACTGGACGGCAAAAAGACCAGTTCTGTTTTAGCAATATTGGGTGGCAGACAAATCCCTTTAAAGTTTATGCAGGAAAATAATGCTTTGGAGATTATTCTAAAAGACAGGATTATTGTGGGCAGAAATCAGACTTTAATAATAACGATTTCTTAAATTAACGAACTATGAAGCAATCAGCTTATATGATAAAATGCCTGGTTGATTTTGTGGACTACCGGATGTTTATTACTTACCGCATGTAATGCTCGTGTAGGTGACCAAAACATGCAGGCAGAGAATAAGCCTGAGCACTGGAAGCAGCAACTTAGTCCTTTTTGTAACTCTGGAAAATCGGCTTATCAAATTCAATTTCCATATCGAACTGAAGAAATGTAATTTCACGCTCACATATAAATGATAACCTATAACATATGAACAAATTAAGATTAGTCCTATTTGCGTTGCTATCGCTATCTGTCGCCGTACATGCGCAGGATAAGCAGTTGGTCGTCCAATCTCCTGGTGGAAGCATCCAGGTTTCTGTATCACTTTCAGATAAGATCTACTACTCCGTGGCTATCAATAAGGAAAGTCTGATGCAGAAGAATTATTTGAGCTTACAGCTAAATGAGGACATACTTGGACAAAACCCTAAGTTACTAAGTATAAAAAAAGGTAAGGTAACCAATATCCTGAAACCTGCAGTGGCTTTGAAATTCTCTGAGGTTAGTAATTCTTATAATTCCCTGGTGTTGAATTTTAAGGGCGATTATTCGGTAGAATTTCGTGTCTTTGATGACGGACTTGCTTATCGGTTTTTAACCCGTAAAAAGGGACAAATTGATGTTGTAAATGAAGATTTTGCGGTGAATTTCCCTGAAGAATATTTACTCCATGTACAGCAGCCGGGCGGTTTTAAAACCGCCTATGAAGAAGCTTATAACCAAGTGAATTCAAAGGCTTGGAAAGCCACAGACAAGATGTCAAATTTACCTATGCTGATCGATACCAGGAAAGCCTATAAGATCCTGATCAGTGAATCAGATCTTTCCGACTATCCAGGAATGTTCCTTAAAGGGACTGGAAATAACGGCTTACTGTCTGCCTTTCCAAAAGCACCTCTGGAGTTTGGCGAAGATGGAGACCGTAGTCAAAAGATCCTGAAGGAAGCTGGTTATATTGCCAGAACAACGGGCACCAGGAGTTTTCCGTGGAGGTATTTTGTGATTACCTCTAGTGACAAACAGTTGATAGAAAATACAATGACACTTAAACTGGCTTCGGCATCTCAGATTAAAGATCCAAGTTGGATCAAGCCGGGACAAGCCAGCTGGGAGTGGTGGAATGACGCAGCCCCTTACGGCCCCGACGTGAATTTTGTATCGGGATATAACCTGGAGACCTATAAATATTATATAGATTTTGCAGCCAAATTTGGATTGAAATACATTGTTATGGACGAAGGTTGGGCTAAGAGTACAACAGATCCCTTTACTCCTAACCCAAAGGTTGATGTTCATGAGCTGATCCGTTACGGAAAAGAAAGGGGCGTGGGAATTGTATTGTGGTTAACCTGGCTATCAGTTCACAACCATATGGATGTATTTAAGACTTTCCAGGAGTGGGGTATCAAGGGGGTGAAAATCGATTTTATGGAGCGGACTGATCAGTGGATGGTGAACTACTATGAAAGTGTAGCTAAGGAAGCGGCAAAACACCAGTTGCTGGTTGATTTTCATGGGGCCTTTAAACCTTCTGGTTTAGAATACAAGTATCCAAATGTGATTTCTTATGAGGGAGTGAGGGGCATGGAGCAAATGGATGGCACGCTTCCTGACAACAGTTTGTATTTGCCTTTTATGCGGAATGCAGTTGGCCCAATGGATTATACGCCTGGTGCCATGTTGAGCATGCAACCTGAGGTATATAAGGCTGAAAGGCCTAATGCGGCAAGTATTGGAACCCGTGCTTATCAAATGGCTTTGTTTGTTGTTTTTGAAAGCGGGATACAAATGCTTGCGGATAACCCAACTTTATATTACAGAAATCTGGATTGTACGGAGTTTATTACGCAGGTACCTACCACCTGGGATGAAACTAAAGCGTTGGAAGCGGAGGCTGGTGTAGTTGCAGTGGTTGCCAAACGTAAGGGGCAAACCTGGCTTATTGGTGGGATTACCAATGGCAAAGAGAAGGAACGGAATTTGGAGTTGAATTTCGATTTTCTGGAGAAAGGTAAAACTTATACAATGACTTAT
>Ga0182008_10000235_pt1 | contig 43235 bp, 34 predicted proteins | sample Sormic07211129_1_FD_120482 | JGI IMG/M metagenome (GOLD analysis project Ga0182008, IMG submission 120482) | Rhizosphere microbial communities from Sorghum bicolor, Mead, Nebraska, USA - 072115-129_1 metaG | ecosystem: Host-associated > Plants > Roots > Rhizosphere | place: USA: Nebraska...
CACATCTTCATCGAAGAACTGCGCAAGGCCGACTGGTACCACAAGGTCAGCCAGGCATTCGTGGTGTTCCAGCCGGTGAAATCCGTGGGCGTGGTAGGTGATGGCCGTCGTTACGCCTGGGTCGTGGCCCTGCGCGCCGTGGAAACCATCGACTTCATGACCGCACGTTGGGCGCACCTGCCTTACGAACTGCTGGAAACCGTCAGCGGCCGGATCATCAACGAGATCGAAGGCATCTCCCGCGTCACCTACGACGTGTCGAGCAAGCCGCCGGCCACGATTGAGTGGGAATGATCGGGGCCGAGTGATCGGCGCTTGATCCATTCGCGTTAGCCAATGGCGATCGGGACCTTCGGGTGTCGATCGCCATTGTCGTTTCTGGGGGATTGCCTGCGGTACACATCGGCATTTGTGTTGCAGGACCTTTGGAAGCGGCGCTTTTTCGCCTTCCGGCAATATCACGTAAGACATGCTCGGCCCCTTGTCCTGGGCTTCTCTCTACCCTTGGATCTCCCCCCCGCCTGTTTTTGCTGCGGCTTGTTCGCGGCGGGGTTTGATCGGAGGGTACAAGGTTGTCGGTTGACAACCTTGTGTGACTGGCGATACTGGAGGCTATGGATGGCTCGTGCAACTCATCCCAAGAAGGACATTGAAATGGCCCTGCGCTACGCCGAATGGCAGGGCTGGCGCATCGAGGTCGGCGGTGGTCATGCCTGGGGGCGGATCTACTGTCCGTACAACAACGAAGTGTGTCGCTGTGGCGAGTTTTGCATCACCAGCGTATGGCGCACGCCGAAGAATCCGACCCAGCACGCCCGGGCGTTATGCCGGGTGATCGATAACTGCACCCTGAACCAGCTGCGTGGAGCCAAGTCGCCGGCAGCCCGCTAGGAGTAAGCACCATGGAATACCTGTTCACCCTCAACTACCTGCTGCCGCTGGAGGGCTGTGATCCGCTGCAACTGGTGGAGCGCCTCGGTGCGGCGGGTTGCACCGACGTCTTGGTGGGCACCGGCCTGGCCGGGCGCCTGGCCCTGGAGTTCAGTCGCGAGGCCGAGAGTGCCGAAGCGGCGCTGCTCAGTGCCCTGGGGGATATCAAGCGGATCATTCCCGAAGCGCGGCTGGTGGAGGCCAGCCCGGATTTTGTCGGCCTCAGCGAGATCGCCGAGATCGTCGGCGTGTCCCGGCAGAACATGCGCAAGCTGATGCTCGGCCATGCCGACAGCTTTCCCCTGGCGATCCATGAAGGCAGCGCTTCGCTGTGGCACTTGGCGGAGGTCCTGAGCTGGCTGGACAGCAAGGGCGGCTACGCCCTCAAGCACCCGGTGATCGAGGTGGCGCGGGTGGCGCAGCAGGTGAACACCGCCAAGGAGTCGCAGCGCATCGGCCCCCTCAGCGGTGAACTGGTGGCCTTGCTGGGCTGATGGGGTATTCGCCTGGCAACCTAGCTCCGATACGGTCTACGCGTGGTTAGGTGCCAGGTTGCCTTGGCGATCATGAAGTCAGACGCTGATCTGGAGGAGGCTGTCAGGTTCAATATAGGGTGGGTTCTCGACGACCTTGAGCTTTATAAGCCGCAGGTCACTGCGTCCTGAAGCGTATTCCTTGGCTTGCTCCACGCTCAGGGCTTGCGGATCGGAAGTCATTCGGAACTTAGTTCCACAGCCAAGCAGGTATTCACCTTCCTTGATTCCAGAAATGAAATCGATAGGCGCGAATGCCATGCCAGGCGGGCACTCTATTTCAAGGATCAGCGGTGCGCCTGATAGCGGGATGAATTTCCCCAGCTCGTTGATATCGCTCGTAGTCGACATGAAGGCTTGATAGGTGAAGGTTCCTTCAAGGGCTTGAAGTAATGGAACGGAAAACTCCGCCTCTGATGTCATTCGAAACAAGGTGATGGTGTCTGTTGGCGTAGCGCCTATGAGCTTCTTGAGATGCGGTAGGTCGCTAAAAAATCTTTCCAGAGGCAGGCCGGCCTTTAAGCGACCGTTGAGCTCAAAGGCATAGTCGTCCTCAGCGGTCTTGTAGCTTTTGCATACCCGCAGAATATCTACACCGTGGGGAAGAGTGTCCAGATGCGCCTTGAAGGCTTGGTGGTGGTTCATGAAGGTCCTTGTTGGCAGCTTGCAAGATGATTAAGCGACGCATCTGTGTGCGGACGAAGGCTATCTATTGGGTGCAAACTGCCGAGTCGGTGATTTTCAGGAGACAGTGTATCGAAACGGGATTCCGTGAAGCACCACCCTTATGGTGTCAAACCCGCTTGTCCGCTATTCGGGGCTGCTGTGCCGCGGGTGCGGCTGCACTGCCAGATAAACACAGAGCCTACGGTGGTGGAGCCTATTTTCGATTGTGAATGCGCAATGAGTTCGGTTTTCAATCTGCCATTGAATCCGTTGAACGTCGTTTGCGGCACTCTATCGCCGGCCTGCGGAAAGCTTACCGCCCATTCGTTGGAAGGAAGAAAGCCACGGGGATTGCTCAAGTCGCGGGAGAACAGGCGGGCAAAGGCTTGCCGGCGGCCTTCTCGATCAGGCGCATTGGGATGTTGGGTATCGAACAATGTGCTGATAGTGCTGCTTTCACCACCCACGATGAGGAATCTGGCTCTCAGTCCGTTTGTGCTGATAAATGCCAGGCGCATAGCATCCTGGAAGATATTCTGTCGGACTTGATGCATATCGACAGCCGAACTCGGCCATTTGAGTTCAATGGCGCCGTACCAGATAACTGTATTAAGCGAACGTCCCAGAAGGGCCAGATCTACCCGTTTTTTTGTGTTTCCCCAGTCGGGTGGTAGCTGGCTGGTTGCCGGAAGAAATTGACCTTGTGCGTTTATGATCTGGGCCGTGACGGACCGGGCGGAGTCTTCGCCGGATAAGTTGTTGAGATTCTGAGCGGTTTGAAGTTGGTGCCACCCAGAAAGGCCTGAGGCAATTTTTGTAGCCAGTAAAGGTCGGTTCATCGCTGCTCCATGCAATGTGTAAGTAATCGAGTCAGCAAGCTCCCATGTGGTGATCTACAGAGGCCGGCAATTTACTGACATGGATAAGGTGTCCTGCAACCAGTGCCACTGATAGACGTATGCGTCCTCGGAGATGGTTGCTGAATCAGCGCCGCGCCACGTCGGAGAAGTAGAACTTGTCCAGGGTGTGCCGTGATTCGGTGTACTCGAACTGGCGCCCGTCCTGGAGAAAGGTCTGGTTGCTCACCACGATCACGTGGCTCTGGCCGTCCAGGTCGAGCAACTGCTGGTCGTCCTTGCTCCGCGGGCTGGCCTCGATGGTGCGTTGGGCGTAGCTGATGCTCAATTGCAGGGTTTGTTCGATGTAGGCATAGATCGACTGCTCGGCGATCTGCCGGTCCAGCCCTGGAATCAGATCGGCGACAAAGTGGTTGATGTCGAGAATCACCCGTTTGCCGTCAATGCGCCTGACCCGCTTGATCCGGGTGATCAGGCTGCCTTCTTCGGCTTGCAGATGGGCCCGCAGCGGGCCTTCGAGAGGAAACTGGCTGAACTCCACCACCTCGGTGCTGACGTCATCCCCCAGCCCTGGATAGGTTTCCTGGAAGCTGACGATGCCGCCCAGTTGGAACTCGATGGGATTGGGCGAGAGCACGAAGGTGCCCTTGCCGTGGATCTTCTGCGCGAAGCCGCGCTCCTGCAGCAGTTCGATGGCCTTGCGCACGGTGCCGCGGCTGGCCTGGTAGCTGTCCATCAGTTCGCTTTCCGAAGGCAGGCGGGCGCCACGCTCCAGACGTTCGGTGGTGATGCTGGCAAGCAGATCGCTGTAGATCTGGTTGTATTTGCTCATGGGATGGCTCTGTGCCGCGCTGTGCTCAAGGCAGGCACCTTAAGGGCTGCGCGGGGTATTTGTCCATGTACCTGGCAGGCCGGAGTCGGCTCGGAAAAGCACATTTCGAGCGTTGGCTCGAAGAAAAATCCAAACTCGTCTGTACGAGTTGTTGATTTAACTCGTACAGACGAGTAGTTTCCTCCTCGGCGTGCTGCCAATAACAAAAAACTCAGGTGGAAGAACGAGCATGAGCCACGACTATTCAACGATCGCCAGCGAGTTGCTGCACAGCCTCGGTGGCGCCGACAACCTCGAGCAGGCTGCCCATTGCGTGACCCGCCTGCGCCTGGCCCTGAAGGACCCGAGCCGGGTCGACAGCGCCACGCTCAACCAGATCGACCTGGTCAAGGGATCGTTCTTCACCGGCGGCCTGTTCCAGGTCGTGATCGGCCCCGGCGAAGTGGAAAAGGTCTATGCGGCGCTGCGTGAGCAGACTGGCCTTGCGGCCTCGACCATTGCCGATGTGAAGGACAAGGGCGCGCAGAAGACCCACGCCATGCAGCGCCTGGTGCGGGTGTTCTCCGATGTGTTCATGCCTATCCTGCCGGCCCTGATCATCGCCGGCCTGCTGATGGGGGTGAACAACCTGCTGGGTGCCAAGGGCATGTTCATCGAGGGCCAGACCCTGCTCGAGGCCTACCCGGGCCTGGACGGGCTGTGGAGCCTGATCAACCTGATGGCCAACACTTCCTTCGTGTTCCTGCCGGCCCTGGTGGGCTGGTCGGCAGCCAAGCGCTTCGGCGGCAGCGAGATCCTCGGCATCGTCCTGGGGCTGATGCTGGTGCACCCGGACCTGCTCAACGCCTGGAACTACGGCAAGGCCGTGGCCGGGCTGGATGGCCAGAGCCTGCCGTACTTCGACATCCTCGGCCTGTTCCAGATCGAGAAGGTCGGCTACCAGGGGCAGATCCTGCCGATCCTGCTGGCAGCCTATGTGATGAGCGTGATCGAAAAATGGCTGCGGGCCCGGGTGCCCAACGCCATTACCCTGCTGGTGGTGCCCATCACCACCATCGTGGTCACCGGGGTGCTGGCCCTGGCGATCATCGGCCCGGTGACCCGCCATCTGGGGATCCTGATCACCGAAGGCGTGGTCACCCTGTTCGACCTGGCGCCGGTGGTGGGTGGGGCGATCTTTGGCCTGCTCTATGCGCCGCTGGTGATCACCGGCATGCACCACATGTTCCTGGCGGTCGATCTGCAACTGATCTCCACCCAGGGCGGCACCTTTATCTGGCCCATGATCGTCATGTCCAACCTGGCCCAGGGCAGCGCGGCCCTGGCGGTGTTCACCATGAGCCGCAATGCCCGGGACCGCAGCATGGCTTCGACCTCGGCGATCTCGGCCTATTTCGGCATCACCGAGCCGGCGATGTTCGGCGTCAACCTGCGCTACAAGTTTCCGTTCTATGCCGCGCTGATCGGTTCGGCCCTGGGCAGCATCTTCCTCTCGCTGAACAAGGTCCAGGCCTCGGCTATCGGCGTCGGTGGGCTGCCGGGGTTCATCTCGATCATTCCGCAATACATCCCGATGTTCGTGATCGGCATGGTCGTCGCCCTGGTGGTGCCTTTCGTCCTGACCTGCGGCCTGAGCCTGAAGATCATCCGTCCCGGCTACCGAGTGGCCTGACCGGCCCTGCAGGAGCCGGCTCGCCGGCGAATGCCCTCGCACTTTCCAAAGGATTCCCCCATGCAAGACTGGCAGCGTTCGGTGATCTACCAGATCTACCCGAAAAGTTTTCACAGCCACCAAGGGCAGGCCACCGGCGACCTGCTGGGAGTGGTGGACAAGCTCGACTACCTGCACTGGCTGGGGGTCGATTGCCTGTGGTTGACCCCGTTCCTGCGTTCGCCGCAACGCGACAACGGCTATGACATCAGCGACTACTACGCCATCGATCCCAGCTACGGCAGCATGGCCGACTGCGAGTTGCTGATCGCCGAGGCCGGCAAGCGCGGGATCAAGCTGATGCTGGACATCGTGGTCAACCACACCTCCATCGAGCACGCCTGGTTCCAGCAGGCCCGCAGCAGCCTGGACAACCCCTACCGGGACTTCTACATCTGGCGCGATGAGCCCAACAACTGGGAGTCCAAGTTCGGCGGCTCGGCCTGGGAATACGAAGCGCAGACCGGCCAGTACTACCTGCACCTGTTCGACCACACCCAGGCCGACCTCAACTGGGACAACCCACGGGTGCGCGCCGAAGTCTTCAAGATGATGCGCTTCTGGCGGGACAAGGGCGTCGGCGGCTTTCGCCTCGACGTGATCAACCTCATCTCCAAGCCTGCGGACTTCCCTGAGGACCAGAGCGATGGCCGGCGCTTCTATACCGATGGCCCGAACGTTCATGAGTACTTGCAGGAAATGCATCGGGAAGTGTTCGCCGGCCATGACCTGGTGAATGTCGGCGAGATGTCGTCCACCCGCCTGGAACACTGCATCCGCTACTCGAACCCGGGGTCGAAGGAGCTGTCCATGACCTTCAACTTCCATCACCTGAAGGTGGATTACCCCAATCAGCAGAAGTGGTTGCGGGCCGATTTCGACTTCCTTGAACTCAAGCGCATCCTGTCCGACTGGCAGTGTGGCATGCAGGCCGGCGGCGGCTGGAATGCGCTGTTCTGGTGTAACCACGACCAGCCCCGGGTGGTATCGCGCTTTGGCGACGACGGCGAACACCGTGTGGTGTCGGCGAAGATGCTGGCCACCGCATTGCACCTGCTGCAGGGCACGCCCTTTGTCTATCAGGGCGAAGAGCTGGGCATGACCAATCCGCATTTCCAGCGCATCGAGCAGTATCGCGACGTCGAGACCCTGAACATCTACCGCCTCAAGCGCGAGGCCGGTGAAGAGCCGCAGGCCATCATGGCGGCGATCCAGCAGAAGTCCCGGGACAACGGGCGTACGCCAATGCAGTGGAATGCCGGGGCCAATGCCGGTTTCAGCAGCGGCACCCCCTGGATCGAGGTTGCGGCCAACGCTGGCCAGATCAATGTCCAGGCACAGCTCGACGACCCGCAATCAGTGCTGCACCACTATCGCCAATTGATCGCGTTGCGCCGTGAGCAGGGTTTGATCCAGCACGGCGTCTATCGCCAATTGCTGCCCGAGCATATGCAGGTCTGGGCCTACGTGCGGGAAGGGCAGGGCGAGCGACTGCTGGTGGTGAACAACTTCTACGGTTCGCCGTGCGAGGTTGAATTGCCGCTGGAGGTCATCGAGCCGGGCATGCAGCAGCGTCTGCTGATCAGCAACTACCCGGGGGATGGCGCCCGCAACCGGCATTTGCGGCTGCGGCCCTATGAGTCCTTCGTCCTGCACCTGACCGACTGCTGACAATCCTCGCAGAAGCTGCCGGGCGGTTTGCCTCTGCCGTAAATGCGCTGTTGCAGATACAGCGCAGGGCTTCGTTCGTCGGCAAGCCGGCTTCTGCGGATCGAAATATCACAATAAAAATAATGGGGTGGCTTATGAAAACAACAATAAATCGCGGCCTGGCGGCGTCCTGCCTGTGCCTGGCATTGCCCTTTCCGGCCCAGGCCCTGGAGTTCGCCGGCTACCTGCGCAGCGGCCTTGGCACTTCGGTCAACAGCGGCCCGCAATCCTGCTTTCAGCTACCCGGCGCGCCCTCCAAGTACCGCCTGGGCAACGAGTGCGAGCAGTACGCCGAGCTTGAGCTGCGCCAGGACCTGTACACCCTGGAGGACGGTTCGGTACTCAGCGTCGACGGCATGGCCTCGCTCTACAACCGCTACGACCGCAACCTGACTTTCCAGGGCGAGAACGGCTCGGCGCGCATGCCGCAGATGTACGCCCAGTGGTCGAACCTGCCCAGCCTCAATGGCGGCTCGCTGTGGGCCGGGCGCCGTTACTACAAGCGTAACGACATCCATATTTCCGACTTCTACTACTGGAACCAGAGCGCCACCGGCGGCGGGGTCGAGGACGTGCGCATCGGCGACCTGAAATACAGCTACGCCTTTTCCCGCAAGGACAACCTCTACCAGAAGCAGGCCGTGAGCCGTCACGACTTCAACGTTGCCGGTTTCCAGACCAACCCCGGCGGCGAGCTGGAGCTGGGCCTGAGTTACCTGGAAAAGCCCGATCGCCGTGGTGCCCACAATGGCTGGGCGATCACCACCCAGCATGTGCAGAAAGACTTCTTCGGTGGCAAGAACAAACTGGCCCTGCAATACGGTGAGGGGTCCGGTACCGGCCTGGGCTACACCGGCAATCCCTACCTGGATGACGGCAACAAGAGCTATCGCCTGGTGGAGTTCTTCGATTGGCAGGTCACCCCGCGCTTCGGCGGCCAGGTAGAGGCGGTCTATCAGAAGGACATTCGCCCCGACGGCCAGGACCAGAACTGGATCTCCCTGGGTGTGCGCCCGGCCTATGCCATCACCGAACAGTTCAAGCTGGTGACCGAGTTTGGTCATGATCAGGTGGAGGCGCCCGGGGGCACCCGCAAACTCAGCAAGTTCACCTTCGCGCCCACCTGGTCGCCCAAGGGGCCGGAGTTCTGGGCGCGGCCCGAGGTGCGCCTGTATTACACCTATGCCAGCTGGAACGAGGCCGCCAAACGCGCGGCCAACGAACTGGCGGCCGGCTCCGCGCTGTCCGACAGCGGTGTATTCGGCACCGCCCGACACGGTGCGAACGTCGGTTTGCAGGTCGAGTACTGGTGGAAATAAGCGATGCTGTCGGGGCTCGCGCTCCATCGGCACTTCAAGGAATCATTAGCAGGTGACGTCATGGCCATAACCCAACCCTTGCAATTGCTCGCGCCCCTGTCCGGGGTGCTGCTGCCCCTGGAGCAGGTGCCCGACCCGGTGTTTTCCAGCCGGGTGATCGGCGACGGCGTGTGCATCGACCCGACTTCCCAGACCCTCTGCGCACCTCTGTCCGGGGTGATCAGCAACCTGCAGCACAGCGGCCATGCGGTGAGCATCACCGGTGAACAGGGCCAGCAGGTGCTGATGCACATCGGGCTGGATACGGTGAACCTCGCGGGCAAGGGCTTCACCTGTCTGGTCGAGGAGGGTCAGCCGGTCTCGGCAGGCCAGCCGCTGATCGAGTTCGATGCTGATTATCTGGCCCGGCACGCGCGCAGCCTGTTGACCCTGATGCTGGTGGTCAGTGGCGAGGCGGTGACGGGACTGGTGTCCGACAGCCTGCTGGTGGAGCTGGGACAGCCGGTGTTGCAGATCGAGCCCGCCTGCGCAGAGGAAGGTGCCAAGGCCGAGGACGCTGAAACTGAGGCGCTGTTTTCCAAACCGCTGATCCTGGGCAACCCCCAGGGGCTGCATGCACGTCCGGCGGCGTTGCTGGCCCAGGCCGCCAAGGGCTTTGCCGCGAATATCTGCCTGCACCGGCGCCAGGACTCGGCCAATGCCAAGTCCCTGGTGTCGATCATGGCGTTGCAGACGGTGCAGGGCGATGTCTTGCAGGTCAGTGCTGCGGGTGCGGATGCCGAGCAGGCGATCCAGGTTCTGGTGGAGCTGCTGGCCTCGGGTTGTGGCGAGAAAGTCAGTGCTGCGGCGCCGAGTCCTGAGCCAGTAGCGGCGCGGGATGAGTCGTTGGAGACGGTTCTGCGGGGTGTCTGTGCGTCACCGGGTTCGGCGGTCGGCCAGGTGGTCCATGTGGCTGAGCAGCGCCTGCAGATAAGCGAGTGGGCGGCAAACCCGCAGCAGGAGCGCGAAGTCCTTGAGCGGGCCTTGCGAGAGGCGGTGCGGGGCCTGCAACAGCTGCGGGACAATGCCCCGGGTGAAGCACAGCAGGAAATCTTCCGGGCCCACCAGGAACTCCTCGACGACCCGAGCCTGTTGCAGCAAACCGAAGCCCTGATCGTCACCGGCAAGAGCGCCGCCTTTGCCTGGAACAGTGCCATCGAGGTTACCTCCGAGCTGTTCAAGGGCCTGGGCAGCACGCTGCTGGCTGAACGCGCGGTGGATCTGGCGGACGTCGGCCAACGGGTGCTCAAGCTGATTCTCGGGGTGCAAGAGCATGCCGTGAGCTTGCCGGGCCAGGCCATTCTGATTGCCGAGCAACTGACCCCCTCGCAGACCGCCAGCCTGGACACGGCCAAGGTGCTGGGGTTTGCCACTGTCGGCGGCGGCGCCACCAGCCACGTGGCGATTCTCGCCCGAGCCCTGGGCCTGCCGGCGATCTGTGGGCTGTCGCCCCGGGTCCTGTCCCTGGCCAACGGCACCCGGGTGCTGCTGGATGCCGATCGCGGAGAACTGCATACGGACCCTGACCCGCAACGCTTGCAGCAACTGGAGTCCCTGCGTCAGCAGCAACGCCTGCGCCAGCGTCAGGACCTGGCCCAGGCGGCGCAACCGGCGGTGACCCGCGATGGTCATCATCTGGAGGTCACGGCCAACATTGCCTCTCTGGCGGAGGCCGAGCAGGCCATGAGCCTGGGAGGCGAGGGCGTCGGCCTGTTGCGTTCGGAGTTCCTCTACCAGGACCGCAGCCACGCCCCCAGCCTGGAGGAGCAGGCCGAAACCTATCGGGCCATCGCCCAGGCCCTGGGCCCTGAGCGCAATCTGGTGGTGCGCACCCTGGACGTGGGCGGCGACAAGCCCCTGGCCTATGTGCCCATGGACAGTGAAGCCAACCCCTTTCTCGGCCTGCGTGGCATCCGCCTGTGCCTGGAGCGTCCCGAACTGCTGCGGGAGCAGTTCCGGGCGATTCTCGCCAGCGCCGGGCAGGCACGCCTGCACATCATGTTGCCCATGGTCAGCCAGCTGGCGGAGCTGCGTCAGGCGCGGCAGCTACTGGATGACGAGGTTCGGGCCCTGGGCCTGGCGGAAAGGCCCAAGTTGGGCATCATGATCGAGGTGCCTTCGGCGGCCCTGATGGCAGACCGCTTTGCTCCGGAGGTGGATTTCTTCTCCATCGGCACCAACGACCTGACCCAGTACACCCTGGCCATGGACCGTGATCATCCGCGCCTGGCCAGTCAGGCCGACAGCTTCCACCCGTCGGTGCTGCGCCTGATCGCGCGAACGGTGCAGGCCGCCCATGCCCACGGCAAGTGGGTCGGAGTCTGTGGTGCACTGGCGTCCGAAACCCTGGCAGTGCCGCTGTTGCTGGGCCTGGGGGTGGACGAACTGTCGGTGAGCGTGCCGTTGATTCCGGCCATCAAGGCCCGGGTACGCGAGCTGGATCTGAGCGAATGCCAGGCGCTGGCAGCTCGGATCATCGATCTGGAGGACGCGGTTCAGGTACGTGAATACCTGCACAAGCAGCAAGTCGCAGCCGATTCACTGGTTCTGGAGAACTGAAAATGTTCGAGAAATTGCAACGCGCGTTCTGGAAAGCCCTGACCCCGGATCTGATCCCTGATCAGCCGAAGGCCCCCAGGGCCAACGGCAATGTTCTGAATGACGCAATGCTGGCGGCGCTGGGTGGCAGCGCCAACATCAAGAGCCAGCAACCCCTGGCCCTGACCCGCCTGCGCCTTGAGCTGCATGATCCGCAACTGCTGGACAGCAGCGCCCTGCGCGTGGCGGGGGTACCGGCGGTGATGCCCCTGGCCGGTGGCGTGGTGCACCTGCTGTTGGGGTTGCAGGGCTGAGGGGGCTGTTCGCCGGCCAGCCGGCTCCTACAAGAGCAACGGGCTTGCCAGCGAGCAGACTCTCGAAAACACCCATCGTTTCCCCGTCTCGCCTGCGTCCCGTCGCCGCGCCGGCCTTACTGTTTCTCAACTGCGGGTGTATCGTATTCGCCTTTTGCGGGCCTGGGCCCGCGGCTGATACGTGAGGTAGTTGAGTCCATGTCCTTTACCCGTCGACAAATACTCGGTGGTCTGGCCGGTCTGGTAGTGGTGGGCGTGGGGGCGGGCGGCGCATCGCGTTATTGGCTGGGAAAGATGGCTGACGCCGAGGCGGGGCACGATTACGAGCTGATCGCCGCGCCACTGGACGTGGAGCTGGTGCCTGGGCACAAGACCGAGGCCTGGGCCTTCGGCCCTTCAGCGCCGGGTACCGAACTGCGGGTGCGCCAGGGCGAATGGCTGCGGGTACGCTTCATCAACCACCTGCCCGTGGCCACCACCATCCACTGGCACGGCATCCGCCTGCCCCTGGAAATGGACGGCGTGCCTTACGTCTCGCAACTGCCGGTGCTGCCCGGCGAATACTTCGATTACAAGTTCCGCGTACCGGATGCCGGCAGCTACTGGTATCACCCCCATGTGAACAGCAGTGAAGAACTGGGTCGCGGCCTGGTGGGCCCGCTGATCATCGAAGAACGCGAACCCACCGGCTTCAAGTACGAGCGCACCCTGAGCCTGAAAAGCTGGCACGTGGATGAAGAGGGCGCGTTCATGCCCTTCAGCATCCCTCGGGAGGCGGCGCGCGGTGGTACGGCCGGGCGCCTGTCCACCATCAACGGTGTGTCCCAGGCAGTGATCGACCTGCCGGCCGGGCAGATCACCCGGGTGCGCCTGCTGAACCTGGATAACACCCTGACCTACCGCATCAACATCCCGGATGTCGAAGCGCAGATCTACGCGCTGGACGGCAACCCCATAGAGCCGCGCCCCTTGGGCAAGGAATACTGGCTGGGCCCGGGCATGCGCATCTGCCTGGCGATCAAGGCGCCGGCGGCCGGTGTGGAGTTGTCCCTGCGCAACGGTCCGGTGCGCCTGGGCACCTTGCGTTCGGTGGCCAACAACGATGTGCCGACCCAGTGGCCGCCAGCCCTGCCGGCCAACCCGGTGGCTGAGCCGGATCTCGACAACGCCGAGAAGCTCAACTTCAATTTCGAGTGGGTTGGCTCGGTCTCGGTGAACGTGGACAATGGCAAGCCGCCCAGCCTGTGGCAGATCAACGGCAAGGCCTGGGACATCACCGACAAGACCTGCGCCGACCGCCCGATTGCCACGCTGAAAAAGGGCAAGAGCTACATTTTCGAATTGAAGAACATGACTCAGTACCAACACCCGATTCACTTGCACGGCATGAGCTTCAAAGTCATCGCCTCGAACCGCAAGAAGATCACTCCGTATTTCACCGACACCTACCTGCTGGGCAAGAACGAACGTGCCCGTGTGGCGCTGGTGGCGGATAACCCCGGGGTCTGGATGTTCCACTGCCACGTGATCGACCACATGGAAACCGGCCTGATGGCCGCCATTGAGGTGGTGTGATGCGGCAGATACGCCCGGCGTCGATCATTGACCGCAGTCGCGACCAGGACTTCATGCGCGAAGCCCTGGCCCTGGCCGCCCAAGGCGCCGCCCTGGGGGAAGTGCCGGTGGGCGCAGTGCTGGTACTGGATGGCGAGATCATCGGCCGCGGTTACAACTGCCCCATCAGCGGCAGTGACCCCAGCGCCCACGCCGAGATGGTGGCGATCCGCGCGGCGGCCCAGGCGGTGAGCAATTACCGACTGCCCGGCAGCACCCTGTACGTGACCCTGGAGCCTTGCAGCATGTGCGCCGGGCTGATCGTCCATTCGCGCATTGCCCGGGTAGTGTACGGCGCACTGGAACCCAAGGCCGGCATTGTGCAGAGCCAGGGGCAGTTCTTCACCCAAGGGTTTCTCAACCATCGGGTGCTGTACGAGGGCGGGGTGCTGGCCGAGGAGTGCGGCACGGTGCTGAGCGAATTCTTCAAGGCGCGTCGAGCGCGCTGATCGCAAACCGGTTCGCGGCCTACACAAAACCGTAGGAGCCGGCTTGCCGGCGAAGAGGCTCTTGAGCCTTGCGCCGTTCTGGCGGGCGCCTTCGCTGGCAAGCGGAACGCCGCCCGGCCAGCTCCTGCGGGGGAAGACGGGGTTATTTCTTGGCGACTATCACCGCACGCATCGGCGCCGGCAGGCCTTCGATGGTCTTGCTGTGGTCGGTGGGGTCCAGGAAGTCGCTCAGGGACTGGTACTTCATCCACTCGGTGCCGCGCTGCTCCTCGACGCTGGTCACGCTGACATCCACGCACCGCACGTCGCTGAACCCGGCGCGCCGCAGCCACAGTTCCAGGGCCGGTACGGACGGCAGGAACCACACGTTGCGCATCTGCGCGTAGCGGTCTTCCGGCACCAGCACCTGGTGCTGATCGCCTTCCACCACCAGGGTTTCCAACACCAGTTCACCGCCCTTGACCAGGCAGTCCTTGAGCGCCAGCAGGTGCTCGATGGGCGAACGGCGGTGGTAGAACACCCCCATGGAAAATACGGTGTCGAAGCCTTCCAGATTGGCCGGCAGGTCTTCGAAGGGGAACGGCAGGTGCCATACCGAAGGCTCCGACAAGTAACGCTGCACCGCCTGGAACTGGCAGAAGAACAGCCAGTTGGGGTCGACGCCGATCACGCTGTGGGCACCGGCACCAAGCATGCGCCACATGTAGTAGCCATTGCCGCAGCCGACATCGAGGATGCGCTTGCCCTCAAGGTCCAGGTGCGGGGCGACCCGCGACCACTTCCAGTCCGAACGCCATTCGGTGTCCACGTGCACGCCGAACAGGTCGAACGGGCCCTTGCGCCACGGCGACAGGCCCATCAGTGCGGTGCGCATCTGCGCCCGAGTGGCGTCGTCGCAGTCGGTGTCCAGGCGCAGGCCATTGATCAGGTCGATTTCGCTGGGCTGGATCTTCGGCAATGCATCCAGGGCGCTTTGCCAGCGCTCCAGGTCGCCATGGCCTTTTTCCATCTTGGCGTCGAGCTGGGCTTGCAGCCCATTGGCCCAGGTGGCCAGGGGCGTACCCGCCAGACGGCGAGCGAGGGGGGACAGATCAATCATGGCAGGGCAATCAACGAGGCAAAGTTAAGGCATTGGAACCACGGCACCACTTTCGAGAACCCGGCAGCCAGCAGGCGTTCGCGGTGTTCTTCGAGGCTGTCGGGCTTCATGACGTTTTCGATGGCACTGCGCTTCTGGGCGATTTCCAGTTCGCTGTAGCCGTTGGCGCGCTTGAAGGCGATGTGCAGGTCGGTGAGCAGGGCGTGTTCCTGGCCATCGTTGAAGCGCAGCTTCTCCGAGAGGATCAGCGCGCCACCGGGTAGCAGTGACTGGCGGATGCGCCCCAGCAGGGCCAGACGCTGCTCGGGGGCGATGAACTGCAGGGTGAAGTTCAGGGCCACCACTGAGGCCGGCTGGAATTCCAGGGCCAGGATATCGCCCTCGATCACCTGCACCGGCAGCAGCTCCTGGAACATCGAATCCTGGCCGTTGAGGTATTCCCGGCAACGTTCGACCATGGCTGCGGAGTTGTCCACCGCGATGACCCGGCAGCCATCCGTGCGCACATGGCGGCGCAGGGCCTGGGTCACTGCCCCCAGGGAAGAGCCCAGGTCGTAGAGCACGCTGTTGGGCTGGGCGAACTGCGCCGCCAGCACCCCGAGGTTCTCGACAATGGTCGGGTAACCCGGCACCGAGCGCTTGATCATGTCCGGGAACACCCGCACCACATCCTCGTTGAAGGCGAAGTCGGGCACCTGGGCCAGTGGCTGGGCGAAAAGGCGGTCGGGTTCTTTGCTCACGGCGGTTCCGGCGATGGAGATAAAAAGAGGGCGGCATTGTAGCCGCTGCCGCAGGCTGCGATAAGGCCCGCAGGGCCTTCAGGGGCGCAGGGCGACGCAAGGTGTGGTCCTTTCGCCGGCAAGCCGGCTCCTACGGAGAGTAGGGACCGGCCTGCCGGCGCAGGCGGCTCAGCGCGGCTTCTGGCTGAACGCCGAAGCGGCAATGCCCCACTGGCCCAGCCAGTAGAAAATGATGATCAGGTAGGGCGCGGCGTCGAAGGCCAGCACGAAGCGGCTGATGCCGATCAGGCTGTCGGAGAAGGCAAAGCTCAGGGCGCCCAGCGCTGCCAGTACCGCGGACCGCGTGGGCACCGCTGAGCCGAGGCGTGCCAGGGCGCGCCAGAGCATGGCGCTGATGGTCAGGGCGTAGACGATCACCGGCACCAGCAACGGCCCCAGGCCGTGGGAGATCAGGATGCTCAACAGCACCGCGCCAATGGCCAGTGCCACCAGCAAGGGCAGCAGCGCCGGGCGCCGGCAGTCGCTGAGATAAGCCTTGAGGTAGGCCAGGTGCGCCACCAGGAAGGCTCCGAGACCGAACACGAACAGGTCCGTGGGCCAGGCCAGCAGGACATCCCCCAGCACCGAGAACAGCAGGCCGATGATGATCCAGCGCCGGTAGTCCCCGGGCGGTGCATCGTGCAGCCAGCCCAGCAGGGCCAGCACCGGCAGTGGCTTGACCAGCAGGCAGAGCAGGGTGGCATGCACGCTGACGCCGTAGAGGAAGGTCGCGGCGCCCATCAGCGCCAGTATCAGCCAGCCCATGTCAGTTCACCGTGATCGAGCAGTCGAAGGCCTTCACCGGGGCCTCTTCCGGTGCCCAGGGTTGCTGGTAGGTCAGCAGCAGCCGGCCCTGGCCGCTGGCGAAGGCCTGGAAGCGCCAGGTCGACTGCCCGCCACTGCCCACCAGGCCGGTGTCTTCGGGGTTGCTGTAGACCTCGGGGCTGACCTTGCGCAGGATGCCGCCGGCCGAATCCTGGATCGCCCAGCGATAACCGGTGGTGGGGTTGCTTGGCAGGGTGAGGATCAGGTTCTGCCCATTGTGCAGTTGCAGCGGGCATTCACTCTGGTTTTCAACGGTGACGTTCTGCTTGGGCTGGCTGGCGCAAGCGGTCAGCAGGGCGAGGCTGAGCAGGGCAAGAAGGCGGGGTGTGGGCATGGGTCAGGAAGCTCCGATCATTCATGACGAACGGCGAGCATAACTGAAGATGATGGGCGGTGTGGGGAGGGGAATAAAGGTTGGCGGTTATGGCCTGTTCGCCGGCAAGCCGGCTCCTGCGAGGGGGGCCCTGCAGGAGCCGGCTTGCCGGCGAAAGGGGTTAGAACAGTACTTTGGCCACGTCGGCAAAACGCTTGGCAAAATGCACGGTGATGCCTTCCTTGAGGTAGTCCGGCAGTTCTTCGAAATGCCCGCGGTTGGGCTCCGGCAGGATCAGCTCGTGGATCTTCTGGCGCCGCGCGGCGATGACTTTCTCGCGCACCCCGCCAATGGGCAGCACGTGGCCGGTGAGGGTCAGCTCGCCGGTCATGGCCACGCCTTTCTTCGGCGGCTGGTTGCGCGCCAGGGACAGCAGGGCGCTGGCCATGGTCACCCCGGCACTGGGGCCGTCCTTGGGGGTGGCGCCTTCGGGAACGTGCAGGTGGACGAAGGCTTCGTCGAAGAACTTGCTGTCGCCGCCGAATTGCTTGAGGTGCGAGCTGACGTAGCTGTAGGCGATCTCCGCCGATTCCTTCATCACATCCCCCAGTTGCCCGGTGAGCTTGAAGCCGCGGTTGTGGGTGTGAATGCGCGTGGCCTCGATAGGCAGGGTGGCGCCGCCCATGCTGGTCCAGGCCAGGCCGGTGATGACCCCGGTGCCGCTCAGGACCTGCTCGTTACGGAACACCGGCATGCCCAGGGAAGCCTCCAGGTCCTTGGGCGCGATCTTGATCGTGGCGTCCGGCTCGTCCAGCAGCTTGACCACGGCCTTGCGTACCAGCTTGCCCAGTTGTTTCTCCAGCTGGCGCACCCCGGCTTCCCGGGCGTAGCCATCGATCACCGTGCGCAGGGCGCTGTCGCTGATGCTCAGGCTGGTCTTGGCGACACCGGCCTTTTCCAGCTGCTTGGGCCACAGGTGGCGTTTGGCGATGGCCAGTTTTTCTTCGGTGATGTAGCCGGACAGGCGAATCACTTCCATACGGTCCAGCAGCGGGCCGGGAATCGAATCCAGGGTGTTGGCGGTGCACACGAACAGGACCTTGGACAGGTCCATGCGCAGGTCCAGGTAATGATCGAGGAAGTCGACGTTCTGCTCCGGGTCCAGGGTCTCCAGGAGGGCCGAGGCCGGGTCGCCCTGGTAGCTCTGGCCCATCTTGTCGATCTCGTCGAGCATGATCACCGGGTTCATCACCTCCACTTCCTTGAGGGCCTGCACCAGCTTGCCCGGCTGGGCGCCGATGTAGGTGCGGCGGTGGCCCTTGATCTCGGCTTCATCACGCATGCCGCCGACGCTGAAGCGGTAGAACGGCCGCCCCAGGGATTCGGCGATGGATTTGCCGACGCTGGTCTTGCCGACACCGGGTGGGCCTACCAGCAGCACGATGGAGCCGCTGATCTCGCCCTTGTAGGCGCCCACCGCGAGGAATTCGAGGATACGGTTCTTGATGTCGTCGAGCCCGGCGTGGTGCTTGTCCAGCACCTTGCGCGCGTGCTTGAGGTCGAGCTTGTCGTCGCCGAAGACACCCCAGGGCACGGCCGTGGCCCATTCCAGGTAGTTGCGGGTAACCGCATATTCCGGCGAACCGGTCTCCAGGATCGACAGCTTGTTCATTTCCTCGTCGATGCGTTTCTGCGCCTGGGGCGGCAGCACTTTGCCAGTCAGGCGCTGTTCGAACTGCTCCAGGTCGGCGCTGCGGTCATCCTTGGTCAACCCCAGCTCCTGCTGGATCACCTTGAGCTGCTCCTTGAGGAAGAACTCGCGCTGGTGCTCGCCGATCTTGCGGTTGACCTCGGCGGAAATCTCTTTCTGCAGGCGCGCCACTTCGACTTCCTTGCGCAGCATCGGCAGGACTTTTTCCATGCGCTTGAGCATGGGTACGCAGTCCAGCACTTCCTGCAGTTCGTTGCCGGTGGCGGAGGTCAGGGCGGCGGCGAAGTCGGTCAGGGGCGACGGATCGTTGGGGCTGAAGCGGTTGAGGTAGTTCTTCAGCTCTTCGCTGTACAGCGGGTTGAGCGGCAGCAACTCCTTGATCGCATTGATCAGCGCCATGCCGTAGGCCTTGACCTCGTCGGTGGGCTCGCTGGGCTGATGGGGGTACTCGACCTCCACCAGGTAGGGCGGACGATGGTGCTTGAGCCAGGTGCGGATGCGCACCCGGGTCAGGCCCTGGGCAACGAACTGCAGCTTGCCGTTTTCACGGCTGGCGTGATGGACCTTGACCAGGGTGCCGTACTCCGGCAGCGCGGAGGTATCGAAGTGCCGCGGGTCCTCCTGCGGGGTGTCCATGAAAAACAGGGCAAGGGAGTGATGCTCGGATTTGCTCACCAGTTCCAGGGTTTCAGCCCAGGGCTCTTCATTGACGATGACCGGCAATACTTGCGCAGGAAAGAAGGGACGATTGTGAATCGGGATGATGTAGACCTTGTCCGGCAGATTCTGTCCGGGCAGGGCCAGGCCGGTGCCATGGGCAGCCTGGTGTTCGGTGTTTTCCGGATCGACGTAGTCACGTGGATCTTCGGGAAATTCTTGCTGGTCGCTCATGGAGGCTCCTGCGCGATGGACTATGCAGCTTAGATGGGGCAGGTCGCCGCGGGTTTCAATGGGGGACTGGTTTCAGCGTTTTTCCGAAGCGGTGGGAAATGCCGCTGCATCGCCCCTTGCCCTGGCAGAGAAGCGTTGCATAGCCGCGGTCTAGGCTGTTCTTGCTGCATGCCTGGGGGTTTTTGCGAAGGGATTCAAGCTCACTTGAAGGGGCTGTTTGACATGGGTTGTCAATAAAATGACTGCGATGTCACCTGTTTTATTGCGTGATCTTGTGTAATTTGAGGATTAATCTGATTGCCCGGAATGCCGGAATGAAGCTGGCATTTATTTGACGCGCGCATTCAGCTTCTCAGAGGGATGGGTATGAAGAAGGGATTTTTCAGCTTCCGGCAGGGGTTATCCGCGTTGGCCTTTTCAAGGCCCGCCGGGGACTTGGAGCGACTGAGAGCAGCCTTATGAAGTGGCGCCGAACCTTTCAGGCAAGGATTGTCGGGGTGCTGGCGCTATTGCTGTTGGTATTGATTGCCGCGGTGTATTTCGCGGTCAAGACCGCCACTACCCAAGCGGTGGAGCGCCAGGCGCAATTGCAACTGAAGATCGGCACCCGGGTATTCGAACGGCTGCTGGACTTGCGCGGTCGCAACCTGCAGTACGGTGTCGACTGGCTGGTGGTGGATTCCGAGTTTCGCCGGGCGGTGCTCAGCGGCAAGCCGGTGGATATCCTTGCCGCCCTGGCCCAGCATAGCGGCGGCATCCGTTCCAGCGAGATGTTCGTGCTCAGCCCCGAGGGCCGGGTCATCGCCAGCACCCTGCCGGTGATCGCCCGGGACCAGCACTTTCCCTACGACCAGGCCCTGCGCCGGGCCATGCGGCACAACACCCACATGCTCTTCGTCGCAATCAAGGGCCGGCCCTATCTGCTGGTCCAGGGGGAAGTGCTGGAGTCGCTCCCCATCGCCCGGGTAGTGATGGGCTTTCCCATGGATGAGCTGTTTGCCCAGGAACTGCGCTCCATGAGCAACCTGGAAGTGTCGTTTCTGACGGTCGATGGTCAGCATCCCGGCGAGCTGTTCAGCACCCAGCCGGAGTTCTTCTGGTCGCCCATCATCAATGTCCTGGCCGACTCCCTGTGGCAATCCCTGCCGCAGTTGAGCGAGACCCATGGCCAGCGTTTCCTCAACCAGGCCTTGCAACTGGCCAATACCGGGGATGCCGGCGATCCGCGGGTCATGGCCTTGCTGCAAAGCCCCCTGGAGCAGGCGTTGCAGGCCTTTGCCCCGCTGGACCGGGAGTTCATGTGGATCGCCATGGTGGCGCTGGTGGTCTCCCTGGTCTGCGCCCTGCTGATGGCGCGGCGGGTATCGCGGCCCCTGGAAGACCTGGCCCAGGCGGCAAGACGCATCGGTGCCGGTAACTATCAGGCCCCGGTAACCATCAAGCGCAGCGACGAGTTCGGGGTGCTGGCAGATGCCTTCAACGCCATGCAGAGCGCCATTGCCACCCGCGAACGGCAACTGGCCCACAACGCTCTGCATGATCCGCTGACCGGGCTGCCGAACCGGGCCCTGGCCATCGAACGCCTGACCAAGGCCATTGCCGCCCGGCGCAATGTGGTGCTGCTCTACCTGGGCATCGACAACTATCGGGCGATCAACGAAGGCTTTGGCACAGAAGGCCTGGACCAGATGATGGGCGAGCTCAGCCGGCGCCTGCGAGAAGTATTGTCCCAGGGCGATACGGCGGCCCGGATCACCGCCAGTGAATTCCTCCTGCTGCTGGAGAACACCGAACTGGACGGGGCCATGGCCATGGCTGACCGGCTGCATGACCTGCTCAGCCGGCCGCAACTGATCCAGGGCGATGAGGTGCGCCGGCAGATCTGCATGGGGATGGCGGTGTACCCCGCCGACGGCAAGTCCGCCGAGGAACTGATCAGCCGCGCCGCCATCGCCCGCCATGATGCTTCGCTCAAGCCCGGTTACTTGCAGGTCTACCAGCAGGACCGAGACCTGGCTCACCAGCGGCAGATCAGCCTGATCCGCGACCTGCGCCGGGTGGCCGCCGAAGGTGAGCTGTTCCTGTTGTACCAGCCCAAGCTCGATCTGCGCCGGGACTACCTGCACCAGGCCGAAGCCCTGCTGCGCTGGCAGCACCCGGTGTTCGGCGTGGTCTCGCCGGCGGAATTCATTCCCCTGGCCGAGCGCACCGGCAGCATGCACAGCCTCACCGCCTGGGTCATCGAAGCCTGTATCCGCCAACTGGCGGAGTGGAACCGCCGGGCCCTGCCCGTACGCCTGTCACTGAACATCTCGGCCAGCGACCTGGAGGACGACGGCCTGGAGGTACGGGTCAGCGATTACCTTGAGGGCTATCAGGTGGCAGCCGAACAGTTGGTGTTCGAGATCACCGAGAGCGCCATCATGCGCGACCCGGAGCAGGCCCTGGCCGTGCTGCAACGCTTGCGCGGCTGCGGCATCAGCCTGTCGGTGGACGATTTCGGTACCGGCTATTCATCCCTGGCGCAGTTGCAGCGCCTGCCGGTGCAGGAACTGAAGATCGACCAGTCGTTCATCCGCAATCTGGATGAAACCAGCGGCGATGCGGTGATCGTGCGCTCCACCATTGAAATGAGCCACAAGCTGGGGCTCAAGGTGGTGGCCGAAGGCGTGGAATATGAGCATTGCCTGAAATTGCTGGAAAGCTGGGGCTGCGACACGGTGCAGGGCTATCTGATCAGCCGACCGTTGCCGACCGAGGCCTTTGAGCGCTGGCTGGTGAACTCCCGGGTGTCGAGCTGAAAGCTGGATGGCCGAGGGGCCATCCAGGGGGCGCGCTCAGGGAGCGGCGGACTCGGCCTTGGTCAACAGGCTTTGCAGCTCCGGCTCTATGCCTTCCTCACTGAGGTTGTCCATGATTTCCAGGATGCAGGGCGCATAGCGGGGCTCGATGGCCGCTTCCGACCAGTCCAGTTCATAGATCGCCATGACCCTTACGTCCAGGTAGGGCGAATCCACCAGCAGGCGTTTCAGTAGCTCGATGGCCGGCGGGCTGCGCAACTCTCCCAGGGACACCGCGCAGCGGTGCTGCCAGTACTCGGGGCGCGACAGCAGGGTTTCGCCGAGGCGTTGCCATTGCGCCGGGGTAAAGGCGTGGAGGACTCCCTTGGCCACCTGCTCGGTGGTGTATTCGTTCCAGTTGGCGGCTTCCGAGTCACCGAACCAGTGGTGTAACCGTTCAAACAACTCATCACGCTTATCCGTACTCATGATGTCTTTCTCCTGCGAGGGCGGTCGCGCCAGCACGCTGTTCCTGGCGTGCCGCCCAATGCCATGGCGTTTATACCGGCGTGCCAGAACCGATGCTGCCTCATTTGCGCAGGGCTTCCCAGCATTAACGGCGCGCGCTGACCAACCGTGTCTTGGCATTCTGGTGCAGGCCGCCCGATAGCGCGGCCCCGATTGTCCCGGTTTACCAGGTGCCGGCGAACTTCACCGCCGCCGCGGCGCGTGACGGCACCTTGAGGGTATGCAGCAGGGAAGACACGTGGATGCGCACGGTGAACGGCGAGATATCCAGCTCTCGGGCGATTTCCTTGTTGGTCTTGCCCTGGGCGATCAGGCGCAGGACTTCCTGTTGCCGGGTGGTCAGCTGGCTCACTTCGGCGCAGGCGTCCAGGGGCAGCAGCAAGCCGGAAGGCGCGTACTTGACCACCACGTCGCCTTCGCGGATGGCCTGTATCGCCTGGCCGATCTCGTCCGGGCTGATGCTCTTGCCGATGAAACCGTCGGCCCCGGCGGCCATGACTTCGGCGATCAGGTCCTGGTTGTCGACCATCGACACCACGATGATCGAGGTGCGCGGCAATTGCTGGCGCAGGCCGGCAATCATGCTGACCGAGGTCAGGCCGGGAAAGCGCAGGTCGAGAATCAGCGAGTCCGGCTCCTCGCCGCTCTCGGCCAGGGCCATTACCGCAGCCAGGTCGCCGGCCTCTTCGAGCACGGCATCGGGCAGCAAGCGCTGGATGGTGCGCAGCATGCCTTCGCGAAACAACGGGTGGTCGTCGGCGACGATAATCCGGCATGTCATGTTTGAAACTCCTTGAAACATCCAGTCCTGTGGGCATGCTAACTTGGCGCACGGCGTTGTAACTGCCCGCTGGTCGTGTCCGATGGGCCAGTTTGCCGAACGGCAAAAGACCACGGCAGCGCATATTGCACAAGGAGGTGATTGCATGAAAGTTGAGAAAGACAGTGAACTCGATCAGGCCACCCTGCGGATTATCGTGGCCGGATGCGCCCTGGTCTGGTTTGGCGTGATCGGCTTCCTGCCGGGGCAGGATGTGGATCCCTACGTGCCGGTGATGATCTACATTTCCCTGTTCATGCTCGGTTCGATCGTGCTGCGCATGGCCATTGCCCGTTGGCCCGGGCACTACCCGGCGCGGCGCATCCTGGGCATGGTCTATGACTACACCGGCACCTGTTACGGCCTGGTGGTAGGCGGCGAGGGGGCGCTGCCGATCTATGCGGTGATGGTCTGGGTCAACCTGGGCAATGGCATGCGTTTCGGCTCGCGCTACCTGGCCATCGCCACCGTGCTGGCGCTGTTCGCGCTGTTCATGGTCTACCTGCTGACCCCCTATTGGCAGGCCCAGCCCTACATGGTGCTGATGCTGATGATCACCAGCACGGTGATCCCGGTGTACGCCCACATCCTGCTCAAGCGCACCCGCCTGGCTTCGGAAGAGGCGATTGCCGCCAACCTGGAAAAGTCCCGTTTCCTGGCCCAGGCCAGCCATGACCTGCGCCAGCCGATCCACTCCATCGGCCTGTTCACCGCCTGCCTGCGCGAAGCCAGCCTGGGGGTGGATGAGCGGCGCCTGGTGGACAACATCGATCGTTCGCTGCTCAACGTCTCGCAGCTGTTCCGCTCGATCCTCGACCTCTACACCCTGGACAACGGGCGAGTGCAGCCCAAGTACGAAACCGTCCACCTGGGCGAACTGCTGCGCGACCTGGTGCGCCAGAATTCCGAGGCGGCGCGCTGGGCCGGTGTCGAATTACGGCTGCGGCCCTGCGCCCATTGGGTGCGGGTCGATCCGGGGTTGCTGGCGACCATGGTGCAGAACGTGCTGTCCAACTGCTTCAAGTACGCCGCGGAACGACCGGTGCTGATTGGCGTGCGCCGGCGTGGCCAAGGCCTGGCCATTGTCATCTATGACCAGGGCCGGGGGATTGCCGAGGAGCATCTGCCGAAGATCTTCGATGAGTTCTACCGGGTTCGCCAGGTACGGGACAAGGACGTCGAAGGCGTCGGCCTGGGCCTGTCCATCGTCAAGCGCCTGGGGCAGATGACTGACCTGCAGGTGGCGATTCGTTCGCGGGTCGACCACGGCACCACGGTCAGCCTGCACGGCCTGTCACTGGCCGCGCCACAGCGTTTGCACGGTCGTGACGAGGCGTTGCAGAGCGGCTTGCTGACCGGGCTGCGGGTCTGTCTGGTGGAGGATGACCGTAACGTGCTGCTGGCCACTTCGGCGCTGCTGGAGCGCTGGGGCTGCGTGGTCCAGGCCGAATCGAGCGGGGAGAACCTACTGACCGATTGCGACATTATCGTCGCCGACTATGACCTGGGCACCCGGGCCTCGGGTATCGAATGCATCGACAGCATCCGCCAGCAGCGGGGCTGGGAAGTGCCGGCGCTGATCATCACCGGGCACGACATCGAGAAAATCCACGCCGCCCTGCACGACCGCAACATCGCCATCCTGTCCAAGCCGGTGCGGCCGGTGGAACTGCGCAGCACCTTGCGAGCCCTGCGCGAGGCACCGCTGGTGCCTGCCCACAGGGCTGCGGCGCCAGAGACGGTTACCAGGTCCGGCACGGGATAAGCAGGGGGTAGTTGGTCATGGTCAGCTTCTTGTTCTCGCCGCTGGCCAGTTCGACGAAGTCATCCAGCATGCCCGAGTACGAAGAGATCGAACTGCGCTCGGTGTAGTAGTGGGTGGTCACCGGCCCGTAGTTGGTGTTGCTCTGGCCGGTGCCCACGTACTCGTTCCAGCGGCTGGTGCCGTACACCATATCGTGGCCCTGGACGAAGTAGCGGCCCGGTTGCAGCCCCGTGAACTGGAAGATGCCGTTGCCGTCGGTTCGGGTCACCCGGTGCACGGCCAGGGCCTCGGGGACCATGCTCACCGGGGCGCCTTCGGGTTGGGACGCGCGCAACTTGTGCCAGGCCTGCAGGTGCGGGGTGGCCGGGTAGAGATAGATCTCGACGTCGCGGCTGTCTTCGATACCGTCATTGCCGACGATACAGAACTTGCCGGTGAGCGTTGCGGTGCCGGGTTGCAGCGCGGCGCGCGCGGCCTGGGTGTCGAAGGGCTCGTCGGGGTACTGCACGGTGGGAATCTTGACTGGCGGGTATTCGTCTAGGGTTCGCCCTTGGCGCGGCGCGCAGGCAATCAGGGTACAGGCGAGCAGGGCCAGGCCTGTCACCATGAAGAGACGGGGTTTCATCAACTCAGGACCTTTTCAGGAGGGAGCGGTGCTCGCCCGACGCTGTCCCGCTGCTACACCGGGGCAGCCCGTCGCGGCGAACCTGGTTGGCCAGGGGCTAGCGGTTTATTGTTTGCTGCACTCGGCCGGAAGCGCTACCGCTCCACCCATGGTGGCGAAGGCGACCATGCCGCCGCTGGGCAGTACGCAATTGTATTCGCCGGCACTGGTGCTGGCGGTGAAGTAGGTCTGGGACGCGTCGCTGCGCACGTTGGAAACCGTGGAAACCGGCTTGCCAAGGGTGATCTGGGCGCGGTTCTTGAGGTCGTCGTTGCTCGGTTTGGCGATGGCGCAACCGCCCAGGGCGAGTGCCAGGAGGCTGAGCAGGGCAACGGGGCGGAGGCTGGACTGGAGTTTCATGATGAATCTTCCTTGGTGTTGTTGTGTTTTCAACGGCGCAGCCGCTCCCGACACCGCAGGCTGGCAACGGTGGGGAGATCAGATGGTTGCCCGGCACTATAGCCCCGGGTTGGGGGAGGGTCGATTAGCACAAATGGGCTAATGTCGCTTTGCAATTACGGGACTGCTGGGCAGGCGAACAGGGCCGCTTGAGAGGGCCGGCGAGGCGCCGCCGGTCCTGGAGCCGGGGTCAGGTCAGCAGTTGTTCCTGCAGGCGTCGGCCCAGTACGTCCAGCAGGTCGCAGCCATCGCGCAGGGGGATGACGCACAGCTGGGCGAAGTCCTGGAGCAGGGCCGGGTTGCTCTGCAGGTTGTCGTGGCTGGCGATGTTCTCCAGCAACTGGGTGGCCGCGCGGATGCGGTGTGCGGCGGCTTCGTGGAGAGCGTCCAGCGGGGCCTGGGTGTCCACCAGCAGGGCGGGGATGTTGTAGTCGTTGCTGGTGAGGGGCATGTATTGCTCCACGGCTTTGTCCAAAGTGCAGGCTACAAACAGGTCAGGCATTTGCTGGTGCTTTGCGCGCCTGACGATATGGGGGGCTTCCACACCCCTGTCACTGAGTTTTCAATGACCCCCAGACCTTAAGGGCAGAGCCCTTGAGGGGCAAGGTGATGCGATGGGACGTGAGTTGTAGGAATTTTCGGTGACCGTCCTTTGAAGGGCTGCCGGGCGAGCGAGATGGAATGACAAGCCCCTTGTAGGAGCCGGCTTGCCGGCGAAGAGGCCCGCAAGCCATGCAGCGCCCGGGCCCGCGCCTTCGCTGGCAAGCCAGCTCCTACGCAGAGGGCGAACGGCACAAAAAAAGGCGGCTACCAGAAGGTAGCCGCCTTTTTCATGCCTGCCGGTAAAGCTTATTCCGACAGTTTGTAGGCAATGATGTAGTCGCCCATCTTGGTGCCCAGGGAGCCGTGGCCGCCCACGACCACCAGCACGTACTGCTTGCCATCCTTGCCGGTGTAGCTCATCGGCGTGGCCTGGCCACCCGCTGGCAGGCGGGACTTCCACAGCTCCTTGCCGTTCTTCACGTCATAGGCGCGGATGTACTGGTCCAGGGTGCCGCTGAGGAAGCCCACGCCACCACCGGTAACCATGGAGCCGCCCATGCTCGGCACGCCCATCGGCAGGCCGATCGGGATCGGCGAGCTGTCACGGCTGGTGCCGTTCTTGTGCTTCCACACCACCTTGTTGGTGGTCAGGTCGATACCGGCCACGTAGCCCCAGGCCGGAGCCTGGCAAGGTACGCCGAGCGGCGACATGAACGGGTGCATGATCACCGCGTAAGGCGCGCCGGTGTTGGGTTGCACGCCCGAGGTCTCGCTTTCGCGCTTGCTCCCGGCAGCCACTTCTGCGCGCGGCACCAGCTTGGAAACGAAGGCCATGTAGTTCGGGCTGGTGAACAGCAGTTGGCGAACCGGGTCCAGGGACACGCTGCCCCAGTTGAACACGCCCACGTTGCCCGGGTAGATCAGGCTGCCCTGCACCGACGGCGGGGTGTACTGGCCTTCATAGCGCAGTTCCTTGAACTGGATGCGGCACAGCATCTGGTCGAATGGCGTCGCGCCCCACATGGCTTTCTCGTCCAGTGGCGGCGGCAGCAGGTTCAGGTCCGAACGGGCCTGGGTTGGCGCGGTGTGGTCGCCTTCGACAGCGCCGGTGGGGGCCGGTACTTCACGGATCGGCACGATCGGGGTGCCATCGCGACGGTCCAGCACGTACAGGCTGCCTTGCTTGGTCGGCTGGATCAGCGCCGGCTTGACGCCGTCCGCAGTCTTCATGTCGAGCAGGGTCGGCTGGCTGCCCACGTCCATGTCCCACAGGTCGTGGTGGGTGAACTGGTAGTTCCAGCGCAGCTTGCCGGTGTCGATGTCCAGGGCCACGGTGCCGGCGCTGAATTTCTCGGCGCCCGCGGTGCGGTTGCCGCCCCATTGGTCAGGCATCTGGTTGCCCAGTGGCAGGTAGACCATGCCCAGTTTCTCGTCGACGCTGGCCAGGGACCACATGTTCGGCGAGTTGCGGGTATAGGTCTTGCCTTCCGGCAGCGGAGTGGTCTCGTCCGGGTTGCCCGAATCCCAGTTCCACACCAGGTGGCCGTCGTGCACGTCTAAGGCGCGGATCACGCCGGACGGCTCGTTGGTCGACTCGTTGTCGGTCACGTGGCCGCCAATGATCACCAGGTTACGGGTGATGGCCGCCGGGGAGGTGGAGTAGTAGCCGCCCGGGGTGAATGGGCCGATACCGGCCTTCAGGTCCACGGCGCCCTTGGTGCCGAAGTCTTCACAGACCTTGCCGGTGTCGGCGTTGATGGCGATCAGGCGCGCATCGGCGGTAGGCAGGAACAGGCGACGCGGGCAGCTGGTGGCGATGGCCTGGCCCGCGGGGGACAGGGTGGCCGGCTGGCTGATGGCGTCGGCGTTCTTGAAGTTGGCTTCGTCGTAGTACGACACGCCACGGCAGGTCATGTGTGCCCAGCCACGGAAGTCGTCACCGTTGGGGCCCTGGATCTGCGGATCGAAGCGCCAGATTTCCTTGCCGGTATCCGGGTCCAGGGCCAGCACCTTGCTGTGGGCGGTGCAGGCATAGAGCTTGCCGTTGACCTTCAGCGGGGTGTTCTGGTTGGTGATTTCCACCGGGTCCTTGTCGGTCGGCATGTCGCCGGTGCGGATGCGCCAGGCTTCCTGCAGCTTGCCGATGTTGGCCGGGGTGATCTGCTTCAGCGGCGAGTAGCGATCGCCGAACTCGGTGCGGCCGTAGGCCTGCCATTCACCGTCGGGGATGGCCGGCGCGGTGCTGGTCATGTCCGCGGTGTCGCGGCCCAGGTCACCGGAGATTTCCCCGGGGTTGGTGAACTGGCTGCCAATGGCGGCGCCACCGGCCAGGACCACGGCCACGCTCAGGGCAGCGGTGCCCAGCGGGGCCGGGCCATCGCGCAGTAGCGGGCGACGGAACCAGGGCAGCAGCAGGACCACGCCGAGGGCGAACCACAGCGACAGGCGTGGCACCAGTTGCCACCAGTCCAGGCCGATTTCCCATAGCGACCAGACGGTACTGGCGAACAGTACCAGGGCGTACAGGCCCAGCGCCGCGCGTTTACCGGCCAGCAGCAAGAGGCCGGTCAACGTCAGGCCGATACCGGCCAAAACGTAGTACAGCGAGCCGCCGAGCATGCTCAGCTTGATCCCCCCGGCCAGCAAGGCCAGGCCCATTAGCAGCAGCAAGATCCCGAGCAGGCTTGGCAGCAAGCGGCTCGGACTTGAAGCACCCTCAGTGCTCATAGTGTGGTTCTCCGTGACGTTTAGAGTGTTCCCGCGCATGTTCACTGTAGATGACGATCAGGCGCGGGCTTGGTTCAGCTGAAAACTGTGAATGGCGTCGTTGTGTGCCTGTCGGCCTTAGAACGAACTCTGGATCTTGATCCCGCCGATCAGGGCGTCGTCCACCCGGCTCACGCCGCCGGGGTGGCGGATGTATTGCAGGTTGGGGCGCACGGTCAGCCAGTTGGCCAGGTGCACGCCGTAGTACAGCTCGGCGCTGTATTCGGTGTCCTGGGGCGGCAGGTAGCTCGGGTTGTCGTATTCGTAGAGCGCCCGGGCCTGGTTGCTGGCCTGGGCGTTCTTGCGGTACGCCGGGTTGACATGGACCCGGGCCAGGGCAAAGCCGATGTCATCCTTGGCCCGGGCATCGAACAGCCCCTTGTAGACCAGGCCCGCCTGGACATAGTTGTCGATGGCGTTGGTCTTCTTGTCGTGGGCGGTGACGTTGGCGAACAGGCTCAGGCCGCGGGAGTGGTCGCTGGCCTGGCTGGTGACCTGCTGTTGCGCGCCCAGCCACAGGCCGTGCTTGCTGGAGCTGCTGCGGTAGGCCTCGCCGGTCAGGGCTGCAGGCTGGCCATTGCCATCCTTGTAGACGTCGCTGGCCTTGGCGCTGCTGTAGTAATAGCCGGCGCGGTACTCACCGGCCAGGCCGTTGAGTTTGGGTGTCCACACCAGTTCCACTGGCAACAGTGTGCCCTGGGTGCCGCTGCCGCTGAGCTTGAAGCCGTTGTCGCGATCGAGGTTCGAGGGGTTTTGCTCATAGGCACCGATCTGTGCGTAGAGCTCGGCGTTCAGGTGGTACTTGACCCGCAGGGCCCACTGGCTGACCGGCCAGTTGTACCAGACGCTGCCGGCCCAGTTGCCCACCTGGGAGCCGCAGAACGCCAGGTTCTGGAAGTCGCAGGGAAAGCTGTTGAAGTCTTCGCCCTGGCCGAAGCGGCCGGCCTTGATGTCGAGCTTCTGGTCGAAGAATTTCTGCTGGTACCACATTTGCGTCAGGCGCCAGGTCTGGCCGCGGCCCCAGACTTCCTGGGCCGAGGTGAAGCCGCCGACCCGCGGGTCGTTGATCCGGTCGTTGCTGATGTTGTCGCCGTCGCGCTTGGTCACCGTCAGTTGGAATTCGGCGTCGTCCCAGCCGAGGATCTTCTGCAGGTCCAGGTGGCTGCCGAAGGCAAACTGGTCGCTGTAGCGCGCGGTGCGGTCGTGGTCGTAGCCACCGTGCAGGTTGGCGCCCATCTCGCCGACGTAGTCGATCTTGAAGTCGTAGCCTTTGTTGGCCAGTTCCGTGCGGGTGCCATTCCAGTCGCCGAGCATCCATGGTGAGTCACTGTCGAAGGCCGGTGCGGCCTGGGCGCAGGCGGCAAATCCAAGGGCGCCGAGCAGGCTCAGGCTCTTGGGCAGGGCGACGGAAGTCAGGACAGCGCTGTCTTTTAAACGCTGAAAAGTGGGCATAGGCATTCGGATAAGGTCTTTTTCTAGGAATAGGCAGAAGCAAGGGCATGGCGCGTAGCATCGATGCAGGTTGATCGAGAACGGCAGGCCACTGATTTCAAAGGGAAAGATGAAACGGTTCAGCTTTATTAGGGGGCTAAGGATAAAGCGCCGTCTCCGGGAGAGAAAGCGCTTTTATTGACATGAACAGTTTCGCAATCGGTAACAGTTCCCGGCCCGGGCTCTGCTCAGCGTGGGGTGCTGGCCTGGGCGAGGCTGGGTTTGTGCCGGGTGTGGCTCAGGGCAAAGTGCGCCACCAGGCCGAAGATCAACCCCCAGAACGCGGCGGCTAGGCCCAGGAAGCTCATGCCCGATGCCGTGACCAGGAAGGTGATCAGCGCCGCTTCACGCTGTTTTTCGTCGGCCATGGCGCCGCTCAACCCGGCGCTGATGGCGCCGAACAGGGCCAGGCCGGCCAGTGCCGCAATCAGTTCCTTGGGTAGGGCGGCGAACACCGAGGCCAGGGTCGCGCCGAAAATCCCCATGAGGATGTAGAACAGGCCGCAGGCGATCCCGGCGATGTAGCGCTTGTCCTTGTCTTCATGGGCTTCGCGGCCGGTGCAGATGGCAGCGGTGATGGCCGCCAGGTTGATCCCGTGGGAGCCGAACGGCGCCAGCAGTGCCGAGGTGATGGCTGTCCAGGAAATGATCGAGCGGGCCGGGGTGTTGTAGCCGGCGCTGCGCATCACCGCCATGCCCGGCACGTATTGCCCGGTCAGGGTGACCAGGGCCAGGGGCAGGCCGATGTTGATGATGGCGTGCCAGCTCCACTCGGGAGCGATGAAGATCGGCTGGGCCATCGCCAGGGTGATGGCACCGCCATTGAGTTCGCCCAGGCCTGCGGCCATCGCGCAGCCCACCAGCAGCACCGCGAGGATCGCGTAGCGGGGTGACAGGCGCTTGCCCAGCAAATAGGCGGCGATCATCGCCAGCACCAGGGCCGGTTGCAGGCTGACCGAAGTGAACAGGCCGGCGCCGAAGCGGAACAGGATGCCCGCCAGCATGGCGGCGGCAATCGCCTTGGGCAGGCGGCTCATGAGCTTGTCGAAGGCCCCGGAAAGCCCGACCAGCGCGATGAGCAATGAGGCCACTATGTAGGCGCCGATGGCCTGGGGCAGCGACACCGTGGGTAGCATCGACACCAGCAGCGCCGCGCCGGGGGTGGACCAGGCGGTGATCACTGGCACTTTCAGGCGCCAGCTCAGCAGCAGGCCGGTGAGGCCGCTGCCGATGGAGATGGCCCAGATCCACGATGACACCTGGTCGCTGGGCAGATGGGCTTCGCGGGCGGCCTGGAACACGATGATCAAGGGGCCGGCGTAGGAAATGATCACGGCGATCAGGCCGGCGATCACGGCGGAGAGGGACAGGTCCTTGCTGAGACTGTGCATGGCATCTCGACTGGGCATGGGTGGGAGGGATTGAGTCGATTGGGTTGGTGCTGCCTGAGTGTATTTCAATGAATTGAATCGATTCAATTGTTTCTCGGGATGGCTGTACCGAAGCTGGCTGTGTTTTGTTGGTAAGTTAATGATTTATAAGAATTTATAGATAATATAAAAACTTTTTAGCGTTTTTTAGTCGCCAGTTTGGCTTGAAGATCGAATCAATTTTCCAAATGAGTCGATGTTAAGGGGCGATCCATGGCTGTGATATGCTCCGGTCCACCTCAACGCAGCCGATGGTCATCAGCCTCCATGTGGGTTCCCCAGTTAAGCGAGTTCAATCAACCGGTCTACCTGTCCATCGCCGACGCCCTGGCGCGGGATATCGGCAGCGGTTTGTTGAATGATGGTGACCGCTTGCCGACCCTGCGCGAGCTGGCGGTAACCCTGAATGTCACCCCTGGCACCATCAGCCGCGCCTACAGCGAAGCTCAGCGGCGCGGGTTGGTGCAGGGCGAAGTCGGCCGCGGCACTTACGTGCTGGCGCAGCCGCCGCTGGTGTTGCCCGAAGGTTCCAGCGCTCCGTCCCTGTCCCTGGGGCAGGCCGAAGCCCTGGACCTGTCGATCATCAAGCCCTACAGCGAAACCCTGGAGTACTGGTTGCGTGGCGCCCTGGTGGGCATGGCCCGCAGCAGTGACTTCGGCCGGGCGCTGGACTACGCCCCCGATGGAGGCCACCCGGCTCATCGCGAGGCCGGGGCGCAGTGGTTGCGGCATTCCTTGCCCGAGGCCAACTGGCAGCAGGTGGTCATTACCTCCGGTGCCCAGCACGGGCTGATGGTGGCCATCAGCGCCCTGAGCAACGCCGGCGACCTGGTGCTTTGCGAGTCGCTCTGCTACCCGGGCATCATCTCCGTGGCCCACGGCCTGGAGCGGCGCCTGCGGGGCGTGGCCATGGATGAAGAGGGAATACTCCCCGAGGCCCTGCGCGAGCAGTGCCTGCGGGAAAAACCGGCGCTGCTGGTGTGCGTCGCCAGTTGCCAGAACCCCACCACGGCGATCATGTCGCCAAGGCGTCGGGCGCAAATTGCGGCAATCGCCGACGAGTTCGACTTCCTGATCATCGACGACGATATCTACGGCTTTCTCGCCACCGATCCGTCGATCAAGCCGCTGTCGAGCTATGCGCCGCAGCGTTCGGTGTACCTCACCAGCCTGTCCAAGGCGATCATGCCGGCGTTGCGCGTGGGTTACCTCTACAGCCCGCCAAAGCTGCTGTCGCGGCTGAGTTCCATGGTCCGTAGCAGCGTGTGGATGCCGTCGCCGCTGACCGCGCAATTGGCCAGCAATGTGATTGTCGAAGGCTTGGACCGCAAGCTGGTACAGACCCAGCGCAATGAAGCGGCAGCGCGCCAGGCGATTGCCCGGGACGTGTTTGCCGGCCTGGAGATCCGGACCCAGCCCCACAGCTATCACCTGTGGCTGACCTTGCCGGAGCCCTGGACGGGCGATGAGTTCGCCACCCTGGCCCGAGCCAATGGCGTGCTGGTGATGAGCGGCAGCCAGTTCCAGGTGGAACGCGGTGCCAGCTCCCGTTGTGTGCGGGTGGTATTGATGTCGCCCACCACCCAGGACGAGTTGCGCTTTGCCCTGACCCAGCTGGCCAGCCTGATCGAGGCTGACCCGCGGCGTTACCGCTAAACCCTTGGCCGGCAAGCCGGCTCCTACGGGGCCGTGTAGGAGCCGGCTTGCCGGCGAACAGGGCCCTAAAAGGTAGTACGCAACCCCACTTCCACACTGCGCCCGGCGGCCGGCGCGATATCCCGCAGGATCGAGCTGGCATAGCGCACGGTCTGGTTGGTCAGGTTCTCGCCCTTGACGAAGGCCAGCCACTGGCTATGTCCGATATCAAAGCGATAACCGGCACTGGCGCCAAAGGTGGTGTAGCCATCGGTGCCGCTTTCGTTGTCCGGCACCCGGCCCTGGCTGGCGGCATGTTGTACATCCAGGCGTGCCTGCCAGCGGTCCAGTTCCCACAGCAGGCCACTGTTCAGGCGCAATGGAGCGATGCGGGGCAGGTCCTGGCCGTTATCCAGGTTCTTGGCCCGGGTGTAGTCGCCGGACAGTTCCAGGGCGAACTTGCCGTAGGCGTTTTCCCCCAGGGTCCAGCGATCCTGGGCCTCGATCCCACTGAAGCGTGCCCGCACTCCGCTGTAGGCGTATTCCGGGATGCCTGTCGCATCTTCTTCGCCTTCATCGTTGAGGGTGCGCCCCGTGCCCAGCAGGCCGATGTAGTTGGAGAAGTGGCTGTAGAACACGCCGACGCTGCCTTTGTGGATGCCGTTGTCGAAGCGCAGGGCCAGGTCGCTGGACACGGCTTTTTCCTTCGATAGCTTGGCGCTGCCCACTTCATAGGTGCCGGTGGCGACGTGGGCGCCGTTGGCATACAGCTCGTAGAAGGTCGGGGCGCGCTCGGTGTAGCCCAGGGTCGCGGCCAGGGACCAGACCGGGGTCAGGGTGTAGACCGCCCCCGAGGACAGGCTGCCGGCGGTGAAGCTGCTGGACTTGTCGGCCTGGGCGAAGCGTGCGTTGCCCTTGCTGTCCGGGTCCACGGTGGTGTGTTCCAGGCGCCCGCCGAGGCTGAGCCGCAGGCGTTCGGTGGCTTGCAGTTCTTCGAGGATGAACAGCGCGCCGCTGTTGGTATCGGTCTGTGGCACGAAGGCTTCTTCGCCCAGGGCGGAGAATTCGTTGCGGTTGACCTGTGCACCGATCACCCCTTCGAGCGGGCCCAGCGGCTGGTGCCGGGCCTCGACACGGGCCTCGTAGCCCTTGTTCTTGAAGGTGGTGCCGGTTTCACCGCCCTCGATCTCGCGGTGTTCGTAGTCGGTGTAGCCGGCGTTGAACTTGAGCGAGCTGAACGGGCCCTGCAGGTTGCGCAGTTCCGAAGCGAAGGCGTAGTGGTCCTGCTTCATGCGGATGCGCACGTCTTCTTCGGCGGGGGAGCCGTAGTTGGAGTCGTAGTTGCTGTAGGACAGGCCGGCATAGCCGTCGTCCCAGGTGTAGGAACCGCCGATGGCACCGCCGTCCTGGCGACCGTCGCTGTTGCCCAGGCGGCCTTTCTTGCCATCCCCGTCTTCACTGGCCGCAGCGTGACGGCTGCGGGCGTAGCCGGGAATCTTCAGGTCATTGAACTGCCGCGAGTTGGCATCCAGGTGCAGGGCAAAGGTGCCATCGCCGGCTTCCAGCTTGCCGGCGCTGCTGCGGGTGGTGTCGGCGCCGCCGTAGCGCAACTCGCCCGCCCCGTGGATGCCCTCGATGGCCTCGGTGGGAATCCGATTGTCGAAGCTGTTGACCACCCCGCCAATGGCGTTACCGCCGTACAGCAGGGCCGCCGGGCCGCGGACGATCTCGATGCGCTCGACGTTAACCGGGTCCAGGGGCACCGCATGGTCGTAGGACAGCGACGAGGCGTCGAGGGCCCCGACGCCGTTCTGCAGAATGCGAATCCGGTCGCCATCCAGGCCGCGAATGATCGGCCGGCTGGCCCCCGGCCCGAAGTAGGATGAAGACACGCCCGGCTGTTTGTTCAGGGTTTCACCGAGGCTGCCTTTTTGTTCCAGGGTCAGTTGGTCGCCTTCCAGCACAGTGCTTGGGGCGGCCAGTTCGGTGCTGCCCAGGGGGTTGGCGGTGATGACCTGCTGGGGCAATTCCACGGCATGGGCCTGGGAGGCGATCAGCAGCGCGGCGGACAGTGGCGACAGGCGCCAGAGCAGGGAGCGAGAAGGGCGGGGAGTTGAGCGGGACATCGGTCATTCCTTGGCGAACAGAGCGCTAGGCGCTTTGAGTCAGTGAGCAGGCGGGACACGGGGGTGCCCAAAATGCGGGTGAGTTGTTATTGATTGATACAATATAACATCTCTTTTATTTCGAAAAGCCAGGAACTTTTCGCCGTTCATGCCCGATCGCCTCGGTGGCGGGCTGCGACTACAGTTACTCAAGCGTGCTGGCGCGGGGCCAAGCCCTCGGCTAAGGTGCGCGGCTTTCCTCATTTTCTTCCCGCAAAGGCCTGGCATGACCGACACCCACACCGACCCGCTGCATGGCGTGACCCTGGAACAGATCCTCAAGGCGCTGGTGGAACACTACGAGTGGTCGGGGCTGGCCGAACGCATTGATATCCGCTGCTTCAAGAGCGACCCGAGCATCAAGTCGAGCCTGACCTTCCTGCGCAAGACGCCCTGGGCGAGGGAGAAGGTCGAGAAACTCTATGTGAAGTTGCAACGCACCAAGCGCCCGCTTTAAGGAGCCCTATGGCTGGCTTCTCGCTGCCGGGGCTGTGCACTCGGCGTGGCCTGATTGCCGTGGCGGCGATCCTTGGCTGGTTCGGGCTGACCGTCCAGCTGTACCTGATCCTGCTGTTGCGCTGGGACAGTGGCGCCAGCCTGCTGGGCGGGCTGGTGAACTTCTTCAGTTTCTTCACCGTGCTCAGCAATACCCTGGTGGCCAGCGTGCTGACCTGCGCCCTCAACCTGCGGGTTTCCAAGGGGCAGGCGTTCATGCTCCAGCCCTGGGTCAGCGGCGCCGTGGCGGCGAGCATTCTGCTGGTGGGGCTCGCCTACAGCCTGCTGTTGCGCCACCTGTGGCATCCCCAGGGTTGGCAATGGCTGGCGGACGAGTTGCTGCATGACGTGATGCCGCTACTATTCCTGGTCTATTGGTGGTGTTGCGTGCCCAAGGGCGGGCTGCGGATGAGGCACATCGGGTGGTGGACGCTCTACCCGATTGTGTATTTCGCCTACCTGTTGCTGCGCGGGCACTTGCTTGGGCTGTACCCCTATCCCTTCATCTCCGTGGACAGGCTGGGCTACCCCCGGGTGCTGCTCAATGCCCTCGGGATATTGGCGGGGTTCGTCCTGGTATCCCTGCTGTTGCTGGGGCTGGACCGCTGGCTGGGTAAACTCCGGTCCCGGGCCCCGTAGGAGCCGGCTTGCCGGCGAAGGGGCCCTTGGGACCGCCTTCGCTGGCAAGCCAGTTCCTACCCTGATGCGCGATTATTCTTCTTCGCTGCTGTCCAGGCGCCAGTAACCGGCGGCCTTGACGAATTCGTCGTTGAGCTGGTGCTCATCCAGCAGCACTCGACGCACCTGGCGCGACACCTTGCTCTCGGTGGCTACCCAGGCATACAGCTTGCCTTTCGGCACCTGCAACTGGCGCACCGTGCTGATCAGGTCCTGCCCGCCTGCGTCCCGTTCAACCCAGATCACCTGCACCTGGGCGGCGCTGTCCAGAGCCTGGCGTTCGGCGGCGTTCTGCACCTCGATCACCGCCAGCACCTGGCGCCCGGCCGGCAGTTCTTCCAGGCGCCGGGCAATGGCCGGCAGCGCGGTTTCATCGCCGATCAGCAGGTAGCTGTCGAAGATATCCGGCACCACCATCGAGCCCCGTGGCCCGCCAATGTGCAGGAACTGGCCCGGTGCGGCCTGTTCGGCCCAGGTGGAGGCGGGGCCGTCGCCGTGGAGCACGAAGTCGATGTCCAGCTCGCCCAACTCCAGGTCGTAGCGGCGCGGGGTGTAGTCGCGCATGGCGGGCATCGGGCCGCTGTCCTTGCCCGGGCCCAGTACCAGGGTTTCCAGGGCGGCTTGCTGTTCGGCGTTCTGCGGGAACAGCAGCTTCACATGGTCGTCGCTGCCCAGGCTGATGAACCCGGCCAGCTCAGGGCCGCCCAGGGTGATGCGGCGCATGCGCGGGGTCAGGTCGACCACGCGCAGCACCTCCAGGCGGCGGCGCTTGATCTCGTGCATGACCCGATGGATGGACAGTTCTGGGCTGGCAGTCATTGGCTTTTCTCCGGGGCGGGGTGGCTCACAGGACCATCGACAATGGCCTTGGCGGTGTTGTTCAGCAGGTCGCGCACCCGAAGGATTTCTTCCGGGCTCCAGCGGCCATGGTGCATTTGCAGGGCGTGGCGCAGGTTGTGCACCGCCTCGTGGATTTCAGCGGGGCGATCATGTCCGCGCAGGGAACGCTTGCTGACCTCGATGCGCATGCGCACGCCGTCCAGGGCGATGGCCTGCTCCTGCAGGGAAAGACGTCCGGCGTCGGTCACGCTGTAGCGCTTTTTGCCGCCTTCGGCATCGCCCTGGATCATTTCGCTTTCTTCGAGAAAGGTCAGGGTCGGGTAGATCACCCCGGGGCTGGGGCTGTAGGCGCCGTCGAACATGCTTTCGATCTGGCGGATCAGGTCGTAGCCGTGGCAGGGCTGCTCGGCGATCAGCGCCAACAGCAGCAGTTTCAGGTCGCCGGGGGCGAATACCCGGGGCCCGCGGCCACCGCGTTCGCGGCCCGGGCGGCGTTCGAAGATCTCATGGCTGTCCCCGTGCTCGCGATGGGGAGGGTGGTGGTGCTCTCTCATTTTCTCTATCTCCGTTTCGATTTAGACATAACTTAAGATATATCTTAAGAATGACGCAAGCACTTCTGCCTGCGGCAAAGCTGCCGTTTGTCGGAGAGAGAGGGGGCTGCCTGTCGTGATTCAGCGTTGCGCCACGCTGCCCAGGCATTGGGTGCCACTGCCCGGTTGCAGGTAGGGCATGAGGATCGGCACCATGCCCTTGAGCACCTGCACCGGCAAGGCCGAGGTGAATCTGAAGGCCTGGGCCGAGGCCCCCGGCACGTAGGCGGTAAGGGTGCCGAAATGGTGGTCACCGATGTAGAACACGAAGGTTGCGGTGCGGTTGATGGATTTGGAGCTCAACACCCGCCCGCCGGCGCCAATGGCTTCGATGCGGTTGTCGCCGGTACCGGTCTTGCCGCCCATGGCCAATGGCGTGCCATCAGCCAGCTTGAAGCTGCCGGACACCCGTTTCGCGGTGCCGGCATCCACCACCTGCGACAAGGCCCCGCGCAGCGCCGTGGCCACCTCCGAGGGCATCACCCGCTTGCCCTTGTCCGGGTCGTTGAGCAGGCGGGTTTCATAGGGCGTGCCGGCGGCGAAGTGCAGGCTGTCGATGCGCAAGGTTGGCAGGCGCACGCCGTCGTTGAGGATGGTGCCCACCAGTTCCGCCAACGCCGCGGGGCGGTCGCCGGAGCTGCCGATAGCAGTGGCCAGGGACGGTACCAGGTGGTCGAACGGATAGCCGACGCTCTGCCAGCGCTGGTGGATATCGAGGAAGGCCTCGATCTCCAGCATGGTGCGGATACGGCTGTCGCGGGCACTGCGATGGCGGCTCTTGAACAGCCAGCTGTAGACCTCCTGGCGCTCGAACTCGCTGGCCTTGACGATCTGGGTGAAGTTCGCCTCCGGGTTGTTCATCAGGTAGCCCAGCAGCCAGAGGTCCAGGGGGTGGACCTTGGCGATGTAGCCCTGGTCCGGCAGGTCATAGGCGCCGGGGCCGTAGCTGGCGTAGAGCTTGTCCAGGCGCTCGTCGGTGAGCTTCTCGCTGACCTTGGCGCTCTTCATGTGGGCCCGGACGAAGCGGTTGAAGCTCTCCTGGCTGGCGTCCGGCAGCAGGTAGCGGTGCACGGCGGCGAGGCGGATTGCCGTGGGGTGCATGCTGTCGAGGAAGGTTTCCAGGCGCGACTGGGTGTCCTTGTTGCGGTACTTCTTCCAGAAGCGCAGCAGGAACGAGGTGCCCTCACGGTCGGCAAAGCGTGCCAGGTACTCCTGGCGCCGCGGGTTCTGGTCGTCCTTGAGCAATTCGGCGCTGCTGCTGTCGCCGCCATAAGTGCTGTAGCGCACCAGGTCGCGCATCAGGCGGATGAACGGCAGGTTGATGGATTCGCGCAGGGCATCGCGCAGGGTCGGGCTGCGGCCGTTGTCTTCGTTGCGAAAGTTGTGGAAGTGATGCACCCCGCCACCGGTGAAGAAGGCCTCGCCGGGGCTGGCGGAGTAGGTGCGGTCCAGGGCGGCGTCGAGCATCTTCGGCAGGCTGCGGTCGCTGTTCTGCATCAGGTAGTCGAGGGCCCAGCGGCTCAGGCGGTCCTGCTCGTTCACCGGGATCTTTTTCAACTGCGCGGGTGTTTGCGTGGCGTACTTGTCGTGCAGCTCGGAAATGATCTGCAGGTAGGTGGTCAGCACCCGCAGCTTGGCGGTGGAGCCCAGTTCCAGCTTGCTGCCTTCGTTGATGTCGAAAGGCTGGTCGGTGCTGTCGGTCTGCACCCGTACCCGCGAGCCGTCGGGGGTCAGTTCGAACAGGGTGAAGCTGTAGCGCACCTGGGTGGTGCTGGTGGGGGTCAGCAGGCGTTCGCCGAGCACACCAATCTGCGCGGCGAAGGCCGGGTCCGCAAGGTGCTTGAGGTATTCGGTGGCCTGGCGCTGCAGGTCGCTCTGCAAGGTGCTGGTGGCCGAGAGGTCGAGGCGGTCCAGGTCATACAGCGGCCGGTTGAGCAGGGCGGCGAGGCGGCTGCGGGCGACGCTGATGCCCTTGTTGGTCTCGATCGGCTGAATGGTCGGCTGCTGCTGCCAGTCGCGGTAGGTCACCTGGCTGGCCCGGGCGGCGCTGCTCAGCGCCGGGTCGATGACGTTGTTCTGTGCCAGCAGGCGGATATGGCTGTCCGTCAGTTCCGCCAGTTCTGCGCGACCCTTGGCCAGGTAATGGGAGGGACGGCGCTGGGCAATCATCAGCGACAGCACCTGGCGCAGGGCCAGCCCTCGTGCGGCGAGGCTTTTCGAGTCCATGGCGGTGCTGCCGAGCACCTGGTTGACCTTGTCGAAGTCAGCGCCATACCAGACCCGCAGCCCCTCGGCCATGCCGTGCACTTCGCCGTGGCCGGGCACCGCGGACAGCGGCACGCTGTTGAGGTAGTCGCGCACGATGCGTTTGCGGGCCTCCAGGGTCTGTGGGCCGTCCTGATAGGCCCGCACGCTGGCGGAAACCATCTGCCGGATCTTCTCGCCCCCGGATACCGTCAGGCCATCCGGCGAATGGCGGTATTTTTCCAACTGGGTGGCCAGGGTGCTACCCCCGGCGCTCTGCCCCGGCAGGTGCAAGAGCCGGGCGATCTGCGACCAGGCGGCCTTGGCAAAGCGCGGCCAGTCCACCGCCGGGTTGGCCTCGGCCGGCTTGGGGGCCAGCAGATCGCGGTTCTCGATGAACAGCAGGCTGTGCACCACCAGCGGCGGAATGCTGGCAAAGCTCTCATACAGCTGTTGCGGGTAATTGAACTGGTACAGGGGCGCGGCGCGGCAGTCGGTAATGGACAGGCCAGCCTGGATCTTTTCGGTGTAAGGCACGAAAAATCCGCTTTTGCTGTAGTCCATCAGTGCCGGGGAGAAACGCGTCTGGGCGTCGATCAGGTAACCGCGCTTGAGCAAGCGTGGCAGGAACTCCCCCAGGGCGCTGTAGCCCAGGCGCCGGTCGAACGGCCCGGCACCGGGATAGAGCACGGCATCACTGGGGCCGGGCTCCAGGGAGTAGCTCAGGTCAGCGGCCAGCCGGCTGAATTCCCGGGCCTGGAGTTTCGAGGTGCGCATCTCCCGGGCAGTGGCAAAGCCAAGGGCAATCAGGGCGATCAGCAGCAACAGCCAGAACAGGCGCCAGGCATAACGGCGGGATTTGCGGCGTTTCGGTAAAGGCGTTTCGTCCTCGCTGTGGCTTGGCACTGCGTTCTTATGCGAATCGGTCTGCCACAGAGCGCCCATAGTCGATTGATCCATTCACGCAGATTGATCGGACTTGCCTGAAGCTTAGTCGGTGGTGGGCGTCGGTGAAGAAAATGTGAAAACGACCCGGCCCCGCTTCTGTGGCGAGGGAGCAAGCTCCCTCGCCACAGGGTAGAGCCTTTTCCCAGGTATATACGCCCTAGGTAGGGGCATGACGATGCACCAGGCCTGTGCAATACTCCCGGCCCTTTCCGAGTGAGGTTTCAGGGCAAAAAGCAGGTAATGCTTCTCCGTGAAAGCGGTATTTGCCGAGATTTATCTCTGAATATTGCAACTTATAGAGTGAAAAGCCCTGTCGGGAGCTTTTTATACTGCGCACCCCGCTGATCTGGCAGGTCTTGTCCTACCAGACGCTCCGTCCCACAAGGCCGGTGCGGTCGAGCAAGCTTCGGCTATCCGCTGGTGCTTCGAAGGCTCGGTGGTTCATATCCAATAACAAAATGAGGTTGTATCTCTATGCCAGTTGGCAACCAACTGCCCCACGGCGAGACCGCTCAGGGCGGCCCGCTGAAACGCGAACTCGGCGAACGGCATATTCGCTTGATGGCCCTCGGCGCCTGTATCGGTGTCGGCCTGTTCCTCGGCTCGGCCAAGGCCATCGAAATGGCCGGCCCGGCCATCATGCTGTCCTACATCATTGGCGGCCTGGCGATCCTGGTGATCATGCGCGCCCTCGGCGAGATGGCGGTGCATAACCCGGTCGCAGGTTCCTTCAGCCGTTACGCACAAGACTACCTGGGCCCGCTGGCGGGCTTTCTCACCGGCTGGAACTACTGGTTCCTGTGGCTGGTGACCTGTGTTGCGGAAATCACCGCAGTGGCGGTGTACATGGGGATCTGGTTCCCCGATGTGCCGCGCTGGATCTGGGCCCTGGCGGCCCTGGTGAGCATGGGCTCGATCAACCTGATCGCGGTCAAGGCCTTCGGTGAGTTCGAGTTCTGGTTCGCCCTGATCAAGATCGTCACCATCATCGCCATGGTGGTCGGCGGCATCGGTATCATCGCCTTCGGTTTCGGCAATGACGGCGTGGCCCTGGGCATCTCCAACCTGTGGACTCACGGCGGCTTCATGCCCAATGGCGTGACCGGCGTGCTGATGTCCCTGCAGATGGTGATGTTCGCCTACCTGGGCGTAGAGATGATCGGCCTCACCGCCGGTGAAGCGCGCAACCCGCAAAAGACCATTCCCAACGCCATCGGCTCGGTGTTCTGGCGCATCCTGCTGTTCTACGTGGGCGCGCTGTTCGTGATCCTGTCGATCTACCCGTGGAATGAAATCGGCACCCAGGGCAGCCCGTTTGTGA